>Ga0137394_10002823_pt1 | contig 12964 bp, 12 predicted proteins | sample czobulk116metaG_FD_108278 | JGI IMG/M metagenome (GOLD analysis project Ga0137394, IMG submission 108278) | Vadose zone soil microbial communities from Angelo Coast Range Reserve, California, USA - czobulk1.16 metaG | ecosystem: Environmental > Terrestrial > Soil > Vadose zone | place: USA...
GAACCTCAAGCTGGCCTCGGTGCTCTGCCTGCCGCTGGTGATGCGGGGTGAGCTACTCGGCGCGATCTACCTGGGCAACGACAAGCTGACGAGCCTGTTCACCGAGCGCGAGCTGGAGGTCGCCACCAGCTTCTGCAGCACCGCGGTGCTGCTGCTCGAGCTGGGCCGGCAGCTGGACGAGCTGCGCGCGGACAAGAAGGTCCTGCTGGAGCGGCTGGAGGCGCAGGCCTACGGCGACATCATCGGCGCCTGCGACGCGATGCGGGACATCTTCCGCAAGATCGACAAGGTGGCGGGCACCGACATCGGCATCCTGGTCACCGGCGAGACCGGCACCGGCAAGGAGCTGATCGCGCGCGAGATCCACCGCCGCAGCCCCCGGCGCAACGGGCCGTTCGTCGCCATCAACTGCGGGGCCATCCCCGAAAATCTCCTCGAGAGCGAGCTGTTCGGCCATGCCAAGGGCGCGTTCACCGGCGCGGTAGGAGCGCGGGCCGGCCGGTTCCAGGCGGCGAACGGCGGAACGCTCTTCCTCGACGAGATCGGCGACATGCCGGTCGGCCTTCAGGTCAAGCTGCTGCGGGCGCTCCAGGAGCGCGCGGTCACGCGGGTGGGCGAGAACAAGCCCGAGGCCGTGGACATCCGGGTGGTGGCCGCCACCAACAAGGACCTGGACGAGGAGATGAAGGCCGCACGGTTCCGGGAGGATCTTTACTACCGGGTCAACGTGGTGCGCCTGCACCTGCCCCCTCTGCGCGACCGCGGCGAGGACGCGTTGATGCTGGCCAAGTGGTTCCTCGGCCGCGCCGTGCGCGAGCTGGGCAGCAAGGTGAAGGGCTTCTCGCCGCAGGCGCTGGTCGCGATCAAGCGCTTCCGCTGGCCGGGCAACATCCGGCAGCTCGAGAACCGCATCAAGAAGGCGGTGGTGCTGGCGGAGCGGCCGCTGATCAGCCCCGACGACATGGAGCTGCGGCCCGAACAGCTGGAGCCGATCCTGCCGCTCGCGGAAGCCCGCGACGAGTGGCAGAAGCGCTACATCAACGAGGTCCTGGAGCGGAACGGCGGGAACCGCACCAAGACCGCCAAGGACCTGGGCGTCGACCCCAGGACCATCTTCCGGCACCTGGAGCGGCTGGAGGCGGAGAAGCGCGGCGAGACGCTCCCGCCGGACGAGCCCCTGGACGAGCAGTGACAGAAATGTCGCGGAGGAGGTGGCCCTCCCACCCGTCGCTTGCACTTAAGCTATTGTTTTTACTGAGAATCTATCGTGGCGCAGCGCTTGCGACCCTCCTGGGCGTGCTGGTGTGCCCACAGATCTCCTGCCTGATTCCGCAGGACATCAACGCGTCCACCCCCGGACCCCACGGGAACGTGCCGGTGTTCTTGTCGGAATCGTTCCCGGACTACCTCCTCCCGCCGACCCTCAGCCTCACGCGGCAGGGATCGGTGGATGCCGCCATGACTCCGCCCTGCCACTGCGAGCTGCAGTTCGACCAGCTGAAGCTGGAGGAGAACCCAGACATCGCGCTGGAGGTGCGCTGGTACGTCGATTACGACCCGTCGGTCCCTGCCTCGACGCCGTTCAAGAGGAAGGACAAGATCGACGCGACCTTCAACGATCCTACGCAGACCACACGCGTCGTGCCCACCTACAAGTTCGATGCGGACGGCGCTGGAATCGTCACCAGTGGAATCCACATCGTCGAGGTGGTGGTCGCCGAGGTCGGGGGATTCAACGACACGTCTCCCACGCTTCCGTTCCGGGGGATGAACGAGGGGTTCACGTCCGCCGTCTACCGGTTCGCGGTGAACGTGACCGTCGAGCAGGTGCTCGGGCAATGCCCGCGCACCCTGCCTTCCCACGTGGTGTGCCAGTGAAGCGCGCCCTGCCCCTGATGGCGTTGCTCGCCGCCTGCTCGCTGCGGGAGCCGCGTACGACCGAGCCCTCGTGCACCGGCTCGGGGCAATGCTCGCGCGGCGACGTGTGCTTCCTGGGCGAGTGCCGTGCGCCCTCCGCCAACTTGTCCGTCGTCCGCGTGGAGGTCCGGCCTCCGGTCGGGTCGCAGTTCGGGCTGAAGGACGCGGAGGTCGACCTGCGCCACAGCGTGCTCAACGACTTCACGCTGCCGGTCCCGCTCTCGATCGGGCCCAACGTGGGATCGATCCGGGGCACGGTGACGCAGGCGCAGAGCGGCGGAGCGGCCGCGGCGGCGGTGGGCGGGCTGGTCGTCACCTTCAGCGACCACACGCCTCTGATCCCCGATCGGATCGAGCAGGTGGTCTCGTTCACGGACACGAACGGAAACTACAGCGCGCGCGTCCCGCAGGGGATCTGGGATGTCCTGCTGCAGCCCCCGGCGCCGCTTCCGCCGATGCGGGTCGGCACGCTCGACACCGCTACGCCCTCGACGATGTACATCCTGCCTTCGACCGACTCGCTGACACGCCTCGAGGGCAGGCTGGTGTACGCGGACGCGGGAACCCCGCCTGTCGTGGGCGCCGGCGTGACTGCCGTCGACGCGCAGGGCACGGCGGTCTCGGCGCAGGCGCCCTCGCAGGCGGACGGCGGCTACTCGCTCTACCTCACGCCCGGCGCGTCGCAGGTTGCGCTCCAGATCGGTCCTCCGGCCGACGCGGACGCCGGAGTGGCTTCGGGGTTGCCGGACCCGTTCCCGACCTATCCGGCCGTCGCGTACGCGCCCACGGTGGCGCTCTCGCTGCCCGACGTGGCGACGCTCAGCGGGCGCGTCGTCGACCCCGCCGGAAGTCCGATCCCGGGGGCGCGCGTGTACGCGCGAAGCTCCAACATGGGCTGGACGCTTTCGCGGTCGGTGGTCGCCGATGCGACGGGATCGTATTCGATCCCCCTGCGGCAGGGGACGTACCAGGTGCAGGCGGCTCCGCCCATCGATCCCACCGCTCCCGCGCTCTCGGGGATGCAGAGCGTCGCCATTCCCGCGCCTCCGCTCGACCTGATCTGCTCCTACAAGGTCGTGCGCACCGGGGTGGTGCTGGGACCGGACGGCAAGGAGGTCGGAGCCAACTTCCAGATCGCCGGCAGCCGTCTGTCCGACGGCCTCGTGACCGCGCGAACCGCACAGACCGCCGCCACCGACAAGAACGGAGGCTACTCGTTCACCGCGGACGCGGGCCGCTGGCGCCTGGAGGTGATTCCCCCGGCGGGCTCGCCGCTGCCGCGCAAGATCGTGCAGGTGGATCTGGACGCGAGCGTAAGCGATGCGACCCTGCCCGCGATCCAGATCTCGTCGCCCCTCCAAGTGGTGGGCACCGTCCGGGGAGCGGCCCCCGGCGTCCTCGACGTGGTGGTCCAGGACGCGATCGTGAGCTTCTTCTCGCTCGACTCGAGCGGGAACAGCGTGCTCCTGGGCACCGCGCGGACCGACGCACAGGGGCGCTACGCCGCCATCCTGCCCGACGTGGCGCAACCCGGGATCGGCCCTTGAACGCCTGCCCGTCCGAAGCTAGACCCTGCGGGTGCCGCGCGACCCTGCGCTGAAGCCGTACCGCATATTCATGTACTGCATCTACGGGGCCGCCTGTGGCGTGCTGTTCGTCCAGCTCTTGCGCAGCGTGGTCAGCGACCTGTACGGCCATCGCCGGGACGCCGTGGAGCAGCAGAGCCCGACCGCGTGCCTCGAGGACGTCGAGCGCCTCTACGGCCAGATCTCGGCGCGCGCGGTGCAACCGGCCCCCCTTGGGCTGGAGGGCGGCGAGCTGGTGCGGGAGTGGGACGCCTGGTCGCGCCGCTGGCAGGACGAGGTGGATCGGGTGAGCCAGCGCTGCCGGCTGGGGCTGGACGGCGAGCCGGGCTCGCGGGCGCTTGCGGACGCGCTGGACGGGATCGAGGAATTGCGGCGCCGGCTGGAGCGCTCCGGTGCGGACGCGGCGGAGGAAGCGCGGCGGGTGAAGGACGCGCTGGCGCAGGCCCGCAGCGAGCTGAAGGTGCGCTAGGCGCTGCCGCGCCGAAGGCGCGGCTCTGCGCCTATGCTTCTCTACGTGTTCCCGCGAAGGCGGGAACACGTTTGAACTCTAGACACCCTCTTATTGCGGTTTCGGCGCGGACGCGGTCGCCGGCGGCGTGCCCAGCGGCGCGGTGGCGGCGGACAGCCTGCGCAGGCGGTTGCGAAGCTGCGTGGCGAAGTCGCTGCCCGGGTAGAGCGAGAGGGCGCGCTCGTAGACCTCGCGCGCGCGGGTCGGGTTGCCGACCTCCTCGTAGGCCTGGCCGAGCAGAAGGCCCGCGTACTGCGCGGTCTTGGTGCCGCCGGTGCTCTTGAGGAACGTCTCGAGCGGCTGCACGGCGCCCTGGAACTCGCGCGTCTGGATGCGGGCGCTGCCCAGGTGGAACCAGATCATGCTGTCGCTGACCTTCGGCTCCAACTCGACGTAGCGGCCCAGGTCCTGCGAGGCGGCCTTCCAGTCCTGGCGGCGGTAGGCGGACTCGCCCGCGCTGCGCGCGGCCTCGGCGAGCTGGCGCTTCATCCCCGCCGCGCGATCGTCGATGGCCTTGGCCTCGAGCGCCGAGAGCTGTCCGCGGTCCAGGTGCATGGCCTGCGTCATCGCCTGGTTGAGCCCGGGACCTTCCTTCTCGCTGCCGAGCAGATCGTAGACGCGCAGGGCCCGTTCCGAGGTCTCGCGGCGGCTCTGGTCGGTGACCTTGATCTTCTCGGCGTCCTTCTGGAGGGCAGCGGCGCGGGCCTCGTTGGCCTGCGCGTCGCTGCGGGCGGTACGGACCTCCGCGTTGGCGAAGGCGATGGCCCCCACGCCGGCGATCACCGCGAACCCGACGTACGCGGTCACGCTGGTCATCCAGTGCCGCTTCTCCTGCTCCTCGTGCTTGCGGCCCATCAGCTTGAGCTCGGCATGCAGGTTCTTCAGCAGGTTGTCGGTCTTGATGACGAGATTGCGGGCCTCGATCACCTCCTTGCGCAGCAAGGAGATGTCCCCATCCTGGCCTGCTGGCTCGGGAGGGTGGGACAGGCGGGGGGAGCTGGTCTCGTCACTCATGTTGCCTCGCTGAACGCTCGGGGACCGGCGGAGCATCCCATGTCCTGGACTTCGCTGCACGTATCTTGTGGGGCGGACAGGGGACCTAGCGGCCGGTCGGTTTCCCTTTGTCGTCGGGCTCGAGGAAGTGGATCATCAGCCCCACCGAGAAGAGATTTCCGCCCACATTCAGCTTCTGCTGGCTCTGCGGATCCACCTGGGCGCTAGCAAGCGTGTACCGCTCCTCGACCACCAGGGCCATGGGCCCGGCGAGCTGGAAGCGGACGCCGAGGGCCCCGTAGGCCGCCGTGGAGTTGGCCTCGTTCGAGATGCCCTGCCGCGTCCCCGTGTTGAGCGAATAGCCGATCCCGCCGCCGAGGTAGAAGGTGAAGCCGCGCCGCTGCACCAGGGTGGTGTCCATCGCGAGCAGGATGGGGATGCTCCGGACCTGGAGGTCGCCGCCCGCGATCCGGTAGCGATCCATCAGGTACCCCACCTCGATCTTGAAGTGCAGATCGTCGTCGTACTGGTACCCGAACGAGGCGAGGCCTCCGGGCTGGAGCCCTCGGTGCGAGGCGCCTTGCTCGGTCAGGTAATCCCCGTTGCTGGGCAGGAGCATGCGGGCACCGCCCAGCAGCGTGATGGTGCCCTCCCCTTTCTCGGGGACGGCGGCGGCCGCGGAGGAAGCGGCGAGGAGGACGGCGAGGGCCAGGCGCATCTGCGCTAGAATATCGGAGCCCCGCAGGTGCTCCAGTTTTCGTAACCCCGGACTGCCCCATGTCCCGCGCGCCCGAGACCGGGTTTTATTTCGAGCCTATCGCCGAGAGACTGGCGCTCTTGCGGGAAGGGTCTCCGTTCCCGTCCCCGGAGGCATGGGCTTATGTGGGCAATCCGGCGGAGATGACCGAAGAGGTCGCGCGGCTGGAGGTCGCGACGCGCTGGCCTGGGGTAGACCCCGACGGGCTCGAGCTCGAGACGGACGCTGCTACTGCTTCGAGCTCGTGAGCTGCTCGAAGGCGGCGCTGCCGCGCAGCGACTTGAAGTCGTCGTCCTGGCGCGCGTGCTCGGCGAGGTCGCCGTCGAGCCGGAGGGCCGCGCGAAGATGGTCGATGGCGCCCTGGGAGTCTCCCATCCGGGCCAGCGCGCAGGCGTAGTTGTACTGCCCTTCCGCCAGCTCCGGCGCGCGCACCACCAGCTCGGCGAGCGTGGTGGCGGCGTCCTTCACCTGGTTCTCGGCGAGCTGCATGACGCCCACGGCCCGCAGCGCCAGATGCCGCTGCTCGGGCGTCAGCTCGCGCTCGGACCGCAGGGCGACCGACCCGTGCGGAAGCGCGCGCGCGTAGGCTTGGGCTCCCATCTCGAAGCCGGCCATCAGCGCGCCGAAGTGCGCCTTGGCGTTGTCCGGCTCGCGGGCGGTCAGGGCCTCGAAGCGATCCATGGCGGCGGCCGGATCGCGGCGCTCCAAAAAGCCCATCCCGGCCAGCAGATCCACTTCGCGCTGGCGATCCGGCGGGAGGGGCAGCACCTGGAAGGTCTTCGATGCGGTGTCGAAGGTCTGCTGGGCGAAGGCGTCGTCCTTGGCGCCGGTGACGTGGAGGACCAGGCAGTCGGCGCCGCGGGAGTAGAAGGCCCAGCGGTTGCGCACCGGAGCGGAGGGCGCGCCGCTGGTGAAGACCCAGCTCGCGGTGGGCGAGTCGGAGGTGCCCTGATCCCGCGGAGCATCGCCGGAGCTGGCCGGGGCCGCCTCCCCCTCCCTCTTGACGGTGAGCCGCGAGCGCGCGTGCTCGCGGCATTGCTGCGCGGTAGAGGGCTTTGCCATGGGGAACGAGCTCACCTCGCTCTCCACGCCAGAGACGGAGCGCGCGTTGCCCTCGCGGCTGACCTGCCAGGTGTCGGGGCCGGAGGGCAGCGAGTAGCGGACGCCATGGACCGCGTCCTGGACTTCCAGGTCGGTGGCGCGCGCCTCCTGCTTTGCCGCGCCGTGCGCGCAAGCCGCGAGCGCCAGGAGCAGAACGGCGGCGTGCTTCACTGCCACTGCTCCTCGGGAGCGTCGACGATCTTGCCGCCGATCGAGTGATAGTAGAGCCGGATCTCCTTGGCGATGCGCGCGGCGGGGTCGTAGGCGATGCAGGTGTCGTACGGCCGCGAGTAGACGTGCAGGCTGACCGCGCGCTCGTCGAACGGGTTGGAGACGCGGTGGATGCCGTTGTCGCCCTGTTGCAAATCGAGCACCCCCTCGGGAGCGCGGGCGATTCCGCCGTTCGGGACCAGCCGGATGCCCTGCCCCGGCCCCGGCCCGTCCAGGCTGAGGAAGTTCTCCAGGCGCAGCGCGCCGTTCTGGATCGAAAGCCAGCAGAGCTGGCCCGAGTGGTTGTGGATGGGGCTCTGGGTCCGCGGCTCCCAGCAGAGGGCAATCAGCTCGAAGATGTCGTCGCGGTAGATCAGGTTCCGCGTATAGTGGCGCGGCGCGAAGTGCAGGTAGGGGGCCAGGGTGGCGCTGTCGAGCAGGAGGCCGCGCAAGCGCGCGCACACCTCCCCGGGCTGGAAGTGGGCGGGCGGAACCCCCCGCAGGGTCTCCACCACCCCTTCGACAGCAACGTGCATGACCGTCCCTCCTTGCCCCCATCATAATGCCGCCCGCCGCCCGCGGGCGGCATCTTTACAAGGCTTCGGGTGGCGGGGTGTGGGAGTGCGAGGCGTAGTCGCGTCCGAAACGCCGCTCGATCTCGGCTTCCGTCCACTCTGCGACGACCGGCCGGCCGTGGGCGCAGCGCGCGCCGTAGTCGGTCTCGTCCAGGGCGTCCAGGAGCGCCTGCGCCTCTGGCGGGCTGAGCGGGTCGTGGGCCCGCACGCTGCCGTGGCAGGCCGCGCGGGCGAGCAGCGCGTCGCGCAGGCGATCGAGCGAGTCGCCCCGGCCGTGTGACGCGAGCTCGTCGGCCAGATCGGTGAGGAGCGCTCCCAGACCGCGCTCCTCCAGCCGGGCCAGCGGCGCCGGCAGCGCCTTCACCGCCGCGCTGGTTCCGCCGAACGAGTCGAGCTCCACGCCGATGGAGGCGAGCATCTCCGCGGCCTCGGCCACGCGCGCGGCGGCGGCCGCGGGGAGCTCCACCACTTGGGGCACGAGCAGCGGCTGGACCTGGCCGCTTCCGCTGCGGGAGCGCAGGCGCTGGTAGTTCATCCGCTCGTGGGCGGCGTGCTGGTCGACGAGCACCAGCCCGCGCGCGCCTTCGCAGACGAGGTACGTGCGGTGGAGCTGGCCGAGGTAGCGCAGGCCGCTGAACCAGGCAGGCCGCGGGACCAACTCCGGCTGAGGACGGAGATCGGGAGCCGGCGGCGCCTGGTCCGCGGGATGGGTCGCGTGCTGCTGGACGGCGTGCGCGCCGTGCGCTGGGGGCATCCACCAGGTCGACGGCATCCTTCCGCCGTAGCGCTCGATGGCCTCGGCCACGCGCTGCACGGACGCAGGCGTCTGCTGCTGCATCCAGTCGCCGCGGGCGAGCACCTGCGTGAGACCGGCGTGGATCGCGTCCCAGGCCGCGCGCGGGTCGGCGAAGCGGACTTCCGCCTTCGCCGGGTGCACGTTGACGTCGAGCGCCGCGGGAGGGACCTCGAGGAACACGATCGCGCCCGGGTAGCGGCCGTGCGGCATCAGCTCGCCGTAGGCGCGCAGCACCGCGTGCGTCAGGGAGCGGTCACGGATCGCCCGGCCGTTGACGAAGAGCCAGACGTTGCGGGCGCTGCCGTACTCGACGGCAGGAGAGACCAGAAGGCCGTGGGCCCGTGCGGATCGGCACTCGCCGGCGAAGGGGACGAGCTGTCCCCGGACCTCGCGGCCGAGCGCCTCTTCCGCGCGCGACGCCAGCATGTCCGGGCCGGCCTGGAGCTGGGCCAGGGCGCGGTCGCCATCGCGCACCGAGAAGGCCACGTCGGGGCGCGGCAGGGCCAGCCGCAGCACCGCGTCCACGCATTGGGACTGCTCGGTCTGTGCCTTCTTCAGGAACTTCCGCCGGGCGGGGACGTTCCAGAAGAGATCGCGGACCTCCACCGTGGTTCCCGGCGGCGCGCCGGCATCGGCGATGCGCGGGGCCGCCCCGCCCTCCACCTCGATCCGCGTCCCCTTCAGCGCTCCTGGCTCGCAGCTGACGAGGACGAACCGGCTCACCGCGGCCATGCTGGGCAGCGCCTCGCCGCGAAAACCGTAGCTGCCGATGGCGAAGAGATCGTCCTTGGTTCGCAGCTTGCTAGTCGCGTGGCGCTGCAGGCTGAGCCCCGCGTCCTCGCGGCCCATCCCCGAGCCGTCGTCGCGGACCCGGACCAGGCGGCGGCCGCCCTCCTGGAGGTCGATCTCGATCCGCTTCGCGCCCGCGTCGAGCGCGTTCTCGACCAGCTCCTTGACCACCGCGGCGGGACGCTCGATGACCTCGCCGGCGGCGATCTGGTTCGCGAGGGTGGCATCGAGCAGATGGATGCGCGGCACGCTGCGCACAGTAACAGGGCATGGCAGGCTGCGCCCATGCTTGCTTTGCTTCTGGCGGCGCTGGCGGCGACCGAGGCGGACGCGGTCGTGCGGGACTTCCACTTCGCGTCGGGCGAGACGGTGCCCGAGCTGCGGATCCACTACCGGACCCTGGGGACGAAGGGAGCGCCGGCCGTGCTGATCCTGCACGGCACCACCGGCAGCGGGGCGCAGTTCCTCGGCGACAGCTTTGCCGGCGCGCTGTTCGGGCCGGGGCAGTTATTGGATGCGGCGAAGACCTTCATCGTCCTGCCCGACGGGATCGGGCACGGCGGCTCGTCCAAGCCGAGCGACGGGCTGCGCGCGCGCTTTCCGCACTACGGATACGCGGACATGGTGGAAGCGCAGCGGCGGCTTCTGGTGGAGCACCTGGGCGTGAAGCGCTTGCGCCTGATCGTCGGCACCTCGATGGGCTGCATGCACGCCTGGGTCTGGACGGAGGCGCAGCCGGCGTTCGTGGACGCGGCGCTGGCGCTGGCGTGCCTGCCGGTGCAGATCGCCGGGCGGAACCGGGTGCTGCGGAAGCTGGCGATGGACTCGATCCGGAAGGATCCGGCCTGGAACGGCGGCGCGTACACCTCGCCGCCGGTGGCCGGGATGCGGGGCGCGCTGGAGGTGCTGTTCTTCATGACCAGCGCGGCGCTGCCGCTGCAGGCGCAGGCCCCCACGCGGGAGGCGGCCGACAAGCTGGAGGAGGAGTGGATGGCGAGGCGGCTCTCGTCGGTCGACGCCAACGACTTCCTCTACGCCTTCGACGCGTCTCGCGACTACGACCCGTCGGCGGGCCTGGAGAAGATCGAAGCGGCGGTCACGGCGGTGAATTCGGCGGACGACGAGGTGAACCCGCCGGAGCTCGGAGTGCTGGAGCGCGAGATCCGGCGGGTGAAGCGCGGCAAGGCGGTGATCCTGCCGATCGGGCCGCAGACGCGGGGGCACGGGACGCACACCAACGCGGCTGCGTGGCAGGACCACCTGGCCGAGCTGCTCGAGCGGTCCGGCCGGGGCCGTTAGAGCGACTTGAGGAACGCGAGCAGCGCGTTCCGGTCGAAGCTTCCCAGCCGCTCGAACTGCCTCCTTGAATCCTTGGCCTGTCCGTCGTGGGCCAGGATTGCATCGGTGATGGTGGTCGCGCTGCCGTCGTGCAGCATCAGGGCCTGCGTCCGCAGGCCCCAGAGCGGCTGGGTGCGCATCAGCTTGCCGGTCGCCTGGTTCTGCGTGATTCCGTCGCCGAGCTGGCCCATGTCGTGCAGCAGGAAGTCGGAGAACGGGTGGTAGGTGACCTGGTCGAGCGCGCGGACCGCGTTCCGCCCCGTCTGCAGCGTCTGGACGTGGCAGTCGAGGCAGCCGATGGCGCGGGCGACGTCGTTGCCCTTGTCCGTGAGCCCGCTCTGCGGACCCCGCGGCGGTGGCGCCAGCAGCGTCATGAAGTCGTTGAACAACTCCACCCCGGCGCCGTCGTCGTTGAGCGTCGGGACGGGGTTGGCGGCCAGCAGCGCGCAATTGCCCTGCGGGCAGTTCTCGTTGGGGAAGATGGGATTGGTGATGCCCATCTCATTCAAGTAGGCGTCGCCCGAGAAGACGAACAGGCTGGGCACCTGCGCCTTCCAGCCGAACTTGCCCAACACCTGCTTCCCGGTGATCGGGTCGGTGACGATGCTGGGGGTGCCGGCGATCCCCTTGTTGTTGCGCGCCTGCGAGCTCGCGATGGAGAAGAAGGTGGAGCTGGGCGTCGCGTCGACCAGACTCAGTCCGAACAACGGCGTCGTGCGGCGCGGCGTGGTGACGTTCGCTCCCCTGGGAACCTTCTCGCCGACGAAGTTGACTCCGTTGAACTTGCCGATGCCCCGGTCCTGGAGCAGCGACCCGCCGAGGTTCGCCAGCGGGTCGAACTTGTCGCTGAACGGCTTCTTGAATCCGAAGCGAGTCTCCAGGCGCTGGTTGGTCCCTCCGATGGCGCCGTTGGGGCCCTCGTGGCAGGTGACGCACGCGGCTTCGTTGAACACCGGCCCCAGGCCCTCCTCGACGGTCTCGGCCGCCGAGAACTCCTCCTGGCCGGCCTGGAACCGGGCCAGGTCGGCAGCGTTCAATCCGGGCAGCGGGTCCCCGAAATCCGCCTGCCGGCTGAACAGGGCCGCGGAGCTCGACTCCGTCGGTGAATCGGAGACCTGTTGGCTACACGCGGTTGCCAAGAGCAGTACGGCTGCCAGGCAGAGCCTTGCGTGGAACACGGTCATGGTGCCCTCCCTCCCGCGCTCGAGCGACGCGCCCGTTTGCGCGGTTGGCGCGATCAGCGCGGGGGGGAACCGGACCGTCAATCACTGCGCATTTGCACATGTTGAATTTGGAATCGGTTTGGAATTGGAGTTTTCCAAGTCGGTACATTTTGCAGGTGCAGGTTTGAACTGGTTTGGAGTCCGGCAGCAAAACTTTGCAGATCCGGTAATCGAACGAAGATCGTGTAGGTCGATGTCGGAGATGGTCGGGATGGGTGGCAGGTGAGAGCACACGCCCCCGGAGCTCGGAGTGGATTGCCGCAGCGGGAATGGAGATGACGTCGGGAGACGCGGTTCCCTCGGGGAGCAGCTCCTGGCAACGTCGGATTGAATCGGGATGGATCGTCCGCGGGGGATTCCGGCCGTGGTTTGAGGGGCATCGCGCGCAGGTGCGGAGACCACCGCGGGAGCTCGTTTCGGTAATCGCACGGCTGACGAAAACCGCTGACGCCGACCCCTCGAGTCGGTGTAATTTGTGTGGGCGATTTTGCGGATCCGGTAATCGCACCACACCGATGTGGGTGCGTGTAGCAAATGGTGGCAGGTTTTGAATGAGCGGGATGGCGGGGCTGGCGGGCCTTTTGAGACTGTGAGTGAAACCGGGCGAGTGACGTCGAGTGACGCTCTCGCTCACGGTCGAGCCACCGCAGCGGCGGCCTCGGCGCGGCGGGCACCTTGCTGCTTGAAAATCTCATCATGCCGCCTCGAAGCGTATCGAACCGTGGCATCGCAGCCCCATTTGGCACGCGAGGACCCCTCAGGCGGCAACGGCGACAAGAGTCCGACGATTTCCAAGGAGCTGTCTGGGTGTGCTGCGGCGAAAGCCGACGAGCTCGCGACCGGACGCGAGATGCCTCCAGAGGCCGGGAGGCACCCCGAACCCGCCGGTGAGCAATGGGACTTCGACCACGAAGGAGAGAATCGTCGGCGCCTCCCGCGCCTGGCCGAGAAGTACCTCAGGCGCTGACTCGTGCGGGCGCGAGTCGCCGGGAGCACTGAGCTGAACTCGCCCCGGGGCGAGCTGGAGCCGGAAGGAGCGAGCTGGAAGGGCGGGACGACCGGCGACCGATCGCCCAGCGAGGAGCAGAAAAAGCGACGCCCCGCGGCGCGTGTGATCGCGCGGCGGGGCGTCAGGGAAAAATTCCGGCAGCGACCTACTCTCCCACACGGA
>Ga0137394_10002824_pt1 | contig 12962 bp, 11 predicted proteins | sample czobulk116metaG_FD_108278 | JGI IMG/M metagenome (GOLD analysis project Ga0137394, IMG submission 108278) | Vadose zone soil microbial communities from Angelo Coast Range Reserve, California, USA - czobulk1.16 metaG | ecosystem: Environmental > Terrestrial > Soil > Vadose zone | place: USA...
CGCCTGGTCTGGGAAAGCAGCGGCGATCATGGGTGCGTCTCTCGGCGCAATCGGAACCGCTCGGGCCCAATACCATCTGCGGCAGATCCTTGTAGCTCTCAACTTGTTTACCCTGAATCAGCCAGAGGTCGTTATCGCGGATGCTGCACACCGATTCGATGAGAACGGCAATCTGATCCATGAGCCGACTAAACAATTGATCCGGGAACTGCTAAAGAATTTGGTGGACTGGACCCGCCGAATTTCGCCTGCTCTGGCCAGAGAAGCAAGCCCACGATCCTAACCCCGTTGTGCGAGAAACGTTCAGTCATCCGCGTGGACTCCACAATTTTCACGCGCCGAACGAATTAAGGAGCTTGCTAGAGGGCCTAATTGTTACAGCTTCCAACAGATAAGTTTCTGACAAAAGGAGAGCCTGTGATGAAAGCTCGTATCGACTATACGAATGTTCCGGAAGCGCTCCGCGGGATGTATCAGCTCGAGCATTACATCCACAACTCGGGCCTGGAGGAATCGCTGGTCCACCTGGTGAAGATGCGCGCCTCGCAGATCAATGGGTGCGCGTATTGCCTCGATGTGCATTCGAAAGACGCCCGCTCCCTCGGTGAGACCGAGCAGAGACTCTATGTGCTCGACGCATGGGAGGAGGCGCCGTTTTACTCCGAGCGCGAACGCGCGGCGCTCGGGCTTACCGAGGCCGTCACCCGGATCACAGAAGGCCATGTGCCCGACGCGGTCTTCGAGCGCGCACGAGCGCACTTCAACGAACAGGAGCTGATTGCGCTGGTGTTTACCCTGACCACCATCAACGCCTGGAACCGCCTTGCCATCACGATGCGTACTGAGGCGGGCAACTATCAACCGAAGGCGCGCTCGGTCTCCCAACCCGCTCAAAATTAGCGGCGGCTCACGGCCTGATCCCGGCCGCACTGAGAGCTTGCTGTGCTCGGTCGCGTGAAAAGTAGCGTAGGTCGTTACTACAGAGTCCCAACTGAGGAGGAAAGTTCGATGAGCAAGAACACAACACAGATAAGAGCCGCAGTCGTCCGCGAGAAAGGCGGACCTTTTAACGTCGAAACCCTAACTTTGGAAGCCCCGCGCCGAGACGAAGTATTGGTCAAGGTCGTGGCCACCGGCTTGTGCCACACAGATATGATTGCCCGTGACAAGGGCTATCCCGTACCCCATCCAATCGTGCTTGGCCACGAAGGCGCAGGAATCGTCGAGAGCGTAGGAGCGGATGTTGTCAAAGTCGCGCCCGGCGATTCTGTAGTGCTCACATTCCTGACATGTGGACGTTGTAAGCCTTGTCGCTTAGGGAGAATTGCCCATTGCGAAAAGACCTTCCCGCTCTCCTTCGGCGGAGCGCGGTTGGATGGCAGCACTGCTACACTCGACGGCCATGGCGAGAAAGTTCACGATCACTTTTTCGGGCAATCGTCATTTGCAACATACGCACTTGCCAATGAGCGCAACGTGGTCAAGGTCAGCCGTGACGTACCGCTCGAACGCTTCGGTCCGCTAGGCTGCGGTATTCAGACCGGAGCCGGGGCAGTAATGAATGCGCTGAATGTGAGACCGGGTACAAGCTTCGCTTCCTTCGGCGCCGGCGCAGTTGGAAGCTCAGCGATCATGGCGGCACGGGCTGTTGGAGCAACAACCATCGTCGCCATAGACATCGTGCCCTCGCGTCTGGAAATGGCAAAGGAACTGGGCGCGACGCACGCTATTAACAGCAAACAGACAAATCCGGTTGAGGCGATCCGAGATATCACTGGTAGCGGAGTCGATTATTCGCTAGAGGCCTCCGGGGACCCCAGAGCGTTGCATCAGGCGATAGAAGCACTCGGATCTCTCGGCACGTGCGGCATCGTCGGAGCCGAGCCACTAGGCACAGAGGTGAGCTTTGATGTGAACGACCTGATGATACGTGGTAAGGGAATACGCGGCATTCTTGAGGGTGAGAGCGTTCCCGACATTTTTATCCCGCAGCTCATCGAACTCAACGCGCAGGGGCGCTTCCCGTTCGAGAAACTGGTGAAGTTTTACAGCCTCGATCAAATCAATCAAGCTGCGCAAGACAGTGAAAAAGGCGGCACGATCAAACCCATCATTCGCTTATCACCGGCGTGAGCGGGCAAGGAAAACTCCATGCCACAGGTCGCAAATTTCTCGCGAATCCAGCTAGCCGATTCTTCTATGTAAAAAGGAGAACGGAGGATTTTCATGTCTAAGGTCTGGTTGATTACGGGAAGCGGAAACGGGTTGGGACGGGACATCGCCGAGGCAGCGCTGGCCGCAGGTGACAGTGTGGTCGCTGGGGCCCGCCGCACGGAAGAACTGGCACCTCTGGTGGCGCAATACGGCGAGCGGGTGAAACCCGTGAAACTGGAAGTGCGCGACGAAGCTGCCGCAAAAGCGGCCGTGCGGTCGGCAGTGGATACCTTCGGGCGGCTAGACGTTTTGGTTAACAATGCCGGTTATGGACAGCTTGCTCCGTTCGAGCAGATGAGTGCGGAGGACTTCCAGGCGATCGTGGACACATGCTTTTACGGCGTGGTGTACACGACACGCGCCGCGATGCCGGTAATGCGTAAGCAGAAGAGCGGTCACATCTTCCAAGTGTCTTCGGTCGGTGGTCGCCACGCGGTTCCGGGCAATGCGCCGTATCACGCGGCCAAGTGGGCGGTGGGCGGTTTCAGTGACTCTCTGGCGATGGAAGTCGCGCCCTTCGGAGTCAAGGTCTGCACACTGGAGCCGGGAGGTATTCGGACCAACTGGGCACGGCGCGCCGTTCAGAATGCTCCGGACTTGCTGCCGGAGTATGAGGCCACGGTCGGTTCGTTCCTCAAGATATTGCGAGGACTCGAAGGGCGTTTGGAAGGCGATCCGCGAAAGATCGCGGGCGTAATTCTGCAACTGGCAAATAGCGACGAGGTGCCGGTGCGGCTGATCCTCGGTGTCGATGCGGAAAAGCGGGTGCAGCAAGCAGAGGCTGCGCGCGCCGCCGAGGCCGACAAGTGGCGACATCTGACCGTTTCAACGGTTTTTGAAGATGGGCGCCTCGACAGCAGCTTGCATATCGCAAAGAACGAAATCGATTCCTGAGTCGCCTGAGAGGAGGAATTAACGTTGCCGCCGCAAAGCAATTCACTCGGGCCTCGCCTACGGGATCTAATTTTGTGCCTCATTGCGTAAGAATTCCTCCCGCGTCGCAACTGCGACGCGGGAGGCAGAAATGCAACAGGGGAGTCTAATCAGGAGTGCTCGTAAGCGCGGCCCGGATGTGTGGCAGTTCCGTTGGGCGGACAGGGGACCGTACGGAAAGCGCATCTATCGCAAGCGGGTGATCGGAACAGCTTGCCAATACGCCGACGCGGACTCTGCCCGCAGAGCAGTCACGGGACTATTAAGAGAAATCAATGCGAATGTTTTTCAGCGATGCCATCTCCCGATGACTATTGCGGAAGTATGCGATCACTTTGTTCAGCGCGAACTGACTAAGGACAATAGCTGGCGAAGCCATTCCACAAAGAAAGCGTGCAAAGCGTACTTGAACCGATGGGTCATCCCACATTGGGGCAGCGCGCGTCTTTCGGAAGTAAGAACGACAGAAGTAGAGTTATGGCTTCGCAGTTTGCCCCTGGCGAAGAGCAGCTGTGCGAAAATCCGAGGCATTCTCTCGGTTCTCTTCAATCATGCTTGCCGTCATGAACTGTTTGACCGCAACCCGATCCGTTTAGTTCGACAGGGTGCGAAGCGGCGCACTACGCCAAATGTGCTGACACCCGCTGAAATAAAGGCGCTCATACATGGCCTGGGTTTACGTGAGCGAACGCTAGTGCTCCTTGCGGCCTCCACCGGGCTTCGACAGAGCGAGCTGTTCGGATTGAAGTGGGGAGACATCAACTTTGCTCAAGGCACAATGAACGTGACGCGCTCCATCGTGTACGGAGTGGTGGGTCCTTGCAAGACTGAAGCATCGCAAAAGCCCGTACCGGTTCATCCAACAGTTTTCGAGGCACTCGCGAAATGGAAAGAAGGCTCCCGGTACACCAAATCCGACGACTGGGTTTTCGCGAGCGCCCGGCACCATGGTCGGAAACCAATCTGGGGCCAGGCAATTTTGCGCAAGCATATCCGCCCCGTGGCGCAGCGCGTCGGGATTGAGAAACAATTTGGATGGCATACATTTCGACACACGTACTCGACTCTACTGCGAAGTGTCGGCACCGAGTTCAAAGTGATGCAGGAGTTGCTGCGGCATTCTTCGTTACGATCCACGCTGGATGTCTACACGCAAGCCATCTCGCCAGCAAAACACGCTGCGCAGCAGCGGTCCTTGCGCTGGTCTTCGCTCCTGAAACGAACTCCAGCGCACTCGCGTAAGAGTGGTCAAACCGGTGAAAGCCGAGGTCGTCAAACCGGCTCTAATTGACGAAAAGGGGTGCAAAAAGGGCGCAAAAACGTGTCCTTTTGCACCCTCGTTGGTTGCAGCGAAATTAGTGCAACTCTTTTGAAAAGAATGGCGGGGACGACGAGACTCGAACTCGCGACCTCTGCCGTGACAGGGCAGCGTTCTAACCAACTGAACTACGTCCCCAGCCGTGGAATCAACAACTTAACGTAAAACCTTGCAAATAAGGGCTTTGCAAGATTCGCATACAGCGCACTGTTCGCCTGGGTTGCCCCTGACTGCAAGCTTTCCTGGCAAAACCTCCTGTAAATCTCCTGTAAAAATCAGTGCGCTCATCACGAGATTTATCGTAGCACACATACTGAAAGAAGCGAAGCGCTCGCCATCGCAGATCGCAGCGATAGTGGTCGTCCTTTGACAGCAGAGATGAAGCAGGTATTGAGCCCAGTGATGAAGGTATCCGGTTCCTACACTTTTGGGGGAAACATTTCGAAGACTACAACGGTCCAGGGACGGTTGTCTCCTTATTGGCTTGAGTCAGAAGTACGGAAAGCCGACTCTTCGTCCAAGTGAAACCATGTCGGTAAACACATGCCTAATCCCGAACCATTACTATCGAGTAGCCTTGCGGCCTTGGGACCGCCCGGCCCTCTCAGAATTGGGCGTTGTTGACCACGTTGGTGCGCTCGAAGCTCACGTGGAGGTTGGCGGAGACGAACCCGGGCGCGACCGGCATACGTGTTGATGATGGTGATGTAGCCAGCACTTGGGTCGAAACCGCGATATTAACTGAAAACTTTTTCTCGGCTGCTGGACAGCGTGCGGCGCGGTCCAACCCGGGTTAGAATTTGCGACTTCGCTGCCAGTCTTTGGGTGTTGCGCCCGTGGCACGGCGAAAGGTCTTTGTGAAATGGCTCTGGTCGGCGAAACCTGTTTGGAGCGCGATAAACGCAATGGATTCCTTGCCAAGTAACAGAAGTTCCTGTGCGCGTTTGATCCGGGCGTCGAGACACCATTTATATGGCGGCATGCCGGTCGAACTTTTAAAGGATCGAGCGAACTGTGACTGGGAAAGCCCTACCAGTTTGGCCATCTCCTCAAGACTTATGTCCTGCGTCATGTGGGCTTCGAGGTATTCCATCGCTCGACGCAACTGCCATCGGGAAAGTCCGTTTGCCCGCTGTATCTGCGCGTTTCGGCGAGCAAACAGCGTAGCCGTCAATGCTGTCGTCAGGCCCTCACAGTAGAGGCGGCCACTACTTGAGGGTTCTCGACATTCCTCCGCCAGAAGCGCTGCGCATCTTGCCACCTTATCGTCGTACAACAATAGGACCGGCGTATCGGTTTTCGCCGAATCCAAGTCGTCGCCGAGGATCGATTCCGGGACTTTCGGAGCGAAGCTCATCCTGAGTTCGCGAACTGATCGAAGTCCGTCAGTATAGGCCCACACTGTCATGTCCGCGGGCGCAAAAGTCGTATGCCCAGCGTCAAAGCGAGATCGCGGGGTCGGACGGTTGAGATTCAGGCGAGACTCGCAATATCCGCCTACCTGGCCGAGAACAATCGCAACGATCGTTTCGTGTGAAGAGAGGTCGTGCCAGGCTTTCCCAGGATCAGGATAGTGCACGATGTTACGCGCGGTAATCCCATTCCAACTGCGGGTGTGGCTTTCGATCTTCCTGATCCCGTGCGGTGAACGAAATTCAAAGGGCTGCGATTGGCTCATATCTCTTTCCTTGGCCACCGAGCAAACAGAGCCTTAGATGAACCTTTCGAAGTAGTGAGGGCAGATAAAGAATAGCAAGATCACTGAAGACGTGAAAGCGGAAACAGACCAAAAACAGCGAAATCCGACAAGATGCACGATCTGTGGTGGTCCATATTTTTGCTATTCAGAAAGGATGAGACCGAATGAGGTTTCAGCCAGCTTCGTATCTAACATTTTGCTTAAGCGTGCCCATTGTGCTCGTCGTCACGCAAGGCATCGATGGCCGGTCGGCGGCTTACGCCACGGTTAATGCGGCGGCCCAGAACGTCGAATCAATTTCCGTTCCGGGAACGAAAGCCTTTCCAGAGAGCATCACATCGACTACGGACGGTACGCTCTATGTCGGTCGCGTCGGGGACGGTGGAATCGTCCGCGTCAAACCGCGCACATCCGAGAGCACGATTTTCGTCCAACCGGGCTCATCAGGCTCGCGGTCGATCTTGGGAGTCTTCGCGGACGAGGCATCGAGCACACTGTGGGCTTGTTCGAACGACTTGAGTGCATTGGGGGCACCTGCAAAGGGCAGCGATACCGGAAGCGCGTTGAAGGCTTTTGATCTTAGGACAGGGAATGGAAAACGCAGCGTCTCGTTGCCTGGAACTCACGCATTTTGCAATGACATTGCTGTGGATGCGAAGGGATCTATCTACGTCACGGACAGCGCAAATCCTACAATCCTAAAACTCTCTCCCGATGCCACAACGTTCGAAGTATTCGCTCAGGATTCCGCGTTTTCTGCGCCGCAAAGCGGCGGCGCCGGGCTCGACGGTATCGCCTTCGGCGGCGACGGCAATCTTTACGTTACGACCTACGCGGCCGGCGGCCTCTTTCGCGTGGAAGTCAAAGCGGGAAGGGCGGGGCGCATCACCGCACTCTCAGGCAACCATCAGCTGAAATTTCCCGACGCACTCCGAACCCTCGGCAACAACAGTTTCCTCCTGGTCGAGGGCTCAGGAACATTAGATCGCGTGGTGATCCAAGGCGACACATTCGCCGTCACGCACGTTCGTGGCGGTTTCGCGACTCCAACGTCGGTTGCCCGGATTGGCACGACAGCGTGGGTCAGTGAAGGCCAACTGGCCTTCTTCTTCGATGCTTCGAAGAAGACCTCATCGCCTTCCTTGCCCTTTCGAATCTACGCGGTTCCATTGAGAAAGGAAGACGCTGAATGAGGTTTCAACCCGTGTCGTATGTGACGTTTTTGTTAAGCCTACCGATTGCGCTCTTCGCCACACATGGCGTGCGTGCACAAAGCGTGCATGTTGAGTCGACGCCTTACCCAACGGTGACCGACGAGCGGCTCCAGCAACCCGATGCGGGCGATTGGCTCATGTACCGGCGAACCTATGACGGCTCGGGCTTCAGTCCGCTAAAGCAGATCACGCCGAGAAACATTCGCAGCCTGACGCTGGCTTGGTCGGTGAGCACCGACCTCCTTGGAGCGCACGAAACGACGGCGATCGTCAATCACCGCCGGATGTTCATCACGACGCCTCAAAACAACATCATCGCGTTTGACGCCAAGACCGGGACCCAACTCTGGCGGTACGCCAGGAAGTATCCGGACGGCCTGTTCCAACTCCATCCGACCAACCGCGGAGTCGCGCTATACGGTGACTACGTCTACATGGCGACGACCGATTGCGCCCTCGTGGCTCTTGACGCTGCGACGGGCAAAGAGGTCTGGAGCGTCCCGCTCGATGACTACAAGACGGGTTGCTACTCGACCCTGGCGCCGCTCGCAGTGCGCGGCAAAATCATCCTTGGCTACTCCGGCGGCGAAGTTGGTGTTCGGGGCTCGGTAAGTGCATTCGACGCGCTCACCGGAAAGCGACTCTGGAAGACATACACTGTGCCGGGGCCAGGTGAGCCAGGCGGAGAAACCTGGAAAGGCGAGACCTACAAACGAGGCGGCGGATCGACCTGGATTACAGGGGTCTACGATCCTGCCTCAAACACGACGTACTGGGGGACAGGGAATCCCGGGCCGTGGGTCGCGGACGACCGGCCCGGGGATAATCTCTATACGGACTCGACGGTCGCGCTTGATGCCGATACCGGCAAGATCAAAAGCTACCATCAGTACACGCCACATGACAGTTGGGACTGGGATGAAGTATCGGCGCCCCTGCTGATCGACACCGAGGTCGACGGGAAGCCTACAAAGACTGCGACGCACGCGGGACGGAACGGCTATCTTTGGGTATTGGATCGCGATCGTCTCACCTTCCTGCACGCTTTTCCGTTTTCCAATAACAACGTATTCACGTCGATTGACTCAGAGACCGGCCGTCCCACCGTCGACGAGTCCAAGCGGCCGGGCGCGAAACAGGGCGCCGAGTTTTGCCCGAGCATTGGAGGCGGCAAAGACTGGCCGCCCGAGGCGTGGAGCCCCCAGACAAGACTTCTGTACATTCCCGCGAACAACAACATCTGCGCGTTCCTCCCGAAAGGCGAGGTCCCGGATCCAGATTCTAAGGGGATTTATGTGGGGTATGAGGTCGAAAGCATTTTCGGATCTGTCCGTACCGGCGCCGGCGCTTCCGATCACTTGGGAGAGCTCCAGGCCTGGGATCTAAACACCGGTAAGCGAGTATGGCAGCACAATTTCAAAACTGTGCTTTGGTCCCCTCTTTTGGTGACAGGCGGAGACATTCTCTTCGCTGGTGGAACTCCGGATCGGTTGTTCAGAGCGTTTGACGCGCGTACCGGCGATCAACTGTGGAGCTTCCCGCTGCCCTCGGGCGCGATCGGCGTTCCCACGTCCTTCGAGGTCGACGGGGAACAATATGTTGCAGTCACTACAGGCTGGGACCTTGACGCGCGAGGCCTTCAAAACGGCATCGACAAGATTCAGGGGACGAAGTCCAACGTGCCTCAGGGAGGCACCATCTTGGTGTTCAAGCTTCGCCAAGCGCCGTAGGGAACTAATCAAGATGCTGGAAGCGATTTTGACGGTCGGGCGAAGCAGCAGATTCAAAGCATGATATGCACTCCGGGAGCGACTCATGAAAGAAAATTTGGTAAACAGAACGGGAGCAGCGGCGCCCGCCATCTCGCGGCGTAACTTCGTAGGCGCGGCTGCCGCAACCGGCGTGGCCGGTATAGTCCCAGCGGGGCTTGGATCGTTAAGTTTAGAGCAGAGCGCCATGAAGGTAGCGCAGTTCGTGCTACCCACAGCGACTAAGGACGTGGCGCCTTTCGAGGTCCATGTACCTCAGGCAGCGCTGGACGATCTCAAGCTTCGGCTGGCGTCCACGCGGTGGCCGGAGCGGGAAACCGTGCGTGATTGGTCGCAGGGCGTACCCCTCCAGAAGGCTCAGGCGCTGATCGCCTACTGGCGCGACAAGTACGACTGGCGCCGGTTCGAGGCTCGCCTAAACGCCTTCCCACAATACCGCACCCAGATCGACGGGCTCGGCATTCACTTCATCCACGTGCGCTCCCCTCACCGGAACGCGCTGCCGATCATTCTCACGCACGGATGGCCGGGATCGGTCGTGGAGTTCATGGAGATCATCGGCCCGCTCAGCGATCCCACCCGGTACGGGGGAAGGGCCGAGGACGCGTTCCATGTCGTCGTGCCGTCGCTCCCGGGCTTCGCCTTCTCCGACAAGCCAGTGGAAACGGGCTGGGACGTGAACAGGATCGCCCGCGCCTGGGCGACGCTGATGCAGCTCCTCGGCTACGACAGCTGGGTGGCACAAGGCGGCGATTGGGGGGCGGGTGTGACGCACGCCCTTGCGCATCAGCGCCCCCAGGGCCTGATCGCGGCCCATGTGAACTGGCAGTTCGTCTTTCCCGAAAAGCTGCCGGACAACCCCACGCCGGCCGAGCGCAGAGCTATCGACCGGGCGTCGTGGTTCGCCAACGACCAGAGCGGCTATTTTCGCGAACACGCGACGCGTCCGCAGACCATAGGCTATCCGCTTGCGGATTCGGCCGCGGGTCAGGCGCTGTGGATCTACGAGAAGTTTCAGGCGTGGACGGACAATCACGGCAATCCTGAAGATGCGCTCTCCGTCGATGCGATGTTCGACGATATCAGTCTCTACTGGTTCACCGATACGGCCGCATCGTCGGCCCGCATCTACTGGGAGAACACCCGCGCCGGCATGGCGGGCCCGTCCGGCGGACGGATCGAACTGCCAATGGCGGCGTCGGTCTTTCCGCACGAGATATTCTGCCCGCCGAAAGCGTGGGCTGAAGCACTATGGCCGAACCTGTTTTATTGGAATGAACTCGACAAAGGCGGCCATTTCGCCGCGTTCGAGCAGCCAAAGCTCTTCACTGAGGAGTTGCGGAAGGCCTTCAGGTCACGGCGAGGTTAGCGATCTGGCTGTCGAATGCCTACGTGTATTTACCTCCGCACCCGGAAAGAGTCAAAGTGCCGTCGAGCGGACCACGAGCGGGAAGGCGCTGAGAACGGGCGTGACAATGAATAGTAGCGAGGAAACAAACTTCTGTCGCCGAGCTTTTCTAAGAACTGGTTCCGCGACCTTGCTGGTGGCAGTTCTCGGAGCAAGTGGCGAATCTGAATCACAGACAAACATTCACAGGGGGAATCACACGATGCCGCTCGATGCGAACGCAGTTAAAAATCTGATGAAGCAAAACCTGCACGGAGTTTTCAGTGAACGCGACGCCGAGAAGCGCCGCTCCCTGATCGCCAAGATTTGGGATATGAAGGGTATTTTCATCGACCCACATGGCCGTTATGTTGGTCATACAGCTATCAACGACGCCGCAGAGCAAGTGCAGCGTAGGTTTCCCGATTTTGCTTTTTCAGAGTTGGCGGATGGAGATGCAAACAGTGGTGTCGGACGCCTCTCGTGGGGCTTCGGTCCCCCAAGCGAGCCACGGAAGATGACCGGTATCGATGTCTTGGTCGCGTCGGACGATGGTCGGATCACCGCTCTCTACACGTTCGTAGACGCAGCTAAGGGTTGATCTTTGACCCAATAACACTAATTGATAGAAAGGAATACACGATGCAAATGTTCACGAAAGTCGGCCTCGACGCTCTTCTAACACCGGAGAATTGCGTCTTACTCCTCATTGACCACCAGCCTTTCCAGTTGGCAAACGTAAATAGTCACGAGCCCACAATGGTGATCAACAACGTCACAGCTCTAGCCAAAACCGCGAAGGCATACGGTATTCCGACGATTCTCACAACCGTCAATGAGGAACGCGGAGGCGTAATCTTTAAGCAGATCCAGGAGGTCTTTCCGGATCAGAAGCCGATTAACCGCACTTTCATCAACGCCTGGGAGGACCGCCGCGTCGTAGAGGCGGTGAAGAAGACCGGCCGGAAGAAACTGATCATCGCCGCTCTCTGGTCCGAGATGTGTCTGGCGATGCCCGCTATCCATTCGATGGGTGATGGCTATGACGTGTACGTCGCAACCGATGCGTCGGGTGGCGTCTCTCCGGAAGCACATGACATGGCCATCCGCCGCCTGGTGGCTGCTGGAGCCCAACCGATTACGTGGCTTGGCATGGCCGGAGAACTACAGCGTGATTGGGCGCGCACAGAGCACCTCGGAGAAGTGGCTCAGGTCCTGATCGACCATGCCGGCGCCTCTGGTTCTGTCCTCATGTGGGAGATGCAGCTGCTGGGTACCCCACAATTCAAGGGCGCGTAAGCAGGGGCCCCAGTGTCGACGCGAACAGCACAGGGCAACAGAACCGCAAAAGGTAAAGGAGACGGACTGCCGCGCATCCTTCTGCTTACAGTGTTGTTTGCGGCTGTAGGAGCGAATCCTGTGGTTGCGCAGGTGCAGCTACCTACCGTGAATCTGGGGGATACGAATTTTGAAGACGGTTTCGGGGCCCCGGGCTGGTTCTTGGAAGAGTTTCCAGGTGGTTACGCTGCCGATGAGTTGAAGGACTCTAAAGGAAAAACGGTTCCTGGATCCAACCGTGTGACCACCTACAGCACGACCAGTCACATAGCCTTCGCCAGTAGGAAGCGCTTACTCAGGGGCTGGTTAGCTGCCGAGGCCTTGCTGCCACTGGTCGATCTGGATGTGCAACTTGCCAGTGACACCCACTCAAGAGTTCGTGGTGTCGGTGATCTCACTCTCGGCTTCGGCCTCCAGTGGGCGCCCAAAGAGATTGGGAACGGCGTCTTCGTCCACCGTGGAATGATTGACGTGGGAGTGCCTACCGGGAAATACAACGATTCACGCCCCGTAAACCTCGGCAATCATTTCGTTGTCGTCGACCCCTACTATGCTTTCACTTACGAGCGCAAGAGGGTGGAGTTGAGCGTTCGACTCCACTATCTGTGGAACTCCACGAATAACGATCCGTTTGTTGGATTCCGTATTAAAAGCATGCAGGCCGGTCAAGCCTTTCACGTCAACTACGCGACCTCCTTCGAACAGTTGAAGAACGTGAGGCTAGGATTCAACGGGTACTGGTTGCAGCAGTTGACCAACCACGAGATCAACGGCGTCGCCGTACCCAATTCCAAGGAGCGCACCGTTGGTCTTGGCCCTGGAATTCAGTTTGGCGGCGGAGGAATCTGGTTCCGCGTGAATAGCTACATCGAAACAGATGTGCGCAATCGTCCGAGTGGAATCGAAGTGACTTTCCGCATCTCCAAAGCGCTGCCGACCGCTGAACCCCAACCGTAGAGTGCAGTCGGCACAAGCCTTTGCAAAACGGGCATTGAAGGCCGGCCACAAGGTAAAGCTTAGCAATAACCGCGGCCCCGAGAGCCTGCGAGAAATTGTCAATCGACTTGGTCCTGGAGCAATGGCTGCCACC
>Ga0137394_10002826_pt1 | contig 12954 bp, 8 predicted proteins | sample czobulk116metaG_FD_108278 | JGI IMG/M metagenome (GOLD analysis project Ga0137394, IMG submission 108278) | Vadose zone soil microbial communities from Angelo Coast Range Reserve, California, USA - czobulk1.16 metaG | ecosystem: Environmental > Terrestrial > Soil > Vadose zone | place: USA...
GTAATGCCTGATCGATGTCGGCAATAATGTCTTCTATGTCTTCGATGCCAACTGAAATTCGCACCAGACCTTCGGTGATCCCTAACTCCAGCCGCCGCTTCGGCGCAACCTCTCGATGTGAAGCCGTGGCTGGATGCAGCACACCCGTGAACACGTCACCCAAACTCGTCGAACGCACGCACAGCGAGAGCGCGTCCATGAACCGGAAGGCTGCCTCGCGCGTATTTTCGCGAAGTTCAATCGAAACCAGGGCGCCGAAATGTGGCGGACGCACGATCCGCTTGATCGCCTCAAGATTATCCGGTGGCGCCAAACCCGGATAGTAAACTCGCGATATGCCTTCATGTGCTTCGAGGTGTTTCGCCAATTGAAGCGCGTTGTCACATTGACGATCCATACGCACAGAGAGCGTCTTTAGCCCGCGATGAATTTCATGCGCCTCCCAAACACCGAGTATCCCTCCCACAAGCTTCATCACACCGATCATCGTCGGCAGGTCCACTTCGTCACGTGCGACGACCACCCCACCCATCACGTCTGCGTGTCCTCCTAGGTACTTCGTCGCGCTATGCACAGAGAAGTCAGCTCCCAGCTTGAGGGGTTGGCAAAGATAGGGTGAGGTGAAGGTGTTGTCCACGATGAACCGTGCGCCCACTTCGCGCGCGATTTCAGCGCAGGCGGCAATGTCACAAACCTTCAGCAGCGGATTTGAAATCGTCTCGGCAATCAACAGCCGCGGTCTAAGCTCGAGAGCTCGCGCTCTTAAAGCCTCCACGTTAGAGAAATCCGCCGATGCGGTTTTAATGCCATACGAGCCAAGAACCTTGTAGAGCAGATCAATCGTGGCGCCGTAGAGATCCTGCGACGCAAGGATCGTTGCGCCGGGTGTCAGCTCGCAGGCGAAGATGGCGGCGTGCAGGGCAGCCATGCCGGTGGAATAAGCGCAAGCGGCGGCGCCTTCTTCAAGCACGCGAACGGCTTCTTCGAGTGCCGCAACGGTAGGATTGCCGTAGCGCGTGTAGATGTAGCCTTGTTGTTCGCCCGCAAAAACCTGGTCCACTTCGGCCATGGAATCATAAGTGAACGTGGCGGTTGCATAGATCGGAGTAGAGACAGGCCGGCCGTTAGGCGTCGCGCCTCGTTCACCCGCATGGACCAGTTGGGTGTTTATGCCAGGCGCTTTCTTACCCATCCGAAACTCCTATCTGCAAGTAAACCCAAGCGAAGATTTTCCATATATCATTTGACATTTCTCATTGGTCATTTCTGAAATGCCCCGTTCAACGCCCCAGTTTACCCATCCGTTTAGAGAGGGCACTTGTGCCCCCGCTGCTTGGGCAAGTGCCAATTCTAAACTAACGCCGAACTTGTGATGATCTTCCCCAAATCGAAATGACCAATGAGAAATGAAAAATGATATATGGAAAATCTTCGCCCTCTTTTTATCCCCATCGTCGTCTTCGCATCGATTCGCTCCGCGTCTCTTGGATGGGAGCGAGTTAAAGGCCCACCCGCTGACGCAGGTGGTTCTGACAAAAATGGCTCTCGCGACAGAGGAACCTGCGCGAGAGCCTAATGACTTCAAGCGGCTCTTTAGCAGTTTTTAACGTGGAGCAAGTCACCTCTAAATCGCCACGCGCATTGGCCTGAAGGGGCCTGTCATTTGAGGGCAAAGTTTGTCGCATATCGATGGCAGCGTCAAGGAAATTCTTTTTATGGCGCGATAAGGGCCGGCTCTCCTTCCGGAGTACGATAACGTTCGGCCAACGCCTGTCGCTTCTCGTAAGCTTCTCGTGCAATCCGCACATCTTCAAGAAAATGAGGTAGCTCCTCGAGCTTGAGTGCTTGTGGACCATCGACGAGCGCTTGCGCGGGCGACGGATGAAAGTCTACCAGCACCATATTAGCGCCGGCGATCACTCCCTGCGCCGTCGCATGCATTACATCGAGGATACCTTCGGGTCCACTGGTGCGAAAGCCGACTGAATGTGATGGGTCAACGCAAACAGGCATGCGCGTCAACCGCTTCACTACTGGCACATGCGCGAAGTCGACGAAGTTACGGTGCGGCTCACCGATGTTAGTTTTCATGCCGCGCAGACCAAAGATTATTTTGCGATTCCCCTCACTGGCCAAATACTCAGCCGCGTGCAGTGATTCGTCCAGCGTGATTCCGAAACCGCGTTTGAGTAGCACCGGAAACTCCTGCTGCCTCCCGATAAGTTTCAGCAACTCAAAGTTTTGCATGTTGCGTGTGCCAATCTGCAGCATCACGCCGGTCGGGTTCCCCGTATCATCCAGCGCTTTCTGGACCTCATCGATGTGAGACTCGTGGGTTACCTCCATGGCGATAACTTTGATCCCATACTTACCCGCCAACTCAAAAACGTAGGGAAGGCATTTACTTCCATGACCCTGAAAAGAGTAGGGGCTGGTGCGCGGTTTGTAAGCACCCATGCGCGTGCAAATCTGCCCGTTCTCTTTGAGCGCCCGCATCATCGCCTCGACGTTTGTAGGATTGTCGACAGCACACAATCCGGCAAACACGTGCAGCGTGTCCTGCCCGAAACGCACGCCCTGGTAGTCGAAATGTGAGTCGCGGTTATCGCCTTTATGCCGGCCCAGCACGCGGTATTCCTCAGAAACGCGCACCGCGCGCTCCACGCCCGGCAGACTGCGCATATCGTGGAGCGAAATGCCCGCGGTATTACCGATTAGATAAACTTCAGTCAATGATTGTTCCACGCCTTCCTCACGATGAACACGCAATTGGATGTTCTGCAAACTGCCGAGGTGTGCCAGCAACTGCCGGTACGTCTCGCTCTGGGGATCAATATTCGGAGTCAGAATAAGAAGCATTTCGGTTTCCTTGCTGGGCCCACTGGATGTACTTATGCCGGCCCGGTTTCGCCAAACAGACGTCGCGTTAGGTTCAATTCGCCTCCTCGCTCGGGATGCGCCCGTAACTCATCGCGAACAGCAGTTAACTTGCCGACGAGTGAATCGAGCGCGGCAGCAGTCTCAGTTGAATTTGTCGCCAGGATGTCGCCCCAGATGGACCATGAGCTGGAGGCAAGCCTGGTCATGTCTCTATAGCCGGCGCCAGACAAACTAACCAGCGCAGCGGCATCGGATTGGTCCTTCGTAACTGCCGCCAATGCGCTGGAAACGATCTGTGGAACATGACTGACGAACGCCATCACGCGATCATGTTCCACGGCAGTCATCGTGGTTACATTCGCGCCTAACAGATCTAGCGTTTCTTTTACGGCGATGTGTGCGTTGTCATCACTCTGCTCTCCGCCAATTACCAGCACGTAAGGTGAACCCGCAAAAAGATCGCTGCGCGCGTGGACCAGACCCTGAAGGTGACTGCCCGCCACTGGGTGTCCGCCGACGAATTGTTCAGCTTTCTTTAGGTGCAACTGAGCTGCACGGCAGATCTCGACCTTAGTGCTTCCGGCATCTGTAATAACCGCGCCAGGTTTGATTTGCTGCGCGCGTTCTCGCAGGAATTCCACAATTTCTCCGACGGGCATCGCCAGGTAGATCAAATCCGAGGAGGAAACACTTCCGACGGCAAATGCCTGGTCCACTTCATCAATTACGCCGGTGCCGACAGCCTCATCGAGCACCGATCGCGAGACGTCCCACCCGGCGATTTGTTCGCTTGCGCCGGCGCGGCGCAGCGCCAGGGCGAAGGACGCGCCAATCAAACCGCAGCCAATGATCGTTACTCGGTTCCAACGCAAAGTCATTCCGCAACACTCTCCAGCAGAGTCCAGAATTCAGGCAGCGACACCGCCACTGAATCTAACGCCCCTTCGATTTCCGTCGGACCCTCCGCGACAAGGGCCGCGATTGCCGCGGCCATGGCAATGCGATGGTCGCCAAACGAGGAGAGTTGAGCGCCGTGTAACTTGCCTCCGCCATGCAAGTGCCAGCCATCAGCATGCGCCTCTATTCGCGCGCCCATGCGTGAGAGGTTTTCCACCGTCGCGGCAATTCGGTCCGATTCCTTGACCTGCAGCTCTTTGGCGTCGCGCAACTTCATTTCCCACCCAAGGCTCGCCGCGAGAAAGCCCAACAGAGGGAGTTCATCTATCAGGTTTGAAATGGTGGCGCCTGAAATCTCCAACGTGCGTGGTTCTTTCACGTTAGAGGCCCGGATGCGAAGCGTCCCGACAGGTTCCCCAGTTTCGAGCCGCTCGTCCCTGATTTGGATGTCGGCACCCATCGCGCTTAGCGTGGAGAGAAAGGCCGTGCGAGTGGGATTAAGACCTACACCCGGTATCAGGAGATCTGATCCAGGGAGAGCAACGGCCGCGGCGATGAAGAAAGCCGCCGATGAGATATCACCGGGAACGACGAAGCCACGAGCGCGTAACGTTGCACCACCTTGTATGCTGACCGAGTTTCGATTTCGTTCAACCCGCGCCCCAAATTCCTGCAGCATACGTTCGGTGTGATCGCGTGTCTGCGCTGGTTCGTCGACAGTTGTAGTTCCCTCAGCGGAGAGTCCGGCCAATAACACCGCAGACTTGATCTGAGCACTGGCGATGGGGAGTCGATAATGAATGGGTTGCAAGGGATGGCGCCCGTTAATGCGAATCGGCGCGCATCCGTTTGATTCCGGTTCAACCTGGGCTCCCATCAAACGCAAGGGCTCCGCAACTCTTAACATCGGACGCGATCGTAAGGAGTCATCGCCCGTGATGACGCTTGGGAACGGTTGACCGGCAAGGATGCCTGCGAGAAGACGCAACGTCGTTCCGGAGTTTTGCGCATCAAGGACATCGCCGGGTTTCTGTAAGCCGGAAGCGCCGCCCGATCCTTGTATGACCACTGAGGAACCATCCCTAACAACGCTTACGCCGAGCGCTCTGAAACATTCGAGCGTAGCCGCGCAATCCTGGGCCGATGAAAAGTTGTCCAGTACAGATTCGCCATGGGCGAGGGAACTGAGCATTGCCGCGCGATGCGAGATCGATTTATCTCCCGGGATGCGCAACTCGCCGCGCAGACGATTGACTGGCGAGACGACCACCGCGTCGCTCTTGTGTCGCAAACTGTTAGTTTGCGGTTGAGTTGCGCCACGTGTATCCGAGCTTGAGAAATCCTCGATCACTATCGTCTGTTCCTTATCCATCGATGCGCCGCGCTTTCACTTGAGACCCTCGTTGTCCAACTGGTTGAGAACGATCCACGAAATAACACGAAATTACACGAAGAAGAGTTAGTGTTGTTTAGTGTGATTTAGTGGATCGTCCCCTATTTCTTAAGAACGGATTCGTAAGTTCCTCTTCTAACCGAATCAATACTCCCGCAACTGTCGCGAGTAGCCATCGAAGTTTCGGCGCATCTCACCCATGCTGTCGCCGCCAAACTTTTCGATCATCGCACCGGCCAGGACCAGCGCCATCATCGCCTCGCCGATCACGCCCGCAGCCGGCACCGCGGTCACATCTGAACGCTCGAAGGCTGCGGCTTCTTCTTCCTTGGTGTCGATGTCCACCGAGCGCAGTGCACGTCGCAGGGTCGAGATTGGTTTTAGAAATCCCCTGATTCGCAACTCGGCGCCATTGGTTACTCCACCTTCAAGTCCACCCGCTCGATTCGTGTGCCTTACAAACTCCTGCGACTCACCGTTGTAGAAAATTTCATCATGTACTTCAGAACCAGGCAGCCCTGCCGCTTCGACTCCGGCGCCGATCGACACCGCTTTGACTGCCGGAATCGACATCACCGCCTGTGCCAAGCGCCCGTCGAGCTTACTGTCCCAGGATGTGTGCGAACCAAGACCCGGCGCGAGGCCGCGAGCGACGACTTCAAAGATGCCACCCAACGTGTCGCCGGCACGCTTGGTCTCATCGATCAACTCAACCATTCGTTGTTGTGCCTGAGTATCAGCGCAACGCAGCGGAGCATCTTCCGCAATGGCGCCTATTGATTCCCAATCAACTGTCAACGGAGTGTCTGGTACGCCGCCGAGTTGGATAACATGACTTCTGATCTCCACGTCAAACGCGGCAAGTAGCTGACGAGCAAGTGAGCCGCAGGCAACTCTCGCTGCCGTCTCACGAGCCGACGCGCGTTCGAGCACGTTGCGCAGATCGCGCGCGTCATATTTCTGTCCACCCGCGAGATCTGCATGGCCGGGACGCGGGCGTTTCAAGCGCCGAGATTTTTCCTCCGGCAGATCGCGCGGCTCGGTCGACATCACGTCGGTCCAGTTGGCCCAATCCTGGTTCTGAATCATCAACGCGATTGGGGAACCCAAAGTCAAACCGTGACGCACTCCACTTAGAATCTCCGTCTGATCGCGTTCGATCTTCATCCTTCCGCCGCGTCCATAACCCCACTGCCGCCTTGCCAACTCACGGTCAATTCCGGCGACGTCGATCCGCAGCCCGGCCGGCAAGCCCTCGAGGATCGCAACCAGCGCCTGACCGTGTGATTCGCCCGCCGTTGTAAATCGCAGCTTCGACATTTACTTGCTCCCCGCCTGATAGCAGCCCAAAACCCGCACTTCAGTTGCGCGGTCACCAAGTTCGGCGAGCCCCTTCATGACTCTTTCGTCATTAGTTGAGGCCTGCAAATCAAGATAAAAGTGATATTCAAATGCGCGGCCTTTGATTGGCCGGCTTTCAATCTTCAGCAAATCGATGCCGCGATCGGCGAATGGTTGCAAGGCGCGGTAAAGGGCTCCTGCCTTGTGCGGCAGTTTCATGACGATGGAGAGCTTGTCGGCTTTGGAGCTTGGGGTGGCTGATGGAGTAAGGAGGACAAAGCGTGTGTAGTTTTCAGTATGATCCTCCAGGTTGTGCTGCAGAACTTTGCCACCGTAAATGTTTGCCGCTCGGCTGCCTGCGATTGCGGCGCGTGTTGGATCGCCGAGCTTGATTACCTTCGCCACACTCCCGGCTGTGTCTTCCGTGGCAATCCTTTGAATCTGCGGATGCGCCGCGAAGAAACGTTCGCACTGGGCCAACGCAACCGGATGCGACTCGACACTCTTGATTCCGTCGAAAGATGCGCCCGCACAACCGATGAGATGGTGTCTTATGGGGATGATCACTTCAGCGGAAATGTGCAGCGAACTTTCCAAAAGAAGATCATAAGACCGGTGAACGGACCCGGCCAGGCTGTTTTCAACTGGAGCGAGAATGTAATCGGCTGCTCCTTCGTCAATCGCGACAAAGAGAGACTCGAAGGTTGGGCGCGGAACGAGTTGGATGTCTTCGCCCAGTAGCTTAACGGCCGCCTCCTCGCTGAATGCGCCGCGCTCGCCCTGGAAGGCCACTCGTGTCTTTGCTATTTGCTGAGTCATAGAGTTCTGGTGTCCGAAACCCGCGGAGCGGGTGAAAGCATAAAGTCTCGCACCCCAGCCGAGATGCTCGGCCGGGGACCCCGCCCTGGGGTGTAGCGCAGCGGAACCCCAGGTCCAAAACGTACATGATTCCAGAGCCCGTGAAACGGGCGATAGCGGAACCGGAAGAGCGAATATCGCAAATAGGATATCCAACGCCTTCAAGCCATTGCCGAAGCCGCTGTCACCCACTCCGTGGGCTCGGTTTCTTCCCCCTAATGACCCTGGGGTTCCGCTTCGCTCCACCCCAGGCTTTACGCTGACACCCGCTCCACGGGTTGTAGGAACTGAACTTGATCGGTCGAGAGTTCTCCATTTGTCAGAATCGAACGTTTCGTTAGCTAACTTCGCGGTTACCGCGCTCCATGGCGCAAGCTTCGATTCGGCGAGACTCGCGGATTATGCAGCCAAAGAGTTCCATGATTGCCTGTTCATCGAGCGGACCCCGATTCGCATTACGCGCTCGCGCAATCACTTCCTCTTCCCGCGCCGGGTCGTAAAGCGCGATGCCGGTGAGCCGTTTCGACTGGCCCACCTTGACGGCCAGGCTGGCGCGCTTGTTGAGCAGCCCAAGCAATTCGCTATCGATCGCATCAATTTCCAATCGCCAGTCTTCAATGGTCATCTGCGCCGCTCCTCCTAGCTATACACAAAAAGTGCTTAACGTTAGCCAATATCAGAACCGGTAGCGGTAGCGACGGGGTAACTGCTGCACAACAGAATCCTGATTGCGCGTTTTCGTTCGCGTAGCCTCCCGCCAAAGCGTACCCGGTCGCTACCACTCCCGGTTCTGATAAGTTTCGCCGAGTGTTTGCGGTTTTGTTCAAAGCCTCTCCTCAATAAGATTTCCGGGTTCCCTAAAGAAGCAAACAAAAAAACCAGCCGCAACTTTCTCCCGGAGGGTTGCGGCTGGCTTTGAAATCTTCTTGCGTCTATTTCTACATCACCCGGTGACGCTCACAAGCTTTCCCGCAGCCGCTTTCCCAATAGGAGAAGCGGTACGTAAAAGCGAAATAATAAAAACAAGTGTGATGCATGTTGTCTAAATCGCCGGACTGATCGTCTTCAATCTTCAATAGAGAGCGACGAGGCACTATACGCAACGCAGCAAAAAACTGTCAAGCTGTTTCAGTGTAAACAGTTGGTCAGTTGAATAAACGACGGTCTGAGGCCATTACAGAACCGAGCGCGGTAGCGCCGGATGCTAAGGGCTCCTTCAACTATTCGGCGAATCAGCACCGAATCATAATCCTCCAGCTATACTCTAGGATCCGGCGCTACCGCGCTCGGTTCTGTAACGGGCTCCGACTACTTCGGTTCCTTTGCGTCGCCACGGTTGTGTTGGCTCACCCGGTCAGGAAACGATCGATGCGGTTGAAAATGTCATCGAGCATAGCCTCATCCGCCAGGTAAACCATTCGAAAGTAACCTTGCTCAGGATCGGTTCCAAATCCGGAACCGGGCACGACCAGCACGCCGGTTTCTTTCAATAGATCCAAAACAAACTCTTCATCCGTACGCCCGCCCAATCGCTCGGCTTTGATCATCAGGTAGAAGGCTGATGCCGGTATTTCACAGGATAAGCCCTCCATACCTCGAATGCGATTGACGCACAGGTCGCGCCTGCTTTTGATCTCGCGCAGGAAATCCTTTTGGAATTCCCGGCTGCCTTCAAGCGCGGGCGCGACAGCATATTGTGACGGAGTGGGTGAACAGAGTCTGCCGCTTGCGAGGCGACCGATAGCTCCCGTCAGGTCACGCATCTGCTCCTCATGCGTGTAGCGCATCCAACCGATCCTCCATCCGGGCACCAGATGAGTTTTCGAAAGGCTCTCTAAAGTGATCAGCGGCACGTCGATCTCCTGGGCCAGAACAGAAGCGGAGGTTGGCGGCTCCTCGAAACATAGTTCTCGATAAACTTCATCGGCAATGACCAGCAGCTTATGCCGCGCCGCTAGTTCCAGAGTTTGTCTGATAGTTTCATCCGGAATAATGGCTCCAGTAGGATTATTCGGATTGATCAAAACGAGTGCGCGTGTTCGGTTAGTAATTAGCGCTTCTATTTCCTCTGCGGCGGGGAGCCAACCACGGGCGGGATCCAGTTTGTAATATCTGGCGATTGCACCCAGCTTGTTTAGAATGGCTGGATAAATCGGATAACCCGGGGCCGGTAGCAAAACTTCATCACCATCGTTGACCAACGCAGTCAGCACCAGGTCGGCTGCCTCCGACGCTCCTGAAGTGATCAGCACGTGTTCGGGAGTGGTTGGTGCGCCCAGGCCGGTTGCATACGCTGCAACTGCGGTTCTGGCGGTGGGCAAACCGGCCGAGTGTGCGTAACCCGTGAAGCTTTCTCTGAGAGCGCGGGCAACGGCCTCGACAACGTGACTGGGCGGGCGGAAGCCATAAGCCTGTGGGTCACCGATGTTCAGATAAATAACCTTGCGACCGTTGCGTTCCAGAGCTTCGGCGGCGCTGACAAGGTTCCGAATCGCGTAATGAAAGTTTGCTGTTCTGATGGATGGGGAGATCATTTATCACTCCGACGAAGGCTATCCGCAGATTACGCAGATTCGGAAAACAACTCAAGAAGGAATATTGGCGGCTTTGGCACAAAACGTACTAATCAGTCGGAGTAACCTTATCAGAACCGGGAGTGGTAGCGACTGGGTCTGCTTTGGTTGGAGGCTACGCGAACGAAAAACGCGCAATCATGATTCTTTTTTCGCAGAGATTACCCAGTCGCTACCGCTCCCGGTTCTGATATTGGTTCAGATGAATCACTTTGTCTTCAAAGCGGTCAGCGGCTGGTTCATTTGGTTGTTTGAGCGGCTCACTTCTTGAATCTGCGTAATCTGCGGATGATACCTGCGAAAAATTATTTATCAGCCGATAAAAACAATTGAGTTGACCGCTGCCCCGACCATTGGTTACCTTTCCGTCACCGTGTCGCACAAATCCAACATCATGAAAATCGAAACACCGGGCTGTCGCTGTATGTGTATGTGTATGAACATGCGCGCGACATGTCTCCATATGTTGCAGCGTTTCCCCTAAAAAGGCTAAGAACCGTTGAGTTTGAGCTCTCGCGCTTCCTTAGCGCGAGGGTTTTTTTTTTGGAAATACGTGAGGTCAAGCGTCTCGAACACGGGCGCTTATCAGGACTGATTCAAGAATGACGATCGAGATTTCCGAGCCGCAGTTGCAACCACTGCCTTCATATGTCGAGGACGAGCTGGCTAATTACGAACAGCAGATCCGCAGATATCGCGCAGGTGAAGTGGATGAAACAAAAATGCAGAAGCTGCGGCTCCACTTCGGCACCTATGCTCAGCGGCAGGAGGGGGTGCAGATGCAGCGGATCAAGATTCCCGGCGGAGTCTTGAGCGCGGATCAACTCATGCGCCTGGCGGAGGCTGCGGCCCGGTTTGGCAGCGGGTTCCTGCATTTCACCACCCGCGAAGATGCCCAGATTTACTACGTTGAGTTGGAAGAAACTCCGGATCTCTTGCGCTTCCTGGCTGAAGCCGGCATCACCTCGCGCGAAGCTTGTGGCAACACCGTCCGCAACATCACCGCGTGCTATCAAGCCGGTACTTCTGCCACGGAAGCTTTCAACGTGCTGCCTTATTCGCAGGCGTTGTTTCGTTTTCTCGTGCGCAACAAGTACAACCAAAACCTCGGAAGGAAATTCAAGATCACGTTTGAAGGTTGCGCAGACGATCATTCGGGTCTGCGAATTCACGACATTGGTTTATGGGCTGTCACCAAAACTCGGAATGGCAAATTGAGGCGCGGCTTCCGAGTTTATTTGGGCGGGGGCCTTGGGGCCGCGCCTCATCTCGCACAACTCTACACGGACTTTCTTCCCGCAGAGGAGCTGTTCAATCTAGCCGCCGCCGCGCTCAGACTATTCGACCGTTACGGCGAGCGTAAAGCGCGCATGAAAGCACGCATGAAGTTTCTGGTGGAGAAGTTGGGCTGGGATGCGTTTCGTGCGGCACTCGACGAAGAGCGGGAACGCGTTGGACCAATCACGCTTACCGACTACCTGGAAGAAAGTGAGGAGTTCATTCCCGATACTGCGGGAGACACGCGAGGTTTGAAGTTATTGGATCCCAGAACCAACGATCCGGAATTCCTGGCTTGGGTGAACGATTCGGTTATTGACCATAAGACTCCGGGCTTTCGCGGCGTCCATGTTCGCATCAAGCTCGGCGATTTGACTGCCGAACGCGCGCGAGGTTTGGCGGAAGTCGTTCGCCAGTTCTCCTCCGGTCAGTTACGGATTTCGATTGAACAGAACATCTATCTGCCCTGGGTAAGGGAAGAAAACCTGTGCGACCTTTACGCTGCACTCGGTGATTTATCGTTGGCTGAGCGCGGAGTGGGGACGATTACGGATGTGACGACCTGTCCGGGATCTGATACCTGCCGTCTGGGAATTGCGTCGGCCAAGGGACTCGGCAGCGCTTTGGGTATAGCGCTCGGAGACTTGACTGGTCGACTGGCCGAATCGGGTTTGAATGCGGAGTTGAGGCCATCGCGAATCAAAGTCTCCGGCTGTCCCAATGGTTGTGCTCAACATTCCGTAGCCAACATTGGATTCTATGCCGCGGCGCTCTCGCAGGAGGACCGCAGCGTGCCCGCTTACTTCGTGACTTTAGGCGGTGAGACATCGCCTGAGAGCGCGCAATTTGGTTCGCTGATCGGAAAGTTTCCCGCAAAGAATTGCGTGCAGCTCACGGAAACAGTACTCGGGCTCTTCGAAAAAGAGAGACTACCCGCGGAGCAGTTCACCACATTCGCCAACCGCATCGGAACCAAACGACTGAAAGAAATCCTCGAACCACTGCGCTATGTTCCTTCGTTTGAGACAGACCCTTCATTCTACGAAGACTACGGCCACGAGCATGAGAGCTTTGCCGTTCGCCGCGGCATCAAGGGCGAATGCGCGGGCTCAACTGTGGCCGAGACACTGCCCACAATCGAGGTCGCGCTTGAACGGTTGGCCCAGGCGGAGGCATTGATGTATCACAAGGAATATAAAGATGCGGGTCTCGCGGCGTACGAAGCCGCCGCCGCCGCCGCTCGGGTTCCGCTCTACGAGAGGCTCGTCGATCCCTTCACCGCGGAAGAAGCTCTTTGGGAATTCGAGAACCTGTTTGTCTTGTCCGGTGAAACCGAAGGTGAATGGGAGGAAGTCTCGTCGCGCTTCGAAGAACTAAAGAACCAGGTTCGACACACTTTAGTTTGTCGTGATCTTACGGAAGAAGCCCCTCTCCGAGACGAGCGACAAACTGAAGTGTGTCGGACATCCGCGACATCTGAAGTTCGTCTTGTACCTGAGGATGCAGCGCGGGCGATCCTCGAAGAAGCTCGAAGGTTCGTGAGTTACTGCGCGCTACCGATCGGCCGGGAATCGGGGGTGGCTGCATGACGAACCAATCGCAACGTGGCGTTTTGATCGTCGGTCACGGCAGTCGTCGGGCGGAAGCAAACGAAGATGTGCGGGCAGCGGCACGGGCCATCGGCGAACACGGATGCTTTAGGTTAGTCGAACCGGCCTTCCTGGAGATCGAACA
>Ga0137394_10002827_pt1 | contig 12953 bp, 12 predicted proteins | sample czobulk116metaG_FD_108278 | JGI IMG/M metagenome (GOLD analysis project Ga0137394, IMG submission 108278) | Vadose zone soil microbial communities from Angelo Coast Range Reserve, California, USA - czobulk1.16 metaG | ecosystem: Environmental > Terrestrial > Soil > Vadose zone | place: USA...
CTCTCGACGCTTCCCGGTACATCTGCGAATCATCTTTCGCAGCGATGCTTCGTTCTTCTTTGGGAATATCGTACTCCGGCAGTAAAGACTCGGCGACGGCGACGGCCTCGTCTCGAGTGCTTCTGCTCAACACGCACATTCTCAGGCAGACTTCGAGTCCCTGCTGCCTCAGGCGCGCGACTGAGGGTGCTAACTTCTCGGGAGCGTCGGCCACTCGCAGTAAGCACGAGCCCTGGGTGCGAGCCAGTTGTTCAGCACCCGCAGAGTGCCCGGACACATAGACTTCGGGAGCGGTCCGATCCGGTGCGAGAAAAGGTGTGCTCAGCTTTCCCTGATCGACGCGATAATATTTGCCGTCGAAATTCACGTCGCCGTCAGCGCGCCAGAAAGAATGACAGACGGCCAAAAACTCTTCTGCCCGGGCATATCTCTCGTCATGCTCGAGAAAATCTCCATAGCCATGTTGCTCTGCCTTCGAGCTACCGGCGACCACATTCAGAGAGACGCGTCCCTGGACCAGGGCGGAGAGGGTGTTCATCTGCTGTACGAAAGTTGTTGGCTGCATCAAGCCTGATCGATACGCGGCGATAAATTTAAGCTTGTTCGTAGCCTGGCCAAGCGCACAGCTAACCACGAACGGGTCAGGCTCGTAACGGCTGAAAGATATCAGGACCGAATCGATTCCGGCTGCTTCCGCATGTTGGGCGAAATGCACCCACCCCTCCATATCTGGTAGAGGCGCAGGTGAATCGCTCGAGGTCGACTGGATTCGATAACGCGCAGCCGCTTGAGCCGTCTGAGGCTTACCCACGGCTACCTCTCCACCCTTTGGAAGCATCCAGTGAAACCTGAGATTCATCGCTTATATCCTCGGGCCGTTGGCTGTGTGAAAACTCCGGGTCTCAGCGCCAAAGGCGCGAAATGTGAAAGCCTGGGCCATCGGCCCAGGTGAGACCAGTTGAAAATCTTCTTAGCGCTGAAGGCGCGAAATGTGGCTGGCCTTCATAATCACAACTATTTGTGAACGACACGTACGTATTTCGCGCCTTCAGCGCTTCCAAGAACTCATGAACGTTTACCTGGGGCGCTGCCCCAGGCTCTCACATTTCGCGCCTCTGGCGCTGAGACCCGAAGTTTTCACCCGGTCGCATCCCCAAGCGGGCTGCCCGCTTGGGGACCCCGGTCCGCTTCCGGTTCTGATACCGAGGTGAACGAGCTTTTTGTGCAAAGGCGTCCCAACTAACTAGACAGTCTTTCTCAACAGACAGCAGTGTTGCCATTCAGGACTGACGGGTGGCAGCACTCTGGCATCCGGGAAGATTGACTTCATATAGTCGACGGTAAAGTAGGAGCAATAGGACTCCCAGGGTCTGCCGTGATGTTCCTGATGAGAGAGGTTGTTGCCCGGTTCGATGTGTAGCTTGTCGTCCACGACCATGCACCAGCTCGACCGGCGCGCTGCTTCGACCATGCCGTCGATCTCCAGGGCCGGGTTCTCAGCCTTACGCCACTCAAGAATCTTCTGAACATCGGTGCCTGACGGCAGGCTGGGATCCGACAATGACCTGTCATAGCTCGGATCCGTAAAAGTAAACGCCAGTACGCCAGTGGACGCGAGCATGCTTCGTAGTTGTTCAACGAGCTCAATCATCTCGTTCCTGTGGGTGTGAGTAAAAACAGAGAAGGCCAGGATCATGTCAAACTTCAACCCCAGATCCGGAACGGGCAGATTGCGAATTCCGTTTGGGTTGTACTGAGAGCTATAGCGATTGTAGTGATAGAAGTGGGCCTGGGGGAAAGTGCGCCGTCCCTGTTCAATCACAGCCTGGTTGAGATCAAGGCACCAATAGTCACTGTGGTTAACCCGATTGCCGGCACTGACCAAAAAGCCTCCGATATTGCCGCCAAAATCGAGGACCTTTCGACTAATCCAAACCGGCGCATCCAACACGTGGTTGAAGTAGTCAAACTGAGTCTTCCGAGTTGATACAGCCATTGCCATCGTAACTATGCTCACACCTCCATGGTCCAGGGGACCGGGTCGGGCTGGACGCCGTGACGTTTGGCCCAGCGTTGTAGTGCCCAGGGCTGCGTATCAACGTCGCGGTATCCTCCGAGAAGCTGCCGGGTAATTGGATCCGACTTTTCCAGCAGCGTACCATCCGGAATATCCAGGTAGACTTCGGGTTTCATCCAGCGGTAGGCATATCCATACATCAGCACTCGCGAGACGCGATCGCTTTGATTGAATGCAGCGGTGTGAAAAACTCGGTTTTCAAAGAGTATGGCATCGCCCGCATTGAGCGTTAAGTCGCATACCTCCAGGTCTTCGGGATCCACCTGGCCCTTGGGAATAGTCAGAGCCTTACCGATCAGGTGACTCTTACGTGCAAACAAAGTCATTCCAGATCTGGGCTGATGAAAGTCGGTTAAGCAGTAACACACTTTGACGCCTACCCGTGGCAAGCCCTGGTGGCCCAGGTCTCTGGGAATGCGAATGTCGCGGTGCCATCCGCGTCTGAAAGGCGATATCTCCTGGGTCTCCGGTCTCTTGTAGATCAGGGCAACAGAATGCAGGTGAATATTTGGTCCCAGCAACTGAACGATAAGTGGAACGGTTGATGAATGTGAGACCAGGCTGCGGAAAACTTCCTCTGTGAGTAAGCCGGGACGCAAATCGAGTTGGTTGTATTCTGACCTGTCATGAACTTCAGGCTTATCGAGAAACGATCTCGCCCGTCGATCGCCGGCCTCGACCAAGCGCTCGACTGTATTCTTGTCCAGCGCATTGCGTAAGACCAGAAACCCATCCTCATCAAACGACTGTTGCTGCTCTGGTTTTATACGGACAAAATCCAATAGTTTATCCACTACTTTCTGATGATGCAGCAGTGCTGCATCTCGTTATTGACAGGCGGAAGAATCGTGGCTCCCGGGAATAACGTCCGCATATACTCTGCAGTATGGAAGACATGAAACGTTCTCTGTTCTTCCGGGACGTAAGGCTCAATATCCTCGGTCTCGATATATAAATCGGTGCCATTCACCAGGGTGAACCAGCTTGCCTGTTGCACTCTATTATCCAACTCCTGCGCTGCAGCCGCAGCCACATTCCCGCGTGCCACTTCCAGGTCTAGTCGCCATTGAAGATTGTTCCGTTGATGCTTCGCTCCCCAGGAGAAACAATATGGATCGATGAAGGTAAAGGCCAATGCCCCATCCTTCGTTAATATGCCGGTTAATTCGTCGGCCAACTGAAGCATGTCAGACTCTGTGGTATTGGTGAAGACCGAAAAAGCAACAACATAATCAAAGGTCTGGCCCATTTCGGGAAGAGGTAAATTGGGAACTCCGTAAGGATTGAAGAAAAAAGAAAAGCGATTGTAAAAAAGCCAATGCGACCGCGGGAAGGCCACCTCACCCTCACGAACCGAATCCTGATCGACATCCAGGCACCAGTAACATTCCGGATCAATCGTCGAAGTGGAATCTCGTAAAATATTCCCGATGTTGCCGCCGAAATCCAAAACCTTCTTTCCTCTCCACATGCTTTCGCCCAGTTGCTGAGAGAAATAGGCGAACTGCCCCAATCTGGTCGAGGTGAATGTCATGGTTCCTCAGATTCGATACCCCTTATTGTTGACCGAACCGGGTCATCAGGGTCGTGAGACTCCTACCGCTGGATAAGGCAACAGTGCTGCATTTCGCTGTTGACCGGCGGGAGGATCGTTGCGTAAGGAAACTCCCGACGAAAAAAACTTACTGAGTAATAGATGTTATAGGTCATACATCTCTGAGCTTCGTTGATCCAGGCGCCATTGCTGTTCAGATGCAACTCCGTTCCGTTCACCAGGGCGCACCAGTCTGCGCCGCGACTTCGTTCCATCAGCTGGTCCACATTTGAAGTGAGATTTCGCGGTTGAGTCCTTTCCAAACGCCAACGCAGGTTGTTGCCGTGGTAAGTTTCGGGCCAGGACCGGTAGTGGGGATCGATGAAAGTAAAAGCCAGCGTACCTCCCGGCGCGAGACGCGCCTCTAATTGCTCAACCAGACTGTGCATCTCCTCCCGTGTGGTATGTGTGAACACGGAATAAGCGAGGATGATGTCAAACTCAGTGCCCATATCCGGAATCGGCGAGTCTTTGATGCCGGAGGGGTTGAACGAACAATTGTAACGGTTGTAATGAAACCAATGAGAGTCGGGAAATCTCTTACGACCCTGGTTCACCGCTTCACTGATCACATCGACGCAGTAATATTTGTCAGGGCGAATCGCGCCTCTGCTGTCGGGCAAAAGACAGCCGTCATTGCCGCCAAAATCCAGCACCGTCTTTTCACTCCAGTTGGGATAATCCAGTTGTTTATTGAAGTAAGCAAAGCGGCCTGATGGCCTCAGCAGAAGACGGCTCGCTCGCTCGAAAGGGGAGCCCCGCCATAAGTGAACCTCTTCCACTAATCGAACCTCCTGATAACCCAACTCCGCTGAACCAGGGACAGACAGGAATGTCTGTCTTACTATTCAGTCGGCCCGGTGAAAGAACTCTCGAGTGACGTAATTTGACCTGCCGCTGTTATCCAGAAACGAATTAAACAGTACAATCACGAGCACGCCTTTATTAATCCGGATGTAAGTTCTAGACTTCATGAATCCAAAATCAAAATTAACTGCGAGAGCCGCCGTACGCTGACCTGCTTCTTCCTCCAGATTCGCCAGCACCTCCGCCCTGGTTATGGGCCAGGCAATCGGACCTTCGCCTCCCGCGCCAACGATCTTGACAATCAAATCCTGGCTATCAGGTTCAATCAAGCACTCGGCTATACCACGGGTTTCCCGGTTGGTATTAACCCATCGACCGGTCAATTTCTCGACATTTGCGATCCCCGGATCAGAGAGCGCGGGATCCAAATGACTGCTCTGTTTGAACTCTAAGGTTTGAGGCATGGTGAAGTCTCGATTACTTAAACGCTCGAAAAAGGGTTTGCCGTTGCAGTCTAACCACAATCAGAATCGCCCGTGTTCCAAGGCAAAATATTCCCGGAGAAAATAGTCGGCGCGTTTGCTCCCGTCTTTGAAGCGATGAAATTGGGCGAGGACCAGCAGGCCTTTCATAATCATTCCCTGCAACTCAGTCTCCGCGAAACCAAAGTCAAAGAGACAGGTAAAACCAGCCGCCACTCGCGACGATGGTGTCGAGGCAAAGATGGCAAGGTCCGTAGTTCCCCAGTCAACCAGACCATCCGGTCCAATCGCGTATGCCCGAAGGTGGAGATTTCCATTTGACTCAGACACCAACATTCGCGCGATGCCATTCGTATCGGGATTTGAGTTGATCCAAGTTCCCGGGAGTGGCGAAGTATCCACCCACCCGGCAGTTGCTGGATCTGTTTCAACGCGATCATAAACTTGAGCGAACTGCATTCTCTCTCCGTTTATGGCGAGGCCTCCGGCGAGGCAACCCCGTTCAGGGTGCTAGGCTGCCCTAATCCAACTGCGAATCATTAAGCGATCGGAGGCAGCGCCGGCAGCGATTGGAGTGCGTGCATGAATCGTCCGCCGGTTGTCCGAGAACAGCAAATCGCCTTCGCTCATCAGAAAATCCAGGGTCCGTGGCGTCGCCGTAATAACGTCTTCAAAGGCATCCAATGAAGCGAGGATCTCTCTTGAGAGTTTGACGCCGTTGCAATCCAACGCGAGATTAATTGTGTATCGCCGCCAACACATACTTGATTTCGTCAATACCGTCCGCCATTTGACGCCGCCCCCAAGATATGGAGCCATCTGCCAGGGTACAGCTTCAGTGTCCAGGCGTTTCAATGTTTCGGCTCCCAGCTTTTTTTCCACTTCGTCTCTTACCGTGTCAATGTCCAGGACCCGCGACCTCCCCCCACCTGCTCGATCGGCGCGGACACAGACCATCGAAATCATTTCTACCGGCGGTTCCCAATCAGCCGTATCGGTATGTAGTCGTTCGCTTTCATGACCTCCGCGCGAGGAATGCATGTCGGTGGCCGGCTGGACGTAATGAACGAGTTGAGCGCGCGGCTTTTCGTATGGACGAGCGACCAATTCTCCAAAAGCTCGGTTGATTGCCACAAATAATCTGTTCCCCTCATCAAAACGAAGGCCAGAAACCAAAGCGCAGTAGGGCCACTGTTCAACTCGCTCCCTGATCAATCTGATAAGACCATCGAAACCATCCCGATTGACTTCACGAATCCGCTCAAGGACCAGAGTCTGCAAAGATGGCGCGTAAAACTCTCTGTTATCGTAAAGGGGCAAGCGCTCAGCCGCGAGCAGTAGTTCACCAGCTAACGCCGTTGATATGTGTATTCTGCCTTCATCTGGAAACGGCGCGAGCAAATGAGTCTGCTCCAGTCTTGAGGTTTTGTGCGTTTCGGAAACGCCTTTTCTGTGCCGCTGGAGTTGACAGTCTATGAGAGCGTCATAAACCTGTCAACCGGGCGGCGAAGACCGCGGAAACTATGCGATCCATAGGGCCTGTAGGTACTTGATGCAGTTTAGAGTTCAAACTTTAGTTTGCGTGACGAAACCACAGCCTAAAGGCTGAACTCTGAACTACCGGTTTCTTCAAACTACATTAATACCGGGCTATACGACCTGTAGAACCTATTGGACCAATCTGATATATTTCCGCTGAGGAGCCTCGTCTAAAGAACTCAATACCGTTCCGCGCCACTCACGATAGCGCGAAAAACTCTTGGTTGGTTACGACCGGCCCTCTAAGGAATCGATTCGACAGTAGCATCAGCAAGCCCAACTCAAACAGTGCCTGCAATGGACTTGAAAAGCCAGACAATAAACGATTCTCAAGAGTCTCGCCTCGGAAAAACCCCGGGAGGCCTCAACGAGGTGTTCCCTTACAAAGTTTGTATTAATTTGGATCGTAGAGCTGAACGATGGAAACTAATGCTCGCAAAGTTCGATCACCACGACATACAGAACGTTCTCCGATTTTCGGCCGTTGACGGAGAACGAACAGTTGTTCCGCCTCACTGGTCAGACACGCCGGGCGCCTATGGCTGTTTGCTCAGTCATCTGGAGGTCGTTCGTGAAGCTCGTAAACTCGGCAAGTTCAGTGTGCTGATTCTTGAGGATGACGCTGCTTTTGATCCCCACTTGCAAGATAGCTTCAGTACGTATTTCCAGCAGGTGCCTTCCGACTGGGACATGTTGCATTTTGGTGCGATGCACATGGACGCGCCTATTGAAGTATCTAAGAATGTCCTAAGAACCCACAGTGCCAACTCAACATTTGCTTACGCTTTGAAGCACACAATCTTCGATTCTTTTATTGAACTGAACAGTAAGGCACACGCTGCTGTTGACCTTAATAACCGCGTGTTACAAAAAACGCACGCATGTTATTGCTTTATGCCCCACCTCGCGTGGGTGGAAGACGTTTGTTCGGATGCACAAGAGCGGCAAAAGTATCATTGGTATTTAAAGGAGTCGTTAGTGATCCATGGAAGTGGCATGAATCGTGTTTTGAACCAAACGTCGGTGATAATCGCCTACAGCAATCCGACCCGAAACAACGCCATTACCCGGAGCCTGATTTTCTTGTCACGTTTTTATACTGAGCGCCTTGGAATCAGTGTTGTCATAGTAGAGCAGGACGCAGTGTCTACGATTAACGCCGGAGATCTGCCCCCGGTGTGTCAGCATCTTCTGGTGCAGGATGGTGGTCCTTTCAACAAGGCTCATTGCTTCAATCTTGGGATGGAGAGAGCGCATCCAGACCACACATTACTGATATTTTCAGACAGCGACATCTTTGTCGAAGAGTGGGATATCCGCGGACAGTTGAAAATGGCCCAGAGGTATGATTGCACGACTGGCTTTGGAAATCTTATTGAGCTTACGAGCAACGCTACTATGAACCTCCAAAGAGACCAGCCGATGCTGCTCACGCCCTGGTTCAACGCCAATGATTATTCGCGAAGCCAGAAGAATCATTTGTTTAGTCAGCTCTGTGTCTTCGACCGTCGCAGTATCGAAGCCGCGGGCGGCTGGGAAGAACGACCCGAAAACGGAGCGAATCTCATTCTCTCCTTGAAGACCGGGCGGCAACTGCGCGTGTTTGAGGCGCCGAATGATGCGTTGCATATGGAGCACGATTAGACTCCAGCAATATCTTGAGAGCAGGCCCACAGCTTTGCACAAAAAGTCTTCCTCGACGAAATCCCAAGCCAGCCCGCGGTAGCGGGCGACAGAAATGATCACGACAAACGCTGTCGCCCACTCCGCGGGCTGAGACTCGCAGACGTGTGCGGCTAGACGGTGATTTCAAGACTGTACGCGCGCCAAGCCGCCAGGGCCCTTTGCCGATCGATCTCAAGCGGCGGATCCACGAGAAGTAGATGACCGCCATCTGCCTTGCCTCGGACCCGTAACAGCGGCCGGTTGGGATTGATCATTTGATTGGTGACAAACCGCACGATAAACCCGACACGTGGTTGATCGGATGTGTTGGGATTCGATCCGTGAATGATGGTGCTCTGATGCATCGACATCTCACCAGGCTGCAACACAACATCCAAGGCTTGCGATTCATCGACGTCCATTCTGATTCGCTCGCCACGCTTGTTCAAGAGGTTCGGATCGTTGCGGACAGTTTCATGGTCCAACGCACCGTGCTTATGTGATCCTGGAATCACACGCATGCAACCGTTAGATCTGTGACTGGGAGTGAGTGCGATCCATGCCGAAGTTGAAGGGGTCAGGTGGAGGTCTGAGTAGAAGCTATCCTGATGCCAGGATACGTAGCTGGAATCTTGCGGCGGCTTGTAGAACACCAGCGAGCTGTAGATCCAGATATCTCCTCCAAGGATGTCTTCCACTGCGTTCAGCAGCAAATCACTACTGACCAGCGAATAGGCCCAATCGAAAAACAGATGTAGATTGTCGAATCGCTTGAGCGAACCTTCTCCACAGTAGTCGGCGATTGCCTCGAGCTCCGCCAGATAACGAGACGCCTCATCCCGCGAAAAGACTCTGATCGGGAAAATAATGCCGTCGTGGTCATACTGCTGAAGGTGTTGCTTTGAGAGCGTCGTCACTGCTGCCCATTCCTATCGTGCGAACAACCAATCGAAAGTGTTAGCGTGGAATTTCACTTCGAGAACCAAAAGCCAAGCGCCCCAGAAGCGCAGATTATTTAGCCGCAAAAGGTGGCAATCTAAAAACGTAGTCTCCGAACGCAAACACGCCGGGCTTACTGGCCCGCTGATGACATTCAATGCATAGCCACGGTTTACCTGCCATTACCTCGCCTTTGTAAAAAGCAAACGTCGCCGTCGAACCCGGAATCTGTTCATTGATCCATGGTTGATTCGATATCGTGGCCACGCTTCCATCACACTGCCCGCCCTTACAACCATACATCACCCAAAACCATTCCTGTTCATTCGCCGTCCTCTGATATCCCTTGACCTTGTACATTACGGTTAGCGAGGTCAGCACCACCGGCACTGAAGTGAGTGGCGGTTCAGGGGAGGGGTTGCCAGTTGCCAGCGAATAATTCTCTTTGACAATAAGAGAGGCGTATTTCATTTGGAACGGATACGAAGGACTGATCATCGAGTCGTAGGCCTGATCGTTCAAGTAGGCCGCGATCCAATCTCCATGAGGCTGCTCGTTCGCGTGTATGAAGCGTCCAGGTAGCTTCGGAAAGGTTTTCCACGACTTGTAAGGATTGTCTTTGGTGATGTATTGCCAGAGTTGTTGCGCATCAGGCGGCGGCAGCGGTCGCTGAGTTGCACCGAGGGAGCCGGTAGATCCTCTGCTCAGTAGAACGAGAGCTGCACCCGCAGTAAGGAACAGAAGCAGCAAGTGTGTAACTAGCGATTTTCGAATAGGCATTGACAGTCCTTTCACTTTCGCCCATGTTTGGAGTCATAGGTCCGGACAGTTCTGAGTAGGCGTCTTCATGCCTAACTCAACCAGCATGGTTTTGCTCGCATCCTCTAATCTTCATTAAGGTTGTCCTGCCTTTTGACTCTCATTGAGGCTGAGCGGGATAGTCTGAGGTTCAACCTGTAACTCAAATGTGATGATAGAATAGCTCACTGTTCAAGCACTCGCTAATCGTCGAAACAGAAGAAGTAAGGAGAAATCATGGACAAAATCGGACTAAATTTTGGTCTGCTGATCGCTTATTTGATCCCTGGTTTCCTGGGCACCTATGCTTTGGCCGATCATGTTGGAACGATTAAAGAGTTGCTTGGTGGGCCCGAAAGAGTACCAACCACAGGCTCCATTGCGCCTTTGCTTTTGATAGCCCTCGCCGTCGGCATCGTCATAAATGCTTTCTCATCGGTTGTCATCCGTCCGTTGATTCATGTTTCTGGTGTAAAGCACGCGAAAGGGATTGTTTATAGAAAATTTAGCAGCGAGGATATGGCCAAATACCAACTCAGCCTTGAATCGACTTTTAGATATCACCAGTTCTACTCGAATATGCTAGTCGCCATCCTACTGCTTACACGATTATGGTTCGCTCCGCCATTTCCGGAGAGAGGTTTCCGTATTGCTGCATTTCTCGTGGTCACAAGCGTGTTGTTTTCTGCGGCACGAAGTTCGTTGCGAAGCTTTTATGTCGCGATGTCCGAGTTTATTGAACACGCAAAATAGCAAGTTGCGATAGGCTTGAGCTTGTTAAGTTTTGTTTGACTATGCTGGACTAGCCAATGCCATTGCCGGCAATGTCAAACAGAAATGAATACCTTTCCAGAAACGGTCTGTTCTTTTCGATAGTCGCGATAAGTTTGTTGCAGGCGCCTTTTCGGTATCCCTTTGCGGAAAGCATGGCGTTCATTGCTTTCTTCCATTTTGCATTTACCGACTTATGATTGTTCAGTTGAAGATAACCGCCGACCACCGTATCCCAGTCGAGCAAACGCTCCAGGAAAGTTTCGTGGAACAAAGATCGCAGCCTTTGATTCGACAGCAACGCCAGCCTCGTTTTTGTGTAAGCGGCATGTAGGGCCCTCTCGAATAATGATCGGGCCTCCGTATCAAGGTTATTTCCAACCTTATAGATGCGCTGCAGATAGGAGACTTCGCTGGTGCTGAACTGTTCCTCTTTGTAACCCCAGATATATCTTTCATCGATCGCCATAGTAGGAATGCTGCTGTCTGCATAAAAGATCGGTTCGTCATGGCCGGGGAAGGCCATAGCGTCATGGTCCATGAAGATGATTTTTACTTTCCATTTGCCACTGTCCCAGAAGCTCTTCAAACCAACATTTCTCCCGACAAAGGATTCACCCCTGGTACAACCTCTGACAGCTAGTAACGTCCCCCAGAATTTCGCGATCTGCGGCATCAGCGATAAGTAAACCTGATCTGCCCTGGTGCGATTCTCACCTACGTCGAATGCTGCCTCGAGATACTGCTCGTGTGATTGATATCTCACTTGCGGTGGACAATAAACACCCAGGACCTCTTCCAAAATGGAGTCTGCGAAATGCCGCGCATCCTCGCTCGAGTAGGCGACGTTCAAACCATCCTTGAAATACTTTTCCGGGCCATCGGATGACAGGTAAGTGGCCAGCTTATCCAGTCGAAAGGAGGTCGTGCCGCTAAGAATCGCCTGAGCGGGTCCAACCTGACCGATGAATTGTCCGGTAAGTCCCAACTCACCCGGAAAACCAGGGAGGGTCGCCGTGCCCTCTTTTGCGAAAGCCTCGACGGAGTCTTTCATCGCGGCACGCATCTGGCGATACGTTTTGCCAAAGAATTGTGGTTCGGTGAAATAGTCCAGCATTTGCACTTCGCTATGGCCGCAGGGAATAGAGTAGACAGTTGCTCTGGAAATGTAATTGGCTATGGGCGCTTCGTTGCCGTGCACCAGGCGATAGATAAGTCCAAACCTGGACGCCGTGTGGTCTTCGTAACGCAGAAGCCATTGCATGCAACCGCCATCTAGCCGGTGAGAAGGCGCGACCATGTAGCCATTGCGAGCGTAAACGATGTTCAGCGAATTCTCCCCTCGCCGGCCGGCCCGCTTGATCTCGAATTCGATATCACTACCGGGCACCTTGATAACCAGCACTACCGTTGTCGTGGGATACTCGACAAGCGAATTGATTTTGGAACTGGTCTTTTCCGAAACCCAGTAGATTTTGGAAGTCCGGCAAAGACTTTTTAAGATTCGGGCCTCAAAGTCCGGCAAGAGTTTGGTCGCGTGTGAAATCTCATCTTTGATGTATTCAGGCTCTGAGAGATCTATATCTATTAGTCCGTCCGAAACCTGCAATTCTCGTAGAATTTCGTCGACAACTTCCTCGGGTGTGAACAAGTACCGCGCCAGGGTAAGTTTGCAACCTTGACGAGACAGTTCGATAAAATCGCGCAAAGCCGAAACTGAGGTGCTGCGCCCTTTGATCTTTTGGTGTACACGATTGAGCCGTTCAAGTTTGCGACGAAACTCGGGGATAAAGGCCCGAAGGTCAGTCGTCGAATAACCCTCTTTCAGAAGGGAACTGACAAGCTCATGATTACCTTCGGGCGTTTGCGTTAGCTTTAGTTGAGTGAATATGAACTCGAAATCCTTCAAGTTGTCGGGTTGGAGCTTGAGAATCTGATGTTCGAGCATGAGGACCGCCAGTCTCCTGATGTCCCAGCGAAGTCCCGATCTCTGTTTTGCCAGAGACAAAAGTTTCAGACAAAAACTTTTGTTGTAGGTCTTCTGCCTGAGGCATTCATCAATCAGGTCATGAGCCTGGGAAGCACCGTCAAACTGAGTTGTGACATGGTTGTTTAGATCTTTCTGACTGGAGATGCGGGGCGGCCTTGCACGGTTTTTCATGAGTCAGTTTTGAAAGGCTTGCTATTGATAATATTCAGGAGAGTCGGATTACTAACAACTGAACGGGAACCTGGCAGTCTCAAATCCGCCAACGGCGCATCACTTCACGGATCTGACTAA
>Ga0137394_10002828_pt1 | contig 12950 bp, 14 predicted proteins | sample czobulk116metaG_FD_108278 | JGI IMG/M metagenome (GOLD analysis project Ga0137394, IMG submission 108278) | Vadose zone soil microbial communities from Angelo Coast Range Reserve, California, USA - czobulk1.16 metaG | ecosystem: Environmental > Terrestrial > Soil > Vadose zone | place: USA...
CAGCTTTTTATTGATGCCGCAGCCACCCCTCCTCACGAGGAGGGGGCTTTGCACAAAAAATCCTGGGCGGTCATAGACCGCCCCTACAGCTTGGGGTCCGCGACTGTAGGGGCGCTCTATGAGCGCCCGCGATTCTCTTTTTGTGCGAAGCCCCAGGAGGGGAATGTGCCCACACCGGGACAGTATGGCAATTCGTTCACCCGCCCTGGCGTCCTGGGCTGATCTCCAATTATATTCGCGCATTCGGAATCAAATGAACGGCCGAGGCTTTGAATACCGCGAAGATTTCGGCCCCTTTCACCAACCCCAGGTCTGTGGCCGCCTGCCGCGTAACCAGTGCAACCAGCTCGAAGCCGACATCGATGATAACTTTTGTCAGAACTCCCGCAACAGCAATGCCGGAAACCGTGCCGCGCAGATGGTTGCGCGCGCTGCTTTGTTCGGCGCGGCCTTTTTCCAGCGTGACATCTTCGCCGCGGATGCAGACATAAAAATCCACTTCCTGGCCACCCGGATCGGCGGTTGCCAATTGAGCCGATCCGACGTCCAGCAAGGCAACTCCGCCTTCACGCCAGCGGATGCGGCCGGTGACAACGGTCTCCACCCCGGCCGCCGTGGCTACCTCGGGATGCTGCGGCCGCGTGAAAACCTCTTGCGGAGGACCCGCCTGCAAAACACGGCCACCGCTCATGACGACCATCTGATCGCCAAGCGTCAAGGCATCTACCCAATCGTGAGTAACAACAATCGCAGGAATGCCGAGAGTCCGAAGCAGTTGCACCAATTCCGAACGTACATGGTCCCGAGTGGCCGCATCCAGCGCCGAAAGCGGTTCGTCCAGAAGAAGCAACCGCGGCTTTCGTGCGAGCACCCTCGCCAGGGCAACACGCTGCTGCTGGCCTCCTGAGAGTTCCGATGGCCAGCGATCCAGAAGATCGTCCACTTTTAACATTGATGCGACCTGTTTGACGGTACCGGGTGAACGTCTGGCGGCGTATCCGATGTTGTCTCGAACCCGCAGGTGCGGGAATAACGCGTAGTCCTGAAAGAGATAGCCAATGGGTCTTTTTTGCGGCGGGACACTGGCCCAGTCCTGGCCATCGAATATGATCCGGCCGGCGCTCAGCTTCTCGAGACCGGCAATGCATCGCAGGACTGTCGTTTTCCCGGCGCCTGAAGGACCGAAGAGAATGGTCGTGGATGATCCTGGCGGGATTCGAAGCCCGGCCTCAACTCGCAATCCTTTAAACTGCTTCTCGATGTCGGCGATCAGCAGCAAAGAACCACACCTTCCGGTTGAGGGCGTATACGATGGAGAGAATCATAAATGAAATGATTAGCAGAACCGCTGATGTTATTGCAGCCGAAGAATAATTCAGGCTCTGCACTTGATCGTAGATATCGATCGAGAGAGTCCGTGTCACGCCGGGAATGTCTCCGCCTACCATCAGAACCACACCAAATTCACCCAACGTATGGGCGAAGCTCAATACGAATCCCGTGACCACGCCCGCCCTGGACTGAGGAACGATCACTCGAAAGAACGTTTCCAGATTGGAAACACCAAGCATCCACGAGGCTTCGATGTATTTGCGCTCGACAGCGCCGAAAGCTGCGGCAATCGGTTGGACCGCAAAAGGAAGACTGTAAAGGACGGATGCAAGAACCAGCCCCCCGAATGTGAACGGCAGACCGAAACTTCCCAACGGACTCTGCGGACCCAGAGCGATGAGAACGTAGAAACCCAGTACCGTCGGCGGCAGCACCAGCGGTAGGGCAACGACCGCTTCGACGAGAAATTTCCACCGCCATTTGGAAAATGCAACCCAGTAGCTCAACGGTAGCGCAATAAGCATCAGGATCGCTGAAGTCGCCAATGCGAGCTTAAGAGTCGTGATGAGAGCTTCCCAATTCATAAGGCCGGAAATTCCGCGTCAGACCCGTCAGACCTGTCAGACCTGTCAGACGTGTCAGACGTGTCAGACGCTGAATTTCCAGCACTTTAGCACATCCCATCCTCCCCTGGCCGTTCGAATGTTGACAACTTCGATCAAACAAGGAAGAATTCCAAGGATGAAATGGGGGATAGGTGTTTGCGCGCACATCTCCCTTCGAGGTTCGGAATGCCCACGTGGAAAGAGAAGCTGGCGGACAAGATGGATCACCAGCTCGCCGAGGAGATCGACGTTTTCGAAACGCAGATGGCGCTGCGCCGGCAAGGCAAGCTCGATGAGAAGATTTTTGCGGAAACTCGCCTGCGCCGGGGGTGTTATGGCCAGCGTTACGACAACGGGCATCGGCACGACGGCATTCGCAAACAAGAACTTCCCTACCTGAGCGACATGACCAAGGGCCCGGAAACCCTTTGGGATGCGCCCGGGATGCAGCGCATCAAGATCCCATTCGGAGGGGTAACGGCGGATCAACTCGACGCTCTCGCCGAATTGGCTGAGGAATATGCCGACAGCGTACTCCACGTCACGACGCGACAGGACTTCCAACTCCATTACGTCCATATCGAGGACACGCCGAACCTAATGCGAAGGCTCGCAGCCGTAGGCATTACAACGCGCGAAGCGTGCGGGAATTCGGTTCGAAACGTCACCGCGTGCCCGATTGCCGGCGTGTGCCGGAGTGAAGTGTTCGATGTCACGCCATACGCGAAAGCATGCTCGAAATTCCTGCTGGGTCATCCGGACACTCAAGGCTTTGGCCGTAAGTTCAAAGTGGCCTTTTCCGGTTGCAAAACCGAAGCCTGTGCCTTGACCAGCATGCACGACATGGGTTGCATCGCGGTGAAGAAAGTCGAGAACGGCAAGGAACGGCGTGGATTCGAACTGTACGTCGGCGGCGGATTGGGGGCAGTGCCGCAGCAGGCAAAACTATTCGACGAATTTTTGCCCGAAGAAGAACTGCTGCCCATTGCTCAGGCGATCTCGCGCGTGTTCGCGCGATTGGGCGAAAAAAAGAATCGCGCCGCGGCTCGGATCAAATTCCTCGTTTCCAAGCTCGGCGTTGACGAATTTCGCAGAATCGTGCTGGAAGAACGCAAGATCATGCCCGAGGATCCGCGCTGGACGGGTTATCTTGCGAATATCGACCAGTACAGGGAAACACCAGAGCGGCAGCCTGCTCGCCTGAACGGTCACGAACGGCCTGAAGGTTTTGAAGCCTGGTATCGCACTAATGTTTATCAGCAGCGTCAGCCGGGATACGTCGTGGCAACGGTCACGCTTCCTCTCGGGGATATATCCGCCAGACAGTGCCGGAACCTTGCAAATATCGCCCGCCGTTTCAGTGGCGATAACGTGCGTACAACGGTGGAGCAGAACATGGTGTTGCGCTGGGTCAGCGAAGCCGATCTGCCGGATCTGTACCGCGAATTGAAACGCATCGGCCTCGCCGAACCGGGCGCCGGAACCATAGTCGATGTCGCAGCCTGCCCGGGCACCGACACGTGCAAGCTTGGCATTGCTTCTTCACGCGGCCTTGCGGCCGAAATCCGACATCGCTTGATCGAAAAATTTTTTATACTTGATGACGCCGTCAGGGATCTCCATATCAAGATCAGTGGCTGCTTCAATTCGTGCGGGCAGCATCACATCGCAGATCTGGGCTTCTATGGAACCAGCCGAACCATCGCCAATCGCAAGGTTCCTCATTTCCAGGTCGTTCTTGGCGGTAAGTGGCAGGAGAACGCTGCAGCTTACGGCCTGGCTATCGGAACGGTTCCTTCGAAGCGGATTCCCGACGTGGTGGACCTTTTAACCGAACGTTACGTTCGAGAACGCAGCGGACAGGAAAGTTTTCAGGAATTCGTGAAGCGGGTCGGCAAGCAGGAACTGCGCCGAATGCTCGAACCTTTTATGGACGTGCCTGCATTTGAAATCGATCCCTCCTATTATTCCGATTGGGGCGATCCGCGCGTGTACACGATTGGAGACCTGGGAATGGGTGAATGTGCCGGCGAAGTTGTCTCGACGGTGCAATTTGATTTGGCCGATGCCGAGCGGCTGGTATTCGAAAGCCAGCTGAAGTTGGATGAAGGCGAATACGCGCACTCCGATGCTCTTGCGTATCGGGCAATGCTTCAGGCCGCCATCGCCCTCGTCAGGACGGAATTCCATGATGTGCCCGATAATCCGGATACCATCGTGAATGAGTTCCGCGCGCGTTTCTACGACACAAACCTTTTGGGCGACAGATATGCCGGAAACAAATTTGCGCAATATCTATTCCGGCGCCATGATTCTCCGCCCAGCCAGCACGGACGCGATCATGCTCACCGGATTGTTGAAGAGGCTCAATTGTTCATCGAAGCCGTTTACGCCTGCCGCGACTCCATCGCGGAACGTGGCACGGCCGGCAGTTCAATGAAACCGCCTGTCCAGGTTGGGAAAGCCGCCCGGTAATGGATCTGAATCGGCTGGGAATCAAGTTTTTTGCCGCGACCAAGGGACGTATCCATCTCGCCGAGTTTATTCCTGTCTTCCATGAATGGATTCAGAAACAGATCATTAAAGATCACCTTCTGATCGACACCCACAATTACAGCCACATCAACGAGGGGCCGGGCATTCTGCTGGTTGCGCATCAAGGAAACTTCAGCATCGACACGGGGGATGATCGAATGGGACTTCTTTATTACCGCAAAGAACCCGCTGATACGTTGGCCGACATCGTGAAACCCGCAGTTCAAGGTTGCGGGCTGCTGGAAGAAGATCCGCGAATGCGCGGCCGCCTCAACTTCCGTACGGATGAAGTACTCTTCGTTGCTAACGATCGGCTCCTCGCCCCAAACAATGATGAGACGTTCTCGCAGTTCGAGCCGCGGCTATCTGCCGCGCTCAATCAGGTTCTCGGGAAACCGTTCAAGCTGTCCCGCATCAGCGATGATCCGAAAGAGCGCCTCACCATTCGCGCGCGGAACTGAACCCGCGAAGCGGCGTCAGGCATGTTGCGGCCGCGAAGCGGCGTTAGTGCCCCCACATGCCTAGAGATCGATCCGGAAACCCCATTTTTAGCGACTTTCGTAGTCGCAAGTCCTTTGTTTCGGCCCCGGATTTTTCGAAAAGAGGCCTTTCCGGATCGATCTCTAGCATAACTTTCGCAGTTTCTGCGAGCCGATCCGCGTGAGAAATACCACTTTCCATTCCCGGCAACGCGGGCGGAGGATCAGTTTTTCTTCGCGCCCCTGCCGCCGCGGCCCGGAGGAGGAAGATTCGGATCGGGCCTGAAATCAGCGGGGAATAGATCAAATACCGCGTTCATGGCTGTCACGGCCTTGTTGTGTTCGGCCATCAGCTTGTCGGCATCGGTCGCATTGACGCTCATGTCCGATATTTTCTGGTAAGCCGTCACCGCCGCCTTCAGCCTGGTCTCGACCCTGGCCTTGAAATCAGCGGGTTCATTTTTGATTGCGCTGCGCAAGGCATCGGCGGCCTCGGTGTACTCCATGTACTCGTGCGGCACACGCGCGAAGTTCTTGTTGCCGATCTGCCGCTTGAAGTCGTTGGAAACCTGGACAAGAAGTTTAAGGGCGGTCTTCACGTCGTCGGGTGATTTCAGTTGGGCCGCCCAAATGGGCGCCGCAAACATCAGCACAAATCCGATGGCAGCGAGAACTGCCGGAATCTTGTTTGTACGTCTCATATTTATCCTCCCTGTGTGGAATGTTTACACCGTCACATGCAATATTCCGTTCATGTCTACCGCATGGCCGGGCGTGGAACAGAAAAACGGATAGTCACCGGGCGGGGGAGCGGTGAACTCTGTCATCACCGTCTCGCCTTTGCCGCACATTGGGACCACCGCGATAACACGCGAATCGTTTGCCGAAATGATGCCGTCTGTCTTTTCTGCATCCTTATCCACAGCTTCCATTTGATCGGGGTACGCCAGCACCCAATTGTGAAGTGCGCTCAGGAAGCGGCCCGCATGATGGAAGGTGAGGTGAACCAGCGCGCCAGCTGTGCAGGTCAGTTCGTCAGGCTTGAATGCCAGGAAGTCGCCGTCCGATTGGATGAAGAGATCGACAACTCCTTCTTCAGATGTCCGCCTGCCGCCGCATCCCAAGAGCGTCAACGGTAAGGTCAGCGATCCGAAAACCAGGTGCCGGCGCGAAAGAGAAGCACGAAGGAGATCGTTGAAGCTCGTCACCTCAGCGAGCCTGTCCTGAGCGCAGTGTAACAAGCCCGGGACCTGTCGTGCGCACTCTCAAATGATCGACGTCGCTCAGCCAGTTTGTGGTAGTCCAAGCACAATACCTATCGCAGCACAAGAATAGGCGGTTCATCCCGGCAAGTAAAGGCTATGACTCTATATAGACTCGACCGCAGACGGAGATGCCGCTCGGCAAAAGCCGGAAGCTGCCATATCGGGTCTGACACCGGGCACGACGTATGCTTTTCAGGTACGTTCCTTAGGCAACTCCGGCTTCTCCGACGGTGAATCCGCGTCTCCTCTTTTTTTATATATACCGCTAAGGATTGAAGGAGATCCGTGAAATAAAGGCTCGCCTTAAAGACCGGTCCCTGTATGTAGAACGGCTATTTTACCCACGAGTTGGTGGCTGTCCTCGGGTTACAATGGGAAGTTCGTCTAATCGTCCTGGAGTCATCCTATAAATGCAGCTTTCTTTAAATAATGTCTCAATGCGCTTCGGCGCCCTCATTCTGTTCGAGGACGTCAACACAACGTTCATCTCGGGCCGTCGCTACGCGATTACCGGGCCCAACGGCGCGGGCAAGTCCACGCTGATGAAGATCCTCACCGGTGAAATAGATCCCGAAAAAGGATCGGTGTCACGGCCAAAGCGAATGGGAGTCCTGAGCCAGGATCAATTTGCCTTCGACTCGTATCGCGTGATGGACACGGTGATCATGGGGAACCCCGGATTGTGGGCAGCACTGCAACAGCGCGAAATTCTCTACGCAAAAGATCCCAGCACGCTGACCGATGAAGACGGCATGCGGCTCGGTGAGCTCGAAGGCATCGTCGGCGATGAAGGCGGATACACGGCGGAAGTCGATGCCGCCATTCTGTTGGACGGGCTGGATATTCCCGAAAGCCTGCACGATCGGAAGATGAGCGAGCTGCAGGGTGGTCAGAAAGTGCGAGTGCTGCTGGCACAGGCGCTGTTCGGCAATCCGGATGTGCTGTTGCTGGACGAGCCCACGAACAATCTTGACCTCGATTCGGTTCACTGGCTTCAGAATCATCTCCGCGCGTATGACGGATGCCTCATCGTCATTTCGCATGATCGTCATTTTCTGAACGAGATTTGCACGCACACGGCCGACATCGATTATCAGACGGTGATTACGTATACCGGCAGCTACGACGACATGGTGCTTGCAAAAACGCAGGGGCGCGCCCGCATCGAGGCCGGCAATGCCCAGCGCGAGAAAAAAATCGCGCAGTTGGAGGAGTTCATCGCACGATTCGCGGCAGGCACCCGCTCGTCACAGGTGCAATCCCGGAAAAAAGAAGTGGAGCGGCTTCAGACGGCAGAGCTGGCGAGATCCAACATCCAGCGCCCGTTCATTCGATTCGACGTTGCGGGAGCCTCGGGACGACATCCGCTCACCATAGAACAGCTCACTAAATCCTACGATGGCGCAACCGGGCAGTTCCGCGTCTTTCACGATTTCAGCACCTCCGTGAGCCGCGGAGAGAAGATTGCGCTGATCGGAAGAAACGGCGTCGGAAAGACGACGCTTCTGAAATCGCTAATTCGCAACGGCACCGGTTTTGTCGATGCCTCGGACCAGGCGTTCCCGATCGATTCCGGAAAGGTGACGTGGGGACACCAGGTCACTGTCGGATATTTCGCACAGGATCACCGCGAATCCATTCCGCATGGCGTCAGCGTCATGGAATGGCTGCACAGCTTCGATCCTGCCGCGTCGCAGCAGGAACTGCGTGGGCTGCTAGGTCAGATGCTGTTCAGTGGCGACGACGCGCTCAAACCGACCGAAGTCCTTTCCGGTGGTGAAGCGGCACGAATCATTTTTTGCCGGCTGATGCTGCAGAAACCCAACGTCCTGGTCCTGGATGAACCGACGAACCATCTCGACCTGGAATCCATCAACGCTCTGAACATCGCGCTGCAGCGATATCCCGGCACGTTACTCCTGGTAACCCACGATCACGATGTGATCGATGAAGTGGCAACCCGAATCTGGAGCTTCGGAAACGGCCGGATCGAGGACTTCAAAGGCACGTACGCGCAGTTTCTCTCTCAAACCGAACAATTGGTGTAGATCGTTTCTAGCCAGCCCAGGGCGCAAAGGCCTGTTGCCCAGCCGCCGCTTCGCGGCTGGGCAACAGGCCCGCAAGCCCTTCTAACGCCCTGACGACGCTTCATGGCCATGAAAGAAGTTATTGATCTCGGCAAAAGGCACGATGCCGTCAAAACAGTTGAAGCTGCCTTCTTTTGCAATCATTTCCGCTGCGCGCAGGAAGGCGGTCCAGGCGGCGCGAGCGAGCGACGAACCCACGCTGATGCGGCGCACGCCGATGTCGGCGAGATCCGCCACCTTTAAGCCGGTATTGCTGCTCATGAGAACGTTCACAGGCTTCGGCGCCACTTCGGAAACGATGGCTTTGATTTCCTCGCGCTGATGAACGCCCGGCGCATAGAGAACGTCCGCGCCCGCGTCCGCATACGCTTGAAGGCGGCGGACGGATTCTTTGAATGGCTCAGGATGTCCCACGAGGTAGCACTCCGCTCTTGCCGTGAGTAGTACTCCCGTACCCGAAGCGTCGATGGCAGCCCGAGCGGCTTTGATGCGGTCGACGGCAAGGCGCAGATCATAAAGCGGTTTCACTCGATCTCCGGTGTTGTCTTCGATCGAAAGGCCGGCAACGCCGGTGTTGACGCAAAACCGGACATTGGTAGCCACACCGTCCGGCTCGTGGGCATATCCCGATTCGAAATCCGCATTTACGGGCAGATCGACTGCACCGGCGATTTCACCGATGTGCCCTAACATGCTGTCGCTGGAGACCGCCCAGGCTGCGTCCGGACGCCCGCGTGAGAACGCAAAACCCGCACTGGTTGTCGCCAGAGCTTTAAAGCCGAGATGCCGAAGGTAAAGTGCTGAACCGATGTCCCATGGATTTGGCATCACAAAACATCCGCTGTGGTGAAGTTTCCGAAAAGCAGCGCGCCGCGAAGCAAATTCTGAGGTCGACATAAGTAGGAATAGTATACGGCGGAACAATCCGTCTCCATCGGGTGTCTATACTCTCGCAAGCCGGCAAGTTTGCTTCTCCCCGGGGAGTTCAAAAGGAGATCAAACATGCTTGAGGATTCGCTTTTCGAGTCGCGAGGTCGAAATAAAACTCAGAAACCAATCACGCTCGTGGTGTCCGTGATTACGCATCTGGCCACGATCCTCGTATTTGTACTGATTCCGCTGATTCAGACGCAGGCCATAACGGTCCCGCCGATCGATTCCTCTTTATTGGCCCCAAGAATGGAAGCGCCAAAGCCAGTGGAAGTCTTTTCCGCAAGGCCTCGCGTCCAGAGGTACACGCAACCCGACCCCCACATACTCACTGCGCCGGAATCGATTCCGGAAAGAATCGTGTACGTCGAAGAACCGCCCGGGCCCATTGCAGGTTTCCTTCAATCACCGGCCACTGGTGTTGTTGCCTCTTTGTTTCGCGACCTCATTGATAAGGGAAACGAAGTTGCGCCACCGGTGGCACCTCCTCCTCCCCCGCCACCACCACCACCACCACCGCCTCTAGTAAAGGTTGAACCGCTTCGGCGGGGTGGAAACGTTCAGGCAGCGGACCTGGTTCATCAAGTAAATCCGATTTACCCTCCACTTGCGCGCCAGGCAAGGGTTCAAGGTGTGGTGGTTATGGAAGCGATGATCAGCAGAGACGGCTCAATCGAGAGCTTGCGTGTTATCAGGGGCCATGCGTTGCTGAATCAAGCAGCACTCGATGCCGTTCAGCAATGGAGGTACCGCCCCACGATGTTGAATGGCGATCCGGTTGAAGTCATCACAACCGTGACAGTCACTTTCCGTTTGCAGTAAGCAATGCCTGAGTGGGAAGTTGCGCAGCCTGCTTGTCTCGTCTATGATCGATTCGCGAACTCTGATTCCAGATCTTGAACCAGGGAGGATCTCGTGAGCACGAGCCGGCGTGGTTTTTTGACTGCAGCAATTGGAGCGGCGGCACAGGGTCAGCTGCATGCTCAGGAACACGAACATGAACATCAGGCAGTTCCTTCGGACCTCACACTTCGAGTGAAATCGCTCGAATCTCTGCTGGTGGAAAAGGGACTGGTTGATCCAGCGGCGCTCGATGCCCTGGTTGATACTTTCGAGCACAAGGTTGGGCCTCGTAACGGGGCGCGCGTGGTTGCACGGGCCTGGATCGACGCGGCTTACAAGAAGCGGTTGCTGGCAAACGCGTCCGAAGCCATCGCCGAGCTGGGCTATACGAGCGGGCAGGGTGAGCACATGATGGTGGTTGAGAACGGACCCAGAATCCACAATCTGGTTGTCTGTACTCTCTGCTCCTGCTATCCCTGGCCGGTTCTTGGCCTGCCGCCGGTCTGGTATAAGTCGGCGCCTTATCGGTCTCGCGCCGTGATGGATCCGCGCGGTGTAGTCCGTGAGTTCGGCCTGGAGCTGGCAGAAGATGTCGAAGTTCGTGTTTGGGACAGCACGGCAGAATTGAGATACCTTGTGCTCCCGGAGCGGCCCGCCGGTACCGAAAACCTGAACCAGGATGAGTTGGCCGCGCTGATCACACGCGACGCTATGATTGGCGTAAGGAAAGTGAACGGAGCCGGACGCGGAGGCAAAGAATGAACGGCGTACACGATATGGGCGGAATGCATGGCATGGGGCCCGTCAAATATGAGAAAGACGAGCCGGTCTTTCACGCTGCGTGGGAAGGTCGTGTATATGCAATGAACCGGGCGCTGCGAGCCTGGCGCAAATGGACGCTTGACACCGACCGGCATGGAATCGAACTGTTACCGCCGGCCGAGTACCTGCGAATGAGCTATTACGAGCGTTGGGCTGCCAGAATGTTCGAACAGGTGGTCCAGTTCGGCCTTGTAACAAAAGATGAATTGGAAAGCGGCAGGCCGGCCCCAGGGACTCCCAAAGCCACTCCGGCACTAACCGCAGCCATGTCATCACGTTTTCTCAGTCGCGGCATTCCTTCCAGTGACGATCCCAAAATACGGCCACTGTTCAAGGTGGGCCAGCACGTTCGCGCACGGAACATCCATCCCGTTGGCCATACCCGGCTGCCGCGTTATGCGCGAGGCAAGGCAGGAACGATAGTGCGAGATCACGGAGTATACAGTTTCCCGGATACCACCGCGCACTTCCTGGGCGAAAAGCGGCAGCATGTCTACTCGGTTCGTTTCGCCGCACGCGAATTATGGGGTGACAGCGCCTCGCCGCGTGACTTCATTTACATCGACATGTGGGATGACTACCTTGAGCGAGCATAGAGTGAAACCGAATCCTGAACAACCCGACTCTCTCGGCCGAATGCCCCGCGATGAAGACGGACCGGTATTCGCCGAACCGTGGCAGGCACAGGCGTTTGCGCTCGCGGTGAAGCTCTCCGAGCAAGGTTATTTCACCTGGAAGGAATGGGCCGCCACGCTTGCCGAAGAACTTCAGGCCGCCGCCAATCGCGGAGAACCGGATGACGGTTCCCGCTACTACGAGTATTGGCTGGCGGCGCTGGAACGATTGGTCACGGCCAAGAACCTGACGAATCAGGCTGCGCTCCTTACCCGAAAACAAGCCTGGGTCGACGCGTATCGTCATACCCCTCATGGCAAACCGGTTGAGCTCAAGCTCTCTTCAGAATGAGCCGCGAAGCGGCGGTAGACATTAGCCCAGGGCGTCAGAAGCTGTGAATGAATTAGAAGGGAGCACATTCCCCTCCTTGCCAAGGAGGGGAAAACGCTCAAACTGAACAGTCCCGTAATTCATTCACACGTTCTCAGCCCCTGGGTCAACGCTCCCATGATGGCCCAACCCTGAAAGGGCGGCAGAGTTTTCTGTCGCCCTTTCAGGGCTTACCGTCTCCGGTTCATTTCTAAACCCAGGGCTTGCGCCCTGGGCTAATCTCTACCGCCGCTTCGCGGCTAACCTTTAACGCCGCGCCTCAACGCACTACCGAAAGGCGGACTGGCGCGGAAACCCTGGCCAGGTGGCGTTCACGTGTTGAGGTTAATGGTTTAAAGGCGTCCCGCTGATCGGACCACCACATTTCCGAAAGAAAGTAGTCGTCGCCATACCGGTTGAAAATAACCTGTGCGCGACCGGATTGCCGGGCTGGATTGGCGGAGCGAACCGTATTGAACATCACGGATGCATAATTGTCCTGGTTGAATACCCTGACCACACCGTTTTCAAGGACTTGCAGTTCATACTCACCTGCCGGGAGCAGGCTCTCACCTACATAAAAGCCGAACGGTATTTGTGCCCTCAAGTGGCCGGATTGAGCTTGCGCCGAATCCACCGAAAACAGAAAAAAGGCCGCCATCAAAAGCGCGACGCCCATGGCCAAGCGCGATCGTGTTGAGTTCATCGTCTGCCTCCCTAAGTTGATAATTCCGCCTCTACAGATAAAGGCGTGAACCGAGCCCGGGAACTATCAGGTTGTTCGGAAAATTTCTGGTTTTGGAAGGGACGAGTTAACCTGTGGGCCATTTAGAATGGGTAGTATAGGTATGGCGATTTTACCCGACGACATCACCCATTTGCTCCGAGCATGGACCGAGGGAGACGAGAGCGCGCTCGAAGAGTTAACACCCCTCGTATATCGCGAATTGTATCGTTTGGCGGGGCATTACATGGGAGGGGAACGACCGGGTCACACATTGCAGGCGACAGCGCTGGTGAATGAGGCTTATGTCCGGCTGATCGACTGGAAGAACGTGCGTTGGCAGA
>Ga0137394_10002832_pt1 | contig 12940 bp, 10 predicted proteins | sample czobulk116metaG_FD_108278 | JGI IMG/M metagenome (GOLD analysis project Ga0137394, IMG submission 108278) | Vadose zone soil microbial communities from Angelo Coast Range Reserve, California, USA - czobulk1.16 metaG | ecosystem: Environmental > Terrestrial > Soil > Vadose zone | place: USA...
GCGCGGGCGAGGCCGGCCGCGCCGGCGACACACCCGAGCCCGAAGAGCGGCACGCGCTTCACGTCGTCGCGCAGGCCCATCCGGTTCACCAGCCGCGCGTCGATCGACGGCGTCGCCAGCCCCGTGACCGTCACGAAGTAGAGATGGTCCACGTCCCGCGGCCGCAAGTCCGCGCGGAGCAGCGCCTGCTCGAGCGCCTTCTCCCCCAGCTCGACAGCCGCGGCGATCCACGCGTCGTTGCGCTGGGCGAACGACTCCAGCTCCGCGTAGCGATCGAGCGGCAGCGCCAGGTGGCGGCCGCCGACGCGCACCGAGCGGTGCAGCTGCTCGAGCCGGTCCAGGTTGAAGTGCTTCCGCCCCCAGTGCGCGCGGAAGGCGGCGAGCAACGTCTCCTGATCGACGTAGTTCTCCGGCAGCGCGGCAGCGGCGGAGAGGATGTGCGGCTCGCCCACCCCGTCCTCCTACTTGCCCACCTCGAGCGGCAAGGTCACGCGAACCTCGCGCTGGCCGCCGTCGTGCAAGAGCCGCAGCGGCACGCGGAACGAGTTCTTCACCGGATAGCAGGCCTTGTGATCGGCCGCGTCGCACGCCACCGCGCGGAGCTCCACCAGGAGCTCCGAATCCACGTCGTACAGGTGCTGCGCCTCGACGCGCAGCTCGATCTCCTCGCTGCGGCCGCCGCGCGCCTCGCCCCGGGTGAATTCCGGCGCGACTTGCAGCAGGTCGCTGCGGCGGGACACTTCCAGCGCCGCGGACCAGGGCGCGCCCGCCGAAAGCTCGAGCCCCTCCGGCGCGGCGACGGTCAGCACCAGCTTGCCGGGGCCGGGAGCGAATCCCTTGTCGCGCGGCGCCGGGAGGATGGCGGTGAACCATCCGGCGCCGCCCTCGCCCGGCGCGAGGGGCTTCGCGCCGACCGCGACGCCGTACCGCGGAGCGGGCGCGCCGCGCACTGTCAGCTCGTACGCGCGCTCCCCGCCGGCGCTCACCTTCACGATCCGGTGGTGGTTGGTGTCGGCGACCAGCACCTCGCCGGACGGCAGCACCGAAAGGCCGGCCGGCTGGGAGAGCCGGGAATCGACGGCTCCCTCGAAGAAGGGGTCGAGCCGCAGCCCGTCGGGCGAGAACCGCTTCAGCTTGTCGTTGTAGGTATCCGCGACGATGAGGCCGCTCGCCGTGGCCGCGACCGCGAGCGGATGTTGCAGCATGCCGGTCTCGATCTTCCCCACCCGATCGCCGAAGTCGAACAACCCCGGGCCGCCCGCAAGTGTGTAGACGCGCCGGGTGCGCAGGTCGATTGCGCGCACGCCGCTCGACTCGCTGTCCGCCACGTACAGCACCTCGTTCTGCAGGGAGAGCCCGGAGGGTTGGGCGAGGGCGGCCTGGGGGCCTGGACCGTCGATCAGCGCCTCGCGGCCGTTCCCGGCGACCGGCTCGATGGTCCCCTCGTCGAGCGCGACCACGGCGACCTGGTGCGAGCCGGCCAGCGCGACGTACAGCTCGCGGTCGCGCAGCGCCAGGTCCCACGGCGAGCGCAACGGCGTCTCCAGCGCGCGGGTGCGCTGCGAGAGCGGCGTCCGCCCCAGCTCGGCCGTGCCCGCCAGGCGGTGCAAGGTGCGCTCGCGCAGGTCGGCCCGGAAGACCGCGTGCGCGCGCGCGTCGGCGATGTAGAGCGAATCGCCGGAGAGCGCGAGCCCCTGCGGATCGTCGAGCGCGGCCTCGGCGAACGGGCCCTCGCGGTGCCCGCGCAGGCCGCTGCCGATGGTGTCCTGCACGGCGCCGTCCGGCCCGAGGATCAAGACGCGGTGGTGCCCCGAGTCGGAGACCACGATCCGGCCGTGCGAGGTGGAGACGACCTTGCCCGGGAAGGAGAGGGTTTGTTCGTCGCGCGGCCCAGCCCGCACCAGGCGCAGCGGGGCGGCGGCGAGCGTTCCCTCCTCGCGCGCGCGCGCCAGCTGTTCCGAGACGAACGCCTCCAGGACGGACGGATCGGGCTCGCCGGGGGCGACCGCCGCCAGCGTCCCGTCGGGCCGGATGATCACCAGCGTCGGCCAGCTGCGCACCGCGTACTGCGACCACAGCTGCATCTCGCTGTCCACGGCCACCGGGTGGGACACGCCGTAGCGCCGCATCGCCTGCAGGATGTGCTCGGCGTCCTTCTCGGCGTCGAACTTGGCGGAGTGCACGCCGATGACCACCAGCGGGTCCTCGCGGTGCCGCTCCTCCAGATCGCGCAGCACCGGCAGCACGTGCATGCAGTTGATGCAGCAGTAGGTCCAGAAGTCGAGGATGACGAGCTGCCCGCGCAGGTCGCGGATCGACGGCGGCCGGTCGACGTTCAGCCAGGCCGTCGCTCCGGCGAGGTCCGGCGCGTGGATGCGCTCGCGCATGGCGTCCCTTGTAAATCGTCTGTCCGACGCCCTGGCAAGCAATTCCGCGCGATCGAGGCCACAATCGTCGCGCTTGGAAAGGCGTAGCGCCACCGGATACGCCGGCGACTAGATCATCTCCTTGCCCGCGCGGCCGTTCACCTCGCTCCGCAGCGCCTGCAGGTCGGACTCCTCGGGGCGCCACTCGGCGAGGTGGGCCAGGCGCCGCTCGGCGAAGCGATGCGCGGCGTGCACCACGGACCCGCGGCCGTGGTGGCGGGAGCCGACCTCGCGCAGGACGCGCGGGCGGTGCTCCGGATCGACGCGCCCGTCCCCGCCCACGCGGATCTTCGAGAACCACACCCGGCGCACCGCGGAGGGCTTGCGGTTGCGCACCTCGACGGCCATTCCGATGCAGCGCACGTAGCCGTCGCCGTCGTGCGCGAGCGCACGCTCGCCCGCGAGGAAGCGCTGCATCGACGGCAAGGGGATGCGGCGGATGTTGCCTGGAGCGGTCCGCTGGAAGAACCAGAGGGCCATGCTTCCTCCTGCACTTCGGGTACCACGGAACCGCTCCGCGCCCCCGGCGGCGGAGGGCCCGCTGTCGCTCGATGAACGGTTCGCGCGCGCGACGCGCCCCTCGATCAGGCCCTGGAGCAGCGTGCGGTGGCAGTGCGCGGGGTCGGTGCAGGTGGACGAGCAGAGCAGCGTGATCGTCTCACCGGCGGCCACCCGGAGCGCCAGCTCGCCGATGGCGGAGGTCTGCTCGCGCATCTCGGAGAGGTACCGCTTGCGGTACTCGGGCCACGAGACCTTCGGGGCGCCCCCTTTGCCGTGGAACGCGGCCAGGAGCTCGGGGCTGGGACCCAGCTCCTTGCGCCATTCGTCCCACGTTTCATTTCCTTTCGGGAGCCCGCGGGGACGGTACCGGCAGACCAGGATCCGCAGTCCGTCGCCGGGCTGTCCCGGGTCGTTCCAGCGGCGCGTACGGAGGGCCATGTGGGGGAGGTTCTCCCTCCGAATCCATTCTTTTGCACTCGGAGACCCGTCGAGTAGGCTTCTCACCATCGTGCCGGCCACTCGCCTTCTCGTCCTCGCCGACCCGAAGATGCTGCAAGCGCTGGCAAGCGGACTGCGCGAGGGCGGCAGATTCGACGTGCTCACCCTGCCCTTCGGCGACCCCGGGGCGGCGGCTGCCGCGCAGCGCGCGGACGCGCTGGCGCTCTTCTATGGGACTCTGGACCGACCGCTGCAGGCCGCCCTGCAAGCGCTCGCCCCGGCGGTGCGCGGGCGGGGCGGCCGCGTGATCGCGGTGCTTCAGCGCGAGCAGGCGGCGCAGCGGGACGACTGCTTCAAGGCGGGCGCGAGCGACCTGCTCTTCATGCCCATGCCCAAGGAGCAGTTCGTGGCGCGCCTCGCCGACGCCGTCGGGCTTTCGTACGCGGCCGAGCGCGGGGCGCCGGCCGCGGTGCAGGTCGGCGCGCGAGGGAACCTGGTGCCGCTCGCGCAGGCCACGGTCACGGCGTCGGGAGTGCACGGCGGCGCGGCGCTGCCCTTCCAGCCGGGCGAGACGGTCCGCCTGTCCTGGGGCCCTTTCGAGACGTGGGGACTGGTCGTTCGCGCCACGCCCGACCCGCAGATCCGGTTCGCCGGCGTCACGCCGGACGAGGAGGCCGGCATCCGCGACTGGACGCGGCAGGCGATGAGCGGCGCGGCCGCAAGACCTGCCGTGGTTCCCGCCGGGCCCGCGCCGGCCGCCGGAGCGTCCGCGCGGCCGCCCGCGACACCGGCCGCCTCCGCTCCCCGTCCCTCTACACCTCGGCCGCCTCCGGTCGTAGCGCCGCGGGCCGCCGCCGTGGTTCCTCCCGCGCAGCCTGCGCGCGCCACTCCGACCGGCGCCAGGGCGCAGGGTGGGCCTCCTCCAGGATTCGCGGAGCGACCGCGCGTCAAGGACACCACGCCGGTGCGTCCTCCGCCAGGTCCTGCGCGCGCTCCGACAGCGGGCAACGGCCAGCCGCCCCCCAAGGCGGGGACCGTTCCGGCCCGCGCCTCGCAGGCCGCGGCGCCGGCAGCCGCGCAGCCGGCAGCGCCGGGACTGTCCGATCTGTTCGACGACGGCGCTCCGGCGATCCCCGATGCCGCGCCGGCCGTTGCCGCCCCGATGTGGCCGGAGGTGCCGCCGGCCGACGCGTGTCTCCTGGCCGGCGTCGCGCTCGTGCGCGACAAGAAAGCGCCAGGGGATACGGCGCCCGCGATCGCCGCCGCCGCGAAGAAGATCGCCGGCGTGCTGAACGTGGGCGAGCGCGGCGCGCTGGAGAAGGCCGGCACGGAGTCGCCCTTCGCCGACGCGCTGGCGGCTCGCATCGCGCTCGAGGTGGGCCGAGCGGAAGCCACGCGCCTGTTCACCAGCCAGCCGCCACCGTTGGTGGACGACGCCTCGGTGAAGGCCATGATCCAGCTCGTGGATGCGGCCTCGGCGCGCCTGCAGAAGGAGGCGGACGGCGCCATCAGCCGGGGCGAGGTGGAGAGCCTGCAGCTGATCACCGCCTCGAGCGCCGCGCTCTCGCGCGATCTGCACTCCTTCAAGGAGACCGCCGACCGTCTGCGCGGGGTGGGCGCGGCTCCCCGACTCGGCGCCGGATCGCTCGACCCGGAAGTGGTGCTTCCCGGTCAGGCCTGGCGTCCGCCGCCCAAGACCACCGAGCCTGCGCCGGTCAGGGCCGAGCTGCGCGAGTTCCAGGGGATGGGAGAGTCCTCGGGCGAGGGCCGCGGGGCGCGGGCGCTGCTCGTGTGCATGCTCGCGCTCGGCGGCGCGCTCATCAACGTGTTGTTCTTCGCGTACCCGCGCGTGCACGAGCTGCCGCCCGTGGCGGGCATCGCGCGCATCGAGGTGTCCGGGCAGACGGCGCGAGTCACGCTCGCCTCCGACTTCGACGACCGGCAAGACGCGGCGCTCGGCGCGGTGGTGCAAGTCTTGCGCGACCGGGGGGTCCGGAATGCCGTGCTCGTGCGGCAGAACGGCAGCGGAGCCGGTCAGCTCTCGGTCACCGACGGAAAAGCGTACGGGCTTCCTCCCGCGGTCAAGCGCAACGACGTCCCGCTTCCCGTGGTGCCCCCTCAGGCACTCCCGCAGCCCGCGCCCCAGCCCGACCGGTCTCCCCCTCAACCCGCACAGACGGCCGCCGGGCAGCCGCGCAAGCGCTGAGTCGCTCGCGCGACGAGGCCGATCAGAACATCGGGAATTCGACCGGGTCGGCCACGGGATCCGAGCCCTGCCAGGACTCCGTGTACGAGTACAACCCGACGCCCTGGAAGTTGCCCTTGGCGGTGAGGGTCAGGATCTTGCCGTCGGGGGTGACGCTGTACTGGTAGCGCAGGCGGACGGCGCCATCCATGCTGGGAAGGTTGAGCCAGTCCGGAGCGCTCGTGTTCCAGGCGGTAGGAAATCCGAGGGGAGGTGTCCCGGTGACCGGGTCGACCGGGTTCCACGTGCTGACGCCGCCGGGGGTGACGGGCAGCGGAAACGCGCTTTGGCCGTTGTAGGTGGCGATGAACTGCATGCGCAGCTTGCTGATGGTCGTCTGCATCTCGGACCTGCGCGCGCGCGCGGTGAACTTCTGGTAGTAGGGGATCGCGAGCGTGGACAGGACGCCGATGATCGAGACGACGATCATCAGCTCGATGATGGTGAAACCGCGGTTCCCGCTGCGCCGAGCCGTTTTCCGTTCCATGTGAAGGATTGTCGTTGCGACGATCGCCCGCCGCAAGTCCGCGGGCGTGCGTTCGGGTGCTACTTCTTGCGGGCGAGTAGGTCGGCCGGCACCACCGCGCCCGGGCCGAAGCGATCGGCGATGCGGTCGAGCGAGGCATTGAGGCGCGCCCGCTTCCGCGCCGCGGGCTGGACCTGGTCGAAGAGCCCCAGCTGCGGGCCGGCGCCCAGGTCGCCGGCGTGCACTCCCGTGAGGCGGGCCGGGCGATCGTCCACCTTGCCCAGGAGCCGCCGCGCGACCGCGTAGATCTGCGCGCCGTCGTCGGTTGGCTCGGCGAGGGTCTCCTGACGGGTGGCGATGCGGAAGTCGGCGAACTTCACCTTGAGGTGGACCGAGCGCGCGCGCAGCCCGGCGCGACGGAGGCGCGAGGCGACCCGGAGCGCCTGCCCGTGGATGAAGGGGAGGAGGTCGTCGCCTCGCAGGTCCTCCTCGAACGTCTCCTCCGCGCCGACGCTCTTCGCCTCGCGGTCCGGCTCGACCGCGCGATCGTCCAAGCCGTTCGCCAGGTCGTGCAGCCACGGGCCCAGGCTGCCCAGCTCGCGCTCGAGCTGTGCCCGGTCGGCGGCGGCCACCTCGCCGATGCGCCGGAGCCCGTGCCGCAGCAGGACCTCCTCGGTCTTGGGGCCGACTCCCCACAGACGCGCGACGGGGAGCGGCGCGAGGAACTCGCGGACGCCACCCTCCGGAACCACCACCAGCCCGTCGGGCTTGCGCAGATCCGAGGCGATCTTCGCGGCGAATTTCACCTCGGCGACTCCTACCGAGGCGGTGAGGCCCAGCTCGTCGCGGATGCGGTCCTTGATCCGGCGCGCCTGCTCGACGGGTGCGCCGTGCAGCGCGACGGAGCGCGTGACGTCGAGGAACGCCTCGTCCAGCGAGAGGCCCTCCACTTCGGGCGTGAAGGCGTGGAAGATGTGGAAGACCTCCTCGCTCACCTCGGAGTAGCGGTCGAAGCGCGGGGGAACGACGAGCAGATCCGGGCAGAGGCGCAGCGCGCGCGCCATGGGCATGGCGCTGCGGATGCCGAACGGACGGACCGCGTAGCTCGCGGCGAGCACCACCCCGCGCCGCGCGCTGCCCCCCACCACCAGCGGCTTGCCGCGCAGGGAAGGGTCGTCGCGCTGCTCCACCGACGCGTAGAAGGCGTCCATGTCGACGTGGAGGATGGCGCGCGGCACGCCGGGCATCATACCTTCGCCGGCCATTGGAACCTCTCCGAGCCATCGAGAACCGCGTGCGGCGCTGGCTGTTCGGCCGCGACTTCGCCGTCTGGTACGACCCGCGCTACCGGCTGCCTTTGCCCAGCCTGGAGGCGCGCACGGGCCTCGACACGCGCCGCGCCGACTTCGCCGCCTGGTTTTTGCTGGACCGCGGCGCCGTCCGGCCGGCGCGGGTGCGCAGGCCCGCGCGCATCGGCTACGACGACCTGGCCCGGGTGCACGCGCCCGGGCTGCTCGACTCGCTCGAGCGGCCGGAGACCCTGGCCCGTATCTACTCGATCGACCCGGGCGACGTCCGTCCCGAGGAGCTGATGACCGCGGTCCGCCTCGCCTGCGGCGGGACGCTGCAGGCGGCGCGATCCTGCTTGCGCCCGGGACCGCGCAGCGTCGCGCGCCGCGAGCTGAACCTCTCCGGCGGATTCCACCATGCGGGCCGGGCGCGCAACGGCGGGTTCTGCCCCGTGAACGACGTGGCGGTGGCCGTCGCGGCGCTGCGCCACGAGGGGTTTCGCGGGCGGGTGGCCGTGCTGGACCTCGATGCCCACCCGCCGGATGGGACCGCGGACTGCCTGCGCGCCGACGGCGAGGCGTGGATCGGATCGATCTCGGGCGTGGACTGGGGACCGCTGCCCGGAGTGGACGAGACGGTCCTGGCGGAGCGCGCGGGCGAGGCCGAGTACCTGAGGGCGCTCGACGGGCTGCTCGAGCGCATGCCCCCGGCGCAGATCGCCTTCGTGCTGGCCGGCGGCGACGTGCTGGCGGGGGACGCGCTGGGAAAGGTGGGCCTCTCGCTGCAGGGAGCGCGGGAGCGCGACTTCCGCGTGGCGGACGCGCTCTTTCGCGTCCCGAGCGTGTGGCTCCCCGCCGGCGGCTACGGGCCGGACGCCTGGAAGGTCCTGGCCGGCACCGGCCTCGCGCTCGGGACGCGGTCGCGGACGAAGGTGCCCGACGACTACGACCCGCTCGCGAGGCGCTACTCGCGCATCGCGGCGCGCCTCACTCCGGCGGACCTGGGCCCGCCCGCGGGGGAGGACGAGCTGCTGCTCGCGGAGCTGGGCCAGCGGAGCGCGCGGCCGCTCCTGCTCGGGACCTACAGCGTGGAAGGGCTCGAGCTCGCCCTGGCGCGGTACGGCCTGTTGGGCGAGCTGCGCCGGCTGGGCTACGGACCGTTCCGCGTCACCGCCTCCAGCGACGCGGTCGGAGATCGCGCGCGGCTGTTCGGGCGCGGCGAGGACGGCGAGGAGCACCTGCTCATCGAGTGCGTGCTGGAGAAGCGCGAGGTGGCCGGCGAGCCGGTGCTCTACGTGCACTGGCTCACGCTGCGCCACCCGCTGGTGCGGTTCTCGGCGCAGCGGCCGCCGCTGCCGGATCAGGAGGTGCCGGGGCTCGGCCTGGCGCGAGAGATGACCGCGCTGTTCGCGCGAATCGCCGAGCGGCTGGGGCTCGCCGGGATCGCCTTCCGGCCGGCTGCGTTCCACACGGCGTACGCGGGACGCGCGCAGCTCCGCTTCGTCGATCCAGCGCGGCAAGGGCGGTTCGAGGCGTTGGTGCGCGACCTCGCCGGCATCCCGCTGCCGGCGGCGACCGCGGCGGTGGCCTCGGGGCAGGTCCTGCTCGACGGGAAGCCGTACCGGTGGGAACCCGACGAGATGGTGCTCTGGCGGGAGCCGCACGCCGCGGACGAGCAGGCGATCGCCGCCGCGCGCGCCGCCGCCCGCTTCGGCCTCGGCGGCGGCTAGGGCACCGCGGTCGGGCGGCGGCCGGTCAGGAAGTTCAGCACGATCATCACCAGGCCGACGATGAGCGCCAGGTGGATCGCCCAGAAGGTCACCTTGAACGCCAGACCGATGAGCCACAGCACGATCAGGATCACGCCGACGATCGCGAGCATGCGCGCACCTCCTCGGCGTTCAACATGCATCGCGCTCTGCCGGTGTGCCTGCCCGGCTGCCCGCCAGCCGCCGCCGACAGCCGCCGCAGGGCGGCGCTGCGCTCTTGGAGGGGCTGTCAGGCGGCGCTGTGCTTTCATCGTCCGTCGATGTACGTCTGCAGCTGCTCGATGAGGAACTGCTTCTCGTCGAGCATGAGCTGGATGACGTCGCGCATGGAGACGATCCCGACCACCTTGCCGCCGTCCTCGACCAGCAGGTGCCGGGTGAAATGGTCGCGCATCGTGTTCGCGCACTCGCTCTCGCTCGACCGGGTCGGGATGGTGGGCAGGTCGGTGCGCATTGCTTCGCCGATCGGCATCGAGCCCGAGTCGCCGCGCGCCAGCACGCGCCCGACCAGGTCGCGCTCGGTGACCAGGCCGATGATCCGGCCTGCCTCGCGAACGGCGACGGAGCCGACCTTGCGGTCCGCCATCAGCCGCGCCGCCTCGCGGCAAGGCGTCATGGAGTCGAGCGCGATCACGTCGCGCGTGACGTGCCTCTCGATGCTCGCCATGGTGCCTCCCAGTCGCCGCCGGATAGGGCGGCGCTGCTTTTTTCATGCCCCGGACATCATTGCATGACTTCTAAGGATACCTCCGCCCGCGGAGTCAAGGCCGGCCGGGGGTGCGTTCGCTCGTGGACGGCGTTACGGCGGAGGTCGGAGGGGCCACCGCGGGTTAGAACCTCCCGGCGTGGATCTCCCGGCCCATCTGGAGCGCCTGCGCTCGCTGCTGGAAGCGGAGCGCGAGGCCGAGCGCGAGCGGTTCGCAGAGGCGACCGCGAAGCTCTCGCTCGCCGAGCGCGCCGCGCGGGGAATGGCCGCGGTGGACCTGCAGGCGGCCGACGAGGAGGCGCTTGCCGGGCGCGCGCTGGTCACCTTCGCGCCGGCGCCGGGGCGCGATCCGGGAGGGGCCCAGATCGGAGTCGGCTCGCCGGTCCGGGTGGTGCAGCGGCGCGAGGTGCCGGAGGACGCGCCGTCCGGGATCGTCGCGCGAAGGACGCGCGGCCGGATCGCGGTCGCCTTCGATCAGCCGCCGCCCGACTGGGCGACCTGCGGCCGGGTCGCGCTGGAGCTGCTCCCCAGCCCGGTGACCTACGAGCGCCTCGCGGGAGCGCTGCAGCGGATCTCCGAGGCGCCGCGGTGGCAGGGCCCGCTGGGAGGCGAGCCTCTGCGCTTCCTGCAGAGCGCGCGGGGTCCGCGGCTCGCCCACGACCTCAATCCCGAACAGGCGCACGCGCTCGAGCTGGCCGACCGCGCCGAGGACCTCATGCTGGTGCATGGGCCGCCCGGCACCGGCAAGACCACCGTGCTGGTGGAGGTCGTCCGGAGGGCCGCCGCGCGGGGCGACTCCGTGCTGGCGTGCGCGCCGTCCAACCTCGCCGTCGACAACCTCGTGGAGCGGCTCGCCGCGGCGGGCGTCGATCCGGTGCGCATCGGCCATCCGGCGCGGGTGCTTCCCGCGGTGCTCGAGCACACGCTCGACGCTCGGGTGCACGAGCACGAGGAGGCGAAGCTGGCCGCGCGGCTGGTCAAGGACGCCCTGCAGCTCCGCCACGCCGCGCGGAAGCAGCGCTCGAAGCGCGGCCCGGGCCGCTTCTCCGAGTCGCGCGCGCAGGAGCGCGAGGCCCGCGCGCTGCTCGCCGAGGCTCGCGAGCGCGAGGACCGCGCCGAGGCCGACGTGCTGGAGCGGGCGCAGGTCGTTCTCGCCACCTTGACCGGGAGCGAGTCCAAGGCTTTGCGGAAGCGGCGCTTCGACCTCGCCGTGATCGACGAGGCGACCCAGGCCGTGGAGCCCGCCGCCTACCTCGCCCTGCTCAAGGCAGATCGCGCCGTCCTGGCGGGCGATCACCTGCAGCTCCCACCCACCGTGCTGAGCGAGGCGGGGCAGCGGGGCGGCCTGGCAATCTCGCTCTTCGAGCGGCTGGCACAGGCCCGCGGCGATGCGATGGTCACCCTGGCGGAGCAGCACCGGATGAACGAGCGCATCATGCGCTACCCGTCCGATGCGCTCTACGGCGGCAGGCTGCGCGCGCATCCCTCCGTCGCCGGGCACGCGCTCGACGAGGCGCCGCTGGAAGTGATCGACACCGCCGGCCGGGGATTCGACGAAGAGACGCCGGAGGGCTCGGAGAGCAAGGTGAACCCCGGCGAGGCGGAGCTGGCCGCCGCCGAAGCGCAGCGGCTGCTCGACCGGGGCGTCGCGCCGTGGGACATCGCGGTGATCGCGCCTTACGACGCGCAGGTGCAGCTCCTCAGGCAGCACCTCGCCGCGCACACCGACCTCGAGGTGGACACGGTGGACGGGTTCCAGGGCCGCGAAAAGGAAGCCGTGATCGTCTCGCTTACGCGCAGCAACGAGGCGGGCGAGCTGGGGTTCCTCGCCGACATCCGCCGCATGAACGTGGCGCTCACCCGCGCCCGCAAGAAGCTGGTGGTGGTGGGCGACGGCGCTACGGTCCGTCGCCATCCCTTCTACGACGGGTTCTTCCGCTACGCCGAATCGCTCGGCGCCTGGCAATCCGCCTGGACCCGCTGAGCCAAACCAATTGCACCACGGAGGCACACGGAAGTCACTAAAAGCGTCTCACGCAGAGCTCGCAGAGTCCGCGGAGAGAAACAAAACAATTTTTGCTCTGCGGTCTCCGCGTGCTCCGCGAGAAACGTTTTTCGTGCTCCGTGTGCTCCGTGGTGCGATCGTTTTGGCTTGGTAAGTCGTCTTCCGCGGCTGTGTGGTGGGTGTTAAGGTTCGCGGGCCATGTTGGTCGAGGCGAGCGAGCACGACTCGGGAGAGCTGTGGGCGGAAGCGCTGGAGCGGGGGCGCATCGTGCGCTTCGCCCGGCCTCCCATCGAGCTGCCCGCGCCCGAGGAGCTGGCCTTCCTGCGCGAGGGCCTCGCTGCGTTCCTCGAGCGCAAGAACGTCAGCTACTACCCCGAGGCGGAACGGCTGGCCGGACTGCGCGGGCCGCCCGAGGTGCGGCGGCGGGCGCAGGCCATCCTGCGGCAGCATTCGAGGCGGGTGCGCGGCTTCCTCGAGCGCGCCATGCCGGCATTCACGCACGGATGGCAGCCGGGCACCTCCAGCTTCCGCCCTCTGGAGGAGCAGGGGCGCAACCTCTCCGCGCACGCGAGCAACGAGCTGGTCCACGTGGACGCGGGCGCCTACGGCGCGACGCACGGGGACCGGATCCTGCGCTTCTTCGTCAACGTGAACCCGGACCGTGAGCGGGTGTGGGTGACGAAGGGGACCTTCGCAGAGCTGTACCGCCGGCACGCGCGGGACGCGGGCGTCGACCGGGTGGAAGTCGCGCCCAGCGTGGCCGAGCGGGCCCTTTCGGCGGTCGTTCGAGCGGGTCGCCATGCGATCCCCATGCTGCGGGTCATCGAGAGCTCCCCGTACGACCGGGCCATGCGCCGCTTCCACAACTGGATGAAGGACACCCCTTCCTTCCAGCGGAGCGAGGAGGGGCTGCGGGAGATCTCGTTCGCCCCCTTCCAGGCGTGGATGGTCCTGACCGACGGCGTGTCGCACGCGTGCATCCTCGGCCAGCACGCGCTGGTGGACACCTTCCTGGTGCCGCTCGCCAACTGCCGCCTTCCCGCGGAGACGCCGTACCGGATCCTGGCCGGCGCGCGCGCATGACTCCTCCCGGGA
>Ga0137394_10002833_pt1 | contig 12936 bp, 13 predicted proteins | sample czobulk116metaG_FD_108278 | JGI IMG/M metagenome (GOLD analysis project Ga0137394, IMG submission 108278) | Vadose zone soil microbial communities from Angelo Coast Range Reserve, California, USA - czobulk1.16 metaG | ecosystem: Environmental > Terrestrial > Soil > Vadose zone | place: USA...
AGGAATTGCCAGACTGGCAACGTGAGGCGGTCAAACTCGCGCGGAGCATCCAGGCACAGGAGGGCAAGCGATACCTGACGCTACCTGACAAGTTCGACGTCCACGAGTGGGCCATCATGGATCGCTTCTCCGAAACACTGAAAGACCCACGGTTACGGAATGATTTCCATGACGGCATTCGCGGTGCAGGCGCCTTCCGCCTATTCAAACGCCTACTTACGGAATACAACTTGTGGGACGCTTGGAATCGATTTGAGCAAGTCGAACTTCGGCAGATGGCCATCCAATGGTGCGAAGAGAACGGCATTACCTTCCGTCAGCTTTAACGGAGATGGAAGAGCATCGATACACGTCCGGTGAGCTAGATACAACCGCATGAGCTGACCGCACAGTCTCAGCAGAGGGAACTTGAGATGCTTCTCCGGTAACCCAACTAACCAGGCGCGTAGAACCGGACTAGGTAAATCGCAGAGTCGTGACAAAGACGTTAAAATCTGATTTTTTCCACGTCATTTCCCGTTAGCCCCAACCATTCAACCCCCATTTCCGACTAATGGATGTAAAACACTTAACAACTTGATTAGGGCGCTCCCCTGTTGTGTGTGACCATCAAGCTCCACCCCCCGCCCGCTCGTCTCTCGCCGATTCAGGTCTGCCGTTTTTTCTCCCCACCGATCGCTCTCCGCTGACCTACCCCGCCCGGCCTGATCTGGTCGGGGACCTGCCGGCGTCCCTTATCCCCCCATTCCTTTTAAGCCCTTTAGCTGCAACACTTATCGATCACCCCGCAAGTATTGCAAACAAAAGAGTTACGCCGTGCGTAAGCCCTTTAGATGCAACATTTATAAGAAACCAGGGAGTGGGTCTGTTGACTACAACTCTCACCAAACCGTTTCCACTTTCACGGTACAATTCGGGAATGGCTGTGCGACTCATTGCGCTGGACATTGACGGGACGCTGCTCGATAGCCGCTGGCAGCTTCCCGAAGCCAACCGCGCCGCCATTGCGGAAGCGACCCGGCGCGGCATCGAGGTGGCGCTGGTCACCGGGCGGCGCTATGACTTCGCCATGCCCGTGGCGCACCAGTTGCACTGCAAGCTGACTTTGATCGTCAGCAACGGCGCGCTCATCCGCTCTAAAGAGGGCCGAACGCACTTGCGGCATCTCTTACCAAAGCAAACAGCGGCACAGGTTTTGCATCTCACCACCGAGTGGCGCGAGGGCGCGGCCGTAATTTTCGACCGCGAGCGCGAGAATCAACTGATGCTGGAAACGTTGGACCCCGACGATTCACTGCGCTACGCCTACTACTCGCGCAACATGGAATTTATCGGGCTAGCCCGACCCCTGGAGAGTTGCCTGACGGAGGATCCCATTCAGGTGATGCTGAGCGGCCGGATTGCAGCCATGCGCGAGGCGGAAGCCCGTCTGCGCGCCGCCGATTTCGCCGAGGAGTTCCGGCTCGCGGTGACTTCCTACGAGCGCAAGGATTTCGCGATGATTGATGTGATTCCTCCCGGCTGCTCCAAAGGCTCCTCGCTGGCGGAATGGGCGGCGCTCCGCGGCATCGCGCGCGAAGAAATTCTGGCCATCGGAGACAATCACAACGACCTCGAGATGCTCCGGTTCGCGGGAATTCCTGTGGTGATGGGAAACAGTGTCCGGGAGCTGAAAAACTTCGGCTGGCATGAGACCGGCACGAACGACGAAAACGGCGTGGCCCTGGCCATCGAACACTTCGCGTTCGGCGAGGCTGCGCCATGCGTCTGACTCGCGTTTTTTGCGTCCCGGATGCACTTGCGAGGCGCGCCGCACTCCTGCTCTTGCTTGTTGTACTGGCAGCGCCGTCGCTGCGCGCGGAGTACGTTGTGCTTCGCAGCGGCCAACGCCTCGCCGTGACTGGCTACCAGCTCGTGGGGGACAAGTATCGGTTGCAGATGAAAGGCGGATCGGTGTTAGTCGCCGCGGAGGAAGTGGTGGCTATCGAACCGGAAGATGTTTTTGGGAAGGTGGCTGCCCAGCCTGTTGCTCAGCCGCCATACCGGGAGTTGGTGGAAGCAGCCGCGGCGCGTTACAAGGTGGACGCCGACCTGATCACCAGCGTGATTGCGGTGGAATCCAACTTCGATCCCAAAGCCGTGTCGCGCAAGAACGCGCACGGACTGATGCAGTTATTGCCGGAAACGGCGGCGCGCCTGGGAGTGCAAAACATTGATGACCCCAAGGAGAATATCGAAGCCGGGACGCGTTACTTGAGCGAACTGCTGCAGATGTACAACAACGATCTGGTGCTCACGCTGGCTGCCTATAATGCGGGGCCCGAGCGGGTGCAGCAGTATGGCCGTGTGCCGCCCTTCGCGGAAACGATTTCCTACGTACGCCGCGTCAAGCGTGGCTATGAAAAGAGCAAATCGAAAGCGCCTGCGAAAACGGCGACTCCGCCAGGAGCGACAGCTGCAACTTCCCTTCCTCGCACCGGTCAGCCCCAATAAAAATTACTGTTGTGGCGGACGATTCTGCGGCGGCTGTTGAGGATTCTGTTGCGGATTCTGCAGCGGGTTTATGGGATTTTGTCCAGGCTGCTGGCCGAGAGGCTGGCCTAGCCCCGTTCCCGTCTGCATGCCGGGCTGTCCGCCAGCGAAAGTGTCCTTCGAGGGATCCCAAATGAATTCGAACAGGCGATAGTTCTTAGCCTTGTCATAAACGATGATGGAAGATTTGTTGACCTTGCTGCCGACGCCGATGATATTGCCCCCCATGATCGTCGGCGTATCTCCGGACGGGATGGCCTGCGGATTAGACCCCTGGTCCGCTGAAACAGGTGTCCCCGTTATGCCAGGTACATTTGTTCCGGATGTGTTTCCAGGAGCCGTTCCACCAGGCTGCGTACCCGGTTGCGTTCCAGCAATTCCCTGCTGACCAAACGCGCCCGGTTGTGCCGAAGCGCCAGGTCCGTTCAAGGCACCGGCGGGGGTGCCGATAGCGCCGGCTTGGGGAAGTTGCAGGTTTTGCTGGGGCGGTTTCAGGCTTCCGATCAATTGACCCGCGGCCCCTACGTAGATCAACCTCCAAGTACCGTCTTCTTTGTTCATTGGGTCTTTATAGGCTTGCCGCATGAAACGGATGGAACCCAGCTTGGGTTTGGTCAGGTCGTCGAGCGAAGTCGGAAACCGGCCCATTTTGCGGTAGTAAAGTTTCACGCCGCGCGTGTATTGCTTCCCGCGCCAGATCATGTCTTTTTCTTTTTCACGCCGGCCTTCGGTCACGATGTTCGGGGCCACGGTCATCGTGGAAATCAGCAAAACAGTGACGAGGAAGATGACCGTGAGCAACGCATAACCGCGTTCGCCGCGTTTCCCTGCCGTTCGAATGCGCAGCGCGTTCATGCGGACGGCGGTCCTCCCTGTTCCTCGAGGTTGGCGGTGCCGCGCAGGCCGGTGGAGACTTCTTCGTATTCAAGATTGGAGTTACCAATTCGCAGGATTCGAAAGCGATTCAACAAGAGTTCGCCTTCACCCACAACGATAACGTCCTCACCATCCGTGAAGAACGCCACGCGCGCCGTGCCGTTGGGAATCGTGCCGAAGCCGAAGAACTTTACCGGGAGAGGAGATACCTTCGGCGGAGGAGGAGGTGGCGGCGGAGGCGGTGGAGGCGCGGGATGGCGGTTGTCGGGCTTCGGGACCGGCGGTGGTGGAAGTTCTCGACTGAAGATGTTGCGCCCGCCGCTTTTGTATTCGGTTCTGCGGGCTCTGTCGACTCCGGCGTTATGGAGCTGGGGGTTTTCCACGGAAAGCAATTTCGGATTCTGGATTGCAGAACCGGCATCGGCTGTTACTACGGGCCTGGCATGGTCGAGATACAAGAACCAGGTGCCGCCCGCGATGAGCAGGAGTACGACGAGCACGACGAGTTGTTTCTTTTGCTTCATGCCGCCGTCCTGAAATAGGTCCTGAGGTGCAGCGCGACCTTAATGACATTCGAGGACACTTGATTGGAGTTCTCAGATCCGAGCGTCAAGGCATCCACAGCATAGAGATTGGCGGAGCGCTGCAGTCCATTCAAAAACCCGATCACGCTCTTATAGTCGCCATCGACGGTGGCGTCGATCAGGACTTCCGTCATGCCGCGATTGGCAATTTCCGTCTGCTTGAAAGCGAGATCCTCGAGGTGAACTCCGCTCTTCCTGGCGGTGGCACCGAGTTCAGACCGCACGGCGGAGTAGCCCGAGCTTGCCGGAAAAAGGGATTGCTCGAAGTGTTCGCAATCCTTCTGGATGGCGGGAATGTTGTTGCGAATATCTTGAGCGCGCCTGATGTCGGCTTTCAGAAGATCGTGTTGCTTGGTTTCGACCGCGATCTGCTGCTGAGGCGCATGGGGGGCACTCGAAAGCTCCCAGGTGTAAGCCGCAAGAGCAACATCAGCGAGCACGAGAACAATCACGCCGCTGAGAATGATTCGTTTCCGCAATGTGAAATCGCGCCGCATCAAATCCTCGAATAAACCGTGGTCAGCTGGATAACTTTTTGATCGTTGCTTTGGTGGACATTCTGGATTTGAACTTCCGTGAATTCTTTAGATTCCTCGATGGCATGCTCAAATTTCAGCTCGGCTTCGTCATTGATCGCGCCCACGATCAGTTTCACTTCGACATGGCCCCCTACTTGTTTGGGTTCGATGCTGATGACGCGAACGCCACCCGGCAGGATGCGTTCCAGGTCCATGAACATCAGCGTCCAATTGAAGCTGCGCGCATCGAGTATGGTATTGATGAAGGCGGCGCGGTCGTGCAAAGTGGCGATGTCCTTCTGATGGAAATAGGCGTCCAACTCGCTGCGCTGCGCCTCGAGGTGGGACATCTCGCGGCGATTACTTTCTGCGCGAGCGCGTCGCTCTTCATCCACTTTGCGGGCAGAATACACATGCCATCCCAGTCCGAGAAAAACGATACCGGCGAAGGCCGCGGTGAGACCTGCACCAGCAAGAAACCGCCGGTGGGTTTCCAGCGCCTTGGTCGCTAAGTTGAGCCTAACTTTCATTCCTACTCTTGCCTCACTTCGAAATAGCAGCTTCTAGCTGCGTTGCAGCGCCCAGCCGATCAAACCTTCCAATTCGCGATCGGCCAGCGGGCGGGCATCTTCCTTGATGCGTCCTTCCGAGACGGCGGAGTGCAGCAGGGAACGCACGTCGCAATGGAATTCATCCTCGAGAGGCCGAATAAACTCGGGGAGCCGCGCGCCAAGACCGGCGACGCGGACGGATTTAATGGTCTCCTGCCAGGTGTCCTGATAATAAGCCGCGACAGGAAAGACTTCCTCGAGAAGCATCTGCGGTGTGAGACTCGAGCCATGTGCCGGAAGTTCCGTGCAACGATAGCCGCACAGAACGCCGCGGCGCACGATGGCGGTCGTCAACGCGGAACCGGAGACCCGCGCGAGCAGCGTTGGCTTCTCCTCTTCCAGAAGCGAAATGGCGGCGAGCGAAGAGCTCATTACTACACCGGGGTGAAGCCCGATGCCTTCGACGAGAGATTCGTACTCCCGGATGATGCGAAGGCGCGCAAGCGCGGTGACCACGTCCACGCCGGCCTCGCGTGGCGCCTGCCTCATATAGGAGATGAGCGTCTCGTCGGCTTCGAAGGGCACGCTTTTCTTCAGCTTCCAGCGCAACATCGGCTCGGCCTCGGCTTTCGAGCGCGGGAAATCCTCGAAGTGCTGCACGAAGACGCGAATGACAGTATCGGGAAGAATCATCGCAACGTCCTCGTCGTGGGCACGCAAACGGTCGCACACATTGGTAACGGCGGCCTTGACGCCGGCGGTGTTTACGATGTTGGTCTCGACGGCTGAAGGAATGAGCGCTCCCGCGGGCAGCGATTCAACCGCGTAGCCATCCAGCGAACCCGTACGGCTCCAGCGAGCCGCCGCGACGCGGTCCGGCGCAACCTCGATGGCCAGGGAAACATTTGGCATGGCGTCGAGCCAACGCACAATCCCGCGAACCCAGTCGAACTGGTAAATGCCCTGCCGGAATGCCGTGGTGCTACTCAACGAAAGTCACCTTGTTAATTTCTTTCACGCTGGTGATGCCCGCGCGAATCTTGGCCAGTCCGCTTTCACGCAGAGTGATCATGCCTTCTTCGCAAGCGACGCGCTTGATCTCCGAAGTTGGCCGGCGGTCCACGATCATTTCCCGGATGCGGTCGGTCAAGTCAAGCAATTCGCAAATCGCCGTCCGGCCATGATAGCCGGTGCCGGAGCATTCCAGGCAGCCGGCGCCTTCGGCAAACGTAACGCTCGCCCACACTTCGGGATCGAGGCCAGCTTCCTTCAGCTCCTCGGGAGAGTATCGCTTGGGCTTCTTGCAGCTTGGACAGATCACGCGAACAAGCCGCTGGGCCATGATGCAATTCAGTGCGGAGACGAAGTTATAAGGCTCAACGCCCATGTTAATGAAGCGGCCGATGACGTCGGTCACGTTATTGGCATGGACGGTGGTGAAAACGAGGTGGCCGGTTAGCGCAGACTGGATCGCGATTTGGGCGGTTTCCTGGTCGCGGATTTCGCCGACCATGATCTTGTCAGGGTCGTGGCGCAGAATGGAGCGCAAGCCTCGCGCGAAAGTGAGGCCCTTCTTTTCGTTCACTGGAATCTGTGTGATACCGCGCAACTGATACTCGACGGGATCCTCGATAGTGACAATTTTGTCTTCGTCGGTCTTGATTTCGTTGATCGCCGCGTACAGCGTGGTGGTCTTGCCGGAACCCGTGGGACCGGTGACCAGGACCATGCCGTAGGGCTCGCGAATGTAACGGCGGAACCGGCGTGTTTCTTCGGCGGAGAAACCGACGACGTCGAGAGTCAGGCTTGAAAATTTTTCCGAGAGCGTTTCTTTGTCAAGGACACGAAGAACAGCGTCTTCCCCGTGGCTGGCCGGCATGATAGAGACGCGCAAATCAATATAGCGGCCTTTGTATTTCACCCGGAAGCGGCCGTCCTGTGGGACGCGGCGCTCGGCGATATCCAGATCACTCAACACTTTGATACGCGAGAGCACCGTGGAATGCCATTCCTTGGCGATGGGCTGCATGGCGTGCTGCAAGACGCCGTCAATGCGGTATTTGACGGCAACTTCCGAGTCGCGCGCCTCGATATGAATGTCACTGGCGCGGCGCTCCAGCGCCGTAAAGATAATGGTTTCCACGAGGCGGACCACCGGGCTGGCGGTGCTGTCGCGAGTCAAACGGTCGCCGGAGATGGTCTCGTCGCTTTCCTCTTCCTCTTTGGAGGTCTGGAGGGTGAAAGCTTCCGTGGCTTGTTCGAGCACGCGCTGCGATTGCTCCGTGCGTTTGAGGATGTCGCCAATCTGACGGGCGGTGGCGACACGAATCAAAAGCTTCTTACCCAGAAGAAGCGGCAGCTCATCGCTCATCTGCACCTGGCCAGGGTCCGCCGCCGCGATGGCCAAGACATTGTTTTGCAATTCAAGCGGCACGAAGTTGTAGCGGAACATCAGATCAGCGGGGATGGTGCGAAACAGTTCCGCATCAATGCGTTGTTCGCGCAGATCGATGAACGCGAAGCGGTATCGTTCCGCGAGTTTGCGGGCAACCTCGCGTTCCTGTTTTTCGTCGCCGTCGCCGGGGAGCCCGGGCCCTGGCGGAAGTTGTTCCGTGGTAGCCATGATCCCTTACTTTGTAGCCCCCATCATCGAAAAAGAAAAAATGGGCAGATACAAGGAAATCAGAATAAACGCAACCAACAATCCCATAAACACCAATAGAACCGGCTCGATGAGGGAGACCAGAGCCGTCAAACGCAGATTGACTTCCTCTTCGTAAAACTCGGCAACACTGTTCAGCATGGGAGAAAGCGCGCCGCTCGACTCGCCCACCTCAATCATATCCAGCGCCAACTCGGGCATGACGCCTTTCGAAGCAAGAGCGCCGTGCAGAGACTCCCCTTCACGAACCATCTGCGTAGCCTGGCTGACAGTGGAGCGCAGCAATTTGCTGGTGATGGCGTCGCTCGCCGTCGCCAGGCCGGCCACCAACGGTGTGCCGCCCGTCAATAGTGTCGAGAGTGTGCGCGAAAACTGTGCGACTTGAAATTTGAGCAGCGTGTCACCAATCACCGGCAATTGAAACTTGAAACGATCGAAAGCAGTGCCGCCTTCTTCGGTACGAGACCAAAGAAAAATGAGCGCGGCCGTGACCGCCAGCAACCCCACGACTCCCAGAAAAACAAAGCGGTAGTCCACGGTCAGGGCGATCAGCAATCGCGTGGGCGCAGGGAGCTCCACATTCAGGTCGCGGTAGAGCAAAGCAAACTTTGGAATGACCCCGGTGACCAAGTACGTCACGATAATGATGGCCACGCTGATCAGCAAAGTAGGATAGACGAGAGTGGCAAGAATTTTCTTGCGCACGCCTGTACTAACGCGCTGGTAGGCGATGTAATAGTCCAGGACGCCTGGCAAATTTCCGCTTTTTTCTCCCGCAAGAATGGCGGTCGAATAAACCTTCGAAAAAACTCCGGCTTCGGCGACCGCCTCGGAAAGCGACTTCCCTTCCCGAACGCGGTCTCGAATCTGCGCGATGACTGGCCGGAGTTTTGGCGCTGTGGCGCGGGTAGCGAGCAGTTCCAGGGATTTCAGGATTGGCAAGCCAGCTTTGATGAGGGTATTGAATTGCTGGTTGAGAATGAGGAACTCTGAGCCGCCGATCTGTCGTCCGCTCCTCTGGCGAACGAGCCCGGCCAGACGGCCGCCCCGGGACTCCACGGAGTAGACATACAGTCCCCGGTCCACGAGCTTCTGGCGCGCTTCTTCCAGAGAATTCGCGGGCTCGACGTGCGAAAAGACACGCCCATCGGCATCCGCAACGCGGCAAACAAATTGACCCATACTCTCTCAGTTTACCTCATCTAGTAGATATGCGGTGAAGGCCCGCGAGGTTGGCTGTTCCTCTCCGGAAAGAGGACCGGGATCCCTGCGCAAATCACAGTTTGCGGTCTCGCGGGCGGCAAAATACCGCCAAAAAAGAAGGCAGAGTGAGCGCACCAGGTCTGTATTATTACCGGCCTTGCGCTCGGACAAACACGACTGCAACGTGGTCCTGGTACGCAAGCTGGAATCTCAGATCATTCACGAGCGCGGAAGCGAGAGGAACTGAGCGCTCCAGCAGCACAAAGTTGGCGCGGGCGAGATCGGGATCTTCTTGCCAGCGGATGGCATTAACGGTATTAACCGAACGCGATGCCAACTCGTCTCCGTAGGCATCCACCCGGGGATCAATCGAGACCGCTTGCTCTCGCAGGTTGAAGATCAAGAACCCACCCCAGTTGTAGCTGTTGTACATAGGCCCGGCTAAATGAGAATCCCGTATGAACTCGGTTGCCCGGATCGGGTAGACCTGATCAATAACGGTCATTAGCGCTGGAGCGCTCATACCCTGGCGGATGGCCATTCCGAAGGACAAAATGAGGGCCGCAACGGCCGCCAAAGCGTATCTCAATTTCGTGATCAAACCGGTGTGCGGTTCGTTTACAGGGGCTGTGGTTGCCTGCCTCTGTCCTACGGCTTCCGCCAGCACAAAGCCCGCAGCGATGGAAACAAACCAGGCATCGCGCAAAGAATGAAACGAAACAAATGCGGTCACGAGAAGCAGTAGCGGCCGGAAAAGATCCCTGGCGCTGAAACGTCCAAGCACATAGCAGGCGGCCATTAGCAGCAAAAGCTGGGCGAAATGCTCCGGTCTGCGAAAGCTCATTGCCAGCATTTCTTGGTTGAATTGGTATTGCGCGGTGTGTACCGCATAACCTGCGGCTACCTTAAAGGGATACGCCCAATTTGGTCCGAGACAGGAAGCAGCGAAAGCGGCGGCAAGCGTGGCAAGGAGCTTGATCGGAGACGTTTGGCGCGAATCGCTCGGCAGCCACTTTCGCGCGGCTAGGGCAAGGATTCGCGTCCCAACGTACAGGGTGAGAACGAAAAGTCCGTGGATGAATTGGATGTGGAAATTGGCCCACAAGAAAAAAAGTGGAACGGTCCAAAAGAGAATCTTCTTATCCGATCTTCGCTCGGCTTCGAAGATCAGCAGCATCTCAAGAGTGAAGAAAAGCAAAGTAAACAGCAAGGAACGCAGCGGATTCACGTAAAAGGCATAAATGGCTAACGCACCAATCAGCCACGACCACCAAAAGCTTCGAGCAAAGTGCCGGATGACAAGGAGAAATATCAGGGAAAGGAAGACCTGAAGGCAGATTAGAAAGCCGGGAATTCCGGCCAGGCCGAAGCGATGTTCCACGCCTGAAACGATTACGTCAAAAAGCCAGCTATAAGCGATCCACGGGCGCTCAATATGCTGGGAAAATATGGCATAACGCGGCACGGTGTGGTGCGCGAGGATCCAATCCCCGGTGCGGATGTGCCACCATATGTCTGGATCCACGACCGCGGCCCAAGTTCGAATTGAGTAATAAGGCGCGATGAACAGAGCGAACGTAGCGGCGGCCCATTGCAGAATGGATGAAACAGCAGAGCGCATTTCCTGACTCCCAGGTAGCGGCAAACCTATCAATTGCGATATCCCGAATCGCCAGTTCCGTCGCGGCGCAGCTGGAAGATTATCATTCCACTCCGGCGTTCTCTTCTTGGGTTCCGATGCGTTATGCCAATTAGTCAACCACATATGGACGTTCCAGTTTCCGCACGTAACGAATGGGGAAGGGAGACATCCTGACCTATGCGGCGAGCAAAGGACGCCCTAATTTATGCATTTCTAGGGATTTGTCCCGCCATTCACGGCCGGCAATTCTCCATTTACAATGGCCACGCCGGGCGGAACAACGAAGTGGAAAAGCGCGTTGCCGGCCGGCGGGTCAAACTGCCAGTTTGCAAAATGAAATTCGACGGCCACTCCGGCGGGTCCCCGGACTAGCACTCTGACTAGTTCACCGGAGTTTTCGGCGACCTCGAAGAAGACTTGCTCGCCTTCATACGTCAGCTGTGTAGAGGGGGCCGGAGAATTTTGCTGGTGAGCCTCGGGACCAGCGCCCCGAAGCTCGCAGAGGAGTACGACATGATCTGATGATTCCGGTTTTTCGCGGATGGCAGGCACTAAGTTGGCACATACGCGCGACAGCTTCATTTCTCCAGCAAGCAATGCTAGCGGAGTTCTCCAATCTGTGCTGTCCTTAGCGGGAACGCGAGTCACCGTGTGGTCCGCCGGAACGTAGAACCAGGCGGACTTACCGTCCACGAGAAACAGATTCTTCTCCGGTGATTCGTATTCCCATCGCATTTTGCCTGGGCGACGAAAATATGCAACGCCGGCTTCCGTGCGGACAACACGCCCGTTTTCGAAGTACCGCTCGAGAAATGTGGCCTGCAGGGTCCGTGCAGACCGGTATTTCGTTTCCAGCCGATGGACGATGGTTCTTACATCAGGAGCACTGACGACGGTAGAAAGCAAGAGAATCAAAAGGTGGAAACAGGCCGGCATGCCACCAGTCTAGCAAGCCTTGTCTGGTTGTGTTGAAGCCGTGATTAAAAACTGTTCTTACTGAATGCTGAAGCAATCTTTACGAAAAGAGCTTAGATCGTCGGATCGTTCACGGTCGCCGGGGCCGCGTCGTTGTAGCGAATAACACCCGGATAGTTTGTAAAAAAGCTTCGGCGGCCGCTCGACCCTCGTACGCTCGGATCGGCGTTGATGTTATAGCTGACGGAAGGCGTAAGCCCGTCGCCTGACCAGGTAATGACATAGCCGTTTTTGTTGCCGCTCGCCAAAACGTTGTCGATTAAACAGGCTTGCGCCGAAGAGGCCGAGCAGCCGCTGTTACTGCCGCCGCTGATTTGCGCCAGCGTCGTTGAAAACCCCACGTTAGGAAAGGTCGTTGCGTAGGCCGTTTCCGCCGATTGGATGGTACGAAGGCTCTGTACTGCGGAGGCTTCGTTCGCGGACATGCGAGCGACCATCAGATTCGGCAGCGCAATGGCGGCAATAATCAAGATGATCGCCACCACGATCAGAAGTTCGATAAGCGAGAAGCCTACTTGCTTTCTCTTCATGGGAGATTCCCAGTTGTACAGACCTTCCTGCGCACATGCGCCAAACATCCTGACAGGTAGTAGAGAAGCACTTCGCGGGCCAACTTTAGGGCGCAGAGTCCATTCCTAACTGGCTTAATTACAATAGATTACAACTCGTGTGATGCGTCCCAAGTCTTTGTTCTGACCACGGATGACACAAAATGTCACTCGAACACACCTTGCGACAACAAAAGGCTAGCCGAACTTTCTCAGTTGAGCACCTCGGAGCCGGTTAGGTGCTTTGGAATCAGTCGAGGTTAGTGAAAGGTCTTCACCACAAACGCCCCCCTACCGGACGGTCTGTACCTCGATTTCGTGGCTCTGTTTTTGCGCTACAAGGCGCGGTGGCGGCTGGCTCGGCAGCTGCAATTTCAGTTTCTCTATCAGTGCTGTCCCAAGAAAGTCCGAGCAGGCCAGCGTAACTGCTTGATTGAACGAGAGTAAGGGGTCGCTGTGACTTTTTTCGATTTCAATTTTTTGCTTCTCTTTTGGCGTCATCCTACTGCTTTCCAACTTGCTCCGGAGGCAGTGGATGAACCAAGGCCGAACGGTTTTCTCTCAACTCGTGGAATTCCTCCACCACCTACCAGTTTCAAATTTGCGTCGATCGGTACCAGGGGAATCGCTACGTCAAAGATTTTTCCTGCTGGGATCAGTTCCTCTGTTTGGCCTTTGCTCAGCTCACTTATCGCGAAAGCCTCCGCGATATCGAAGCTTGTCTTCGTGCGCAGCAACCCAAGCTCTATCATATGGGCTTCCGGGGCCAAGTTTCTCGCAACACGTTGGCACACGCCAACGAACACCGCGACTGGCGGATCTACGCCGATTTCGCCCAAGTCTTG
>Ga0137394_10002834_pt1 | contig 12931 bp, 7 predicted proteins | sample czobulk116metaG_FD_108278 | JGI IMG/M metagenome (GOLD analysis project Ga0137394, IMG submission 108278) | Vadose zone soil microbial communities from Angelo Coast Range Reserve, California, USA - czobulk1.16 metaG | ecosystem: Environmental > Terrestrial > Soil > Vadose zone | place: USA...
GCACGAGATGTTTCGTCCTCATCGCGGCTTCCCAAAACCAATAATAAACTTCCGGCTCGGCCTTGCGCGTGAGCGCTTCCGTGCGTGCGTTCGCCGCGACCCCAATAATTTCGATCGATTTATCCTTCCGTCCTGCAAAACCGAACTTCTTTCCCACTGGGTTTGCGTTGGGAAAATACCGTTCTGCCATAGCCTCGTTAATGATGGCGATGCGAGCGGCGGTGAATCCATTGGTAGGAACAACGTGAGTCGCCGGAAAATTGCGCCCCGCCACGATTCTCCAACCGAGCATGTCGAAATAATTCGGCGTCACGCTTCGCGCCGGGACCCGCACTTGATCTTTGAGCCTGCTGCTCCGATCCGCCTGCCCTTCTATCTCGATGGTGTTCATCCAACTATCCCCGGTTAACGGAACGCCCCACGCAAAAGCGACACTTTTCACTCCCGGCAACGCGGAGAGACGAGCCACCGCCCGTTCGTGGAATTCGAAGTACTTCCCCCAGTTCACGTCCGTGACATTCATCGTCAACAGGTTCTCAGTGCGATATCCGGGATTTACTTTCGCCAGGTTGCTTACTGTGCGAACGAGCAACATCGCTCCTGCAAGCAACGCCATGGTTAGGGCCGTCTGGAGAATCGCCAAGCCGCGAAGCAAACGACGGTCTCCTTTACTCACACTGATGGTCCGTGTGCCTTTCAACGCACCGGACGGGTCGAGGCATGACGCCCGAAGCGCGGGGATAAGACCAGCGATTACCGCAGCCCCAATCGCTGAAACGACACAGAACGTCAGCACTGGCCAGCCCATCGTCACGGCATCCAGCCGAGGAATCGCATGGGCGCCAACCCGCTTCAGCACCGTGACGGTTGCAAACGCCAGCCCCGCCCCCAGGACCGCGCCCGCCATCGCGAGCAGAAAACCCTCGGTAAGAACCTGCCCAAAAAGTTGCCACCGGCGTGCTCCCAGCGCTGCATGGACCGCATATTCCCCTTGGCGTTGCACTCCGCGGCCCAATAACAACCCGGCAACATTCCCGCACGCAATGAGAAACACCAAACCCACCGCGCCAAACAGCGGAACGAGCAATCGCCGGCCTTCACGATTTAACTCATCCGCTAAAGGGTAGACTTTCGCCACAACGCCCTCGAAATCTGGATCAAGCTGCGCCTGACGACCAGTCAGCGCAGCCAATTCAGCTCGCGCCTGATTCAACGTGGCCCCCGCTCTCAGCCGCCCAACGGCGCCGCACCAATTATCCTTAGGCTTGGCAGGATCTGGCTTGATGGGAATCCAGAAATCGACCTGCGCATTTAGATCGTAGTTTGGTTCGTGAGCATTCGAGGGTGACGGCAGAAAACGCAGCATCGGCGGCATCACTCCGACCACGGTCAGTGGAGTCGAAAAAATCCCGAGGCGAACCTTTGTCCCAAGAACATTTGGGTCACTCCTGAACCTTCGCTGCCAAAGCCGATGACCGAGCATGACAACCGTTTGGTCCCAATATTTCACCGGAGCGTCTGACTCCAAAAACTCCCGGCCCAGGCGAGGTCTTATCCCGAGGACTTTAAAGTAATCTGTCGTGACTCCCTGGCCATAGATGCAGTCGCTCCCGTCCGGCAGAACCAGGAAGTCGAAAGTCCAATCGTAACTGGCCACAGCTTCAAACGACTTGGCCTCTCTTTGCATTTCCAGGAATTCCCCCACCGTCCAATCTCGCAAGTACGGTTGCCCATCCGCTCTCGCCGGTGAAATGAGAACGAGCCGAGCCGGGTCGCGATAAGGAGGCGGTGTCAACAGCACCCCCTGAATCAGACTGAACACAGAAGACGTCGCCCCTATTCCAAGCGCGAGCGTCAGGATGGCCACGGCAGTGAACCCCGGACTCCTGGCCAGCTTCCGCACAGCAAGACGGATCTCTCGCAGAAACGATGGCATCACCCGAAAGACACCGCCGGAACCGAAATTTGTATCTGGAGCGCGTTTAGACGCCTGTCAAAAAGTTGTGAGCTGAAGACAGCGGAGGCAAGCCGTCTCTCCATACGCTGGCGCGAAATTCGAGAGGCCCTGGCGACCTCGCGCCAGCGTATGGAGTGCGGACGGCTTGCCTCCGCTGTCGCACCAACGCAGGAACGATGATTACTCAGTTCAGCGACTCACAGTGGTAGTCGTAGTCGTGCCTGACACCCGCGAGCGTTCTTTCGGTTTTCCAACGTGAGCGTCCCGCCGTGGGCTTCCGCGATTTGCCGGCATAACACCAGGCCAATGCCGGTGCCTTTTGGTTTGGTGGTGAAGAACGGGACGAACAAGTTCGCGGTGTTGGCAATTCCCGGACCGTCATCCTCGACCAAAACTTCGACATAGCCGGGAAGCTTTTGCCAACTGAGTCGCACGCTGCCGCTGGTTTCCAGAGCGGCCTCCACCGCGTTTCGCAACAAATTAATGAGCAGTTGATCCAGTTGGTCACTGTCAGCCTGGATTGTCAGGCTCGGTCCTGGTTGCAGCTCAATTTTCAGGCGCCGTTCCAGATCCGCCGTGCGACGAATCCACTCGCCAACCGCCAATGGGGTTTGCCGTGGAGGTGGAAGGCGCGCCAGAGACGAATAGGCTTCCATGAAGCGAGTGAGCGATTCAGCTCGAGCCGAAATAATTCCCAATCCGCGATTCATATCGGCTTCCCAATCCTCCGGCTTCGGCTCGCGTTGCAGCAGGTCTTCGAGGCTGCCCGCAATCGACTTGATCGGCGCGAGCGAATTATTCAGCTCGTGCCCCAACACCCGAACGAGTCGCTGCCACGCCTGACGCTCCTCCTCCCGCAAAGCCCGGCTCAAATCCGTCAATACAAGCAACTGATGAGGCACACCACCCTGGCGAAAGCTGGTCCGCCGAATCCCCCAACGCCCAATACCGCCAGGAAACGTAGCCTGAACGGTCCGGACCGGCTCCTCCTGGAGGCAGGCTGCCAATCCCAGTTCTTCAGCCGTGCGTCCGAGCAACTGCTCGCTCGCCCGCGCCATCAATTTTTCCCCGCCACGATTCACGAGCCGCAGCCGCTGATCCTGGTCGAAGGTGAAGACCGCCACTTCGATTTCGGTCATCACGGTGCGCAGCAAACTCGTTGCTTCCATGGCCCCGAGCCTCTGTTCGCGCAAAGTATCTGCCAGCGTGTTCACCTCACTCACAAGTTCGCCCAGGGCATCATCACGGCTCGGACCGCGCGCACGGGTCGAGAAATCTCCTTCGCGCATTCCCCCCAAAAGATTGGCTAACGTTTGCAACGGAAATCGAACCCGGTGGCGCACGGCGAAGGCAAAGCCGAGCCACCAGACGATCAAAACAACCGTAAGCACTATTCGCGTCTGTAATGAAATATCGCTTACCCAAAACAGCCAGCACGCCACGATTGTCGCTGGGAGCCCGGCCAGCAACGTGAGCAGAATCAGTCGGTGCTCGAAGGTAACGCGGTTCCTTCGCAGCTTTTTATGATGGCTCATCGTCCTGCCGGAGTTTCGAAAAAGAAAACCTACAATTTGTATCGTTCCAGGCGGCGATAGAATGCGCTTCGGCTCAGGCCCAAAGCCTCAGCCGCCTTCCTCGCATTGCCGTCGCAACGTTCGAGTGTCTTTCTTATCAGGAAACGTTCGACCTCTTCGATGCCCATCTCCTCCAGGCGGGGCGCTTCGCCGCCCGCTGACTGCAAACCGAGATCGCGCGCCTCGAGCATCTTGCCCCGCCCCATTAAAACGCCTCGCTCAACCGCATGCGAGAGCTCACGCACATTACCTGGCCACGAGTGCCCCATCAGTGCGCGTTCCGCGCCGGCGTCGAAGCCCTCGATCTGCTTGCCATATCGCCGGCAATGTCGCTTCAGAAAATGCCGCGCCAACTCGATGATGTCCTCCCGCCGCTCGCGCAAAGGCGGCACATGAATCTCGATCGTGTTTAAACGGAAATAGAGGTCCTGACGAAACCGCCCGGCGGCGACTTCCGCTTTCAAGTCAGCATTCGTCGCCGCAATCAATCGCACATCCACCTTCTTCGTTCGGGACGATCCCACGCGTTCGAACTCGCCCGTTTCCAGCACGCGCAGCAGCTTCGTTTGCTGGGCCAGCGGCACATTTCCAATCTCATCCAGAAAAAGGGTTCCGCCTTCCGCCAATTCGAAGCGTCCGAGCCGATCTGTTTTCGCGTCCGTAAAGGCTCCTTTGACATGCCCGAACAATTCGCTTTCAAAGATTCCCTCCGAGAGACCCCCCATATTGATCGTTACGAGCGGCTTGGCTGCGCGTTGCGAAGTCGTGTGCAACCTCTGCGCGACGAGCCCTTTCCCGGTGCCGTTTTCGCCCGTGATCAGGACGTTCACATCCGCGGGCGCCACTCGCGAAATGATCTCCAAAACCGGCTGCATCGCCGCCGAGTTCGCAATCAATGCCGACGGCGACTCACCGCGGAGCAAAACATTCTGCGCTTCGACCTTGTCCTTGTTCAGCAACGCATCCCGCAACTCCAGTTGCGTGCGAGCGATCGAAAGGACGCGAGCATTTTCCCACGGCTTCTCGATAAAATCGCGCGCCCCCCGCCGCATCGCTTCCACGGCCAGATCGACACTCCCCCAGGCAGTCATCGCCACAACCGGAAGCGCGCTATCGAGCGTCCGCAGCTTTGACAAGAGTTCCAGTCCTTCCTCGCCAGAGGTTGTATCGCGGGTGTAGTTGAGATCCATCAGCACCAAGTCGACGTCGTTCTTCTGCAGTGCATCCAGCGCCGCCTTGGGCGAACTGACAACGTGAGTGCGATATCCTTCCCCTTTCAGAAGCAGCCGCAATGCTTCCTGCACATCGGACTGGTCATCGACGATCAAAACTGTTTTGGCAGAAGCCGGCACATCGTCTTTTGTGCCAGTTACTCCTCAACCGGGCAAGCAGTGACCGCCCCCGAGCGCTGGCGCCACATGGATTCATGATCTCATTAGCACCGTCGGCTTCAGCCCGGTGACAGGACGGCGCACGAGAATTATTTAACCCTTTCAAGGGTTTTCTCAGCACGATCGCCACCGTGCACGCCATGGACTTCCTGCTGACTTGGAACTGCACGCATATCGCCAATGCTGAAATGACGGTTACGATCCAGGAGGTTTGCAGCGAGCGCGGGTTTACGTGTCCAGTGATTTGCACACCGGTCGAATTAATGGGAGATTAGTCTATGGTGAAAGACGAAATTGTGGAGCAGGTGCGTCGAGCCCGCGAGGAGCTGGCAGCTAAGCACAACTTCGATCTGAAGGCCATTCTGGTTGATGCTCGTAACCGTCAGAAAAACTCAGGTCATCGGGTCGTCTCATTCGTCACAAAACGAAAGAAGCCAGGTTAGTGGCCACTGCCAGGCAAGAAGGTCCTTACGCGAACCAGCTTAACCAACTCCATTGGCTGTTGTGACTCGGTAGCTTAGACTTGCTGCATGACCATTGAGGTCCTGACGCCACAACGCGGGCGGGTGGAACTGGCCGTTGGCAGAGCCCTTCGCAATGAATTGCGGCAAAGCCACTCATAGCCGCGAGGCTAAGAAGGGGCAATTTGCCAAGGGATTCCCGCCGACTTGAACTCGGCGCGTCCCGGCGCCGCCTTGATGTCTAGCCTTATGACGACCTCTTTTCGAATTAAATCATCTGCCTTGCCGGCGTACTTCATGTTGAAATCAAAACGATTGATATAGAACTGCGCCTTGATATCCACTGCGTCCGCGGAGACGCTGATACTCGCCGGGAAGGAGATGTGCCTGGTGATGCCGTGGAGCGTCAGCCTTCCTGCGACGGTCGAATTAGTGCCATTCTGAGTTACCGCCGTGCTCTCGAACGTCGCCGTCGGGAATTGTTGCACACCAAAAAAGTCTGGACTTTTCAAATGGGTCATGAGCCGTTCGTTGTCCGCCCAGAGTGTGCTGGTGTCAATGACGACCTTATTACCGAGGTCTGCGATTTTGCCGCCTTTGACGACCAGTTCACCTGTAAAACTGCGAAAACCTCCGTTATGGCGTCCGGTCACTTTGGACCCGATAAATCCGATTCTGGAAGAATTCGTTTCGATCAGGAAATAACGATCCTGTCCTGAAACCGCGACTGCCTCGGAGCCGGTTGAATTCGTGCTCGAACTCACCGAGGCCGCCGGAACTTTGTCGGCCGGATTGGAACAACCCAACTGCAGAAGAACGGGCAGACCTAACGCAAATATTTTCAATCGATCCATATGCTTTACGTATAGGGATTCACAACCGGGCAAACGGTTATCCGACGCTGCAATCGTGTCAATCACGTATTGGAACCGGCGCTTTCAGTTGTGCGACCCAGCGGAGGGGCGCGGTCCTCGGGTTTGAAGAGAAATGTCGCGACGACTTAAAATATTTCATTTTCTCTGAAAGATTCACCGTTTTCCTACGAATACTATATAGGATGGAGCCGTTCGATTTGTCTCTGCGGACAGGCTTTAGAGCAAAACGATGAAAAGGGCGCCAAACCACTGTGCACCTCAATCCTAAATCAGGATAAAACCTATGAAACGAAAACTAGCGCTCTTCTTCGATGGGACGTGGAACAAGAAAGCAAGCCACACCAACGTCAGCCAACTCTGCGAACTGACAAAGTCTGAACAAAGTTTTCACGCCAAAATGGGAGCGAGAGCGACTAAGACCGAATCGCCCCCTGATTCTCCCGCAAGGCAAGTCAAATACTATCATCAGGGAGTCGGAGTAACCCTCGGGGAGAAAATCCGGGGCGGCGCGTTTGGATACGGCCTCTCCCGAAATATCCGCGATGGATACAAATGGCTGGCTGAACAGTACGAACCCGACGACGAGATTTTTATCTTTGGATTCAGCCGAGGCGCCTATACCGCCAGAAGTCTGGTGGGACTGATCCGCAAATGCGGTATTCCACAACTAAAACTGATGGATCCTTCCGATCCGGCACACGAGGGTCTCGTCAAACAAGCCTACCATCTTTACCGTGAGAAGCAGTGGCAGCCGGATGGCCGGGAAGCCACAGCTTTTAAGCGCACGTTTAGCTGGCCCGACGTCAAGGTGAAGTTCGTCGGTGTCTGGGACACGGTTGGCGCGTTGGGAATACCGGTCCACGGTGTCTGGTTCAGCTCAGATTGGTATCGTTGGTTTGATACCGAATTAAGCCGAATTGTGGAAAACGCTTATCATGCCCTCGCACTCGACGAACATCGGCCCGATTTCGCAGCCACAATGTGGTCCAATGCAAAAAAGCCGGGCGAAGGCCAAAATATAGAGCAACGTTGGTTTCCCGGATCGCACGCGGACATTGGAGGCGGCTACCCTGATGGGACCCTTTCTCACATTCCCCTCCGCTGGATGCAGCAAAAAGCGCAGGCTTGCGGGTTGGAGTTTACCAGGGACGTACCCGTGGAAAAGCAAGCCTACCTTGGACCGATGCATGACTCATTGAATGACTTTGGGTTTGGGCTCTACGCAAAGCTTAGGTGGATCTATCCACTTTATCGTCCCAGAACCTCGGGTGTTAACGAGATCATCGATGATTCAGTCAAAGCACGCATCGATTCGCCTGAAGGAACGAACGAACATGGAAAACGATACCGTCCACCTAACATCTAATCGCCGCGTAGCGCAAGGCCACGGCAATTTGCATTCATCGACCAGGCACTAAAACCATGATGGAACCAGAAGAGAACCCGGCGCCGGAACGTAGAATCTCAGCAAAGAAAACCCCCATCTTGTCCCAGGAGCAGAATGGTTCTCGAACTGAGCCCACAGAACAGAAATCGGAACTGCTTGAACATGGCCTTTCCAGCATTGTCAGCCCGTTACGGCGGCGCGTGCGCTGGGGAATTGTATTATCGATCCCGATTGTGGCCCTGGCGATCTTCTGGCCGCCGTTGCGAACCTGGGTGTTCGTGCCGCTAACTCTATTGACGCTATTCGGTCTGGGCTGGGTCTTCATTTCCAACATTCCGAAAGCCGATGATCCAAAAAAATGGGGGGCTTTGCGCAGGCTGGTCTGGTGTCTGTTCGGCTGCGCACAATTGATCGTTGTGGTTTATGTTCTCGTTGCGCCGTTCAGAGCGGGTCCATTGCGCAGCCCGGCCAGGCATCTGTCGAAAGACTGGTGGTGGTTCCCCATTGAACGCAACACCTGGTTAAGGGCAGACCGCGCGCAATTCAAAGTCCATTCATTCTCCGCCAGTGAGAACGGACGCGACCTCTGGGCCACCGGAAACGGCGGGCTCTTGCTGGAGAGCACAGACAGCGGACAAACCTGGCAGTCACGGCGCCTGGCCACCACCAATAATCTGCGCTCCCTCTCGTTTGCCGACGCCAGCCGCGGTTCAATCGCGGGAGACAATGGCACTCTGCTTTTCACCGGTGATGGCGGACGAGCCTGGAGTCCAAGCACAGCCAACGAGTGGATCTCGAATTATCCATGGTCCTGGAAGCAGTTGGTTCTTGATCGGACTGGCTTTGGAGTTTGCCTGGACAATTCAGGCTTTAATCTGGCTCAAACCTCCGATTTCGGAACGAATTGGACACGCGTAGACCTCAGCGCCAATTCTGCCAACAACTCAGGATCAGTACCTTACGATACATTCTGTCTTGTTCCCTTAATCCCGCAGAATAGTTTCGCAAACAGCCTGGCCCCAATTCAGAAACAGTCACAATCTGCAGACTCAAGTTCGGAACCGCGTATGGGCATCGTCCTGGCGGCAAGAACGAATTTGTGCCTGTACAGTCGCCCGAACCAATCATCCACTTGGGGGTTGTCCGGCTGCATTCCATTGGCCAACGACGATCGCCAGGCGGTGCTTCAGATGCTTCCTCTCAGTAGTAATCACGTCGCCATCGTTACAAGCGCCGGACGGCTTCAGGCTGCGAATCTGCTGTCGGGTGAATTGCTCCCGCCACCAAAGAATGACTCGTTTAAATACCGAGAGGTAATCGCTGAGCCAAAGGGCGGACTTTGGGGAGTGAACTCGAACGGCGAGGTCGTCATGCGTGGGGCACAAAACGATTTGCTGGACACAAACATGGCAGCGTCAATTCGTGTCCGTCTAACTAATGAGCCCGCAGAGCTTCACTTAAGCTGGGCTGGTACCAATGGACTATTCGCCTTCGGGGGCGGGAAGGTTCTGCATTGGGAGAATGGCTTTAGCTGGCAAACTCCGTTGCTTCCACATCGCGCGCTGCCTGCTCCAATCGCGTGGTTGTCCAGCGCTCTTATATTGCTGGCTGCAGTGGCCCTGGCCTTCTTCACCCCTGCCACGGTCCGCGACAAAAAAAGTGAAGCAAGCTTCCCCATCACCGACAGGCCGATTGACGATCCGGAAGATGATCAACTCGGTTTTGGACCTTTAGCCGATGGCTTGGCAACGTTTATCAAGAACCCCGCCACTAAGCCACCCTGGGTTATTGCCGTTACCGGCGAGTGGGGCACAGGTAAGAGCTCGCTCATGGGCATGGTCCGCAAACATCTCCGAGATGGTGCGAAATTTCCCACTGTTTGGTTCAATGCCTGGCACTACCAAAACGAAGAACACATCCTGCCGCCGCTTCTTCGGACCGTAGTTCGTGAGGGAGTCCCAGGCTGGTTCCAGGAGGGCGCCTGGATGTACCGGCGCCGGCTCTGGCAGGCACGAGCCAGCGAGGATCCATGGCAGACCGGCGCCTGGATCTCCGGCTTGCTGGCCGTTACGGTCCTTTTGATCCTTATTGCAATTCCGCTTGCCGATGGCCGTCGCACCATCACCGCCGAAGCGCCACAGGCCACGCCTATGAGTCAAATGAGCATCCAGGCCCGCAATCGGACCAATGTCGCAGAGATCGCCACGATCCTTCGCGACGGCTTGGAAGTGCAATGGGTAACCCCCTCCGCCAGCCCCCAAACCTCTGCCGAGGGCCTTGACACTCTTCCGATCTTAAAAGATTTGCGCTCCTTCTTCCACAATCGGGTCTGGTGGGGTAAATGGGTCGCCGTTCTTCTGCCACTTATCGGGATTTGCTACAAAGCGTGGACAGCACTGAAGTCCTTCGGCCTCGAACCGAAAAGTCTGGTGGCGCGCGCTGGATCGACATTGCACAACGGCGAAATAGATGTGAGCGTCAGCATCCAGCAGCGCTTCGCCAAACAGTTTCGCGAGGTCACTGTCGCCATGGACGACCGGCAGCTCGTGATCTTTATTGACGACCTTGATCGCTGCCAGCCTCAAAAAGTTGCCCAAATGCTCGAGGCCATCAATTTTCTCACAGTATCAGGCAATTGCTTTGTTGTCCTCGGCTTTGCCCGCGACCAGGTCGAAGCTGCCGTCGGTCTTGGATTTCGAGAAATGGCCGCTGAGATGCAGTTACTAACGGAGGAACGGAAGCGCGAAAATGAACGGCGTGCCAAAAGCAGTCAACCGCTGCTGCCCAGCATTTCCAAAACGGAGCTGGACCGGGAAAATCGCCTGGCGTTTGCCCGGAAATACTTGAAGAAACTCATCAACATGGAAGTAGCAGTGCCAACGCCGGACAATCGCAAGATGGCCGCGATGCTCTATGGGGGCAAGCTGCCCACCGGAAATGGCGAGGCGCACCCGCCACGTCGAATTGAAACCACTTCAGCAAGAGGTGTGGCGAAGTATGCCGTGGCAACCGTTCTGGGATTGTTTGCCCTGGCGGCATTGGCTCACCCGCTTAGCGCGCTGGAAATTGAGCAAAATGCGCCTTCAAATACCCAGGCCGCGCAGAATTCGATCATCCCAAATTCTCCTCAACAACAAAAACTCAGCCCCTTGTCCCTCGGGTCGACTGATAGGCAACCCTGGTGGATTGTATTTCCATCCTTGCTTACCGTTTGGGTTTTCCTCGTGGTGCGGGAGTTCCCCGTTCGCAACCGCTTCCGCGAACCAGAGGAACTCGGTCGGGCGTTGCTCGTTTGGACCCCATGGATTCGGCCCTGCTTTCCCACCGCACGCGAGGGTAAACGCTACGTTAACCTGGTGCGCTATGTCGTCATGCGAGCCCTGGAGGAAAGGAGATTGCTTGACCCGAACCAGGAGAACGGCGGTCTCAAGCCGGAGGATGCCGTTTATGCCAGCGCTGCCTATTTCCGCCCCCGCCCCTCCCAAACAAGCCCGGACGCCACCGAGTTTGATGGTTGTCTGGCACGTCATCAGCAAGTGCTGCACTCAACACCTTCCTCAGATGCGCGGGAATCATTTGAACGATTCAGTCGCGAAGTGCGAGTGAACTGAAACCAGCCTGCATCGAACTTACACCCATGATCAATATCAATGAAGTCGGGGCTTTTCCTTCTTTGGACGTCAATGGTGGAACTCAGGTTCGGTTCGGAGTTTATTTGCCAGGTATCACCGCGGCGATGGACTATGGCGTCATTGTCCGGATCATTCATCGAGACGATCGGTTCAATCCGGACATTCCACCGCAGAACTTCCCGCTTTCCTACCAAAACGGCAGCGCTCTGGATCTCTGGGCAGCCACCGTGCCGCTGGCCGCTATCCCGAATACCAACTTCGGCGCCCCGGGAATTTACTTGTATCGCTACCAACTGCTGCGCACGCAAGCTGGCAGCACGCGCGTCGTTACCGAATGGTTTACCGATCCGTTCGCTCGAGAAACCGACATCGGAAGACTACCCTCCTTTTCGACTCCTGGATTCTCCCCGGCGTTTGCCTGGCAGGATGGCGCCTTTAAAACGCCCGAACTCGACGACATGATCGTCTATGAACTCCAGGTCGAGGAGTTCAATGATACCTTTGATGGCGTCGTAGAACGGATCGATTATTTCACCAGTTTGGGCGTGAACGTCCTCGAACTGATGCCGGTGACGAGCGTGAAGCTCGATTTCGACTGGGGTTATGGCCCGTTGCATTATTTTGCGCCCAATCTCAGGATGGGCGGCGCGCGTGGTTTGCGGCGTCTCGTCAATGAATGCCACAAAGCGGGCATCGCCGTAATCCTCGACGTGGTCTATCAGCACGTCGACTCTGCGTTTCCTTACGAATTAGTGTACCGGGACGCCAATGAGCCCAGCCCAATGATTGGCGCCTCCGGCCCATTCGGTCCGCAAGCCGATTTCTCGAAGGTATTCACCCAGGAATATTTTCAGGCTGCCAACCTCCATTGGCTCCAGGAGTATCACGTCGATGGCTTTCGTTATGATGAAGTGTCGGACTATTATGATGGTCCGACCGGGAGCGCCTACGCCAAACTGGCTCACGGGACCTACCAGGCCTCTCTCGCGATCCCTCGTTTCCAGGGTGCCAATGGCTACAGCCGCCTGATTCAATCCGCCGAGGCGCTGTCCAACGGTCGAGACGTTCTTCGGAGCACGTATACCAATGCTGTCTGGCAGGACGAACTACTCAACAAAGCCGAGGACATGGCAAAGTTTCATTTCACCGATGAATCATTTGCGCACCTGTTGGATCCGAGTTTCAGCGGTTATCCTGCGGCAAAGCAGGTCAATGACAGCCAGGGCAATCCCGTGAACATGCCCGTCGCGCCGTTCCAATACCTCGAGTCGCACGACCACAGCCAACTCATAACTTTCGTGGCATCTACGCAGGATGATCCGAATGACGTTCCCTTCGGCGATCGCAGCAAATTCTACAAACTTCAGCCCTTCGTCATTGCGCTCTATACCTCTCAGGGAATTCCCATGCTCTGGCAGGGTCAGGAATTTGCGGATAATTACACCCTTCCGCCCAGCGGCCGCAGGCGAATCTCATTCCTGCGCAATGTTCATTGGGAATACTTTTACGATGCCTCTGGCTCAGCGTTGATCCGGCTCTATCGAATCCTCGGCCGGCTACGACGCACTTTTCGCTGTTTGAGAAGTCGCGAATCTTTTTATTACTTTCAGCAATCTCGGCCCGGCGACCAAATTCTGGCTTTTCATCGCCGCGC
>Ga0137394_10002835_pt1 | contig 12931 bp, 11 predicted proteins | sample czobulk116metaG_FD_108278 | JGI IMG/M metagenome (GOLD analysis project Ga0137394, IMG submission 108278) | Vadose zone soil microbial communities from Angelo Coast Range Reserve, California, USA - czobulk1.16 metaG | ecosystem: Environmental > Terrestrial > Soil > Vadose zone | place: USA...
CACCGTCCTCAAGCGCAACGAAGGATCGGCCGGCCTGATCCTGACGACGTCGAAGACCGACGAGCGTTCGTTCAAGACCGTTATCCGCAATGGCCATGATTTCCCGATCAGGATCGCCATCGAGGATCAATTGCCGGTCAGCGAAAATGAGAACATCCAGGTCGAAATGTTGTCATTGTCGACGCCGCCGACCGCGACCAACCTGCGCGACAGGCGCGGCGTGCTGGAATGGGCATTCGAGGCCAAGCCGGGCGAGGTCAGGGACATTGCTTTCGCATGGCGGGTGCGCTGGCCCAAGGACAAGGGCGTCGTCATGATGCCATCAGGCTGAGGCGGCCTCGGCGCGGGTTCATTCGTTGCGGGACGTCGAAGCTGACGGTCGTGCTGTCGATCACCCGGTGCGTCGGGTCCGCCAGTTCGAACAGCACCTTGTGCGGACCGGGCATCAGGCCGACGACGATCACTGTTTCGCCGCTGGCGTCGACGAAGTGCCACGGCGCGTCGTCGACGGTGATGTGGAGATGGCCGATGCGCGGCGAGACGTCGAGCGCGCCTTTGCCGAACACCGGCACCACGCGCAAATTCTCCGTTCGGTACTGGATGAAGACGAGGCCCTTGGCGAGTTGCTCGGCAAGCGGCGGATCGACGATCAGCTTGGGCGGCGGTTCGTTTTCGATAGCGACCAGCGGCGACGGACCGCGGATATCCCTGGCGCTCTGCGCGAAGGCAGCGCTCGCGAACATGGTGCAGGCCGCCATGGCGGCCAGGTAGTGTAAAGTGATGGACATGACCATTCCTTCAAAAAGAGGCGGACGAACTAGAGCATGATCGGTTCTGATTGGATCAGAACCGAAGCTCTAGATTCTTGTTTTGACGCGTTTTCTTTACGCGAACCGGTATCCACTTCGCTCGAAAACGCTCTATGCGATCTTGCGCGCGAGGAAGTCACGGATCAACGGCACCATTTCGTCAAACTTGTCTTCGAGGGCGAAATGGCCGGTATTGATGAGATGAAATTCGGCCTGGGGAAGGTCGCGCTTGTAGGGGTGTGCGCCGTCCGCGGGGAAAATGAAGTCGTTCTTGCCCCAGACGATCAGCGTCGCGGGCTTATGCTTGCGGAAATAGGCCTGCACCGCCGGATAAAGCGGAAGATTGGTCCGGTAGTCGTAGAACAGATCGAGCTGGATGTCATTGTTGCCCGGCCGATCGAGCAATGCCTGATCGTGCACCCAGTTGTCGGGTGAAATACGGGTTACGTCGGACATGCCGTCGGTGTACTGGAACTTGGTCGTCTCCAGCGTGAACAACTTCATCAGCGCCTGCCTGCTCGCATCCGAACCGTCGGCCCAGTATTTCTTGATCGGATTCCAGAACTCTTTCAGGCCTTCGTCATAGGCGTTGCCGTTTTGCACGATGAGGCCGGTGATGCGCTCGGGATGTTTCAGGGCCAGCCGCCAGCCTACCGGCGCGCCATAGTCCATCACATACATCGCGTAGCGCGAGACGCCGAGCTGACCGAGCAGGCCGTCGACCAGTTCTCCAAAACGGTCGAAAGTGTAGGCGAATTTCGCGCGATCCGGCATGTCGCTCTGCCCGTAGCCCGGATAGTCGGGAGCGATGACGTGATAGCGATCCGCCAGCGCGGGGATCAGGTTTCGGAACATGTGGGAAGAGGTCGGAAAGCCATGCAGCAACAGCACGACCGGCGCATCCTTCGGTCCGGCCTCGCGGTAGAAGATCCGGATGCCGTCGACGGTCCTGGTCCGATGGTAGGTGACGGGATAGGACGAAGCCCCGCTATTGCTGCGCGGCTTGGAAGCCAAGACGCGTTGCGGCCACGCACCGGCAGCGGTCAATCCGGAAAGGCCGAGCAAGAGCAGGCGGCGATCCATGGCGGGCGGCGTGTTCGTAAGCTGAGCAACTTTCATCTGAACCTCCATGTCAAAATCATGCACGGCGTTGCGGACGACCCAGCCCGCTATCAAACGCCTTCGTAGACCAGCCTGGTGAAGAAGCCGGGATCGATGACGAACTGTCCCCATTTCGCATCGAAGGCGGCGGTCGGCTTGGCCGCGACGGTCTCGTCTCGCGATTTTCCCTGCTTCTTGAGCTTCGCGACGTTGTCCCTGATGGCGACCAGCATGTCGCGGAACTCTCTGAGCTCGGCCTTGTTGCTGACGGGTTTCCCGTGGCCGGGAATGATGATCGTCTCATTGTTCGTCGCCGCCAGATTGGCGTCGGACGCCGCGATCATGCCGTCGATGCTGCCGCCGGTCGAATAGTCGATGAAGGGATAGATGCCGTTCCAATAGGTGTCGGCGACGTGAACGATGTTGGCCTCGCCAAAGGTGACGGAGATGTCGCTGTCGGTATGCGCCGGTCCGTAATATTTCAGGCCAATCGATGCGCCATTGAGCTTCAGGCGGTGCTCATTTGCAAAGACTTCGCTGGGAATTCCGCCCGTCGGTAGCGGAAGGAAATTGTAGTCCCAGTCCTCGACACGCTGAACCTCGGATAGGTGCTTGCGGGTGTTCTCCTGGGCGATGATCTTTGCACCGGCCGAATGCAGCCAGTCGTTGCCGTCGGCATGATCGAAATGCCAATGCGTGTTGACGAGATGCGTGACCGGATCGGCGCCGAGCTCGGCAAGCGCCTTGGTGATCTGGGCGCGTGACACGCCGATGCCGGCATCGATAAGCACCTTGCCGTCGGGGCCGGTCAGGACGGCAATGTTGCCGCCGGAACCTTCGAGGACGCTGATATTGTTGCGCAGCCTGTGCATGACGATCGGCGAGGTCGCGGCGCTGTCCTTGATCAGGCTGACGAGGCCGCGCGCCTCGGCGAAGGCTTCGCGCGGCGAGAGCCAGCCGTTGGTCGCGGCAAATGCGCCACCGAGGCAGCACAGGCAGAAGCCGCGCCGCGACAACAGATATTCCTTTGAATGTTTCATGCCGTCCTCGCTTTTCGTACCAAGGAGGGCTGGTTATCCAGCCCCGCATGCTGATTGATGCTTCAGCCTCGGATGAATGCAAGAAGATCGTGGTTGAGCTGATCCTTGTGGGTGACCATCAGCCCGTGCGGCGCGCCCAGATAGACCTTCAATATCGCCTTCTCGATCAGCTTCGACGACAACAACGCCGAGTCGGCGATCGGAACGATCTGGTCGTCATCGCCATGGAGAACCAGCGTCGGAATGTCGATCTTCCTGAGGTCCGCGGTGAGATCGGTTTCCGAGAACGCCTTGATGCATTCATAGGCACCCCTCAACCCGACCTGCATCGACCACAGCCAGAAGGCATCCTTGACGCCCTGCGACACCTTCGATCCGGGCCGGTTCGCGCCGTAAAATGCTGCGCTAAGCTCTTGATAATATTGCGAGCGATCTCCGGCGACGCCAGAGCGAATGTTATCGAAGACTTCGATCGGCAGGCCGCCGGGATTGGCCGGCGTCTTCAGCATCAGCGGCGGTATCGCCGACATCAGCACCGCCTTGGCGACGCGGCCCGTGCCGTGCCGGCCGAGATAACGCGCGACTTCGCCGCCGCCGGTCGAATGGCCGATCATGGTGATGTCCTTGAGACCCAGCGTCTCGATCAGCGCCGCGAGGTCGTCGGCATAGGTGTCGAGGTTGTTTCCTTGCCAGGGCTGGCCGGAGCGGCCATGGCCGCGACGATCATGAGCGATACAGCGGAAGCCGTTCGATGCCAGATATGACATCTGGTCGTCCCAGGCATCCGCATTGAGCGGCCAGCCGTGTGAGAAGGTGATGGCGCGGCCGCTTCCCCACGCCTTGTAGTAGATCTCGGTGCCGTCCTTGGTGGTGATGGTGCTCACGGTGCCTACTCCTGATGCAGCGCCTCCAACAGCGCCAGAGGTAGCCGATTGCAGCGCAACCGAGCAGTCCGTATGATTGAGAAGGAACTTCTCGAAATCTGGAAAGGCGAGAGGGATGGACCGTTTGGAAGCGATGTCGGTGATCGTCGCCGTCACGGAGACGGGCAGCTTCTCCGCGGCTTCCCGCAGGCTGAAGACACCGGTCGCGACCGTCAGCCGCAAGGTCGCCGAACTTGAAGCGCGTCTGCAAGCTCAATTGTTTCAACGCTCGTCACGGCAGATGATGCTGACCGATGCGGGACGATCCTACATCGAAGCCTGCAAGCGGATTATCGAGCAGGTGGACGATGCCGAACGGGCGGTGTCTGGCGAGTACAGAATTCCCAAGGGCGATCTGGCGGTGACGGCGCCTTGGGGCCTCGGGCACATGCACCTGGTGCCGATCGTGGTCGAGTTCCTGGACGCCTATCCCGAAATAGCGCTGCGGCTGGTATTGACCGACCGTGTCGTCAACACCGTCGAGGAAAACATCGATGTCTCGATCCGGATCGGCGCGCTTCCGGACAGCAGCATGATTGCCAGCCGCATCGGTTCGGTTCGGATGGTGCTGTGCGCTTCTCCGGGGTATCTCGCGGCGCGCGGACTGCCAAACGAGCCTGCCGACCTCCGCAACCATGATTGCATCAGCATCGATAGCAGTGCGGCTCAGCGCACCTGGAAGTTCGCAAAGGGCAATCGCGAGATTGCTGCACCGATCCGATCAAGGTTGACGGTGAATGATTCCGAGGCCGCCATCGACGCGGCCATCGCAGGCGCCGGGATCGTCCGGGTGATGTCGTACAAGATGGAGGCCGCGCGGCGTGCCGGGACGCTCGTCGTCATGCTGGAAGATTTCGAGCTGGAGCCGTTGCCGCTTCATATCGTATATGCCGAGCGAAAGCCGGTGCCGCTCAAGCTCCGCGCCTTTCTCAATTGGGTAACGCTGCGCCTCAAAGCTCGATTGGCGTAGCGGTCAAGGATAAGGGCGTCGTTATGATGCCGGCCGGATAATGCGACGCGGGCGAGCGTTGGGCGGCGAATGTCTGATCCGCCGCCCGCCAGGTCGTTCTTGCTGTCCTGCGGCTCATTTCGCCTTCAGGAAATCTCCAACCTCGAGCAGCACGAATTCGTTGTCGTCGGCCTTGTTGGGATCGCGGCTCGACGATACGGTCGACGTTCTCGATCGTGAAGAACGGGAACGTCAGCACGCCCTCGTTGAGCGGCTTGCGTGCCTTGTTGCTGGGATCCTTGATCTTCATCAGGTCGATATAGGCGATCTTGCGGACCGGCTTGCCGGCATTGGCATCGCCGAGTTCGACCTTGTAGACGCGCTTGAACTTGGCGATGTCAGCGAAGCAATTCTCGCCGCGCTGACCCTGCGGACAAGCCTTGTCAGCGGTGCCTTCGCCGTTGTCGCGCTCGATGATCAGGCCGCTCGAGGCGTCGATCATGTTGAAATCGCCGATGGCGTTGCCGTTCTGCTCGAACACATACTGCCAGTAGCGGCCGGTGAACTTTTCCGCCGCGACATCGAATTCGAGAATCCGCGAGGCTTCCTTGCCGTCGACCCGTTCCCAATCCTTCTTCTCGGCATCCCACAACGGGCCTTCGAGCAGCCCGTAGAGGAATTTCCCGTCCTTCGACGACGCAAAGCCCTCAAAGCCCTTGGAGCGGCGCAGATTGACGGTGGTGTAGGTCGCGCCCGGCGCGCCCGGCGACTGCACCGACCAATGATCCGGTGAGCGTACCGGCTTGCCGTCAGCCATGGTCTCGAACACGGCCACCACCTTGCCGTTGCGGTCGGCCTTCAGGATGTAGGGACCAAACTCGTCACCGATCCAGAACGTGTCGCCAATGATTTGAAAACCCTCGGTATCGAAGTCGGCGCCGGTGAGATAGCGTTTGGCTGTGTCCTCATGGACGATACGGAACGGCACCTTCTTGTCGGGATCGTGCAGGAACACGGTTTCCTGCCGCTCGATCTTGCCGGTGGTCCAGTCGATCTTGTGGCGGTTCAGGTACAGCATCGAATCCGCCGAATTGTACCGCGAGCCCATGCCGTTGTCGGTGATCACCCAGAACGATCCGTCAGGCATCACCTTGATGCCGGAATGGCCCTGCAGCGGCTGGCCCTTGAACGGCAGCGATACACCGGTCGGCCGTTCATTGGATTTTCCCATCACGCTGCCGATGGCATCGACGCGGCGGCCGGTGGTATATTTGCCTGAAGTCTTCAGATCGTCCGGTGCGTCGGCGGGCGCATCGACAAAGGATTGCGCGGGGAGTACGGCATGTCCGGCCAGCGTTGCCGGAAATTCGCCTTCGCCTTGAGCGAACGCTGCGGTCGAAGCCAGAAATAACGACGCGACGGAACAGAGCAGGGAAATCCGCATGGTGAGTCTCCTGAGAGTGGCGATGCGGATGTTCTGCGGAGCGCCCGTTACGGCGCGCTGACAGTTTTGTGAAGTGCGGGTGACGCCGGACCACGCGCGTGCGGCGTTACGTCGCCGTCGGCGGCCTATTCCTTCACCGCCCCCGTCAGCGACGAGACGTAATAATCGACGAACAGCGAGTAAAACACCGCGACCGGCAGCGAGCCGAGCAGGGAGCCCGCCATCAGGGCTCCCCACTGATAGACGTCGCCTGACACGAGTTCGGTCAGGATCGCGACGGGCACGGTCTTGTTGGCGCTGCTCTGGATGAACGCCAGCGCGTAGATGAACTCGTTCCACGACAATGTGAAACTGAAAATGCCCGCCGAGATCAATCCGGGCACGGCCAGCGGCAGGGTGACCCGCCACAGGATCTGCAGCCGCGTTGCGCCGTCGACCAGCGCGCACTCTTCCAGCTCATAGGGGATCGATTTGAAATAGCCGATCAACAGCCAGGTGCAGAACGGCACCAGGAAGGTCGGGTACACCAGGATCAACGCCAACGGGCTGTCGAACAGTCCGAATTGAACCACGACGGTTGCCAGCGGAATGAACAGGATCGATGGCGGGACAAGATACGCCATATAGATTCCCAACCCGACATAGGGACTGCCCCTGAAACGCAGGCGCTCGATCGCATAGGCGGCGAGCGTGCTGGCGAACAGCGACAGGAAGGTGGAGCCGATCGCGACGAACATCGTCGTCTTCAGCCAGCGCGGATAGGCGGTTTCGAACAAGAGATGCTTGATATGCGCGAGCGTCGGAGAAGAGATCCAGAACGGGTTGTGCTCCTTGAAATTGAGCAGTTCCGCGTTCGGCTTGAATGACGTGATCGCCATCCAGTAGAACGGAAACAGCAGGATCACCACGAAGCAGGACAGCGGCAGGTAGATCATCATCACCCGTCGCGCCCGCGAATCCCACTCCATCGTATCGGGCGTGGAACTCGCGACGTTGCTGGATTTCGCAGATTGCACCACGGCCTCAGTCATTGCTCTCTCCCTGCTGCCATTTGCGGCGGGCAAGGCCGAAGTAACTGAACAGTGTCGCGAATACGAGGAACGGGATCATCGAAACGGCGATGGCGGCGCCCTCGCCGAGTTCGCCGCCGGCAATGCCGCGCTGGAATGCCAATGTCGCCAGCAGATGGGTGGAGTTCACCGGTCCGCCGCGGGTGATGGCGTAGACCAATTGGAAGTCGGTGAAGGTAAAGATGATCGAGAACGTCATCACGATCGCCAGAATTGGAAGCATCATCGGAAACGTGATGTAACGGAAGCGTTGCCAGGCGCTCGCGCCGTCCAGCATCGCGGCCTCATAGAGCGACGGCGATATGGTTTGCAGGCCGGCCAGCAGCGAGATCGCCACGAAGGGAATGCCGCGCCAGATGTTGGCGGCGATCAGCGAGAAGCGCGCCGGCCACGGACTTCCAAGGAAGTCGATATTGGTGGTGCGCAGGTGCAGCACGTCCACGAGCAAATAGGAGATGATGGAAAATTGCGGATCGTAGATCCACCAGAACGCCAGCGCGGAGAGAACGGTCGGCACGATCCACGGCAGCAGCACGATCGCCCGCAACAGGCTCTTGAATGGAAAATGGTTGTTCAACAGCAGCGCCAGCCAGAAACCGAGCGCGAATTTTCCGAAGGTGGCGACGGCGGTATAGAACACGCTGTAGAACACCGCGCCCCACCACAGCGGGTCGGTCAACAAATACTGGAAATTTTCCAGTCCGACAAAGACCCCGCGCCTGCCGATCGTCGTATCGGTGAACGCCAGCCAGACGCCCAACCCGAGCGGATAGGTGAGGAACACCGCAAGCAGGCCGATCGCGGGCGTCAGGCAAATGACGATCAGGAACGGCTTGTAGTCGAACAGCCGGGCCAGCCAGCCCGGCTGCCGCGGAACTATACGTCTAGAAGATCGAGATTGGAGTGTCGTTACGGACATCGGATGTGTGTCTCGCTCTGACTAAAAATGTTACGCCGTCATTGCGAGGAGCGAAGCGACGAAGCAATCCATCTATCCGCGCAAAGGAAAGAATGGATTGCGTCGCTTCGCTCGCAATGACGTCCTTCATCGATGCTCGGCTTACCTGCGGAAATATCGCTTGGCGCGGCGTTCTGCCTCGGCGGCGGCCGCTTCCGGCGTCGCGGCATCGGTCGCAACCGATGCGCACATCTGCACCAGCACGTAATCCGCGTTGACCGCGCCGGTTGCCGTTGAAATCGGGCCTTTGTAGCCATTGTAATATCCGCTGGCCATCGTGTCCTTGAAGATCCTGACCTTTGGATCTCCGGACCACACCGCGGCGTCGGCATAGGCGGCGAGCGGCTGGGACCAATAGCCGCTGTTGGCGTTGAGCCAGGGTTCGTATTGCTCGCGTTCCAGCATGAATTGCAGGAATGCCTTGGCGGCGTTGGGATACTGGCTATGCTTGAACACCATCGCGTTCAGCGTCAGCCCCGCCATCGGCGAGGTGTTCGCCAGGCCCTTCGGCAGCAATTGATGCTCGGTGTCTTCCGCGATCGCCGCCGTCGCGGGATCGTTCTTCAGCGAGAAATACAGCGAGACGCCGTTCGCGGTCAGGCCAATTTCTCCGGACGAGTAGGCGCGGTTGTTGCTGACATCGTTCCAGGACGGCGTGCCGGCAATGAAGGTCGGGTACAACTCCTTCAGATATTTGAGAGCGGCGACGGTCTCCTTGCTGTTGATGATAACGTTGCCTTCTTCGTCGAGCAGCGATGCGTTGTGCGACCACAGGATCCAGTTCGCGAAGCCGTTGCCGTCGCCGACGGCATTACCCAGCGCGAAGCCGGCGGGTTTGCCGGCCTTTTGCAGCTTGCGGCAAAGATCCAGGAACCCGGCATGATCTTCCGGAACCTTGTCGAAGCCGACCGATTGCAGAGCCGATTTGCGGTAGACCAGCGGGCCGCCGGTGGCGCCGAACGGCAACCCGATCCAGGCGTCGCTCTTGTTGCGCTTGCCGTATTTCTGGGCGAGCGGCTGCCAGCCGCCATAGCGTTTGCCGAGATAGTCGGCGACATCGGTCAGCTCGATCAGTTTGTCGACATAGATGTGCGGCGCATCCGAGAAGCCGATGATGATGTCGGGCCCGGCGCCTGAGTTCGACGTCACCGCGGTCTGCTGGTTGATGTCTTCCCAGCCGACGAAATCGACCTTGACCTCGACGCCGGTCTTTTCGGTGAACTTCGCCGCGTTGGCGCGGAACACGTCTTCGTCGGCTTTGACGAACCGAACCGGCCGCAGCATGCGCAGGCTCGCGCCTTTCTCGATGGGGAGCGCGGGCGCCGGAACGTCGGCGGCCTTGATGGTCGATCCCGCCGTTTGAGCCGATGCGCCGGTCGCGGCTAGCGCTGCGGCCGAAAGGCCCAGCCCGAGTGCGTCGCGACGGGTGATGTCGTTCTTCATAAGTTTCTCCCTGTTTTGTTCCCGGCGTTAAGATCGCCGGTGAATTGTCAGTGCTCTAGCTGTTCGGACCGCGGTCCATGCTGACAGGTTGCCAGCGGCGGAGCGAGGTGTTTTGCAGCACCGACGGATTGACGCAGCTTACCGGCCACATGCCGGACAGCACCAGTGACAATTCGTAGCCGACACGGCGCTTGCGCGCTTCGTCAAAGCGTGCCGAGGCCGAAGCGACGTGGGCCGTCAGCGTGACGTTTTCCATGCCAAGCATCGGATTGTTGTGCGAGGGCGGCTCCTTCTCCAGCACGTCGAGCGCGGCGTGCGCGATCCAGCCTTCCTGCAGCGCCTTGATCAGCGCTTCTTCGTTCACGGTCGCGCCGCGCCCGGTATTGATGAAAATCGCGCTCGGCTTCATCTGCCTGAAGTGCTTTTCGCCGAGCATGTGGTGAACTTCGGGCCGCGCTGGCGCGTGCATCGAAACGAAGTCGGCTTGCGACAGCACTTCCGACAAGGTCGCGGGGATTACGCCGTGATCGGAAATCAGTGTCTCCTGGATGAACGGATCGTAGGCGATCATCCGCAGGCCAAAAGGGGCGGCCCGCTTGGCGACCGCACGTGCCACCCGCCCGAACGAGACGAAACCCAGCGTTTGCCCCATCAGCCGCGGGATTTTCAGCAACGCCGGACGGCCCTCCGACCAGCGGCCGCCCCGCACCATCTTGTCCTGCTCGACCAGCCGGCGAAAGCCTGCGAGCAGCAGCATCATGGCGTGGTCGGCGACTTCCTCGATGAAGGTGTCGGGAATGTTGGTGACGGGAATGCCGCGCGCCGTGGCCGCCTTGACGTCCACGCTGTCGACGCCGACGCTGCCGAGCGTGATGACCTTGCAGTTCTCCAGCGCATCGATGATGCTCTTCGAGATCGGCAGGCCCTTGGCGTAGATCGCGTCCGCGGTCCGGGCGGCGGCGATGAACTCCGCCTCGTTGGCCGGGGCCTCGACGATCTCGGCGTCGATCGGCTCGAGCGCTTCCATTTCATACGCATAGCCGCCGCCGGCGACCGTGAAACTCGCGCCTTTTGGCGTCACCACCTTGAATTTCGGCATTTTCTTCTCCCGATTTGACATTTCGGTGTTGGTTATGAACGCGGCACGTCGTCGCCGCCTCCCAATTCCAGCATCCTGATCGCTTCTCGCATAATCTCGGCTGCTTGGGGATAGCAGCGGCTGGCAGGGCTGGTATTTCTACGGACCGTTCATAAGGAACCGCTAAAGCTTGCAGTATACCGTGGGGCGACTCATCCCGCCAATCGCAGTTTGCGCGAAATTTCCCGGAGACGCCCTGTGAAGCTGACCAATCTGACGATCACCCCCAAACTCGGCATTTTGGTGGGGGCGACGCTGTTCGGCCTGTGCGCCTCCGGCGCTCTCGCAGGGTATCTGATGCAGCGCGAGATGCTGAACGCGCGCATTGATCAAGCCCACGCCATCGTCGAAATGGGTCTCAACATGGCGGCCGGATTGCAGAAGCAGGTTGCTGCCGGCGAACTCACCAAGGAAGCCGCGCTGGCCGAATTCGGTCGCCGCGCCAATTCAATGACCTATGACAAGGGCGCCGGCTATCTGTTCGGGACGACGTATGACGGCATCACGGTGCTGGCGCCGGATCCCAAGCAGGTCGGGACCAATCGCATGGACGTGGTGACCAATGGCAGGAAGCTCTCCCAGGAATTAATGGATGGCGTCAAGGCCAAGGGCGAAATCCTGCTGACCTATGAATATGTAAAACCCGGTGAGGAAAAGCCGATCCGCAAGATCGGCTACGCCGTCGCCGTCCCCGGCTTTAACATGTATCTCGGGACCGGGGCTTATCTCGACGATCTCGACACCAAGCTCAGGCCGATCGTGTGGCTGCTGGGGCTCTCCATTCTCGGCATCGCGGTGGTTTCAGGGAGCATTGCCTGGATGATCGGCCGCAGCATCAGCCGGCCGCTCAATCAACTCGGCACCCGCATGCGCGAACTGGCCGACGGCTCGCTGGAGGGGGACATTCCCGGTATCGGTCGCGGCGACGAGGTCGGTGCGATGGCGGCCACCGTTCAGATATTCAAGGACAATGCGCTGCGCATTCGCGGCCTCGAAAAGGTCGAAGCGGAGACGCAAGCGCGCGCCGCGGCCGAGCGTCGCGCAGCCATGGAAAGTATCGCCAGCGACTTCGAGCGCAGCGTCACCGGCATCGTGCGTTCGGTTTCGACGGCGGCGGCGGGAATGCAGACCACCGCGCAATCCATGACCGCGACCGCGAGCGACGCCAGCGCCCGCGCCGCGACGGTCGGGGCGGCATCCCAGAGCGCCTCGAACAATGTCGGAACGGTCGCAGCCGCGGCCGAAGAACTTTCAAGCTCGGTCACCGAGATTTCCCGCCAGGTGACGCGATCGAGCGAGATCGCCAGCAAGGCGGTGGGGGATGCCGAACGTACCAACGCCACCGTCCAGGCCTTGTCCACCGGTGCCGAGAAGATCGGTGAGGTGGTGAAGCTGATCCACAGCATCGCCGCCCAGACCAATTTGCTGGCGCTGAACGCCACCATCGAAGCGGCGCGCGCCGGCGAGTCCGGCCGAGGCTTCGCCGTCGTTGCCTCCGAGGTGAAGGCGCTCGCCAACCAGACCGCCAAGGCCACCGAGGAAATCTCCGCCCAGGTCGCCGCCATGCAGGCGTCGACCAGCGATGCGGTCGTCTCGATCGGCGGCATCACTGAAACGATCGCGCAGATGAGCGAGATCACCGTCAGCATTTCCACCGCGATCGACCAGCAGGGCGACGCCACCCGCGAGATCGCGCGCAACATCCAGTCGGTCGCAGCCGGATCGAACGAGATCAGCGCCCATATCGGCGGCGTCACCACGGCGGCGGCGGCAACCGGAACGGCCGCCTCGGATGTGCTTTCGAACGCCCGCGAACTCGACAATCAGTCGGGCAAGTTGCGCGGCGCAGTCGACGAATTCTTGGCCAAGGTCCGCGCGGCGTAACTTCAAACTAAATCGTAGGGTGGGCAAAGCGAAGCGTGCCCACCATTTAAGATGAGGGTTCGACGATAGATGGTGGGCACGGCGCGAAGAGCGCGCCTTTGCCCACCCTTCTGTAACGGGCCTCGATTAGTCAATCCCTTTGCGTTGTCCGCTCGCCGGGGTCTCGCTTCTG
>Ga0137394_10002836_pt1 | contig 12926 bp, 11 predicted proteins | sample czobulk116metaG_FD_108278 | JGI IMG/M metagenome (GOLD analysis project Ga0137394, IMG submission 108278) | Vadose zone soil microbial communities from Angelo Coast Range Reserve, California, USA - czobulk1.16 metaG | ecosystem: Environmental > Terrestrial > Soil > Vadose zone | place: USA...
CAGACGGCCCCACGCCGCCCGAACCCGGAGGGCACAGGGGGGTTGCGGCCTGATGCGGCGTTGCTCGTCGTCAGCGATGGCAACCCATCGCCTCCTCCTCGCGCCTTGCCTGAGGCCGCAAGCCCCCTGTGCGCGGCCATTGCGATTTCCCGGACAGGCTCCTAGGGCTCACGCCGCCGGCCGGGACGGCGGTCCGGCGGGGTCGGGCAGCAGGCCCAGGAGGACGTCCTCCACCAGCAGCTGACGGTTCCCCTTGCGCCGGATGGCGTCGATCGCCGCCTCGAGGTCCTCGATCGCCTCCGGAGCGCGCGCCGCGAAGCGCTCGGCGAGCTCCGCCAGCCGCGACGCGAGGTCCAGGTTGATCAGCAGCGAATCGCCGCCAGGACGCTGCGGCGCCGCGCCGCAGACCAGGAGGTCGCGCTGCAGGGTCATGAGGATCTCCAGGTCCCCTTCGAGGCTCTCGCCTCCGCGGGCGATGCTCTCCGCCCGGGCGACGGCGATCCCGGCATCACCGCGGCGCAGCAGCTCCTCCACCAGGCCGAGCAGCGCCTCCCGGCGGCGGCTGAACTCGGCCAGGTCCAGGTCAAGCGCGGCGCCGATCCGGCCTCCCGAGAGGCCGGCGCGCAGCTCTGCTTCCTGAGGTTCGATCGACCGGTGCGCCGCCAGGTGAGAGGCGATCGCGGAGCGCGGCACCATCTGGAACGGCACGGCCTGGCAGCGGGAGCGGATGGTCGGGAGCAGCGCGTGGTACGAGGAGGTCACCAGGACCAGGAGCGCGTGCGCCGGCGGCTCCTCGAGGGTCTTGAGCAGGGCGTTGGACGCCTCGGCGGGCATGCGGTGCGCCTGATCCACCACCAGGATGGCGCGGGGGCCCTCGGACGGCCGGCGGTGCAGGAAGGAGATCGCCTGGCGGATCCGATCCATCAGGACCGACCAGACCGGGTTGCGCACCGCCTCGGCCTGGGCCTCCTGCAGGTCGGTGGCTGCGCTGCCCTCGGGCGCCGCCTCCCCCTTCTCGAAATCGGAAAGCTTCTCCGGAAAGACGACCCTCACGTCGGGGTGCAGGAGGGCCCGCTCATCGATCCGGCGGCAGGCGCGGCAGTGGCCGCAGGGACGCTCCTCGCTCGAGCCGCACAGGAGGACACGGCACAGGGCCACGGCGGTGGCGAGCTTGCCGACCCCCGCGGGGCCGTGGAAGGCGAGCGACGGGGACAGCCGTCCCGAGGACAGCGAACGCGTCAGGCCCTCCGTCGCCCGGAGCTGGCCGACGATGCCGGGAAAGAGGTTCGGCACGGCTCAGTCCGGCGCGCCGCGCGTGGTGAGGAAACGCTGCACCGCCGCCAGGACGCGCTGGTGGACCTCCGCGACCGTGCCGCGGGCGTCGAGGATCACGAAACGGTCCGGCTCCTGGTGGGCCAGATCGAGGTAGCCGTCGCGCACGCGCACGTGGAACGCCAGATCCTCCTGCTCGAAGCGCGTCTCGTCGTTCGTCCCGGCCACGTCCCGGGAGCGTGCCCGCTCGAGCGCCTGGCGCGCCTCGATGTCGAACAGGAGGGTCAGGTCGGGGCGCACCGAAAGCACCTCCAGATCGTGCAGGCTGGCGATGAGGTCGAGGGGCAGGCCGCGGCCGTACCCCTGGTAGGCGAGGGTGGCGTCCTTGAAGCGGTCGCACAGCACCACCCGGCCCTCGTCCAGCGCCGGGCGGATCACCTGCTCGATGTGCTGGGCGCGCGCGGCGCTATAGAGCAGCAACTCGCACGCCGGCGTCATGGCGCGATTGGCCGGATTCAGCACCAGCTTGCGCACCTGGTCGCCGATCGGCGTCCCGCCCGGCTCGCGCGTCAGGACGTGATCGATCCCTTGCTCCTCGAAATGGTTCGAGAGCATCTGGATCTGCGTCGTCTTGCCGGAACCCTCGATCCCTTCGAAGGTGATGAATCGGCGCAAGCGTCCGGCTCCGGGGCGGCCGCGGCCTGGCACCGCCGGGCCGCGTGCGGGAATGGGACCGCATCATAGCACAGTCTGCTATGCTGCGCCGGGAGCCGGGCGATGCGTCACTGCTTCACGTTGGGAGGGCGGCTCAGGGCCTGCCGCCGTTGCGGAAGAACTCCCGCGCTCGCTCCACGTCCCTTCGCACCTGCTCCACCAGCGCCCCGGGCGATTCGAACTTGAGCTCCTGCCGCAGCCGGGCGAGGAATCGGACCTCCATCAGACGGTCGTACAGGTTGCGGTGCCCGCCGAGCAGGTGGGTCTCGACGGCGTACTGCGCCTCGGAGAACGTGGGCCGCGAGCCGATGTTCGTCACCGCCGGATGGACCTCCCCTTCGACCACCGCCTCGGTGACGTAGACGCCGTCCTGGGGAATCAGCTCATTCTGCGGCGCCAGGTTGGCGGTGGGGAACCCGAGCTTGGCGCCGCGCCCGTCGCCGTGGACCACCGTGCCCTCGATGGCGAGGGGGCGTCCCAGGAGCTCGCGCGCCAGCTCCACCTCCCCCGCGGCGACCGCGCGGCGGATCCGGCTGCTGCTGATCGGGCTGCCGAGGTAGCGGCACTCCGGCACCTTCTCCGCCCGGATCCCCAGGTCGGCGCACAGCCGCACCAGGAGGTCGGCGGTGCCGGTGCGGCCCCGGCCGAAATTGAAGTTGGCCCCGACGTACACCTCCTTGAGCCCCAGCCCTTCCGCCAGGTGCTCCCGGACGAATCTCTCAGCCGTCACCGCGGCCAGCTCCACGGTGAACGGCAGGATCAGGATGAACTCGAGGCCGGCCTCCTCGAAGAGCGCCAGTTTCTGGCGGCGCGTGGTGATCATGGGCGGGACGCGCTCGGGCGCCAGCACCTTGAGGGGATGCGGGTCGAAGGTGATGAGCAGGGAGCTGGCGCCGGTGGCCCGGGCGCGCTCGAGGACCCGGTCGACGATCGCCCGGTGGCCGCGGTGCAGTCCGTCGAAGTTGCCGACGGTCGCCACCGGGGCCTTCAGGTGGGCGCGCAGGGCCGCGATGTCTCCGAAGACCCTCAACCGCTCATTCTCCCGTCGCGAGCCGCCCGGAAAGGAACATGAGGAACCGCAGCCCGAGATTGGCGTAGACCCCGGCGATCAGATCGTCCACGACGATGCCCCAGCCGCCCGGCAGGCCCTCGGCCTGCCGGGCCGGAGGGGGCTTGATCACGTCCATGGCGCGGAACAGCACGAACGCGGCGGCCAGGACGCCGGCGGCGCCCGCGACAGTGGACCCGGGCGGGATCCCGAGGAGCGTGACGAACAGCCCCGCCGCCTCGTCGACGACGATGGGGCCAGGATCCTTGGAGCCCAGGACCGGCGCCGCCACGCCCGCCGCCCAGATCCCGAGCGCCGCGAGCAGGGCGGTGGCGAAGGCGAAACCCCAGGCCGGGAGGCAGCGCCCGGCGGCGAAGGCCAGCGGCAGCGCCGCCAGCGTGCCCGCCGTGCCCGGAGCGATGGGCGAGCGGCCCGCCCCGAACAGGGTGGCGATCGCCAAGGCGCCCCTCACGACGGGGCGCCGCCCGTGCATCACGGGAGGACCCGCGGGGGGGCCTTCCCGATCGCGGCCCCGACGAGATCGAACCCGTGCGCCTCGTCGATCCGCACGCGCACGAAGTCGCCGGCGCCAAGCGGCGCGGGAGCATCGGTCAGGATCACCCGGCCGTCGATCTCCGGCGCCTGGGATTCCGTCCGCCCGACCAGGAGGAGGTCGCTCTCCTCGTGGGCGCCGTCCACGAGGACCTCGAGCGTGCGCCCCACGAGGTCACGGTTGCGGCGCGCGGCCACCACCTCCTGGATCGCCATGAGCCGGGACCGGCGCTCCTCCTTGACCGCCTCCGGTACGTCGTCGGGGAGGGCGGCCGCCGGCGTCCCCTTCTCCTCGGAGTAGGTGAAGACGCCGGCGTGATCGAACCCGGCATCGCGCACGAAGCGGCACAAGGTCTCGAACTGCTCCTCCGTCTCGCCCGGGAAGCCGACGATGAAAGTGGTCCGCAGGGCGATGCCCGGCACGCGGTCGCGCAGCAGGCGCACGAGCCTCGTATGGCTGGCCGCGTCGCCGCCGCGCCGCATCGCCTTGAGGAGGGCGCCATCGGCGTGCTGCAGCGGCAGATCGAGATAGCGCGCCGCACGGCGGCCGGAAGCCAGCGCCTCGACGAACTCGGGCGTGATGCGGTTGGGATAGGCGTACAGCACGCGGATCCAGCGCAGGCCGTCGACCGCATCGAGGGCGCGCAGCAGCCGCGCCGCGTTCGTGCCGTCGCCGAGATCCTTGCCGTAGTCGGTCGTGTCCTGGGCGATCAGATTGATCTCCACGACGCCCTGGCGCGCCAGGCGGGCCGCCTCCTCGACGATCGAGTCGATCGGGCGCGAGCGCTGCAGGCCGCGGAAGGAGGGGATGGCGCAGAACGAGCAGGTGTGGTCGCAGCCCTCGGAAATCTTGACGTAGGCGGTGTGGCCGGGCGTGGCCAGGATGCGCGGCGAGTCGTGCGCGTAGAGGTAGCGCGCCGCCCTACGGCTGGCCTCGAAACGCGCCCCGGCTTCGAGGGAGCAGGCCGCGGCGATGCGCTCGATGTCGTTGAGCCCGACCAGGGCGTCGATCTCCGGGATCGAGGCCACGAGCTCGTCGTGGCTCGCCTGCACCATGCAGCCCGCCACGACGAGCTTGCGGCAGCGTCCGGTCTTCTTGTGCTCGGCCATCTCCAGGATGGTCTGGACCGACTCCCGGCGCGCCGGGCCGATGAAGGTGCAGGTGTTGACCACGATGACGTCGGCCTCCGCCGGATCGGACGTCAGGGCGTAGCCGCTTCCCAGGAGGGTCCCGAGCATGACCTCGCTGTCGACCAGGTTCTTGGGGCAGCCGAGGCTGACCATGCCGACCTTGATCATGGGAAGCGTTCCCTCACGGGTAGAGCCGGTTCAGGGTGCGCGGGTAGGGGATGGTCTCGCGCAGGTGATGGATGCCCGCGATCCAGGCGACGAAACGTTCGATCCCCATCCCGAAGCCGCCGTGCGGCACCGAGCCGTACTTGCGGATGTCGAGGTACCACTGAAACGCCTTGACCGGCAGGCGGTGCTCCTCGATGCGCGCCAGCAGCAGGTCGTGGTCGTGGATGCGCTGGCTGCCCCCGATGATCTCTCCGTACCCCTCGGGGGCCAGGACGTCGACGCACAGGGCGCGGTCGGGACGCAGGGGATCGGGCTGCATGTAGAACGCCTTGATGGCGGCCGGGTAGTGGGTGACCATCACCGGGCGATCGAGCGACTCGGTGAGCACCGTCTCGTCGAAGCCGCCGAAATCGTCGCCCGGGCGGAAGGGTGGCGCGTCCTGGGCCTTCGCCCGCTCCGCCACCTCCGGGCGCACGAGGAGGGCGGAGGCCTCATCGTAGGTCATGCGCGGGAACGGCTTCTGCACGCGTTCCAGCCGGGTCACGTCCCGCTCCAGGGTCTTGAGATCGTTGCGGCAGCGCTCGAGCGCCCGGCCGACGAGGGCCACGACGAAGTCCTCGGCGAGGTCGAGGATCTCGGGCAGGCCGGCGTAGGCGACCTCGGGCTCCACCATCCAGAACTCGGTCAGGTGGCGCCGCGTCTTCGATTTCTCGGCCCTGAAGGTCGGGCCGAAGCAGTACACCTTGCCGAACGCCAGGCAGGCCGGCTCCAGGTAGAGCTGCCCTGACTGGCTGAGGTAGGCCTTGTCCCCGAAGTAATCGGTCTCGAACAGCGTGGAGGTGCCCTCGCAGGCGGCCGGCGTCAGGATGGGGGAGTCGATCAGCACGAAGCGGCGCTCGTAGAAGAAATCGCGGATCGCCTGGGACACCTCGCTGCGGATGCGCAGGAGAGCGTGCTGCCTGGAGGAGCGCAGCCACAGGTGCCGGTGATCGAGGAGGAAGTCGGGCCCGTGCTCCTTCGGGCTGATCGGGTAGCCGTGCGTCAGCTGGTGGATGGTCAGGCTCTTGAGGCTCATCTCGTACCCGCCGGGGGCGCGGTCGTCCTTGCGCACGGTCCCTACGACCTCGAGCGAGGACTCCTGGGTGGCCTTCTGGCACTCCTCGAAGACGGCACCCGGCACGTCCGGCTGGAAGGCGACCGCCTGCAGGTACCCGGTGCCGTCGCGCACGATCAGGAACTGGAGCCTTCCCTTCTCGCGCTTGTTGTACAGCCAGCCGCGCACCCGGACCTCCTGGCCCTCCCACCTGCCGATGTCGCCGATGTCCGTCGTGATGCTCAAGGTGATGTCCCCGGAAAGTCCGCAATTATAGGGGTTTAGAATGATGGGGGTCAAGGAATCCCGGGCCCGCGGGGAAGCGCGCCAGGCAGGGGGGATGGTATAGTCGCCGCGGCTTCGGGGGGCGTTGATGAAGAAGGAGAGCGTCGCGGCTTGGCGGGCCGTGGCCCCGCCGGCGATCGCGGGCCTCGTGGCGCGCCTGGCGCTCATCGCCTGGACCTCGCCGCTCGACCTGTCGCAGACCGAGTCACGCTTCTGGGACCTCGCCACCTCGCGCATGGCGGGGACGGCCTTCCTGCCTCCCCTCTACCCGTTCCTCCTGGCGCTGGTGCGCGCCCTGGTCGGCGACGACCTGACGTCGGTGCGCGTGGTCGGCGCCTGCCTGTCGATCCTGTCGATCATCATGGTGCACCGCCTGGCGGTGCGCCACCTCGGTCCGGGAGAAGGGACGCTTCCCACGTGGTGCGCGGCCCTCATGCCGTCGCTCGTCTACTACGATGGACGCCTGCGCGGCGAGTCGCTCACCGTGCTGTTGCTGCTGGTGTTCGCGCTGCTCTGGACCGCCCCCTCCGCCGGCGGATCGCGAGGGGTCCGGCTGGCCCTCGCGGCGGGAGGCGTCCTGGGCCTGCTCGCTCTGCTGCGGCCCGAGTTCCTCCTTCTGCCGGTCCTCCTCGCCGGCCTGGGCCTCGTCCGGCGCGCCGGGCCGGGGGGGCTGCGCCGGGCGGCCCTCCTGCTCCCGGGGGTGCTGCTGCTCGTGGGGCCTTGGACTTTGCGCAACGAGCGCGTCCTCGGGGCCTGGACCCTCGTGAGCTCCAACGCCGGCTACAACTTCTGGAAGTCGTTCAATTCCTCGACCGACGGGTCGCAGGTGCCGATCGAAGACGACTCGCTCTGGGACGGCGTGCCCGAGTCCCGCTATGACGCCTTCGGCTTCGAGCTCGGATCGGGATACATCCGCGAGCATCCCGTCCGCAGCCTGATCCTGGCGCCCGCGAAGCTGGCCCACCTGTTCGGACTGGAGAGGGACTTCCTGTCCGACATGCGGCGCGGACGATTCCCCTCCCGCTCGCGCCTCGTCGACCTGGGCTTCGGGGTGGCGCAGAACGCCGCCTGGATCCTGCTGCTCGGCGGCGGACTGTTCGCCCTGCTGGGGCCGTCGCGCACGCAGGTCAAGGACGTGGCGCTGGCGGTCCTCCTGAATCTCGCGCTCGTGCACCTGGTCTTCTTCGGCGACGACCGCTTCCACGTTCCCCTGGTGCCCTTCCTGTGCATCGCCCTCCCCGAAGCCTGGGAGGGGAGCCTCCGCTCCCCCAGGGCCGTGCGCGCCCTGGCGCTGTCGTTTGGCGCCCTTGGAGTCGTCTGGCTCTACGACCTGGCGCGCGACCTCGACCGCCTGGCGACGCTCTTCGGGCCGTGAGCGCGCCGCATGGCCTGCGGGGCCCGCGGCGCGCAGCGGCACCGCTCCAGGTGCGTCTCAGCCGCGCGTCGGACCGCGAGGCGCTGGCGGCCTTCGGCCACTCCCCCGGGGTGGCGCAGGCCTTCAGTCCCTCTCCCGGCCGCCGCCTCGCCTGGCGTCTCCAGGGGATCCGCGCCGTCGGCGTGCTGGCGGAGGACCGTGGCGGCGCCGTCGGGACCGTGCAGTTCGTGCGCTCGAGCGGCGATCCCGGCACCTGGATGTTCGGCCACTGGCGCGTCGCGCCCGCGCGCCGCCGGGAAGGGATCGGCAGGCTCCTGCTGTCCGAAGGGAGCCGCCTGCTGCCCGGAATCCGGCGGCTGTACTCCTACGTGGACTGGGGCAACGAAGTCTCGGTGCTGGCCCACGAGCGGCTGGGTTTCGAGGCGTGCCTCCTGGCCCGGGGGAGCGCTCTCCTGGGCGCGCTGTCCACGGTGGGCCCCACGGCCCCGGCGCTGGGGTTTGAGCCGCGGGGACGGAGAGACTGGCCAGGACTCTTCGATCTCTACTGCAAGGCGTGCGGGCCGACCTGGGTCAGTCTCTTCCCGCGCCTCGGCTCAGCGGCTTACCTCGACAGGGCCGGAGGGCCGGGGAGATGGCCGCCGGGTCCGACCCGCAGGTTCCTGCCGTCGGTACGGGTCTGGTCGGTGGAGGAGCAGGTCGGGACGGCGGCGATGGTCGTGCGGCGGGGGGCCTCCCTCACGCTCTACGCCGATCCGGCACGCTGCGACGCGGCGCTCCTGGCGCGCGTCGCCCTCCGCCTCCTGGCGGAGGGGGCCCGGCGCGATCAGGAAATCAGCCTCGTCGGCCTGCCGCGCGGGCTCGTAGCGCGCCCGGGTCCGGTCAGAGTCGAGATCCTGATGGGCTTGCCGGAGATCTCCACCTTGCGCGACGCGCGCCGGCGGAGCGCGCCGTGAGGCTGACTGGCCGCCGCGGCCCGGTCAGTGCGACGCGGGGGCCTCCTTGCCTTCCTTCTCCGCCTTGTGCGCGGCGATGATCTTCGCCTGCAGGTGGGCGGGGACCTCCGCGTAGTGCGACATCGTCATGCGGTACGATCCGCGGCCGCCGGTGATCGACTTGAGCGTCGAGGCGTAGGTCAGCATCTCGGCCAGCGGCACCTGCGCCTTGATCGCCTGCATCGTCCCCTGGCCGGTCATTCCCTGCACGTGGCCGCGGCGCGAGTTCAGGTCGCCCATCAGGTCGCCCATGAACTGCTCGGGCGCCCCGATCTCGACGTTCATGATCGGCTCGAGGAGCGTGGCGCCGGCCTCCTCCATCGCCTTCTTGAAGGCGAGGGAGCCCGCGATCTTGAAGGCGATGTCCGACGAGTCGACCGTGTGATAAGAGCCGTCGAACAGGATGACGCGGAAGTCGACGACCGGGAACCCCGCCAGGAACCCGTGCACCCGCGCCTCCTGGATTCCTTTTTCGACCGAGGGGATGAAGTTCTTGGGGATGGAGCCTCCGAAGATCTCGTCCTTGAACTCGAAGCCGGCGCCGCGCGCAAGCGGCTCGAGCTTGATCCAGCAGTCCCCATACTGGCCGTGGCCCCCCGTCTGCTTCTTGTGCTTCCCCTGCGCCTCCGCCTTCCTCTTGATGGTCTCGAGGTAGGGGACCTTGGGGGTGTGCAGGATCGCCTCGACGCCGAACTTCTTCTTCATCTTCGCCAGGGCGACCTCGACGTGCAGGTCGCTCGTCCCCGCCAGGATCAGCTCGTGCGTCTGCGGATCCCGCCGGTACTGGACGGTGGGGTCCTCCTCGATCAGGCGGTGCAGGACCGACGAGATCTTCTCTTCATCGGCCCGGCTCTTGGGCTGCAGGGCGAAGGAGATCGACGGCTCGGGGAAGGTGACCCGGGGGTAGACGATCGGGTGGGTCTTGTCGGCCAGGGTATCGCCGGTGGCGGTCTCCTTGAGCTTGGGCACGGCGGCGATGTCGCCGGCCCGCACCTCGCCCACCGCCTGCGACTCCTTCCCCTGCAGGACCAGGATCGAACCGAGACGCTCCGGCACGTCCTTGCTGACGTTGTGCACCGTGGAATCGGACCGGATCACTCCGGAGTAGACGCGGAACAGCGAGATCTTCCCCGAGTAGGGATCGGCGATCGTCTTGAAGACGAACGCCGAGTGGGGCTCCTCGGCGGTCCCCTTGCGCTCGGCGGGAGAGTGGTCCTTGGGGTTTTCCCCTCTGTAGGGACCGCGTTCCCCGGGGTGCGGCAGGTAGCCCACCAAGGCGTCGAGCAGGGGATGGGCGCCGATGTTCTGGAGCGCCGAGGCGCAGAGGACGGGGAAGAGGCGGCGTTCCTTGACGCCGCGGGTCAGCCCCGCGACCAGGTCCTCCTGGGACAGGTCCCCGGACTGGAAGAACTTCTCCATGAGCGCGTCGTCGACCTCGGCCACCGCCTCCATCAGCTTCTCGCGCGCCTGCTTGGCGGCCTCCGCGAGATCGGCCGGCAGCTCGGAGACGCGGTGGAGGCCGCTCTCGTCCCTCTCATAGGCGATCGCCTTGAGGGTCACGAGATCCACCACCCCGGAGAAGTCGTGCTCGGCGCCGATCGGCAGCTGCAGGGCGACACACTGGCGGCCGAAGGCCTTGCCGATCGATTCCAGGGCGCGCGCGTACGAGGCGTTCTCACGGTCGAGCTTGTTCACCACCAGCAAGCGCGGCAGGTCGAAGCCGGCCGCGTAGCCCCAGGCCTCCTCCGTCTGGACCTCCACCCCCGCCACGCCGTCGACCACGACCAGGGCGGCGTCGGCGACCCGCAGGACCGCCTTGGCGTCGGCGATGAACGCGCCGTACCCGGGCGTGTCGATGATGTTCAGCTTGACCTTCTTCCATTCGAGGTGGCAGAGGGAGGAGGAGATCGACACCCTGCGGGCGATCTCCTCGTCGTCGAAGTCGGTGACGGTGGTCCCCTGGTCCACCTTGCCCAGGCGGTTCACGGTGCCGGAGCAGTACAGCAGGGCGGAGGCGAGGGAGGTCTTGCCGGCGGAGCCGTGTCCGATGATGCCCAGGTTGCGGATTTCGAAGATCTCGTAGACCTTCATGCGCGCGAACCTCCCCCGACCGCCGGGCGGCTCCCCCAGAAGGCCTGCGGGATGAGCGTCCCCGCCGATCGCGCTGTGATTGATGCAGGTCGGGCAAGTCGAAGTCGGACTATAGCACAGGACTTCCGGGAGGGACAACGCGAGCCACGGCCAGGGGCTACGAGCCTGCCTTGGCCTCTTCGTAGACCTTCTGCACCATCCCCTTGACGACGGGGCAGCGCTGGTCGTTGACATAGCAGTGGGCCAGCGTGTCGTTCTTGCAGCCGCAGGTGCACATCTCGCTGTTGACACGCTGCAGGAAACGCTCCCGCTGCCTCGACTTCAGGGCCGCCACGTCGATTCCGGGCAGATCCGTGAAGTAGTTCGCCACGGCGATGATCGGCGCGGTGTTGGTGGGCGCCGGCACGCCCTGCACGGCGCCGGCGGCGGCCTGCGGCTGCAGGCTGGGGTCCTCGGCTTCGGGGACCTCCGGCGTCTTGGCCGCCGCCTCCTGGGCCGGGGCGGGGTTGGCCGTGGCGGAGCCCTGCGCCTCTGCGGGCCGAGCGCTGGCTGCCGTATTGGCCGGCTCGCCCCCTTTGCCGGAGCACGATGCCAGGAGCAGCCAGCAGGCCAGGCCGGCCAGAACGGGGAGGACGCGTCCGCGCGGGGTCTTCAAGGCAGGTCTCCTTTCCCAGACGTCCGAAAGGCTCGGTGTCGGCGAAGGCCGAGTGTAGCGCCGGGTCTGCGGCAAGTCAAGGAAACGGCCGCCAAGTGCATAATGGGCGCGATGCGCGCGCGCGACGGAGAACCGGGGCCTGCGTCCAAGGGAGATCGACCGGAGCCGATCCTGCAGGAAGCCTTGCTCGGCCTCCTGCGCGGCCGGGCGCCGTCCGGGAACCCGCGGCCGGAGATCCTCGACGCCTGCCTGGATCGCTACGAGTGCGGCGGCTACCTGCACCAGGCGTGGTCGGGCGCGGGCCGCCCGCCCTCCCTGCCCGCAGCCTGGAGCGAAGCGCTAGACCGAGACTCGCGCCGGACGTTGCTGGACAACCTGGCGGCTATGGCCCAGTTACGCGACCTGGGCCCACGCCTTGCGGAAGCGGGCGTCCCGTTCCTTCTGCTGAAGGGCGCCGCCTACCTTGGCGACCTCTACGACGATCCGGGCGCCCGCAGGCTGACCGATATCGACCTCCTGGTGCGCCGGTCCGACGCCGGGCGCCTGGCCCGGCGGCTGTCGCAGGACGGGTTCCAGGGGCAGGTCGGCGGCCTGTTCCCCGAGGATCGCCGCTTCGAGATGTGGCGGCCCGGGGCGGCCGCCTGCCGCTTCGAGTTCCACTGGTCGCTGCGGCTTCCGTTCCGCTTCGGCATCGACGAGGACGGGATCTGGGAACGGGCCGTTCCGGTCGCCTTGGAAGGCGTCCCCTGCCGGCGGGCCGCCCGCGAGGACGCGCTCCTGTACCACGTCGCGCACCAGGCGGACTCCTACTTCGGCCCTTCGCTCAAATGGGTCCTCGACCTGCGCGAGATGCTCCGCCGTTGGAGCCCGGACCCGGTGCTCCTGGCGGCGCGTGCCTCGGCGTGGCGCGTGCGCACGGCGCTCCACCTGGCGCTGCGGCACCTCGAGAAGATCCTGCCGGGCGAGGTCCCGGCGTCGCTCCTGGAGGGCGTGCGACCCTCCTCCCTGCGGGGTTGGTTTCTGGAGCGCTACCTGGCGGAGGGCCCCCTGGAGCTACTTTCGGTCGAGGCTTCGTCTGCCTCGCGCTACCCGATGCGCTGCCTGATGCTCGACCGCCCCTCCGACGCGCTGGCCCTGACCGCGCGCGTCCTGGTGCGTCCCCTGGAGCGCCCCTTGAGGCGCGCGCTCGGCCGCGTGGTCCCTCCCTGGCGCTGGGCCGATTGACCCTCCCGATCGGCGGGTGGTACGCTAGCCGCCAGCCGCAAGCGCTGTCCGCAGAGGCGGCGCGCCGCGGCCCTTCTGTGGAGAGATGGTGGCGGCAGGCGAGGCGGTGAAACCGGTCCTCTGGATCATCCCCAGGCGGCCGTTGGGGGCCCACATGTCGATCGCCGGCGGGATCGACCTGGCGGTCGAGCGGGCGGCGGCCGTCGGCTGCACCGCCCTGCAGATCTTCACCAAGAGCAGCAGCCAGTGGGCGGCGCGGCCGCTCCCCGACGACGAGGTGGAGCGCTTTCGGCAGGCCGTCGTGCGGCACCGCATCGAGCGCGGGG
>Ga0137394_10002837_pt1 | contig 12920 bp, 11 predicted proteins | sample czobulk116metaG_FD_108278 | JGI IMG/M metagenome (GOLD analysis project Ga0137394, IMG submission 108278) | Vadose zone soil microbial communities from Angelo Coast Range Reserve, California, USA - czobulk1.16 metaG | ecosystem: Environmental > Terrestrial > Soil > Vadose zone | place: USA...
GCCACCGCCTGATAAAGATCCAGACGCCCATTGCCAAGATCGGGGTTGACCCAGACCGCGTTCGCCAACGACCGTTCCGCCGAAGACTCGTTGAAACTCATGCTGATGTTTAACAGGAGGGCCGCCGCGCCGGATACAAATGGCGCGCTAAAGGAGGTTCCCCACCCCGCCCCAAAGGTGCCAAACGGATACGTGGTGATGATGCCTTCGCCCGGCGCCGCCACCCAAACGAGTTCCTCGCCATAGTTAGAAAACGTAGAGAGGGTGTCATTGTTTGTGGTCGAGGCTACACCCACGACACCCGAAAGCGCAGCGGGATAGACTATTTCCTCCTTGCCGTCATTTCCAGCCGAAGACACGCAAATTAGTCGATGGCGGTTGGCAAACTTAAGGGCGCTGGCCACCTCAGCGGAATACGCTGAGAAACTGAAGCTCATATTAATCACTCTGGCTCCGTTTTGCACCGCGAAGTAGATGGCGCGCAAGACATCTGACAAATAACCGGTGCCATCGGCTTTGAACGCTTTCAGAGGCATGATGAGCGCGGTCGGGGCCACTAGGTGAATGATGCCCGAAACCATAGTCCCATGACCAAATGCCTGGTATTGTGGCTCTTCGAGATTGAGTGCAGATGCTGGATCGAGAACCGCAGCCGTCGATTGGTTCACCATCGCTGGTGAGGCCCCGCTGCCGCTAGAGGATTGGTTCACGTCCGCGAGCTCAGAAGCTGAACCGGCGATGTTGCGAGTAAAGTCGTAACCCTGAACGAGCGCACTTTGAAGTACGGGATGCGTCGGATCGACGCCCGTATCAATCACTGCTACCGTCCCCGCACCGCTCACGCTAAAAGTGGTTTGCGTGTCTGGGAGCCGGATAATGGCAAGGGCAGGCTGGCTGACGTAGCCATGGATAACTGTCACTCCAAAGTAATCCACAGGCGCATTATCCGACAAGCCGCTGGGCGGTGCCGTTGCAGTGGCTTGCATGACTTTCAGCAGGGCGTCTAGCTCGACGTGCCTGATTCTCGGCTGACTTCGGAGGATTTGCAGAAAGGCGTTCGGGTCAATGAAGTCGGGGGTAGTGACCAAGAAAAGTCTGCCAAGGCTGCCGTCGAGGCCATTCCCTACATTACAACCCAATACTAAGCAGACATCTTGTAGCGAATCGAGCCCGGACGAAGTACGGACAATAAATCTGTTGTCTGCGGCGGCTGGGCTGCTCCACAATCCAAACAAAACCAGAAGGACCCACAGCACTTTCGATTTCATGGCCTAGTCTCCTTCTCTCCATCCCCGGAAGTAGTTCTCAATAGACCTCGAGCTGTGTTGCCAGATCGACCAGTTACGAGGATCCCCCCGCGCTCCGACGGGCTCGCTCCAGGACCGGCAACGGAATCGTTATGCAGTTAGTTTCAGCAATTTTTATTTCTAGACTGACGTTTGATTCAAAGCGGAAATCCAAATGGAACTCGCCGAACTCCCCGGCATTTACCCGCGCCACCGGACCCTTCCAGCCCTTAAGCGTCACTGGAACGCCATCAAACCTGCGATCTGGCTTGGCTGAATCCAGAATTTGCCCCGCAAGTGCCAGGCGATGGGATCCTGCGTCAGGCTCGATCAAAAGATCCACCCTTAGGCTCCCGGCAGCGTAGAGCAGCCTTCGACTCCGATCCTGCAATCCTCGCACCCCAGCTGGAAGCGGGTCGCGGAGGCTATCGGAGATGACGCGGGCCACGTGCGTGGCGTCGGGAAACAGCGCCTCAGGACGGAAGAACACTTCCAAGCTGCCCAAAAGTTGTTGCAACAGGAACTTCCGTTGCACATGGGGGATCGAGTAGCGCTCGGCCAAATCCTTAATCTCTGAATCCCTGTCCTCGTCGGTGATAATGACTACATGTTTTATGAGATCCGGGTGAAATTCGTTAATTCTCGAAATGATTTCTGCCGCTTGTGAGCTTGAGGACCGCGGGTCAAGCACCACCGCATCGAAATTTTTTTGCCCCATCGTCGCCAGCGTCTGTTCAACACTGGAGACCACCGTGCATTCACAGCCCGCACTTCCGAGCAAAATTCGCATGTTGTCGCGGGCCAATGGTTCCTCCCCGACGATCAATATTCTCTGACGCTCGCGACCGGTACTCATATGAACTCACCGCGTATCAGAACTTTGGCGTCCCCAGCCACTATCCTAGAATCGTGCATAGTCCTTAAGGTACGGCGTCCACCCGTGGTATGTGAAATCCAGCAAAGCCTCCTAGGAACGGAGGACCGCGAACTCACCTGCCATTCCCTGGCTCCCAGTTGGTGCCTCTTTTGTGCAATCGCGGGAATCGGTGAAGCTGTCACTTCGGTCGACCGAATGCCTTACTTTAGCCACTGGCAACTGGGTCAAACTCCCTGGGGCCTTGTGCATGATGGCTGCGCTGGACCGTAGGACTGTCCTGCTTCTAAATCAATCAGGTAAAGTACGTAATTTGAAGGCGGGAGAATCCCGAGGGTACAAATTATTGTATTGCGCTCTAAAGATTGTTGAAGACGAACACGTTCAACTAATTCACGCGCGAAGACGGCATGGCTATTTCTGTCGAAGAAACTTCTGGCGGATATCCGGCCAGAACTCCCTGATGATGTTGTTGAGGCTGGCAGCTTCCAGCTGTGCTGCCCAGTTCACCGCCGTATTGCGCAAGCCCCGCTCCTCTGGTGGGTAATAAAAGTTAGCCAACCCCGCTTCCATGCCATTTCCCACAATCTCGGCGTAGTTAAAGCCGCTGCCTCCCGAATCGGTCTTGGTAACGACGACACAGGATAATGCATACCCAGCTCAGTGGAAAAAAAAACCTCCATGGCCGAGGGTATGGTAGCGCGGGTCCTCGTGTGTTATCGCGGGGACGAGTGCTTCCGTGAAAAAAGATCCAGAAGCTTCATCCGCGAACGCCCGCCAATAATAGCGGCCATACCCGGCGATCCCGTTGCGAAACTCCGGATACGACTTCAGAGCCATGCTCTGGCCAGCGAGCATTCCCGCCCAAACGAACGACGAATAATCCACGCTATCCTGCGTTGCAAGCTTGAATTTCCCCCGGACGGTTAGCGCAGGAAGCTCTGGGTCGGCACTCACGGCCGCAAAGTTTGGAACGACACCAAACATGCGCTTCGTCTGCTTGCCTTCGGAATTATCTGCCTTCTGGTCGGCGGGGGTTGTATTCGGCGCCGGAGTCCGTACCGCCATCTCCCACCTTGATTGGGTAGCGGCGTCCGATTGCGTTGCGGAATCTCCGTTGCTTCCCGATAACTGGGTCTTCTGCTCGTCCGCTGTGCCGCCCGGTTTGTCTGGGACTTCTGTCTGAGGCCAGGTGAGTGTCGGTCAGAAAAAGAAATACAATCACGGCTGCGCTTCGAATCGTAGGCATTGCGTACTCCAATTGGACCCCTGAAGGTGGGGGTACGGCTATGTTGCTCTTAAGCTCGAGGGTAAGATGTCCTTTTCCGTACAGGTTGCTGCTGCCAAAGGGAGGAATCCATCACCGTGGTTTTTGACTTCCATTTGCTCGCGACCGGATAGAAGTTGGTAGATCCCCTTACCGCAAGCAATCGCCCTGGCAGCGGGAGGCTAGCTTCCCGGTAAGTCCAATAGCCGAACGTCTGAAATCCCACTTGTCTTATAAAGGCATCACCGGACTATGCTAGGCGAGAATCCTGCGGTGTTCGGTTCAGTTGGGCAGGAGACCGTAGACTTCGAGTTCTCCCAACACGGATGAATCGTTGCCCCGAGTGCCGACGTAGACCTTACCATTGGCAACGGTGGGCACGGTAAATTTTACCGCGTGTCCTGCCAGGTCACGATTCGCAGCGGCCTGTGAACTGTTCCACAGCTCGGTGGCCAGATTAGTGGCATCGTAGGCGTGGAGGACGGTAGCGCCGCAACCCGGCGATTGCGGTGAGCAATAGAGGCCATTATCCAGCGCCCAGATGATGCCGTTAGTAGCTCCGTTGGAGGATGCCGACGGGGTAGAACCAGGAAATCTGTAGCTCGTCGAGGATTGCGAAAAAGGCGCGCCGTTGAACTTGCCGGTGCTGGTGTTGAAAGCGAATTGTTTGAGAGTACCGACACCGGCGACGTAGAGATTATTCTGCCAAAAGACAGGCGTAGCGAAGATGGCATTGCCCAGGTTGACGGTCTCCATGACGTTGTTAGTGGAACTGCTGAACTTTCCCATGCTGTCGCGATTGAGCAGGAACAGGTTGCCCTGCTTGCCGCCTCCGATGACCAGGTGAGTTACCGGACCGGCAGGCTGATCCACGAGAATGGTTGCCGCACCGGATCCGAAATCGGTGTCATTGGCGTCGAGCGACGCCTGATCGAAAGGAGTGAAGTAATCCGCCACGGAGAGACCGCCGGCGGTGCTGAGCCTCACAACACTGTCACCATAGTTCGAACCGCCGGTGTTCGCGTCGAACGTTCCGTTGCCGGTGATGAAAAAGAGATTGCCGGCAGCATCGACGGCGGGAGCGCCGCCGCCCATCCAGATTCCTCCGCGAGAATAGGAGAGCGTGCCAACCTGATTTGGCGTGGAGTTGAACACCCCATTGGCCACGAGAGCGAGTGTGGAGGCGTTAAAGCCCATCACCCAGCCGTGGTACGGATCGCGGTCTTCGTGGGAAGCCCAAGCGACGTAGACCACGCCATTGGAAAGAACCAGGCCGGCGCGCTGGCTTTCATTGCGCGGATCGAAAGCCACTCGTCCGGCGATAGAGCCAGCCCCGGTGCCGGGAACAGAAATGGAAGAGTCAATGCTATGAGGCGCGACCCGTTCCGCGCCGGTAGTGAGGTCAATCGCGTGCAGCCGCTGGAAAAATTGCGTGCTGGCGTTGACGGACTTGCTGACGACATAAATCGTGGTGGAGGTTGGGTCGATGACGGGCGTGCCGGTGATACCGACTTCGGGGGAGATGTCTCCGTAGCCGCTGCCCACGAGCGCGCCTGCTCCGCCGGAGGGAACGGAAGTTTCGCCGGAACTGCCACCGTGGGCGGAGTCGACCAAATTGACGTGCCAGAGCGTTGTGCAGGGAGTGGCATCCGCATCGAAGGCGTAGAGGCTTTCGTGCTGCGTGGCCACGATGATGACGTTGTGAGAAGCACCAGCCACGGTCAGATTCGGTACCCACAGTGGTTGGGCATAAATTGCACCGTCGGCTTGGCAGGAGAAGAGCTTGCCGAAGGTAGCCGTGTTGACGTTGGAGGTAGTGAAGGCAAACTCGTGGATGTTCGTTCCGTCGCGGGAGAGGTTGTTGTGATAGGTGAGAACGCCGGTGAGATCGGTGACGCCGATGGAAATTGAGGCCCTTTTGGTGACGTCAGCAACGCTAATGGCGCTGATCGAGTAGCTGCCTGCGGTGTTAGGGGCCACGTAAGTGGCTGAGTTGGAGGTCACCCTGGCGAAAGTGCCACAGGTGGTTCCGGAACAAGCCGGGCCGGAAGCCGACCAGGTAACACCAGCAGCACCGGCATCATTCTGCACGGTTGCGGTAACGGGCAGTGACTGCGTAATGGTCAGGCCACCCCGTTTGGGAGAAATGGTGACGCTACGAGCGGCGGAAGAGCCAGTTACCGTGATTGTTGCAGAGGCGCTTCTGGCAGTGTTCGAAACGGAAGTAGCAGTTAGAGTAACCGTGGAGGGGTTTGGCACATTCGGGGGAGCCGTATAGGTGATGGGAGTTCGGGAGGCGCTCGTGGTGGCGGAAAGGGTTCCACAGGGGCTGCCGCTGCAAGCAACGCCGGAGAGCGTCCAGCGTACGCCGCGATTATGCCTGTCATTGCGCACCGTAGCCGTGAACTGTTGGAAGCCGCCTCCCGCTTGGACACTAGCGGTCGATGGGGAAACCGTAACGGAGATGCGGTATTGCGCGGAGGCTCGCGGAACGAATGCGAGACCCAGTAGAGGAATGACGGCAAAAACAGCAAGAATGGACTGCCAGGATGCGCGCTGGAATTTCACCAACATGCGAAAACTCCTTTCCTGATGGAAACGAGTTGAACCAAGAGACATGGTCGTGAGCCGACGACATTCGATTGAGAATACTGGAAGGAACTATATTGAAGCAGGGAGTGATTGCGAATAGAACGAAGGGGCAGTGTTCAAAATTGCCCAGCAGGTCAGCATGGGGGCGGCGTCCGTGGGAAAGCGTCTCTTGCCAGTCCGAGATTTGCTCTTGGCTGAGCGCTGCTGCCCTCTTCTCCCATTCATTTCTGATTACTGATTTCTGATTACTGATCACTTCTTCTCCGCGCTGCCTCGAATTCGTCTCCAGGCATCCAGCCGGCGAGCGTCGGCAGCCATGCCGCCTTCGATCCAAGCACGAAGCCGAACCTGGCGATGACCGCGTCGCCGGTAAAATCCATGTCTGGACTGTACTCGTCGCTCGGCTGGTGATAGCGGTGCTCGGTGAAATCTTTTGCCTGCTCCTCGCCCCACTCCGCCGGATGGCCCGCGTACTTGATGCCTTCATTGATCGAAAACGACGGCACTCCCACACGGGCCAAGCTGAAATGATCCGAGCGGTAATAATGTCCGGCCTCCGGGCGGGGGTCGGGACGGATCGCCAGGCGAAAATCCCGTGCGGTCGCCTGCACCACGGGATAAAACGTGGTGCGCTCCGCGCCACTGACTTCTACTTCCTCCGGCGTCCCCAGCGGCGGCACATCATCGAAATTCAAGTCCATCATAATTTTTCCCGGCGGCACCGGCGAATGTGTTCCCAAATACTCCGACCCGAGCAGCCCCTGCTCTTCCGCGGTGACCGACGCGAACAGAATCGACCGCGGCGCCGCCACCGGCATCGCTGCCCACACGCGCGCCAGTTCCAGCAGGATTCCGCATCCCGTCGCATTATCATTCGCGCCGTTGTAGATCTTGTCGCCCGGCAGACTCGGATCGATCCCCAAATGGTCGTAATGCGCCGTGTACAGCACCGCTTCTTTGCCGAGCGCGGCATCCGTACCCTGCAGCATCGCCAGAACACTTCTCGAGACGAACGGTTTCAACTGGCTCGCTACGTGGGCCTTCAGGCGAATCGGCAATTGCAACGGCTTGAAGTCCTTTAACTGCGCCCGCTGAAACATCTTGTCCAGATCCAGTCCCACCATGCCCACAATTCTTTTTGCCACGTCCAGTTGAATCCATGAAGCCGCCTGCAGCTTCGGCGTTGCATCTCGTTTCAAGTACGAGCGCTCGCTTCCCCACGAATTGCGCACTACCTCCCAGCCATAACTCGCGAGGTCCTTGCGGTGGATGATCAACGTGGCTGCCGCCCCGCGCCTCGCCGTCTCCTCAAACTTGTATGTCCACCGGCCGTAATACGTCAGCGCCTTGCCCTTGAAAAAATTGGGATCATCCGAGCTGGGCTCGTTCACGAAGAGCAGCGCCACTTTCCCATGGAGGTCGACATTCTTGTAATCGTCCCAGTCGTACTCGGGCGCCTTGATGCCATAGCCCACAAACACGATGGGCGCATCGATGTCCGCCATCTCCGTCTGGCTCTCGTTGTTGGTTACGAAATCGATCAGGTTCTTGGCCTCGAAGGATTTCCCGCTGGCCTCGGCGAATTTGAAGGCTGTTTCCGGGAGCGTCTTCACGCCCACCATCGGCACTTCCTGGAAAAATGTTCCGTTGTCCCCCGCCGGCTTCAACCCATACGACGCAAACTGCTTCCCAATATAATCCGCCGCCATGTCGCCGCCGCGCTGCCCTGTTCCCCGCCCTTCCAATTCATCGCTCGAAAGATATTTCACATGCGCGCGAATCTTTTCCTTGTCAATCTGCGGCAATGGCGCCTCCGCCACCTTCCCCTGCCCTGCGGCGCGATTCTCTGTTGTGAAGACGCACGCGAATCCAAGCAAGGCGCACGAAAAAATCACCGCAGTTTTCTTCATGAACGTTCCTCGATGACGGAAGGGATTATTTCTTGACGCGATCCTTGAGCAGATTCTTCAGCTCGCTCATGAATTCCTGTACGTCTTTGAAGTCCATGTACACCGATGCAAATCGCACGTACGCGACTTTATCCAGCTTCTTGAGACGGTGCATGATCATTTCGCCGATTTCGGTGGTGGTCAGCTCGCGTTCCGTAGCCTCGTGCACCACGCCTTCGATTTCATCCACGATGGCTTCCAGCTTGGGGGTGGCCACGGGACGTTTTTCGCACGCTTTCAAAAGTCCCTGCAAAATCTTTTGCCGCTCGAAGCGTTCGCGCCGCCCGTCCTTCTTGATGACCATGTACGGAATTTCGTCAATGCGTTCGTAGGTCGTGAACCGGCGGCCGCACTTCAGGCACTCGCGCCGCCGCCGGATGGTGTCGCCGCCGCGGCCTTCCCGCGAATCAATCACTTTGTCGTCAACGTTTGCGCAAAAAGGACACTTCACTGGGCTGATTCTCCTTGCCGGGCGGCACTTTCGCCCGCCGCTTCTTTTTCGTGCTCGGCCATCTCGCGCAATTTCCCAAGCGAAAGCCCTTCATGGATCAGCAACGGCACGCCCGCCAAGCTGCACGCCGCAAACGTAATCAGCCACATCACGATGGCCGCCGCCGCAGCAGGCTCTTTTTCTACTCCAAAGATCGTCGTGTACGCAAGGAACGAAGCCACTTGCGATCCACCGCCCACTCCCGGCAGCTGCACCGCCGAACCCACTAGCGTGAACGCCATCACTAGCATGGCATCGCCCAAGCTAATCGTGCCCAACGTTCCACCGAAACTGTGCGACACCCAGAGGTACACCATCAACACCAGGAGCCAGTGGGCCACCGAGTAAAAGATCGACAGCCCCAGGTCGCCCCAGCTCCGAATCGTCTGAACGCCACGCGCAAATCCCAGCAAGATTTCCGCGACGCTTCCGCGCCATCCATGCGCTTTCAGCCATCCTTGCAGTCGCCGCTCGAGCAGGGCCGTCCCATGCAACCGCAGGTAAACCAGAAACGCAATCGCTCCGATCACTCCGGCGAAGAGCAATGACCCAGTCGTTCTCGCCGCCGTCTCGAGCTTGCTGGCGGTCTCCCCCGCGTGCGCATGGGATCTGAAAAGCAGCAGCGCGACGGCGGCAATGACCGCCGCGCTGGCTGTGTCAAACAGCCGTTCCAGAACGTAAACGCCAAACATACCGGAAACGGGTAGTTTCTCTTTTCGCGCCAGCAACAGCGGCCGCACGGGTTCTCCCGCGCGCCCGAGCAAAAAAACTGCCGCGAAGCCAGCTAGGGTCATCCGATATATCGTTCCGAAATGCGACGCGCCCAGGTTTTGTTGAAACACTCTCCACCGCAGCGAGCGCAGCGCGTAACATCCATAAATGGCTGCGATAGAAAGGATCAAAAGGAAGAGATTTGCGTTGCGGACGGCGTGAAGCAGCTTCGCGCCGCTGAAATCCGCGAGATGGATCATCCCGCTTGATCGGTAGACGACAAATCCCAGCACCAGCAGCCCGATCGCGACGACAAGAAGCTTCCTCGACGATGATTGCATGCGCTGGCCAGCCTAACGGGCGCAGCTAGCGCCGTCAAGTTGCATTGACTTGTCTTCCTTCAATGCGCCTTCAATTTGGCGGCCGTCCGTTCAGCGGATTCCTCGCCGGTGCGCAGGGCGCCTTCACTGGAGAGGCCGTCGAGATAGTCGCCGCAAAGGTCAAACGGGAAATCCCAAGCGGCGAGGCGTTTGCGCAGAGCGGTCATTTCGCGCAATCTCCCGGGCGGAAACTGGGCGATGCCGATATTCCATCGTACGAGATGCACAAAAAGCACCTTGCCGCAGCATTCAGGAAAGGTCCGCTCCACAATTTCGCTTGCTTGCCGCTTGACGGATTCATCGTTGGCGTCCAGGCGACGGAACTCCGGCGTGTTCCACAGGAAGACGCCCGTCATGCCCGTGCCATCTGGGCATCGATTGGGAGCGCGCAGGTGCTCCATTTCGATTTCCGCGCCGGGCACAACATCCGGCGTAAAAGCATATCCTGCGTAAGGAACATCCGGCGGCTTTGCGAGCGCCACGGCCGCATTAACAATCCTCGAATACTGCGTTCGGGACAGCAGCTCGCGAAGTTGTGCAGGAAGTTGTGGGCAAAGCTCCGGCACGAGCTGTCCGGGAATTGCGAAAATCACTGCGCGCGCTCGAAGAGTCTGTTGCTTGCCTTTAACTTCAGCTTCAACCTGAACGCCTTTCGGGAGCTGCTCGACATGCAGGACCCGAGCTTCAGTCACGACACGCACCTGGGAGGCGATCGTTTCCGGAATGCGATCGACACCATCCGCAAGAGTCCATTGCCCACGCACGAGCAGGTTCCAGATCACTTGCATGAGGATCACGCGCGAAGAGGTTTCGACCGATCCGCCGACAGGACCGTTCAAGCCAGGCCGGAAGGTGCGCTCGAATACTTCTTCCCCGCCGATCCGGCGGAAATACGCCCGCGCGTGTTCGCCGTCGAGCGAACCGCTGAGGGTGCTGCGGCCGTGGACCAGAGCGCGATGATGGCGCAACAGATCGAATCCGAATCGCAGGCAGGCGACGCGAGCGCGCAAAGATATTCCGCGATCGAAGAGCAGATCCTCAAACCGCCCGCTGCGATAACCGCGGCAACCCGCGGCATCTTGAATACCCACACTGAAACTTCCTTTGCCCACAAGCGGCGACAATCCCAAGCGGCGCACGAGCGAGCGCATCCGCACAAATCCATTTCCCAGCAACGTGACGCCGCGATCGATCACAAATCCATTGACTCGATCGGTGGTCATCCGGCCGCCTACGCGCGACTGCGCTTCCAGCACCAGCGGGTCGAGCCCGTGGTCTTTCAGCCGGAGAGCCGCCGCAACTCCCGCGATCCCTCCGCCAATTACGATTACGTCAGGGTCTCCGCTCTGGGTCCCCATGAGGATTTTCCTTAGCGGCGCGTCGCCGCGAACAGATCGACGGCCTGAGAGCTGCGCGCGTACTTCACGTCATCAAAACGTTCGCCCAAGAACTTGTCCCAATCCTGGCGCTTGGTCACGTGATGGATCACCGGGCCGAAGATCACATAGTTGTGCGCGTCCCACCCGTGTTCGAAGAGAAGTACCTTTCCTCCGGGCTTCAAAATGCGGTTCGCTTCGCTGAACAGTTTTTCTCGCGCACCGCCCGTGGGAATCTCGTGCGTCCCGAACCCAAAACAGACCGCATCGCAAGAGGCATCCGGCAACGGCAACGTGAAGTGGTCCGCCCTGGAGGCGACAATTCGCGGGTTGCTTGTGGGAGGCACTTCCAGGTCGCGCACATCCTGTACGGCCTCTTCGGGCGACTCGCCTTCCACGTTCCAGCAATCCACGCTTTGAATGGTGGCTTCCGGCAGCACGTCGGAGAGAAGGAAGGCGTGGCGGTACGTTCCGATGTGCAGGTCCGCGACGGTCACTTTGCCCTTTACACCGCCCAATTCCACCAACCGGCGCACATAGCGCACTCCCGGATGACCATACATGCGATACAAACCGAAGAGTGAGTAAGCCAGAAGCAGCAATCCGACTTCTGCAAGTGCCACGGCCGTCCAAAATGCCAGCGGCAGGCGAAACAAAACTCCAATTGCACCAAGCGAAATTCCGACCGCGAGAAAATATTTTGTAATTCTCCAGTAGTCGCGGCGGCTGACATACACGGCGCGTCCCCAATACCACCATGGGGTGGGCTGCTTCGCGGCGACCGATGCGGGATACCAGTGCGTCACCGCTTCGTGTAACTTTGTCATCGCTCCTCCTCGATTTCGAAATTCAAGGTCGCATTCCTCTCGCTCTTTCGAAACTCTTAGATCCCTCCGGTCAAGCCGGCCCCACGCAGCATTCCCAGAATCTTTGTCTGGAACGGTCGCACGAAGGGCCCCACGAGCGCCGAATTTGTCAACTCTACTAACTGAGTCAGTAAATCCAGTATTCCATCCACCAGCTTGTGCGTTCTCTGCTGCCCTTCTGATTCGTCATAGATGAAGAACAGAATCATGCCCAGATGCGCCAGCCAGAGTGCCCACGGAAGAAGTTGCCGCAGTTCTTCGCTCACGTTGGTGCCCGCACTCGCTTCCTGGAAAATCGCAACGCTCTGGTTCCGCTGCGCGTGCGTGCCTTTCCCAAATACCGACAGCGGATGTTGGGGATCGCCGGTGTAGCGGAACAGGGCCCCTAGAAACATACGGTCATCCTTCAAGATTTCCAATTTCGAATGCATCGCCACGCCCAAGCGCTCGCGGAGTCCGGCCTTTCCGTTCAGCTCTTCGCGAACTTTCTCCGCATGCAGGCGCTGCACTTGGTCGTAGTAAGCTGCCACGATCGCCTCCTTGCTCGGGAAGTAGTAGTAGGCAGCGCCGGTCGCCACCTTGGCGGATTGGGCGATGTCGCGCATGGTGGTGACTTCAAAACCGCGACTCCGGAAAAGCTCCAGCGCCGTTTGCAAAATCGCCGCCTTGGTCTTCTCGCCGACGCTCTTGTTTGCTGTCCTCATAACGTTGGCCCCACTGTTGAACATGTTCAAACACTAATTCAAAGCCAGCTCCAAGTCAAGCAAAAAGTGAACGTGTTCAATTAATATTTATGTTATTTATAATCATTGATTTACGGACACTTCAGAGCTGGGTTTCAATCCAACGCCAACGGTGATCCCTGGAATTGAATTTTCGCTATCAGGAATAGTTATGAGAATTCAGAAAGTCGTACGTCGATTTGAAGCCGAGGTCCGCCTACCTCATTGATTCTCTTGTCTCTGCGGAACTTGCTGAGTAAGATGCCGGTTATAACGGTCGGGAATCAGGGGCTGATCCCGCGGGGAACATTTCGGGAGCATTTTACGTTCCATAGTTGGCAGGCCGAGATGGACTGCCAGACGGCTTTTGAGAGAGAAGCCGACTCGCAGACACGCCTTGCACCGCA
>Ga0137394_10002838_pt1 | contig 12914 bp, 9 predicted proteins | sample czobulk116metaG_FD_108278 | JGI IMG/M metagenome (GOLD analysis project Ga0137394, IMG submission 108278) | Vadose zone soil microbial communities from Angelo Coast Range Reserve, California, USA - czobulk1.16 metaG | ecosystem: Environmental > Terrestrial > Soil > Vadose zone | place: USA...
AGCGTATCGCAGCGAGCCTCGCACAGAAACTGCCGGCGGCGAGCGTGGGGCTGGCGTATCTCGAGCACGGCCCCTCCCTCGATGAAATCGTGGCCGCCCTGGTCGCAAGAGGCGTGGCGTCGATCCGTGTCGTGCCGGTGTTCCTCGGCCAAGGCAGCCACGTGAAGGACGATCTGCCGCGGCTCGTCGCTCAAAGCATGCGTCCCGGGCTGGCGCTCAGGCTGGACCAGGCGATCGGCGAGCAACCCCAGGTGATCGAGGCGATCGCTTCCATTATTTCCGGGGCTCGCCAAGGCGGCTGAGCATGGCCATGACGGCGCGGACCTGCGCGCCATCCCTGGTGTGGTAGTGCGCGCCGGTATAGCCCCACCAGTCCCAGCAGCCGTTCGGGTTGTACACCCACCACCACCGGGCGATGGCCTGCGGGTACAGCACGATGATGCGGTTCGTGTCGGCCCAGCGGTTGTAGCCCGCCTCGCGCGCGAAGGTATCGTTGACCGCGCTTCTGCCCTGCCGGCAGCCGTGAAACGCCACGTGCACACGGCAGCGCCGGGTCTCGCAGTCTTTCGGGATGTACACGTAGCCCTCGTCGTCCATGCTGATCTCGTATCCGCCGAAGGGCGTCTGGTCGAAGCTCTGCACACGGCCCGCCGGGCTCGCTGCCGGCGGCGCGAGCGGCCCGGCGACGTGCTGCAGCAGAGCGCCGGCCGCATCGTAGTCGCAATCGTTGATGAACGGCGAGCGCGTCGCGCCGCAGTCCTTGTTCCCGGCGTCCGCGGTGATCATCGCGTGTCCCGCTGGCTTGTCGCGCACGAGGACGGTCGCGGTCTTGTAGGCGGCATAGAACGCCTGCAGCTCTTCCACCACCTCGCGCGCCACCGTGTCGTCGCGCGTGCCGGTGAACAGCCACGCGCGCGCCAAAGCGAGATTCGCGGTCGGATCGATGCTCCCGGCCGCGGCGAGACGCTCGGTCGCGCTCTTCAGCGTCGCGAGCGACGGCAGCGGCATGAACGCACCGGGCTTCATGCAGTTGTAGTAGGCGGTCCACAGGCTGCCCTGCGCGCAGTAGTAAGGTCCGCCGGCCAGCGCACCCACGCCTTTGATCCGGGCGGAGTGGGCTACCTGCATCTGCACCGCCATGTAGGCGCCGGAAGACAGTCCCGACACCGTCGCCGTCTCGTCGGCGTCGAGGCGCGGCAGCGGCGGCGCAGCCCATACCTGGAAGCAGACCAGCGCGAGCGCAAGCTGCCTAATCACGCAGCAGAAATTCCTTCACCACTCGGATCTGGTCGCGGCTCATCAAAGCCGGCGCGTGGCCGACTCCGGGGAACTCCGCGACCTCGACATCGGGTTTTCGCTCCTTCATCTCGTGCACCGTCGTGGGCCGCAGCACGTCGGATTCGGCGCCGCGCAGCACCAGCGTCGGAATCTCGAGCCTGCTCCACACGCTCCACAGGTCAATGCCCCGCAGGAGATCCGGGCCGAGCGGAAACTCCGGATCGACGTGTCCGTGGAGCCCTTCGCCGATCTTCGGATCATAACGAAGCTCGTAGCCGCCGTCGGCTGCGGGCCGCACGCCGTGGTGCGCGAGGTGCTGCCACTGCGCGTCGGTCAGCGGTCCGAAGGACGCGCACACGTCGCGGAAGTAGGCCTCGACTTCATCCAGGTTCTCGAACCGCTTGCCGCGAGTGATGTAGCCCTTCAGCCGCAGCAGCGCGCTCCACGGGATGAGCGGCCCAACGTCGTTCAGGACCAGGCGCCGGATCGGCGATCCGGGACGCGCGGCGAGCAGCATGCCGATCAGGCCGCCCATCGACGTTCCGACCCAGTCGAGTTTCGTCTCCGCGCGGCCGCCGAACAAGCGCCGCGGCGGTGCCGAAGCGCGCGCGAGCATCGCCGCCGCGTCGCTCTGGTACGTGGCGAAGGTGTAGTAGGACCTGTCGCCCAGCCATTCGCTTTCGCCGCGCCCGGCGACGTCCATGCATATGACGCGGCAGCGCGGAGTGAGCGCGGCGGCGAGGAAATCGAAGTCGCGGCTGTTGCGCGCCAGGCCGTGTACGCAAACCACGACATGCGGATTGGAAGCGCTGCCCCAATCGGTGTAGGCGATGCGATGGAACGACGCGTTCGCGAGCGCCCGAAAGCTCTCTTGTTGCATGGAATCATCTTAGCGAAAGCTGCTGCACCGCAATAAAGCAATTTGGCGGCGCGCTCAATTTCGTCTCAAGTGAAACATGCAAAAAAATCATCTGGTGCGAGGGAGTAAAGTAAAGCAAAGAGGAGGCAGCCATGGACCGTCCCGTGAGCAGCATCATCGAGAATCAGGCTCCCGTCACCGCAACCGCCGACATGACCGTCACGGCGGCCTCGCGTCTCATGAAAGCGAAGCGCATCGGTGCGATTCTCGTGGTCGAGGGAGCACGCCTCGCCGGCATCTTCACCGAGCGCGATGCGCTGTTTCGCGTCATCGCGGAGGGTCGCAATCCGCAGAAGACCAAGCTCGGGGACGTGATGACTCGCAACCCGCGCACCATCACGCCCGATCGTCCTTTCGGGCACGCGCTGCACCTCATGCACGAGGGCGAGTTCCGGCACGTTCCCGTGGTGGAGAACGGCCGGCCGCTCGGCATCGTGTCCGCGCGCGACGCGCTCGGGCCGGATTTGCGCCAGTTCATCTCGGACCTCGACCAGCGCGCCCACATCGGCGAAATTCTGGGCTAGCAGGTGTACCTCGCGCGCTTCTCGTATCACATCTTGCCGGTGAACCGGCACCGCGCCCTGGAGCTGATCAGCCGCGAGGTCAAGGCTGCGCGCGGCAAGGGTCTCAATGCCCGCCTGCTCGTGCCGTTGACGCGCGGCCACGGCGGCGCGGCGCTGCAATTCGAGGTCGAGTTGAAGAAGCTCGACGAGCTCGATCAGTTCCGCCGCGGCGTCGGCACGAAAGGCGACGCCGGCAAGTGGATGCAGAGCTTCAACGAGATCCTGGTCGCGCCGCCGGAAGTCGAAATCCTGCGCGTCGAAGCGGACTAGCTGGATAGCTCGGGCAGATCCCGGAAGAGCTCGAGCGCTTCGGGGTTCGCCAGCGCGTCGGTGTTCGTCACCGGCATGCCGTGCACCACCGCCTTCACCGCGAGCTCGACCACCTTGCCGTTCTTGGTCCGCGGGATGTCGCCTACCTGCACGATGCGCGCGGGCACGTGGCGCGGCGACGCATGGCGCCGGATCTCGAAGCGGATGCGCTCCTCGAGGTGATCCTCGAGGCGTTGTCCGTCCCTGAGCTTCACGAAAAGAACGACCCGCGTATCGGTGGGCTGCCCGGGGGGCCAGAGCTGCCCTATGGCGACGGCCTCCTCGACCTCGTCGATGCGCTCCACCACCCGGTAGATCTCCGCGGTGCCGATGCGCACGCCGCCGGGGTTGAGCGTGGCGTCGGAGCGTCCGTAGACCAGCATCGTGCCGCGCTCCGTGAGCTCGGACCAGTCGCCGTGCGTCCAGACGCCGGGGTATTTGGCGAAATAGGCCGCGTGGTAGCGCTCGCCGCCGCGGTCATTCCAGAACCCAAGCGGCATCGAAGGGAAAGGCCGGGTGCAGACGAGCTCGCCCTTCTTCCCGACCACGGGGTTGCCCTGCTCGTCGAAAACCTCGACCGCCATCCCGAGCGAGCGGCACTGCAGCTCGCCGCGGTAGACCGGCAGGACTGCGCTGGCATCGGCGAACGCGCCCATGATGTCGGTGCCGCCCGAGATCGAGGCGAGGCACGCGTCGCTCTTGACTGCGTCGTAGACGTAGTCGAAGCCCTCGGGCGCGAGCGGCGATCCGGTCGACAGGATCATGCGCACCGAGCCGAGATTGTGCGTGTCGCGCGGCCGCAGTCCGCGCTTCGCCGCGGCATCGATGAACTTGGCCGAGGTGCCGAAATGGGTAATGCGCTCCTTCTCGGCGTAGTCGAACAGGATGCGGCCGTTGCGGGCGAACGGCGAGCCGTCGTACAGCATCACGCTCGCCTCCGCCGCGAGCGCCATGAAAAGCAGGTTCCACACCACCCAGTTCGTGGTGCAATAGTAGAAGTAGCGCTCGCCCGGGCGCAGGTCGAAGTGCAGCTTGAACATCTTCAGCGCCTGCAGCAGCGTCCCGCCGGCGCCGTGCACGATGCACTTGGGCTTGCCCGTGGTGCCCGAGGTGAACAGGATAAACACCGGGTGGTCGAACGTCAGCTGCGCGAATGCGATGTCGGCAGGCGTGTAGCGGCGCAGCCATTCTCCCAGCGTCACCGCCTTGGGAACTTCCGACACGTCGACCTTCGGGTCGAGATGCGGCACGACCACGACCTTGCGCACGCTCGGCAGCTTTTCCACCAGCCCGGCGACGCGCTGGAGCGAATCGTGCGTCTCGCCGTTGTAGCGGTAGCCGTCGGCGCAGAAGAGCACCTTGGGCTCGATCTGGCCGAAGCGCTCGAGCACCCCTTCGACGCCGAAATCCGGTGAGCACGAAGACCACACGATGCCCTGCGACAGCGCCGCTAGCGCGAGCATGCCCGTCTCGGGAAGGTTGGGAATGAAGGCCGCGGCGCGGTCGCCGGCACGCAATCCGAGCGCGGCAAGGGCCTGCACCGCGCGCGAAACGTCGCTGTAGAGATCGGCGTACGAAACACGCCGGCGCGGACCGGACTCGTCCCAGAACACGAAGGCGTCGCCGCGATCGCCGCGACGCATCAGGTTCTCGGCGAGGTTGAGCCGCGCCTCCGGGAACCAGCGCGCGCCGGGCATCTTGTCGCCGTCCACCAACACCGTCGCGCCCTTGCGCGAGGCGACCACGCCGCAGAAATCCCAGGTGTCCGACCAGAACTCCTCGGGCTGCTCCACCGACCAGCGGTAAAAGTCGGGATAGCTGTTCAGCTCGAGCCGGCGCTTGCGCACCACCTGGCGGGCGAACTGCGTGAGCTGCGCCTCCTCGACGGCGCGCTCGCTCGGCTGCCAAAGTATCCGCGGCACGGTCGCCGTCATGGTGGTGTCTCCCGCCTGCTGTTGTCTACCTCCGGTTTCGCGCAGCATTATATGGCCCATGGATGAACGCATCCGGCAGGACCACCGCCTCGCGGAAGCCGAGGCGCTCGAGCGCCTGCGCGCCTCGCAGCCCGACCGCGAGGCGTCGCAGCGCATCACCGAGCACGCGCTCAACCTGGCGCGGGAGGTGCGGGCGACGCGGCCGGCGGCGCTCAGCGCCGAGTCGTTCCTGCGCCACTACGGCCTGTCGACGCCGGAGGGCGTCGCCCTGATGTGCGTCGCCGAAGCGCTCCTGCGCATCCCGGACCCCGAGACCGCCGACGCCCTGCTGCGCGAAAAGCTCTCCGCGGGCCAGTGGGTAAAAGGCGGGGGCCAGGAAGCGGAGGACTCGTGGGCGGCGAGCGCGGCCGACTGGGCGCTCATGCTGACCGGAACGCTGGCGCGCTGGCGCGAAGCGCAAGCCGAGCCGGTCGCGCAGCTCAAGCGCCTCGCCGCGCGCCTGGGCGAGCCGGTCGTGCGGACCGCGGTGCGCCAGGCGATGCGCATCCTCGCGAGCCAGTTCGTCATCGGCGAGACCATCGAGGAAGCGGTGACCCGCAGCCGGGCCTTCGAAGCCTACCGCTTCTCGTATGACATGCTCGGCGAGGCGGCCCGCACCGCCGAGGACGCGGCGCGCTATTTCGACGCCTATAGCCGCGCGATCCGCGGCACGCCCGCGGGCGACGGCGTCTCGGTGAAGCTCTCGGCGCTGCACCCGCGCTTCGAAGAGGCGAAGCGCGCGCGCGTGTTCGCCGAGCTCGCGCCGCGCGTCGCCCAGCTCGTGCGCCTCGCCGAGCAGTGCGCGGTCGGCATCACCATCGATGCCGAAGAATCCGAGCGGCTCGAGCTGACCCTCGATCTTTTCGAGGAGCTCAGCCGCGGCCATGCGCTCGGCCTCGCCGTCCAGGCCTACCAGAAGCGCGCGCTCGCCGTGTGCGACTGGCTCGTCGGGCTGCGCCGGCGCGTCTCCGTCCGGCTGGTGAAAGGCGCGTACTGGGACGGCGAGATCAAGCGTGCGCAGCAGCTCGGCATGCCAGACTACCCGGTATTCACGCGCAAGCTCGCGACCGATCTGTCCTACGTGGCCTGCGCCCGGCGGCTGCTATCGGCGCCCGCCACGCTTTACCCGGCGTTCGCGACGCACAATTGCCGCACCGTCGCGACGATCTTCGAGCTCGCGGGCGACCGTCCCTTCGAGTTTCAGAAGCTCTTCGGGATGGGCGACACGCTGTACGAGGTGCTGTCGCGCGCGCGGGCGTTCGCCTGCCGGATCTATGCGCCGGTGGGAAGCTTCACCGATCTCCTGCCTTACCTCGTGCGGCGCCTGCTCGAGAACGGCGCGAACACCTCCTTCGTCCACCAGATCGCCGATCCGGCGGTGCCGCTCGAGGCGCTGGTCGCCGATCCCCTCGAGGCTCTGCCCGAGCCGTACAGCCCCGATCCGCGCATTCCTCTCCCGCGCAACCTTTATCCGGACCGGCTGAACTCGCTCGGCGTCGATCTCGCGCGCGCGGATGTCCTGGATTCCCTCGAGGAGAAGATCCGTTCCGACCGCGGCCGCGAGAACCTCGGCGCGGTGGAAAACACCACCGCGCGGGAGCTCGACTTCAGCATCGCGCGCGCCGCCGCGGCGTTCGATTCGTGGACTCGCGTGCCCGCGTCCGAGCGCGCCGCCGCGCTCGAACGTACCGCCGACGCGATGGAGCGGCGCATGCAGGAGCTCGTGTCGCTCATCGTTCGCGAGGGCGGCCGCACCTATGCCGACGCGGTGTCGGAAGTGCGCGAGGCGGCGGACTTCTGCCGTTATTACGCGCTGCAGGCGAGAAGGCATTTCGCAGACCCCGTTCCGCTCGCGGGACCGGCCGGCGAAAGGAACGAACTTTCCCTTCACGGCCGCGGGGTGTTCGCGTGCATCGCGCCATGGAATTTTCCGCTCGCCATTTTCACCGGCCAGGTGGCGGCGGCGCTCGCCGCGGGAAACACGGTGATCGCGAAGCCCGCCGAGCAGACGCCGCGCATCGGGTTCCGCGCGGTCGAGCTCCTGCACCAGGCCGGCATCCCGGCCGACGTGCTGTCGTGCGCAGTGGGCGACGGCGAAGCCGTCGGTGCGCCGCTCGTCGCCGATCCGCGGATCGCGGGCGTCGCCTTCACCGGCTCGGACGAGACCGCGCGGCGCATCAACGCCGCGCTCGCCGCTCGCCCCGGACCGATTGCGACGCTGATCGCGGAGACCGGCGGCGTCAACGCCATGGTGGTCGACGCCTCCGCCCTGCCCGAGCAGGTCGTGGACGACGTGGTCGTCTCGGCGTTCCAGAGCGCCGGCCAGCGCTGCTCGGCGCAGCGCATCCTCTTCGTGGATGAGGGCTGCGCCGCGCGCGTCATGCGCCTGCTCGCGGGAGCGCTCGCGGAGCTCAAGGTGGGCGATCCCGCCGAGCCCGACACCGACGTCGGCCCCATCATCGATGCCCCGGCGCGCGCGGCGCTGCTGCGGCACGTCGAGAAGCTGCGCACTGGCGCCAGGCTGATCGGCGAGGCGCGGGCCCCGGCGTCGGGCAACTACCTTGCTCCGGTCGCCTTCGAAATGCCGATCGAGGCGCTGCCGAAAACCGAGGTCTTCGGCCCGGTTCTCCATGTCTGTCTATACCGCAGAGACAATCTGGGGCGAGTGCTGCAATGGATCCGCGACACCGGCTACGGCCTCACCCTCGGCGTGCACAGCCGCATCCAGAGCTTCGTCGACGCCGTGGTCACGGAGGCGCGCGTGGGCAACGTCTACGTCAACCGCAGCATGATCGGCGCGGTCGTCGGGGTGCAGCCCTTCGGCGGCGAAGGCCTTTCAGGCACGGGCCCGAAGGCCGGCGGCCCGCACTATCTGTTCAGGTTCGCGACCGAACGCACGCTGACGGTCAACACCGCAGCCGTCGGCGGCGTCACGGAGCTCCTCACCCGGCCCTTGAATTGACGACCTGCTGATCTAGCCTAGCGCGCGCTCATCAGCTCGCGCGCCATCGACTTGTTGTGCTCGTACATGCGCCGGTTGTATTCGACGACGTACGCGTGCTGCTTGTTCACGCGCACGCTGGCGTCGTGGCCAAGGCTTTCGTAGCACGAGGCGCCCAGCGGCTTCACTCCGATCGTCCAGGGCGAAGCGATCTCCCTGCCGGCCTCGGCGGCCGGATAGCCCGACACCTCGTCGACGCACTGGCGCATCGACATGTACCTGCGGTCGCCGGACTTGATCGCCTGGGTCACCGCCTGCTCTACTGGAATCAGGGTGAGCTTGTCCGGCGCGCCCTTGGCGGCGAAGGGTGCGCCTACCGCTTCGCCATCGACGAGATCCGCGATCGGTCCGGCAATGTGGATCGCGAGCACGACGCCGACGACGGTGCACACGGCGCGGATCGGGGCCCACGCGAGCACCATCGGCCAGGCGCGCCTGAGGAAGAACGCCAGGGTTCCCACCCCTACGATGCCGAGCGCGAGCATCGAATGACGCTCGCAGATTCCGTACAGGTAGGCCGAGAGCTTGGCGGCGAACGGCAGCGCCTGTTCGACCACCGTCCAGCCCTTGCGGGCCGCGGCCATCACGTACACGACGCACGACACCGCGATCAGCCAGCCGCCGGCGACGAATGCGATGTTGCTGGGCAGGCTGTAGGGACGCCATTCCTGCTGCAGGAGAACGAAGACGCCGACGGCCGCGACGGTGATGAACGCCACGACGAGGGTATGTTCGCTGAAGGCCCGCTGGACGAGGATGGGCCAGGAGCTGACGAAACTGACGATGGCGTCCATAGCGCCCTCCTTGGATCGCCCAAGCTATCCAAGCGCTCCGGGCGCGGCAAGCAACTATGTCAGGGTGAGCGCGGCGGCGTGACTTGCATCACGCCGCCGCGTTGCGGCTACGCCCTGCGCACCATCGCCGGCGTGAGCGCCTTGATCGAAGGCGCGCCCACCTGCTGCATGATCGCGGCGAGCTCGAGGCGAAGAAGCTCGAGCACCCGCTCCACCCCCGGCTGGCCGAACGCTCCGAGCCCCCAGATATACGGCCGCCCGATGCAAACTCCCTGCGCGCCCATGGCGAGCGCCTTGACGATGTCGGTGCCGCGGCGAAAGCCGCTGTCGACGAGGATCGGGATGCGGCCGCCTGCCGCTTCGACGATCTCCGGCAGCGCGTCGATGGTGGAGCGCCCGCTGTCCTCGCTGCGCGCGCCGTGGTTGGACACGATGATTCCGTCCATGCCGCGCTCGGCGGCGAGCGCCGCGTCCTCGTGCGCGAGGATGCCCTTGAGCACGATCTTCATCCTGGTGGTGTCGCGCAGCCGCTTGAGGAAGTCCCAGGTCATCGCCGAGGACTGGGTGTGCGTCAGGCCTGAAACGTCGACGCCCTCGTACATCGAACGGCGCTTCATGGTCGCCTGCAGACTGCCGCGGTCGTGGCAGGTCTTGCAGTCGCGCGTATCGGTGCGCTGCAGCCTGAAAAGCGTCTCCTGGTTGCGCCCGCCGCTGCGGTCCACGGTGACCGCGACCACCGGGCAGCCCGCCTTCTCGGCGCGCGTGACGAACGCTTTGGCCACGTCCCACTTGTTCGTGGCGTAGAGCTGGTACCACACCGGCGCGCCGCGCGCCGCGCTCACCTCCTCGACCGACGACGTGGTCGCCGTCGACAGGATCATGAGATGGTTGCCAGGCCGCGCGCCGCGCGCGACCGCGACCTCGCCTTCCGGGTGGAACGACTTCTGCCCGCCGACCGGCGCGACGATGATCGGATTGGCGTAGCGCACGCCGAGGATCTCGGTGCTCGTGTCGACCTTGCTCACGTCGACCAGGCGGCGCGGCCTCAGCTGGAACTTGAGAAATCCCTCGCGGTTCGCGCGCAGGGTCACCTCGTCGTCGATGCCCGAGGCCATGTAGCCGAAATGCGCCGGCGGGACGTTCTTGCGCGCCACCGGCTCGAAGTCGAACACGTTGATCGCGTCTTTCGGCGAGGCGATCAGGTCCTCGGTGCGCATGGGCGCCCACATGATCGGATCGGGCAGCTTCGAAGGGGCGAGCGGCCCGTCGGCGGCGAATCCGGCCAGTCCGGGCCACGCTAGCAGCGGACTGCCCGCGAGGAACTCGAGGAAACGGCGGCGGCTTTCAGTTCTGATCTTCGAATCGACCATGTTCAGCTCCCTAAGGTGTCCTTCCTTCCACAAATCAGTCAATCCGTGCGCCCGAGGCCTTGACCACCGGCGCCCACTTGGCGATCTCGGACTTCACGAACTCGGCGAACTGCGCGGGCGTGTTCGGCGAGAAGCGCGCCCCCTCGTTCGGCAGCCGCGCCTGGATGTCGGACGAGGCCATGACGCGCATGGTTTCGGAATTCCAGCGCTGGACGATCTCCGCGGGCGTACCGGCGGGCGCGAACAGGCCGATCCAGTTGTTGACCTCGAATCCCGGCAGCGCCTCGCCGACGGTGGGCAATTCCGGCGTCGCGGCGGCGCGCGAGCGGCCGACCGTGGCGAGGGCGCGCAGCTTCCCGGCCTTCGCATGCGGCAGGACCGTAGGCATGGTGGCGAAGAGGAGCGAGGTCTGCCCGGCGAGGAGCTCGGTGATGGCGGGCACGTTGCCCTTGTAGGGCACGTGGGTCATGTCGACCTTCGCCATCGTCTTGAAGAGCTCCCCCGCGAGATGGCTCGCCGTGCCCATGCCGGCGGAAGCGAACGTAAGCTTCCCGGGGCTCTCGCGGGCGAGGGCGATCAGCTCGCCCACGCCGTTCGCCGGCATTGAGGGATGGACGACCAGCAGCCCCTCGGCCTCGAGCACGAGCGCGATGGCGGCGAAATCCTTCACCGCGTCGTAAGGCAGCTTGGCGAACAGGCTCACGTTGACCGCGTGAGTGCCGACCGCACCCATCACCAGCGTGTAGCCGTCGGGCGGCGACTTGGCCACCGCCTCCGCCGCGATGGTGCCGCCTGCGCCGGCGCGGTTCTCCACGAGCACCGGCTGGCCCCAGCTTTCGGCGACCCGCTGGCCGATGATGCGGGCATAGATATCGGCGATCCCGCCGACCGGGAAAGCGCAGATGATCCGGATCGGCTTCGAAGGATAAGGCTGCGCGAGCGCGGGCGGTGCCCAGGAAATGCACAGCGCAGCGCCAAGCGCGGCGAGCCGACCTAGAATTGCCATTCCTCCCCTCGGGCGCCTAGTGTAGAACAGCGGCAAGGATGGAAGCCAAGACCCAGCCAGCGAAGTCCGATCTCGCCGAAGGATTCGAGCGGCTGTACTACGCGGAGGTCGATCCCGAGGAGCTCGCCGCGCGCAGCGCCAGGGACCTCGCGGGCGCGGCCGCGAGCCACCTCGAGTCCGGCCGCAGGTTCTCGAGCGGCAAGCCGAAGATCCGCGCCTACAACCCGACGCCGGCCCAGCACGGCTGGCACAGCACCCACACCGTGGTCGAGATCGTCAACGACGACATGCCGTTCCTGGTCGATTCGGTGACGATGGAAGTGAACCGCCAGGGCCTGACCCTGCACCTCGTGATCCACCCGGTGCTGCGGACGGTGCGAAATGCCGCGGGCGAGCTCGAGTCCGTGTCGGCGCCGGGCGAGTCCTCCCGCGGCCGGCTCGAGTCCTTCATGCACGTCGAGGTCGACCGCCGAACCGATCCGGCGAAGCTCGCCGAGCTCGAGGCCGGCCTCGCCAGGGTGCTGGGCGATGTGCACGCAGCGGTCCTGGATTTCGGCGCGATGAAGGGGCGCATGGCCGAGGTGCTTTCCCGCCTCGACGAAGCGCGCAGCGCCGTGCCCCAGCCCGAGCTCGAGGAAGGCCGCGCGTACCTCGACTGGCTGATGAACGACCATTTCAGCTTCCTCGGCTGCCGTGACTATGTTCTCGAGCGCGTCGGCGGCGAGGACGTGCTGCGCATAGTGCCGGGAAGCGGCCTCGGAATCCTGCGCGAGCGCGGCGAGACGCTGTCGGTGAGCTTCGCCGGGCTGCCGGCGGAGGCGCGCAAGCGTGCCCGGGTGAAGGAGCTGCTGGTGCTGATCAAGGCGAGCTCTCGCTCCACGGTGCACCGCCCGGGGCATCTCGACTACGTCGGCGTGAAGCACTTCAACGCCGCCGGCGAAGTGACCGGCGAGACCCGCTTTCTCGGGCTCTACACGCACACCGTCTACGCCGAAAACGCGGTGCAGGTGCCGATTCTGCGGCGCAAGCTCGCCGCGGTGATCGAGCGCGCGGGGCTGCTGCCGGCCGGACACAGCGGCAAGGCGCTCGCCTCGATCCTCGAAAGCTACCCGCGCGACGAGCTTCTCCAGATCAGCACCGAGGACCTCTACGGCCACGCGATGGTGATTCTGCAGCTCGGCGAGCGCCAGCGCCTGCGCCTGCTGGTGCGCCAGGACGCCTACTCGCGCTTTGTGTCCTGCCTCATCTTCGTGCCGCGCGAGCGCTACAACACGGAGCTGCGCATCCGCTTCCAGCAGATCCTCACCGAGGCGTTCGATGGCACCTCCTCCGAGTTCGACGTCGATCTTTCGGTCTCCGCGCTCGGCCGCATCCTGATGCGCATCGCCACCCGGCCCGGCGCGATGATCCGCGCGCCCGACGTGAAGGCGCTCGAGAAACGCCTGGTCGACGCGATGCGGCGCTGGGAGGACGACCTCCACGAGGCGCTCGTCGAGCGCCACGGCGAGGAGCGGGCAAACCAGCTCTTCGGGGTCTACGCCGGCGCGTTCCCGGCAAGCTACCGCGAGGAATACGCGCTGCAGGACGCGGTCGGCGACATCGACATGATCGAGAACCTCGACCCGAAGACCGACCTCGGCATGAACCTGCACGAGCGAGCGAGCGCCGAGCCCGGCGCACTGCGGTTCAAGATCTACCGCC
>Ga0137394_10002840_pt1 | contig 12912 bp, 10 predicted proteins | sample czobulk116metaG_FD_108278 | JGI IMG/M metagenome (GOLD analysis project Ga0137394, IMG submission 108278) | Vadose zone soil microbial communities from Angelo Coast Range Reserve, California, USA - czobulk1.16 metaG | ecosystem: Environmental > Terrestrial > Soil > Vadose zone | place: USA...
CGCTCTGAAAATGAAAAAGCTTGAGAGTTACGGATTCGCTGTCGCTTCCAGTGTTATCGCAATGATCCCTTGCGTTTCACCTTGCTGCCTCATCGGCTTGCCTATTGGCATCTGGGCACTGATTGTTCTCAATAAACCCGAAGTTAAAAGCGCCTTTCACTAACTGATCGTGAGCCCGTCGGGCCGTTGCTGCATGCAGTTGATTACCGACACATTTGGCACAGCGGTCCCTCCGCCTATAGGAACGCCTTCGCAAAACTGGCGGTGGACGCATTCTGGCAGTCCGGTCGCAACGGTGGCAGAGGAAAGCGGCAGAGGACAGCCGCACTCCAAAACGCTGTCACGTGATACCCGACGCCTCGTGATTCCGCCAGGTTTTGGAGTGCGGCTGTCCTCTGCCGCCTTGGTCGTTTCAAAATGTGCCCGATGGCAGGCCTATTTGCCGCTCTCGATTGCAATAGCTGCCGCACTCGTCTTGTACTGTTTTAACCCGATCGATCACAGCTTCTACCCAGGCTGCAGTTTTCACGCCACGACGGGACTCCATTGTCCCGGCTGCGGTTGCCTTCGGGCAATGCATCAGTTGCTGCATGGGCATGTCCGCGCGGCATTTCATTTTAATCCGCTGTTTGTCGCAAGTTTGCCGTTATTTCTGTTGCATTTCACCCGTGCTGGTTTGGGACGCCTTCGAGGCGATCCCGCCGCATTTGATATCAAAACCATCTGGCTGTGGCTTGGCGGCGCAATACTGCTCCTCTTCGGAATCCTGAGAAACCTCCCTTTCGACACCTTCGCCTGGATGCGGCCATAGGTAGGGACATCGCGCTGCGATGTCCGCATCCAACCTTCAGGCTTTCAGCCATCCCTCAAGAAATGTAATCATGTGGAAGTGCGATGAAAAAAATCGCTGCAAATATCTTTTGGTTCCTGGTGGCTGTCGCTGGCGCATGGGCCTACGTTACCATCACTCTGCATCGAGGCGAGCGTTTGAATTCGGCCTTTATTCTTATTGCCGCCCTTTGCAGCTACGCCATCGGATACCGCTTTTATTCGAAATGGATCGCGGCACGAGTACTGACGCTGAATGATCGCCGCGCCACTCCGTGCGAAGTACACGACGACGGCAAGGACTTCGTTAAAACGAACAAATGGATCGTTTTCGGCCATCATTTTGCCGCTATCGCAGGCCCGGGTCCACTGGTCGGCCCGGTGCTCGCGGCTCAGTTCGGCTATTTGCCGGGAACACTATGGATTCTCATTGGCGTCGTTTTAGGGGGGGCGGTCCAGGACTTTGTAATCCTTTTTTCATCATTGCGCCGCGATGGCAAGTCCCTGGGGCAAATGGTGAAAGAGGAACTGAGCACCACAGCTGGCGCCATAGCGCTGATCGCGATTCTTGCCATCATGATCATTCTGCTGGCAGTTCTCGCTCTGGTAGTGGTCAAAGCGCTCGCCGATAGTCCGTGGGGAATATTCACAGTTTCCGCAACCATCCCCATTGCCATGATGATGGGCTGTTATCTGCGTTTTGGACGCGTGGGCAAGGTAATGGAAGCCTCTGTGCTTGGGGTCGTCTGTCTCCTCCTCGCTGTTTGGGGTGGAAAGCTTGTGCACGAAAATAGCCACTGGGCAAGCTTGTTCGGATTTCGCGATATCAATATCGCCTGGGGTATTATCGTTTATGGATTCGCTGCCAGCGTGCTCCCCGTATGGCTTCTCCTGGCGCCCCGCGATTATCTAAGCACCTTCATGAAGCTCGGGACAATTTTTGCCCTGGCGCTTGGCATTTTCCTGATCCTGCCCGATTTGAAAATGGGGCCTGTCACGCGGTTCATCGACGGGTCAGGTCCCGTGGTGGCCGGCAAAGTTTTTCCCTTCTGTTTCATCACCATCGCTTGCGGCGTAATCTCCGGTTTTCACACCCTAATCTCCAGTGGAACGACGCCGAAGTTGATCACTCGAGAATCTTACGCCCGCCCAATTGGCTACGGTGCTATGTGCCTTGAATCCCTTGTCGCGATTATGGCTCTCATCGCCGCCTGCACCCTCGATCCCGGCGTTTACCTGAGCATGAACATTAAAGGCGATCCTGCAGCCACTGTGGCCAAAGTCTCGGCCCTGAATTTCCCCGTCACGGTCGAGCAAATGCAGCACCTGGCTGATCAGATTGGCGAAAAAACGTTGTTTGGCCGGACAGGTGGCGCCGCAACCTTAGCCGTGGGCATGGCGCAGATTTTTTCCGGCGCTGTCAACGGCCGCTGGCTCGATCTTTGGTATCACTTCGCGATCATGTTCGAAGCGCTATTCATCCTTACGACATTGGACGCGGGGACGCGGGTGGGTCGGTATCTGGTGCAGGACGCATTGGGACATATTTACAAGCCGCTGGGCCAAACCAGAAATCTTGGTGCCAATGGCATCGCCAGCCTGTTGATTGTTTGTGGTTGGGGTTATTTTCTCATTCAAGGCGTGCGCGATCCGCTCGGCGGCATCAATTCATTATGGCCTTTGTTTGGCATCGCCAACCAAATGTTGGCTGCAATTGCTTTGTGCCTCGGGACAACGGTGCTGTTAAAGATGCAGTTAAGTCCGGAGACAAAGGAAACTGCAAAGTCCAAAGTCCAACCCAAAGTCGGAAAACCAGTCGTAGCACTCGTGACATTAGTGCCGCTGATCTGGCTGTTGGCGGTAACAATGACGGCAGGAGTGCAAAAGATTTTTCATTCCGATCCACGGATAGGTTTTCTAGCTCAAGCCAGCAGTCTGGCTGAAAAGCAACCTGCATTGGACCAGGCGTTGAATGCCGCAAAAAGTGCAGCAGCTCAGGCAGCGATCGAGGCGGCACAAAAGGCTGCGCACACAAATCAGGTGCTTCGCTTCAACAATATCCTCGATGCAATCGTCGCAAGCGCTTTCCTGGTTTTGGTCGCAGGTGTCGTGCTCTTGAGTCTGCGTGAGTGGATTCTGCTGTTGGCTCGAAGGAAGTTGGCCATTCTAAAAGAAACCGACCCGGTCTGGCTGCCCGATTTTGCCGTAGCAGAATCCCGTCCGCTGCAAGTCACAGCCCTGCTTGCCCTGGCTTTTGCGCTGCTCAAAGAACTCTCCGGCGAAGCACATCTGCAGCGAGCGCAGGATGCTCAGACAGCCTGCGCCTGCAAGACTGGAAAGACGGACTCGCAGATTTATAAGGAGGCCACCGAGCATCGCTTCAATGGAATAAGACGTTGCTGCTAAGCTGTTGCAGGGTAATGTGTCGCGATAGAATTTGCGCCCGGCTTCAATTCCAACTACGTTTTGCCTGATGACCGCAGCGAAAGTCATTGAAGAAATCATGCATTTGCCGCGTGAAGAGCAATCGCGCGTCCTTGAGTTTGCTTTCGAACTTGCACGCAAACGCCAGCTTTCGGGAAAGGAATTATCTGCGTTAGCACAGCGAATGGTAGATTCAAACGATCCCGCTGAAGTGGAGCGACTAAAGACGGAGATCACCCGTGGTTTTTACGGGGAATAAACGTGCCGCGCATTCGGAGACAGAATCTCCCGCGAAACCTATGGGCGCATCTTCTGGAGCGGGTCAAAGGCCGGCAGATTTCTGTTGATCAGCTCGGCTTGCTGGCTGACTGGATGGCGACTGAGCCCAACGTTCCCGATGGAAAATGGTTCAAAAGATTTCCAGGAATGACCATTTGCAGTGAGGGTGAATTTGTCGCAACCTTTCTTCAACCTGGACAAGCCCCGACCGGCAAAGAATTGAACTGAATTTCCGACTTTACTTAGTCACTAACGCCCTGGCGGTCGCAATCGTATCTATCTCCGAGACTGGTTTGTCCGTGCGGATGCGGACGATGCGCGGAAAACGCATCGCAAACCCACTGGTGTGACGGTCGCTGGCCTGCAGTTTGTCGAAAGCGATCTCGAGCACCGTATCGGGTTCGACCTCAAAATACCGTCCGTGTTGGCGAATGGCGTGGTTCAGAAAATGAGTCGTCAGATCTGCGATTTCGGCGTCGGTCAGGCCGCTGTACGCTTTGCCGATCGTTTTCAATTCACCCGTCTCGTCGTCGCGCACGGCAAACGTGTAGTCGCTCAAAACCTTGCCGCGCTTGCCATGGCCGTATTCCGCGCCGACGACCACGCAGTCGAGTGTAGCAAATGCCTTCTTTAGTTTGAGCCACGCAAGGCCGCGACGGCCTGGAGTGTAGAGGCTGCCCGGCTCTTTGATCATTAGTCCTTCGTTATCGCGCGAGCGGGCTGCTGTGAAAACCGCGTCAATCTCCTCAGCGGATTGGGCGCGCGTAATCGTGGCCAGCCGCAAACACTCGGGAAGGGCCAACGCTTCAAGACTCTTCCGCCGATCGCGCAAACTTTCGTTCAGAAGGCTTTTGCCATTCAGCCAAAGCAGGTCGAACACAACCAGCTTAACAGGCACCTCTTCGCTCATGAACAGATCGCCCTCACGCCGGCCAAGCCGTTTCTGAAGTTCAGCGAACGGCAGAATCGCCCCACCACGCATCGCGATCACCTCCCCGTCAGCGATGAAATCCTCTTTCAGGCCGCGCACAGAATCAGCCAGTTCAAGAAAGGTCGTGGTGATGTCTTTCAAATCACGCGAGTACAGCGCCACCCGCTGGCCGGTTTTGTGCAACTGACAGCGAACCCCATCGTATTTGTCTTCGACCCACACCTGCGGCGAGGAAGTCTCACCTGTCCTGGCATGCCATTCCTTGACTCGATCCCAGATGGCTCCAGCCGTGGGTTCGGGCGAGGCGAGCATGAACTTAATGGGGCGAAACGGAACCAGCGTCGCCTGCGTCAGTTGATGTTGAGCGGCCAGTCTGGCCACTTCTGCAATATCGCCGACCAGTAAATTTGCCTCCCGCACTTCATCCGGTTTCACATTGAACGCACTCGCGACCGCCTCTTCCACCAGTCCCTCCTTCAAGCCGATCCGCAAATCGCCGCTGATAATTTTGACGAGGAACTTGGCCTCGACGGGGGTGCATTGTTCCAGCGCTTCCCCAAGCACCGGCGTTTTAGCCAGAGGCCCGCGAGCCTGATGAAGCCTTTCGAAGATTTGTCCTACCTGCTCGGTCGAAAGCATCGCCGCAGATGAGTGATGCTGAAACACTTCCATCGCCGTCTCGCCCGAATCGCTGTGCTTAAGATAGATTTGATGCAGCCCAAATTCGTCAATGCCGCCTACAGCGCACAGAGCGTCGCGCAACACAGCCCAGCCCAGTTGCAGAACTTTATTGTGGCTCGATGGAAATGGGCGGCCGGTGAACCACGTCACAGCGAGGACTAGAGCCTCAGGCTCGAGCGTGCGCAGGTATTCGGCGAGCAAACGTATTTTCTCGAGCTTGCGTGAATCAGCGGCGATTTGAGCGCACGTCTCACTGAAAGCCAGAAAAGAGTTCGCGCAGGACGCAGTCGCGTCTTGCTGATCAGGAGTCGCGCGTTGCGGGTTACAACTTCCAGGTTTGGCCACAACACGAACCCGTTTCGATTTTGATTTTTGTGCGGCGATTTTCGCATTGGAAGAAGGAGCGATCTCCAGAGTCAATTGCTCGTCTTCACTGAGCGCGCGGGCGTTGTAACCCTCCCGGCGCAAGGTTTGGGCGAAATCGGCAGCAAACCCGTGCAAGGTGTAAACGATTTTAGGCCGAACCTGCTTTACCATCTCGATCAGGTCGGAGAAGTCCGCGTGGTCGCTCAGGGGAAAGGCTGCATCACATTGATAACGGAAGCGGCAATTCGCATCCACCGCCCGGCCGGTCAGAATCGCCGTGCGCGTTTTGCCAAGATTCCGAAGCATGGCCGAATTCACAACATTGGGCGGACACAAAAGCACTTTGCCCCGAGCCGAGCCGGCTTCATAGTGCTCGTATATTGGGAAGCATTGTCCGAACTTTTCGTAGATTTTCGTGAGCTTGAAAACCGTTCCGTGCAGCATCAGAGGAAAGCGCTGGTCGCCCAGGCTGCAAAGCAGTTCCTGACTTTTGCCCAGCGAATAGCCCAACAGCACAGGTGTTTCGTCGTTGTTCAGAGCTTCCCGGCAAAACCGAATGACACCTTTCAGAACCTCCTCAGTCGGTGGAAAGGCATACTCGGGCCGCCCGTAAGTAGTCTCCATGATCAAAACATCGGCTTCCACTGGCTGGCATGGCTCAGCAGAAAGACCGCGGCGCAATTTGAAATCGCCTGTATATAGCAGTCGTTCCCCTCGCGACTCGATCAAGGCCATGGCGCTGCCGAAAATGTGGCCCGCAGGAAGCAGCGTGAGTGAAAAACTTTGCGCGCCGGTCTCGAAGCGCGTTGCCCGGCCAAACTCCAGCACATGCTCGACGCGCTCGCCAGGCAACCTGGCCTGCATCAGCCTTGCCGTTGGAGCGCTTAGAATGACCTCGCGATGCGCTGCGGTGTGGTCCGAATGTGCATGGCTGACGAAAACCTTCTCCGGGCCAAACCGCGGCTCATGTGGATCAAGCCAAAGATCGAGCTCCGGCAAAAAGAGATTGCCTTGTTTAAACTCGATGCGCAAAGGCGGCATGATGGAACTTAACGTAATGCGTATCCGGATGCAGACCGGATTTTCTTGGTTTCGACGCAAAATCTGTCCTATGTTTTTGTATGGCAGAAAAGAGCTTGAATGATCTTCCGAGGGAACTGCGGATGCTCTTTACCAAAGGCAGCGATGCATCGTCGCGCGAGAATTACGATTACGCGATTGAACTTTTCAACCAAATTCTCGTGCGCGAGCCCGCTGTGTTTGACGTCCGCAAAGAGTTGCGGACCGCCCAGCTTCGAAAGGCCGGGGGCGGAGGCGGCTTGTTCAAAAAAATGTGGAGCAATGCCAGTTCCTCGCCCATGGTGGCCAAAGGCCAGCTCGCGTTGCGCAAAGATCCCGCTGAAGCGCTGGAAATTGCGGAACAGATTTTGAACACCGATCCTCAAAACTCAGGCGCCCATCGCATCATCGTTGATGCCGCCACAACTCTCGAAATGCCTCGCACCGCGGTCATGTCCCTCGAAATCCTCGCCGGGAACTCTCCCAAAGATCGCGAGGTCGCAATCAAGTTCGCGAATTCATTGGCCGATACGGGCGATGTAGTGCGTGGCGAGAAAATCCTCGCCGAGCTTTCCGCTTCGTACCCGGGAGATACCGAGTTGAGTCAGGCTTTGAAGAATCTATCCGCCCGCCGTACCATGCAGAAGGGCGGCTACGACGCTCTCGCGGATGGCCAAGGCTCTTACCGCGATATATTGAAAGACAAAGAAGAGGCGGTCTCACTCGAGCAACAGAATCGACAGGTCAAAAGCGAGGACGTCGCGGAACGGCTCATCAAGGAATACGAAGAGCGACTGCCCAAAGAGCCGAACAATCTCAAACTGTTAAGATCGCTGGCCGAACTTTACACGCAGAAGAAGCAGTTCGACAAAGCCCTGGAACATTACGAGCGCATCAGGAACTCGGAAGGTGGCGCCGATCCTTCGCTGGATCGTGCGATTGCGGATACAACCGTGCGCAAGTTTGAGCACCAAATCTCCCAGCTCGATCCTGCATCCCCGGACTACGCGCAGGAGGCAGCCAAACTGCAAACCGAGAAACAAAATTTTCAGCTTGTCGAATGTCAAAAACGCGCGGAGCGCTTCCCCACCGATCTGCAAATTCGCTTCGAGCTGGGCCAGCTTTATTTTCAGGCAGGCAAAATTGGCGAGGCCATCCAGGAATTTCAGAAGGCGCAAGCCAATCCACATCGGAAAGCGAAGGCGATGAGTTACCTGGGGCAGTGCTATGCCCGGCGCAACATGAATGATCTTGCGGTGCGAACCATGGAAGCCGCTCTCAAGGAAAAACTTGTTTGGGACGAGGAAAAAAAGGAGCTGGCTTACAACCTCGGTTCAGTTCTGGAAAAGATGGCCAAACGCGAGGAGGCCAAACGCCAATTCGAGGAGCTCTACGCTGTGGACGCGTCCTATCGGGATGTGGGAAAGAAGATGGACGATTACTATAGCGGCCAGGGCGGAAGCTGAAGCTGGAAGATGATTTCGGGCGTTAGTACCCCAATTCGGCCTTTCGCGCGTCGGCCGTAGGCAGCGGATCTTTCTTCTTCAGGATCGCAGGCGCGCCGGAATCTTTTATCCGGTGTGATTCGGTGGCGTTGAACTCGGTATTGACCTGAAAATCTGCGGGCACATCCCCTTCAGCATAGATGGCTTCCACCGGGCATTCGGCCACGCAAGCGGTGCAATCAATGCAGTCCTCGGGATGAATGACCACTTGATTGTCCATCTCGTAAAAGCACGCGACCGGACAGACTTCGACACAATCGGTAAATTTGCAGTTAACGCATTTGCTCGTAACAACATGGGCCATAAAAATTCGCTCTATTTAATTTCCGTTCAAACCAACGACATCAGACTTCGCCGATACGCCAAAATTAGCAACTCAATTTTCTGCGGACACGATTCCACTCGCCGGCCGGTCGGAAGGACGAGCTCCCGCGAGTCCCCATATTAATGACTCCGCATGGAATGCCCTCGTCTCTGGCGGCGGAACAATAAGGGACTCGCGGAGCTTGTCCTTCCGAAGCCGGGTTTCTTGCGGTGGTTACGACCCTTTCAGCCGCACGATGAATTCCGCGCCCTTGTCCGGCTCGCTATGAACTTGGACGGTCCCGCCATGAGCTTGGACGACTGCTTTCACGAGACTTAATCCAAGCCCAAGACCTCTTTGCGACCGGCTCTTATCGCCGCGATACAGCCGGCCCCAGATCTTGTCCTGTTCTTCGGCGGGGATGCCGATGCCCGTATCAAGAAAACTCACTCTGGCTTCGCCGTTTTCGCAGGCAATTGAAATTTTCACGCTTCCATCCTGAGGCGTGTACTTAATGGCATTATCGAGCAGATTGGCGAAAACCTGCCGCATCCGCGTTTTGTCCACGCTCGCCTCGCATGGAGCAGGCAGGTCCGTCGTGACACTGATCCTTTTTTCCTCCGCCACATACTCGTAGAGTTCGACCGCTTCGCGGATGACCTGCCGAAGGTCCACTGGCTCGCGATGTAATTTCATCATCCCGGCTTCGGCCTCGGTGATATCCATCAGTGTGTTCAGCATGCTAAGGACGCGTTCGGATTCTTCGACACAATCGGCCAGAGCCTCGCGGGCCGATGCCGAGTCCGCCCCCGGTTGAAGCGCTACTTCCGCCACGCCGCGCAGCCGGGCTAAAGGTGTGCGCAAGTCATGCGCGACATTGTCCAGCGACTCGCGCATGGCTCGAATCAGGGCCTGATTCTTATCGAGCAGGGTATTGAAAAGCCGCACCAACTCGTCCAGTTCATCATCCGAAGGCCGCACCGGCACGCGTGAGTCGAGACTCCCCGTGCGGATAATGTCGCGCGCAGTGGCCACGATCTGGCGCACCGGTTTCATTCCTCGATTCGCAATAAACGCTCCGGCGATGAACCCCAGCACCACCGTCGCGCTTCCGGCGATAAAAAAGCTTCGGCGAACTGGATTTAGTAGAGCTTCGCGGCTATCGGTAGTTTTGCCGATGCGCAGCAGTTCTCCTCGAGGCAGAGTTGCCGAGCCAAGGATGAAATCGCGTTGCTCGTTTTGCGGAATACGCACCACAGGAACTCTGCGGCGAACGCCTTCCCACGCAGTCGGCACATCACGCACGGTCAGCCAGTCAACAGGGAAGTGCGCATAAACAACCCGATTAAAATTATCCAACAGTTGAACGTATAAAGTGTCGCCCACTTGTGACGCCTGATTGTCGACCCAATTTTGCAGTGCCCTGACACCGCCCGCCTCATACACGGTCGCCGCCTCCCTAAGACGTGCCTCGAGCACTTCCCTGTCTTTTCCCGCAATCGCCGCCGCCAGCAAATAATAGGCGAGCGTCAGCAATGCCAGGCTGCTGGCGGTAAAGATCAGGGCGTACGAAAGGCTAAGGCGGAGGCCGATGTTCCGGCGCAGAGGCTTAAGCAGGCCGGAGAACATAGCCCACCCCGCGCATCGTGTGAATCATCGCCTTGTCTTTGTCTACCTTGCTGCGGAGCCGATGCACCAGCACATCCACGACATTGGTTTGCGGATCAAAACTGTAATCGAAAATGTGTTCGAGGATCATCGTCTTCGTCACAGGCCGATTGGCGTTGCGCATCAGGTATTCGAGAAGCGCAAACTCTCGCGGCTGCAATTCTATCTTCTCACCCCCACGCCGAACTTCCCGCGACAACAGATCCATCGTCAAGTCGCCGACCGCGAGTTTTGTCGTTTCCGGCGTCTGCGAGGCCCTGCGGATCAATGCCTGGATTCGGGCGGCCAGTTCTGAAAAGGCGAACGGTTTTGTCAGATAGTCGTCCCCGCCCGCTTGCAAACCTTTGACGCGGTCATCGACCGAAGCTTTCGCGCTCAGTATCAGCACCGGCGTTTTGACTCCTTTGTTTCTCAATTCCTGAACCACGCTGAGACCGTCCATCTTTGGCAGCATCACATCCATCACCGCTGCGTCGTAGGGCACCGTTTGTGCGCGTGCGAGGCCTTCCTCGCCATCAGCGCAATGGTCCACGGCATATCCGCTTTGTTTCAGGCCGTTGACCACAAAGGATGCGATCTTGCTGTCATCCTCGACTACTAACAAACGCATGTCATCCATCATAAGCCAATTGTCATCCGGCGAAAGTATTCGATTGGGGGAGCGGCTTCCGCATTCCTCACTCTACACTTTGCATTCTGCATTAAAAAAACCCTCCCGCACCGGAGTATGGACGGCACGGGAGGGTCGGCTGTTGTTGTATTGAGGCGAAATCAGCCTGCTTTTTCCGTTTCGTTCACTACCACGTAGCGGCTGCCCCCGCCGCTCCAGACACGAAGCAACGTTTTCTTCGTATCGGTCTTCTCGGTCATTTTGACGGCCTCCTCGGCAGTCTTTACCGGCTTGCGGTTAATTTCCTGGATGACGTCGCCGGGTTTGAGGCCGGCTTCGGCTGCGGCGGAATCGGGCGCGACCTCCGTCACGACCACGCCATTGACGTGACCCGGCAGATTATATTGCCGGCGAGCCTGCTGATCGAGCTCGCCTACCGTCACGCCATTGAGCGTGCCATTGTCTTCGCTGTCCGAGCTCTTGTTGTTCTTCGCGACTTCCTCGGAAGCCAGTTCCTTGACTCTCAGGTTGAGCGTTTTGGTGTCGCCATCGCGCAGGATTTTGACCGGCACAGTCTGGTCCGGCTGCGTGCGCGCAACCGCAAGTTTCAGATGCCGGCTGTCAGTCACGTCTTTGCCATTGAATTCGAGAACCACATCGCCGTTCTTGAAACCGGCCTTTTCGGCCGGGCTCTTGGGCGCGACGTCGGTCACAATCGCTCCATGGTGCTCTTTGAGCTTGAACTGGTCAGCGAGGTCCGAAGTGACATCCTGGATCCACATGCCGGCATAGCCGCGCGTTACCTTGCCATCACGCACCAGACTGGTCATGACGTCTTTGGCAAGATTGGCAGGGATGGCGAAGCCAATCCCGTTATTGCCCCCGCTGCGGCTCAGGATGGCTGTGTTGATACCGATCAAACGACCGTCGGCATCCACCAGCGCGCCACCCGAGTTGCCCGGATTGATCGCGGCATCTGTCTGGATGAAATCTTCATAGTCAAGACCCACAGCGCCCTGACGGCCAGTAGCGCTGACAATGCCTGTCGTTACAGTCTGGCCAATGTCGAAAGGATTTCCTACTGCCAGCACAACGTCGCCGACTTCGACTTTGTCGCTATCGGCCATTTGGATGGCAGGGAGATCTTTGGCATCAACCTTGATCACAGCCACATCGCTCTTGGGATCGCGGCCAATCACCTTGGCGATGAATTCGCGCCCATCCTGGAGGCTGACCTTGACTTCATCGGCGCCATCCACGACGTGATTGTTCGTCAGGATATAGCCGTCTTTGGTGATGATTACACCCGAGCCGATTCCGTGCTGCCGCGGCATGTTAAAGTTGCGTTTCGGCATCCGGTTCTGGAAATCATCGCCGAAGAACCGGCGCAACATATCGTCCATGCCGGACGGGCCAGGACCATTAAAGGAGGTATTCTGCGCCTTCGTGGTGGTGGAAACTTTAACCACAGCAGGCGTAACTTTTTTCACGATGGGAGCGAAGCTCGAGCGGCCGCCCGAATCCCGTACGATGGGTCGCTCATCCACCGGAATGTTGAGAGCGGCTTTCGTGTCAGCTTTTCCCTTTTGTGTGAACGCAACCGCCGTGCCGGCCAGGACTACTGCGCCGCTTAACAGCAGTGCCGCCAGCCTGTTGCTCATGTGATTCAAAATTTGTTTCATAGTTTCGTCTGTCAGTTGAGATGATTGTTTTGATTTTTCGTCTCTGAAGAAATAGACCACGCGTATATGACTGGCCGCTTTCGGCAGGATTACACTTTTGTAAGTCGAGGGGATTCCTCCAAGGTCTGTTTCCCGGCAGCTTGAGGCATTCACCCAATGGAGGCGGGCGCGGGTGGAAGAGAACATTCAACCATGCTAAAACGTGGTATTATCTCCCTGACGGTGGCTGCTGTGCCTGGACTTCTAAGTTACACGCGGATATTCGAAACGATGGTGCCGGCAGCCAATATTGCATTTTGCATATTGTTCGGGTTTTCTGTGTTGTCGTTTCTGTTCGCGCTCTTTGAAGACGAGACCGTCCCGGCCGTGGTCGCCTCACATCTGGAGTCACGGGCTTTGTCGCTGGATGCGGCGGAAGTGGCCAGAGTAGCGTCGTAGCGAAACTTTAGAAAAATTCGTCAGACCGGTCGGGTCAGTCAAACCAGTCGGACCGGTCAGACAGATGCTTTTTATCGCCCGGTCGGAGTCGGAACGGTGCTCGGGTGGCCGGGGTGGTCACGAAATTATTGCTGGAA
>Ga0137394_10002841_pt1 | contig 12909 bp, 10 predicted proteins | sample czobulk116metaG_FD_108278 | JGI IMG/M metagenome (GOLD analysis project Ga0137394, IMG submission 108278) | Vadose zone soil microbial communities from Angelo Coast Range Reserve, California, USA - czobulk1.16 metaG | ecosystem: Environmental > Terrestrial > Soil > Vadose zone | place: USA...
AATCCTCCGGCGGGCTCCGTGGTCACAGCCGCGGCTTTCAGCGCCGCGATTGCTTCCGGCACCTCGATCTCTTCCTGCGCAGAACCATCGCTTTCGGTGTTGAACACGACAGCGCTTACGGGATTGCCGGCTGCCGGGACAAACCAGAGCTGATAGTCCTTGTCTGCGGGTAATCGCGGCAGGTCTCGAACGATGAATAACCATTTTTTCTTCGACTGGTCCCAGAAAATTCTGCCCTTCGCCTGAACATTCAATCCCTGGCCGGCGAGATTCACAACCCGCACATCCGGCGAAGTCAGCGTAGCGATATAGGTTCGATTCTGGGCTACTTCAACTTCGAGTTGAGCCACACGGCTCTGAAGCGTGTCGGCCAGATGCCGCAGTTCGTTGTTGGCGCGCGTCATGGCGAGCGCAACCACGATAGCGCCTATCGCAGCGGTACTCGTGACGAGTTCCATCCAGTGGCGGCGAATAAACGGAAACGATGGGACGGTTCTGGCAGGAGCCGCGCTTCGCGCCTGTTCCATCAATCGTTGTTTAACAGAAGGCGATGGAGCCGCAGAAAGGGTGCTGAATGCGAGCATGGATATTGCCGATTGAAGCTCGTTGACTTCCAGGCGGCATACGGCACACTGGTCTTCTTCGAGATGGCGTGCGTATTCCTTCCCCTCGCTGTCCGTCATCGCACCGGCAGCATAGAGGCTCGCCTGCTCTTGAAGGTCCTCTGTTAATTGCTCGTGGCGCATAAAGCGTTGTCTATTGGCCGATCCCGCACAAACTCCCTCCTAAGTTAGTCTAAGTCAGGGGGGAATTTTGCGCCTCCTTCTATAAATACGCCCTTAACCGCTTCCGCAGATGCATCATTCCGTTTCGAATCCTATCTTTAACAGTACCCAGCGGTTGCCCCAATGCGGTCGCAATCTCGGTATGAGTCATTCCCTGAAAGTATGCCATCTCCAGCGCGATTCTCTGCTGTTCCGGCAGGGTTTGCAAAGCTTCCTGTACACCCCTGCGCGTATCCGCCACAACCAGGCTGTCCGGCTCAGGAGGCGCGGACGCCGGGTTATTATGCGCCTCGATCTCGTCGGTCTTCGTCGGTTGGCGGTTTGTGGATCGAATACAGTCGATCGCGCGGGTACGCGCGATCGTCAGAAGCCACGCGATGGGCTTGCCACGCGACGAATCGTATCTCGACGATTGCTGCCAGACCTGCCAGAAGACGTCGGTTAGAACATCTTCAGCATCTTCGCGATTGCCCACAATCCGCAAAACCAGCGAGAACGCGACGCGATTGTAGCGCGTATAAAACGTTTCCAGCGCATTTGCGTCTTTCGATGCCATCCGCTGAATTAGTTTCCGGTCTTCCTCTTCGAGACGCTGGTCTTTGGACATGCAACCGGGAATTATGAGCAATTTGTTATTTCAATGCGAATCTTTGCTGCTTATGATAGTCCACACAAATACCTGGGCACGTGACATTCGCGACATCGGAGGGACGAGGAGACATTTTGGCGCATCTCGCCGTGAGTTTCTAACTGTTTCGGCGGCGGCAGGAATGCGAGCGCTTCTTTCCGCGCATGGATTGACTGCGCAGACAAGATCGCCCGCCGCCACTACCGAGACCGTTCGCATCGACGTTCATCATCACATTGTGCCGCCGCCTTTAATCCAGGCGATTGGTGCGCAGCGGCTCGGTGCGGCCTCTGCAAACTGGACACCGATGCGGGCGATCGAGGAGTTGGAACGGGGAGGCGTGTCTACGGGTATGAGCTCGATCGCGCCGGCGGGAGACCCGTTCAACGATCCCTCGACAGCCGTTCGCCTTTGCCGTCAATGCAACGAATATGGGGCGCGCCTCGCTGCGGATTATCCTCGGCGTTTCGGCGTGTTCGCCTCGCTGCCGCTACCGAACATCGACGGAAGCCTTCGCGAAATCGAGTACGCCTTCGGCACGCTGAAGGCCGATGGTATCGCTCTGTTCACGAGCTACGGTGACAAATGGCTCGGTGACCCGGCGTTCAATCCCGTGTTTGAAGAACTTAACCGGCGCAATGCCATCGTTTACACTCACCCCAACACAGCTAACTGTTGCCGGAATCTTCTCCCCAATGTGGGGGACGGCGCCATTGAGTGGGGAACCGACACCACCCGTGCCATCACGCAGATTGTTTTTGGCGGGGCCGCGGCGCGCTACCCGAACGTGCGCATGATCTTTTCGCATGGTGGCGGAACCATGCCGTTCCTGATTGAACGGTTCTCAAACATGGCGAAGTCGGCCCAACTCGCGCCCAGGTTTCCGCAAGGTTTTGAGGGGGTAGCGTCGAAGTTCTACTACGACACGGCGCAGGTCGCCAACCCTGCGGCAATGTCAGCACTCACCAAAGTCATTCCTGTGTCGCAGATCGTCTTCGGAACGGATTATCCATTCCGCACTGCAGCGGAGCACGTTACGGGATTAAAAGCCTGCGGCGTGTTCAGCGCAAAGGATCTTCAAGCGATCGACCAGAATGCCTTGCGATTGTTACCGAAATTCAAAATTTAAAGGAGGAATGATGCGCCAAAGAGTCCTGCTTCTGCTGCTTCTGTTGCTCTGCGCCACTATGGGTTTCACCCAGTTCAGAAAAACTATCGATATCTATGTCGTCGATGTTGAAGGCGGGAATGCCGTACTGTTTGTCACACCTTCCGGCGAGTCGATGCTGGTCGACTCCGGAAACGGCGGTGCGGCCGCGGTGCGTGATGCCGAACGAATTGCGGCGGCGGCGAAGGACGCGGGAGTGACGGCGATCGATCACTTGATCATCACACATTACCACGGCGATCATATCGGCGGCCTTGCGGAACTAGCTCAGCGGATACCGATCAAAGACTTCATCGACCACGGGCCGAACACTCAACCGAATGCCGCTGTCGACGCGTTTCTGCAGGGTGGATACCGCGAACTCTACGGCAAGACCAAACATACCGTCGCGAAACCCGGCGATAAGATTCCTATTGCCGGTGTGGATTGGCGCATCGTGACCGCGGCCACCCAGGTCATCAAGACACCTTTACAGGGCAAAGCTACACCGAACCCATCTTGCGGCAATTTCACGCCGCAAACCGGTATCAACCTCACGGAAGATGATCAGTCCGTAGGAAGCTTCATTACTTTCGGGAAGTTTCGAACCATTCACCTGGGAGATTTGACGCTAAACCGGCAGTTCGAACTGATGTGCCCGATGAATCGTCTCGGCACGGTCGATCTCCTGATTGCGGCACGTCATGGAAACGTCAATGCTGAATTTCTCGCGCACGCGCTTCGCCCGCGCGCAATCGTAACCAACAACGGCACGCGCAAAGGCGCGCAGCCCGAAGCAATGAAAATCTTCTTCGCCTCACCGGGTATTGAAGATGTATGGCAGGTTCACTTTTCACAGCTCAGCGGACAGGAATACACTGTCCCGGGAATGTTCATCGCCAATTTGATCGACCAGCAGCAGGACGCGATGCCCGTGACACCATTGCCGGCTCCGCCTCAAGGTCAACAGGCTCCTCCGCCGCCGGAGCACAACGGAAAAGCCTATTACTTCAAGATCTCGGCCCAACAGGACGGAGTCTTCACGGTGACCAATACACGCAACGGCTTCAGCAAGACCTACGGGTCGAAGGCCACGAGTAACTAAACATGTTTTTAAATGACATATGAGAATTGACAAGTGACCAATGACATATGCCATTGGTCACCGGTCAATTCTCCTATGTCATTTCAGACTCCCTCCAACTCCGCGCGCATCAAACCGATAGTGTAACCATCGAAATGATGGTCACCGAGGTTACTCACCTCATCATTTTCTGCGCCCAGCACCTTCTGGTCGAGAACACTTTTCCCATGTGAATCTGCGGTTTAGCCATTCAGGCGTCTCGACACCCACGGAATCGAATGGATGGAACGCCGGCTGCCTTTGAGAGCAGCGATCGAGCAACATGAAACAAATCAAAGGAGAGAAAAATGACGACGAGAAACATTATTCGTGCTTGGAAAGATGCAGAGTACCGAAACAGTCTCACGGATAGCGAGCGGACTTCACTGCCCGCGCATCCGGCAGGTTGCATCGAACTGAAGGATGCGGATCTGGACGACGTAACGGGTGGGAGGCCATGGCCGACAACGATTCAGATCTTCTGCAGCCTCTTCGTTAACTGTTACTGACACGACTATTACAGACAGGGATGAGCGACATGGTGACTCAGCAAGGGTTTCACTCTTCCAATTGGTATCAAGCGATCACCTTGGCCGAACGGATCACATCTTTACACGCCATTGATCGAGCAACAACCGGCGTAGGCGTGGATTCTGATCTCTCGATGCGGCGGATGGCTCAATGGCGGTCGCAACCGCCATTTACGGTGAACTCCCGGTTCAATCAGCGTGTCGCTCTGGATGAGATCTCTGAAGACGAGTTTCTGCATCTCCTCGGCGAGCCTGCAGAATCTGTTCAGAAGCGTTTTTTCGCTCGACCGCCCTGGTTAGAGGAGCTGGACAGGGCTTTCTCAACGCTTCCCTCATCAAAGCCTTTGCCGTTCCCCGACGGGGCGGCCGCAGGAAAGCACGCCACGTTCATCGAGGCGATCGAACCGCTGATCCGGCGGGGCCGTGAGCGCTTGCGTGAAGGATTAAACCGGCTTGTCCAGCCGCGGCCCGATTTGCCGTTCGATCCAGGAACTATCGAGGATGTCCTTTACGCCAATCTGCCCGGGCAACTGCTCCTCAGGCTGAGCCGAACTTTTGTCCTGGAACTGAATGTTGCCCGCCTTGAGGGCGTTCTGACGGGGAGCACGCCGGAGGAGCGATTTCAAAGCTTTGTGGAGCGGCTGCGCCGGCCCGGAGTCATTCTGGCGCTGTTGGAGGAGTATCCGGTTCTGACTCGCCAGCTCATGACTTGCATCGATCAGTGGGTGACTTTCGGTCTGGCATTTCTGGAGCACCTGCTCAGCGACTGGGAGGCGCTCCGGACGGCCTTCGAGATCGAAACGAATCCCGGTGTTCTGGTGGAAGTGAACGGCGGCACGGGAGACAGGCATCGAGGAGGGCGCAGCGTGCTTCTGCTCAGGTTCAGTTCGGGTCTGCGCCTTGTTTATAAGCCAAGGTCGTTGGCCATCGACACACACTTTCAGGAACTGCTGAACTGGCTTAACCTGCGCGGCAATCATCCGCCATTTCGGACATTGAAAGTTCTGGATCGTGTGAGCCATGGGTGGATGGAATTCGTTGAGGCCGCGAGTTGCTCATCGCCGGATCAGGTTCACGCCTTCTACGAACGCATGGGTGGATACCTCGCGCTTCTTTATGCGCTGGAAGCAACCGATTTTCACAGCGAGAACCTTATCGCAGCCGGCGAAGATCCGATGCTGATCGATCTGGAGACGCTTTTTTGTCCCTTCGTTCAGAGCCAGCAGGCCCAGGCGGAGGCCGATCTGCTTGCTGCGGACCTGATCCAGGCCTCGGTTCTCCGCGTGATGTTGTTACCCCAGCGTTTGTGGAATGTCGGAGATTCGGAGGGCGTCGATATCAGTGGTCTTGCCAACAACGCAGGTCAACTGACCCCATTTGCTGTTCCCAACTGGGAAAGACAAGCCACAGACGAGATGCGGCTGATTCGTAAAAAAGTGGCGATGTCTGGAGAAAAGAACACTCCAACCCTTAACGGTGATGACGTGCCTGTGCTGGAGTACGTGGACGCGATTGCGAAGGGGTTCACGAACATTTATCGCTTACTCGAGAAACATCGTCATGAACTGATATCCGATAACGGACCGCTCGCCGCTTTTGCCAACGACGAAATACGGGTCATTCTTCGCCCGACACAGACTTACGGCTCCTTGCTGATGGAGAGCTATCATCCCGACACCTTGCGAAATGCTTTAGACAGGGATCGCCTGTTCGATCGTCTGTGGATGCACGTGAAGCATTTTCCGCACTTGAGCCGGGTGATTGCACACGAGAGAGAAGACATGCACAGGGGCGACGTTCCAAGGTTTACGACCCAGCCCAATTCTCGCGATCTGTGGAGTCATGCGAACCGGCAGATCAGCAACATTCTCGATGAATCAGGCATGGCTATGGTTCAACGCCGTGTTCAGCGGCTAGGCGGCAACGATCTCGGGAAGCAGATCTGGTTCATCCGGGCTTCATTGGCAACCCTGCGCAGTGCGGCCGGCGGATCACGGCAGGTTACCCATCATCCTGTTGTGCAGACCACCGTCATTGACCGCGAACGACTGCTGACGGCGGCACGCGCCGTGGGTGATCGTCTCGAGACGCTGGCCGTACGCGGTGAAGATGATGTGACCTGGATCGGCCTGAACTATATAAACGAGGGAAACGCGGCTGTAAAACCTCTGGATATGGATCTCTACGACGGCATTCCAGGGGTCGCGCTGTTTCTCGCTCATCTCGGCGCGTTGACCGGAGAAGAGCGCTTCACTACCTTGGCCGAACGTGCAGTCACGAACATGCGTCGCAGGATTGAGGCCGAGGGGTCCGAAGGCCGGGCCACAGTGCCACTCATTGGCGCCTTTTGCGGCCGGGGAGGACTGATTTATACGCTGACGCACCTTGGCTCGCTCTGGGCAAAACCAGCTTTAATTGACCAAGCCGAGGCGCTTGTCGATCTTCTCCCTGCGCCTATCGATCAAGACCAGGAATTAGACATCATTGGAGGCGCCGCAGGTTGCATCGGCGCCTTGCTCGGTCTGCATCGTGCAGCCCCTTCCGGTCGCACGCTCGCTGCGGCAATCCGATGCGGGGATCGCCTGCGGGACCGCATTCAATTGAACAAACATCCGAAGTTGCTGACTGGTTTTTCGCACGGCGCCGCCGGTATGGCCTGGGCGCTTCTGGAGCTGGCGTCGGTCGCCGGCGAAGAGCGATTCCGGAAGACTGCACTCGAACTGATCGAGTGGGAGCGGAGCCTCTTCAACGCTGAAAAGAAAAATTGGCCCGACCTGAGAGACCGTCAGCCAGGTTTGCCGGCAGGCCCCGCAGTCAAGGACGAGCCGGGCTTCTGCTTCGCCTGGTGCCATGGTGCACCTGGCATTGGACTGGCGCGATTGCGTTCGCTCCCACACCTGGACGATACGCAAACCCGTGCCGAGATCAACGCCGCGTTGGAGACAACCCTGGCGCAGGGCATCGGCCGCAATCACTCTTTGTGTCATGGAGACCTGGGCAATCTGGAGCTCATTGTATACGCCAGCCGGTGGCTCGACTCACGTTGGGAGGCCGAACGAAACCGCCTGGCAGCGACCATCCTGGACGACATTGAGCGCCGTGGTTGGCTGTGCGGCGTTCCTTTAGAGGTTGAGACACCGGGCCTGATGACGGGGCTCGCTGGTATAGGTTATGGGTTGCTCCGCCTGGCCGACTCAATGCGTGTGCCTTCTGTGCTTGCCCTCGAAGGACCGGTTGGTATCAGGACAGGCCCATGAAAAACTCCAACTACACGATCTTTCGCGTCGACGCGATTGAGCGCTATTCGAGCGGCAGGCAAGCTCCGGTGTTTCCCCGCCTGGTCTCTCCGCCGGCCTTCATGTACTTATGGGGCGTGCTTGCATTGCTCATAACTGGCGGATTGATCCTGCTTCTGCCGGCGATCGGCAGTTTCCTTGGGGGATGATCGAATGAGGCGGAAACGCGTGCCCGTTGTACTTCAAATGAACGCGGTCGAGTGCGGAGCAGCCTGTCTTGCGATGATCCTTACATATTATGGCCGCCGTACAACGGTGGCACAGTGCAGAGACCTTCTCGGCATAGGCCGCGATGGTGTCACGGCGCAAGCCATCGTCAGGGCTGCGCGTAGTCTCGGTCTGCGTGTGCGGGCGTTCTCAACCCCACTCGACGGTTTCAAATATGTGCCTCTGCCGGTAATCGCCCACTGGAACTTCGATCACTTTGTTGTCGTGGAACGCTGGTCCCCCGAGCGGGTTGAAATCGTTGACCCCGCTCGGGGCCGGCGCCGACTAAGGGCGGATGAATTCGATGCCGGATTTACAGGCGTGCTGTTGACTTTTGAGCCCGGTGTTCAATTCCAACCACGTCATGGAATGAACCAGCCATCGCTCGGCCGCTATATCGGATCTCTCATTCATCAGCCGGGCGCGGCTGCTATCCTTGCGCAGATTCTGGGAGCCTCTGCCATTCTGCAGGTGATCGGACTGGCGATCCCCCTGTTGACCAAGGTGGTCGTGGATCAGATCATCCCTCATCAAATCCGCAGCACGATGACAATGATTGGCGCCGGGATGATCATTCTGGTGCTGGCTCTGATGGTAACCAGCTATTTGCGTGGCGCCTTCGTCATCTATCTCCAGGGGCGCCTGGATTCGCGGATCATGCCGGACTTCTTCGAACACATGGTCTCACTCCCGTTCCGCTTCTTCCAGTTGAGGAACACCGGCGACCTGCTCGCGCGGATCGGAAGCAATACGATGATTCGGGAAACCCTGACGAATCGGACAGTATCCGCTGTGTTGGACGGCGCCTTTGTCGTCGTCTACCTCGGAATTCTGTTGTTTTGGCATCCATTCTTTGCGCTGATTGTGCTCGGCCTTGGATCGGCCCAGATTGTGCTGTCGCTTGGTTCCGCTCGACGCCTCCGGCACCTGATGGAACAGGATCTTGCCGCCAGCGCGGCGTCGCAGAGCTACCTTGCCGAGGCGTTGATGGGAATCGCCACAGTCAAGGCCTCTGGCGCGGAGGATCGCGTTCTCGAACACTGGTCGAACTTGTTCTTCAAGCACCTGAACATATCGCTCGAGCGAGGCCATCTCTCGGTGATCCTCGATACGGCGATGAACACGCTGCGCATGTTCTCTCCCCTTGCGTTGCTGTGGGTAGGCGCCAACCATGTACTGAACGGTGAAATGAGCCTGGGAACAATGCTGGCGGTCAATGCGCTCGCGGCATCTTTCCTTGTGCCCCTGGCGTCACTCGTGTCCAGCGGTCAGCAACTGCAACTGGTACGTGCGCATCTGGATCGGTTGGCCGACGTTGCCGAAGCGCAACCGGAACAGAACTTGAAGGAAGTACAACCAGCGCCCTCGCTCGCCGGTCGGATTGAACTCAAGCGCGTGAACTTTCGTTATGATCCACAGGCTCCGCCAGTGTTGCGTGACATCACGGTGACCGTTAAAGCGGGTCAGAAAGTGGCTCTCGTCGGGCGAACCGGATCGGGAAAGAGCACGCTGGCAAAGCTTCTTCTTGGCCTCTACATACCGGGCGAAGGCGAAATTCTCTACGACGGAATACCGCTTCAGAACATCAATTACCGCACATTGCGTAAACAATTTGGCGCAGTGTTGCAGGACCTCTCTCTGTTCAGTGGCTCGATTCGTCAGAACATCGCTTTCAACGATCCCGGCCTTTCGCTGGAACAAACCGTGAAAGCCGCCCGGCTGGCACAGATTCATGACGAGATCATGAGGATGCCCATGGGCTACGAAACTCCGGTCGCCGAAGGAGGATCTGCTCTGTCGGGCGGGCAGCGGCAGCGCATTGCGCTTGCCCGCGCGCTGGCGCATCAACCCGCGATTCTTCTGCTGGACGAAGCGACAAGTCATCTTGATGTCGTCACCGAACAGATCATTGAAGAGAACCTGAATGCCTTGCCCCTGACACGGATCGTCATCGCTCACCGATTAAGCACGATTCGCAACGCCGACTTGATCCTTGTTCTGGATGACGGAGCCATTGTGGAACAGGGCTCCCACGAAGAACTGCTCGCGAAACGCGGAAGCTATGCGCAGCTCGTCCACAGTCAATTACAGTCGCAAACAAATCAGGGTCCCGCCCCTGCAGCAGCGGACACTCGCACTCTTTCCACCATCATCTTGATTGCCTGACCATCACAATGATGGGCTGGTGCCGCCGGCTTTGTTCCTGCATCCGGGTCTTCCCCATCCACAGAGTGGCGCATCAACAGGTTAGCTGGGAGGCGGCAATCCGACCCAAAGGAAACCGGCGTGCCAATTGGACAGCGACTCGGAGCAATCAAGGTTTCGAGTGAAACAGTGAAACAAGGATAAGGAGCATCGTATGACAAACGAAAAAATTGTTCGCGCCTGGAGAGACCCTGAGTACCGCGCCAAACTAAATGAAACCGAGCGTGCCGGATTGCCAGATCATCCGGCCGGTTGGATCGAACTGGAGAACGCTGACTTGAACGAGGTAGCAGGGGGCTTGCCGGAGCTCACGAGAATCATAGTCATGTGCACGCCCTTCCACTTCTGCTAACGCTTCTTGTGGTCGAGAGACAAAGGAGGCCTTAAATGACATATGGGAACAGCCACGTCATTTAAGGCCTCCTTTGTCGCTTTGTGGGTCAAATACCCGCATACCACGAGTAACCGTTTTCAGCGCCCTGCGCTCCCAATCCTTTACCCCAGTCCTTGGTGCTGTCGGTTACTGTAATCGCCGAGAGGTATTTCAGGTTCTTGTAACCCAGCTGGCGCTCCACGCGCAAACGCACCGGCGCCCCATGCGGGACGGGAAGATCGTGCCCGTTCATACCATAGGCCAGCAAGGTTTGAGGGTGCCATGCATCCCCCATGTCCAGGCTGTCCCACCATCCATCGACGCTATAAAAGAAGACGTACCTGGCTTGCGGCTGAATACCAACCTCGTTAAGGACCAGGGACAGCGGCACGCCTGTCCACTCCGCAATTGCCGACCACCCTTGCTCGCAGATGTGTTCTGTAATCTGCGTGCGCGAAGGATAGCTTCTCAGTTGCGCGAGGGAAAATTCCGACGGACGGGCGACCATTCCATCGACCGTGAGCTTCCACTGATGGAAACCGTTGCGCATATCCTGCCGGTAAACCTGATCTTCGGGCAAAACCGTATTGATGGCGGGGAAATTTGTGGAAATTTGATTCCGGCTGAACTCTCGAGCCAGTGGTTGGCGCGACAACAAAATTCGATGCGTCGCGTATGTCAGGGTTGCGCCAACACCGAACAGGCCTCCGGCGTCGGGCGGCAGCAGGCCGTAGCGCTTCCCGAAAAACACCGAGGCGGCGGCAGCTGTGGAGGCTGCAAATCCAGTCGTGATCATCGCGCGACGCGTGAATAGCTTGCCCATCGATGATCTCCTTATAGTTGCACAGGGCCGCGATCGATAATCATGGCGCCCACTCGTTGCCTGAATCCGGCCAGCCAAACCATTGCGACATGCGCCATCAGGAATAAAATCAGAAAATCCATCACGAGAAAATGGATCGTTCGCGCTGATTGATGTCCGCCGAACAAGCCAACCATCGCGGGGAGCACCGCCATGACGGCCGGCGACATAGCGAGTCCGGTTCCTATCATCAGCGGAAACAGCACAAAGACCACTGCAAGATAGGCCAACCGCTGTACGACGGTGTATGTCTGTGTCATGCGGCTGCCGAAATGACGCGTCAATAACCCAGACACCACGTAGACCATTCCGTTCAGCACAACAATCCAGGCTGCCAGAAAGTGGAGGCTTCTACCCCAGCCCGATTCATCCGTGTTCAGCGGTATGGGCAAGTCAATTAATGCAGGAGTTCCAAAGGCTCCGGTTTCACCCCAATACAAATGTGGATGCGCCATTAGAATCGCAATACCGCTGACCAGCAGGGCGAGGAAGCTGAAGGTGTTTATCCAGTGCGTGAGGCGGACCACAGCGGCGTGAGGAGGCGGATCCGGGACATTCTGCTTTTCGATAGTTGCCTTCATCGATTTTATAGATTCGTCAACCTATAGACTGCTCCGCCGCGCATGTCAAGCAAGGTGTTCAGCAATGCGGACCCGGAATGACCATATGAAATCTACATTTGAATACACCCATTAATTGATCGGGAACACAATCTGAAGGACAATGTCGCCGGGCGTCATGAACTTCAACCAAGGGAGATCGATCATGAAAAAAGTTTGGCTGTGTGCGGTGCTGGTCTGTTTCTGGACCGGGCTGGGGTTTGCTCAAACGACGGCAGAACTGATCAACGACGGCAAGAACCCCGAAAACGTCCTCACCCACAGCATGGGCTACGATCGAAAGAACTTCAGCCCGCTCAAGCAAATCAATAAATCGAACATCAAGCGCCTGGTGCCCATCTGGAGCTCGAGCCTCATGAATGACATGGGTGAACTGGGAACGCCGACGATCTACAACGGCGTCATGTACGTGATCAACGGCAAGTGGACATTCGCCATAGACGTTGAAACCGGGAGGCAGATCTGGCGCACGCCGGTGGAACTTGAAGCGGGGATCACGCGGGCCGCGTTCAATAGAGGCGGGGCGACGATTTACAACGGCAAAGTCTTTCGCATAACCATCGACAACCATGTCCTGGCACTCGACATGAAGACCGGCAAAGAGCTCTGGAACCAGAAATTCGCCGACTCCAAAGAGGGTTTCTATGCCACCGGGGGCCCGATTGTTGCCAATGGCGTATTGATTTCCGGCGTGTCCGGTGGAGAGTCCACCACGCGCGGGTTCCTTGACGGCTGGGATCCGGATACCGGCAAGAAATTATGGCGCAGATACACGATCCCGGCACCGGGCGAACCTGGTTCCGAGACGTGGCCCAGGAACAGCGACGCCTGGAAGTACGGCGGAGGCCCGACGTGGCGTTCCGGTTCCTACGATCCCGGACTCGATCTCGTATATTGGGGAACGGGCAATGCAGAACCCTACGACCCCAGACCTCGCGAGGGTCTCGATAGCTTGTTCACCAACAGCGTGCTCGCGATACGGCCGAAAACCGGTGAGGTTGTCTGTTATTTTCAGTACACGCCCAATGACGTGTACGACGTGGATGCTACCGACGAGAAGCTGCTTGCCGATATTCAGGTCGGCGGGCAACTTCGGAAAGTCATGATTCAAGCCAACAAGAACGGCTTCATGT
>Ga0137394_10002845_pt1 | contig 12904 bp, 13 predicted proteins | sample czobulk116metaG_FD_108278 | JGI IMG/M metagenome (GOLD analysis project Ga0137394, IMG submission 108278) | Vadose zone soil microbial communities from Angelo Coast Range Reserve, California, USA - czobulk1.16 metaG | ecosystem: Environmental > Terrestrial > Soil > Vadose zone | place: USA...
CACGGCTTCCCGTTTTTGTAGATGCGGCGCCCACTCGCGAAGGTATGCCACCAGGCGCTCCTGGCGGTCGGCTTCGCAGCGCAGCTCGAGAATTTGCTGCTTCCACAATAATTCCATGGGCAATGTGGCCGCAACGAGATAAGAGAGGTCTTCGGGCGGACCGCCTTGGAGATTTTTTGGATAGTCGTCGAAGATGAGCGTGTGGCAGGCCTCGAAGAGTTCGATGAGTTCGCGCTGGATGCGAAGATTGGCGGCGGTTTCGCGATCCTCGAGATAATCCACCCGGCCTTCGAGGAGCGGGTCTTGCTGGAAGAGTTCGAGGACGCGAAATGGAGCTCGGCCGACGGCGAGGATGTCCATGCGGCCGTCGGCGTGGCGTTTTACGACATCGAGGATTTCCGCGGTGCAGCCGACGCGCGCTAAACCATTGGGCAAGGAAAGAAGCATGCCGAATTCAGATTTCTCCGCGAGGCAGGCTTTTACCATAGCCCGGTAACGCGGCTCAAAAATGTGCAGGGGAAGCTCGGCGCCGGGTAGGAGGACGACGTTCAACGGGAAAAGCGGAATGCGTTCTGGCCGCATGGGTCCCACACCAAATCATACCAGAGGAAGCGACATGTGTGCCGTGACTGGTAAAACTTGCGACCGGGACCTGTGTCAAACCCTGGACCGGGCAAGGAATCACGGAATGTTCGGCGATGGAGAGCGAATTAATCTCCCGTTCATCTTAGGATGCCGAGAATGACATGGCTCGGTGGCTGCGATTCGCAACCGGCAGAAATGACGCCGCCGCTTCAACAGGTGCGAGGCAGAGATTTGGAGATCCTGCTCGCGTACCTTCCAGATGCGGACAATGCGTATAATCTACGGCAGCCTGATGCTCAAATCGCTGGTTCTAAGGCTGAGCTTACGGGCACGCTCACCGCAAGCCGGAGGATTGGTGAATTACGCGGCGCTGATTCAATCCGCCCTGGTAGCCCTGCTTAGGAACAAGATGCGAAGCATCTTGACGGTCCTGGGAATAACTATCGGAATCGCGGCGGTCATCTGTGTCGTTGCCATCGGCAAAGCGGGACAGGCCCGCGTCGAGCAGCAACTGAACAATCTTGGGGATAATTTTGTCTGGATTGAGGCCGGGGGGCGGGCCGTTAATGGGGTCCGGACGGGGACACATGACACCAAGACGCTGACGGTCGCCGATGCAATGGCTATCAAGAATCAGATTTCGCTTATCAAGAGCGTTTCGCCCAATGTGGATGATCCTGTCCAGGTAATCTATGGCAACCAGAATTGGCACACATCGTACCGTGGTGTTTCGTCGGAATACTTCGAGATAAAGCGCTGGTTAGTAGAGCAGGGTGCAATATTTTCGCAAGACGACGTGGATCGAGCGGCAGACGTTTGTGTGCTGGGACGCACCGTACGTGATCAGCTCTTTGGTGTCGAAGATCCCATCGGCAAGGTGATCCGGGTCACAAACCTTCCCTGTAAGGTCGTGGCTACGCTTTATCCGAAGGGGCAATCGCTTTCCGGTCAAGACCAGGACGATACCATCATCCTCCCGTACACCACGGCCCAGAAGAAACTCAAAGGGATTACATGGCTCGACGACATCCTGTGCTCGGCGGTTTCGGCGGATGCGGTCAAAGTCGCGGGACAGGAGGCAACAGCCGTTCTCCGGGATCGCCATCATCTGCGTCCCGAGCAAGAAGACGATTTTAACATCCGGAATCCGGAGGACATTATTCAGGCGCAGCTCGATGCCAGCCGGACATTGACCATTCTTCTGATAGCCATTGCTTCCATATCTCTGTTGGTTGGCGGAATCGGGATCATGAACGTCATGCTCGTTTCGGTAACCGAACGGACCCGCGAGATCGGTGTTCGAGTGGCGGTTGGCGCGACGGAAGAGGCCATCCAACTACAATTCCTGGGAGAATCGATCGTTTTGAGCCTGGTCGGAGGCGCGGCAGGAGTGCTATTCGGCCTGTTTGGATCTTACCTCGTCGGGCAGACGCTGCATTGGCCCATACAAATGTCGCTTGAGTCGGTGGTGATCGCGGCGTTCTTTTCAGTAGCGGTGGGCGTATTCTTTGGATATTACCCGGCGCGAAAGGCGTCCCTGCTCGATCCCATCGAAGCGCTGCGATATGAATGAACAGCCGGACTTTGATTCTCAGGACAAGACATGAAACTACAGAGCAAGTGGCCCATCTTGATTGGCGCCGCGGTCCTCGTTGGATTATTTGCAGCCTTCGGCCTGAACCGCAGCACGCAGGCGCAACACTTTACGGCTAAGGTTGAGCGGGGCGACATTCACGATGTGGTGGACGCCACGGGAACGATCAATGCGGTGATTACCGTGCAAGTTGGATCACAGGTTTCCGGAACTATCGCGAAGCTTAATGTGGACTTCAACTCTCGCGTCCACAGGGGCGACATCGTCGCGCTGATCGATCCCGCATTGTTCCAAGGGGCGCTGCTCCAAGCTTCCGCCGATTTGGATAATGCCAAAGCCAACGTTGTGGCGGCGAAGGCCAATCTGGAAAAGGCGAAAGCAACGTCGCTGCAGACCAAAGCCGACTACGAGCGCACCGCTCTGCTCACTACCGATAAGATCACGAGCCAGCAGCAACTGGACCTCGCCAAAGCCAACTATGATTCAGCGAACGCAGCGGTGGGTGCGGCGGCCGCGAACGTGACACAGGCCGAGGCACAAGTCAGCCAAAAGGCTGCGGCTCTGACGGTGGCCCAAACCAATCTTAACTACACGGTGATTCGATCTCCGATCGATGGCACTGTGGTGGCGCGGAATGTGGATGTCGGACAGACCGTAGCTGCGTCCTTGCAAGCACCGACGATTTTCACGATCGCGCAAGATCTTACCAAGATGCTGGTTTACACCAAGACGGACGAGTCCGACGTGGGCAACATCAGACCGGGGAAGCCGGTCACGTTCAAAGTGGATGCTTTCCCAAAGGACACATTTCATGGAGTGGTCAGCCAAGTCCGGATGAACCCGACCACCGTGCAAAGCGTGGTGACCTATGACACGATCATCGAATTCGCGAATCCTGAGTTGAAGCTTTTTCCAGGAATGACAGCATACGTAACCATTCCCGTGGCCACCGTGCAGAATGTGTTAAAAGTGCCGAACACGGCTCTTCGCTACAAGCCGCCGATGGGGCCGGAGGAGATTCTCGCCGTCTACAAGCAACATGGGATCGAGGGAAGCGAGAGACAGCAGGCTGGCGATGATCCTGCCGTGCCGGGGCGCGGCCCGCAGGCAGGCGGAGAAAATCAAAACCTCCCTCGCGCGCCACGAGCGGAGAAAGCAGTCGTATGGAAGCTGCATGCGGATAACACCATGGAGCCGGTAAAGGTTTCGCTGGGAATAACGGACCACGCGTACACGCAGGTGGCTGCGCTTATCAACGGGGAACTGAAGGACGGAGACGCGCTCATTATCCGGTCGGTGATGCCGAAGACGCAGGCGCCCGGCACATTAAGGCGTTGAGCATCAGCGCCTCGAAACGATCCCGCGGAATCGATGCCATCTGCCAACCAAATCGAAGCTTGGGTAGCCGCAACGGCGGCGAGCACGGTCATACGGGTCGAAGACGTGCACAAGTATTATGAACTGGGCGAAACACGCGTGCACGCGTTGCGTGGAGTGAGTCTGGAGATCCAGAGCGGGGAATTCCTGGCCATCATGGGGGCGAGCGGGAGCGGCAAATCTACGTTCATGAACATACTCGGGTGCCTGGATCGTCCGAGCTCCGGACGGTATCTGCTCGAGGGGATCGATGTTTCCAGGCATGACAAAAAGGCGCTGGCGCTGATCCGGAATCAAAAGCTCGGGTTTGTTTTCCAGGGGTTTAATCTGCTGGCGCGAACCACCGCGCTGGAGAATACCGAGTTGCCTACGCTGTACACAAAGATCGATAAAGCTGAGCGTCAGAAGCGTGCTGCCGAAGCACTGGCGATGGTGGGTTTGGCGGACCGCGCACAGCACTTTCCTTCCCAAATGTCTGGAGGACAGCAACAAAGAGTCGCAGTTGCCCGCGCGCTGGTGAACCACCCATCGATACTGCTAGCGGACGAACCCACCGGGAATCTCGACAGCCGCACCTCTGTCGAAATCATGGAGGTTCTTCAGAACCTGAACGACAAGGGACTAACGATCGTGCTGGTTACGCACGAACACGACATCGCGCAATTCGCCAAGCGCGTGCTGGTTTTCCGGGATGGGAAGATTCGGAAAGACGAGCCGACGATCCATCGTCCAAAAGCCACGGAAGTTCTAAAGACCCTGCCGACACTCGAAGACTGATCAGGATAGTTCGGTGAGAAGGGCTTCCAGTTCGGAGCGGGCGTGCTGGTCGCCTTTTTTCGCGGCGGCGGCGATGCCGTTGGAAAGGATTTGCTTGGCTTCGGCGGCGCGGGATTCGCGGGCGAGGAGCTGGGCGTACATCAAATAGGCGGGGACGTAGTCGGCGTTGTGTTCGAGGAGGGCGCGAAAATGCGTGTCGGCGGCTGCGGGATCGCCACTGTTCATGCATTCCATGGCGAGTCCATAGCGGGAGAAGGCGTCTTTAGGTTTCGTAGCGACGAACTCTTCGAGCATCTGGCGGCGGGTTTTCCTTTGTTCGGTCATTGGGTCGTCCCGTATTATACGGGTGCGAGAGGCGGCGTCCAAACTTGAGCTGCGATGGGGATGCGCATGAAGCGGAACAAGAAAAATGGCGATCACGAGGAGAGTAATTTGGCGGGGAAGCCGGTGAGCGCGTCGCGTTCGGAGATGACGGAAATCGTTCTGCCGGCGCAGACGAATCCGCTAGGAAAACTTCTTGGCGGACAAGTGATGCATCTCGTGGACATGGCTGCGGCATTGGCGGCGCACCGGCATTCGAACAGTTACGTGGTTACCGCGTCGGTGGACTACATCGATTTCAGGAATCCAGTGAGCCTTGGGGAGATCGTCACGCTGAGCTCCCAGGTCAATCGTGTGTTTCATACGTCGATGGAAGTGGGTGTCGAGGTCTATTCTGAGAACGTACTTACGGGAGAGCGGAAGCATACAACAACCGCGTACGTGACGTTTGTGGCGATTGACGAGCACACGCGCAAGCCGAAGACGGTGGCGCCGCTGATTGTAAAAACTGCGGAAGAGAAGCAGCGATTTGAGGAAGCGGCGGAGCGGCGTAGAACGAGGCTAGAGCTTCGGTACGGCACAGGTTCGAACAAGTCGAAATCTAACTGATGACGCTGATGGCGCCGACCCAGCGGACGGGCGTCGTGGGAACCTAACTGCCGCCTTCGGGTCCTTCGGTGACGGCCAGGGCTTTCGTTTGCTCCATGATCTCCCTGGGATTCGCGCCTGGTCCGTTCCAACTCCGCTTCCAGATCGCGGCGCTGTTGCCGGAGGGCGGTAGCGCGTTCGTTGGCGGCTTTTGTTTTCTCCCCCAACTGCCGCGAGTTCCAGGTCGAATAAGCCGTGAGGGCCAGAAGTGCCCTGACACCGGCCCACATCCAGATGGGAACGGTGCGCTTCATTTTTCCAGCGCCTCACGCACTTCATCCGCGACTGCCAAGGCTCGTTCGACGCAAGAGCCGATGGCGGGTCCACGCAAGTAATTGCCCGCGAGCCAAATCCCCGGGTGCTTCCGCAGAAGTTTGGCGATGGCGGCCAGGCGGTCGCTGTGGCCGAGTCCGTACTGCGGGAGGGCGCGGGGCCAAACGGTGACGTTGGAAAAGGTCGGCTCGGCAGAAATTGAAAGGACAGGTGAGATTTCACGGTGGACGAGACTTGTGAGCGCTTCGGCGGGGAGACTTGCGGCGGAAAGATCGGTGGCGCCGCCGACAAAACTTGTTAGGAGGGCGTGGCCCTTGGGAGCGCGGCCAGGGAAGAGAGAGGAATTCCAGACCGTGCCGAGAACGCGGAGGCCGGAAGAGCGAGGCACGAGGAAACCGAATCCGTCCAGAGAATGACCGATATCGCTGATGCGATATCCGAGAGAAACGACGGCGACGGGAGCGTACTCAATGGGAACGAGGAGCGATTCGAATGACGGGTCGAGATGAGCGAGCAGTTTTCCCGTGACGTTCGTGGGAGTAGCGAGAATCAAAGACTTCGTGAAAATGGACTCCGCGGCACCATGGGCGTCGAATTGTACGCTAAACGAACCGCCATTCTGCTGGGAGATTCCCGTGATGCTTGCCCCTGTGTGCAGAGAGGGGCCGAGGATGTTCGAGAGTGCACGTATGAGAGTTTCATTGCCATCGCGGAAAGCCAGGAGTGTGGGGCGCTCGCGGGGACCTGTTTTCGTTTTTGCGGCGCGTAACATGCCCCGGATGATGCTGCCGGCAGATTTTTCGGCTTCGTGGAGGGACGGGAAAGCGCCGCGCAGGCTGAGACGTTCCGGATCGCCCGCGTACACGCCGGAAACGAAGGGACCCGCCAGACGATCGAGAAGCTGAGGAGAAAATTTTCTGCGGACAAAGGCGGCGACCGATTCGTCAGCATCAGGAGGAACGCTTTTTCCAACAAGATCGCGAAGCAACGCCCATTTGGTGGAAGCATTGATCAGCGAGCTGGTGAAAAAGGCAGGCGGACTCAGAGGAAGAGGCCGAAGCGCGCCGTCCACGAGTACGTAGCGAGGCGCGCGGGCGGGAGCTTGGACGACCTGATCGGAAATGCCGAGATCCTGGAAGAGCGCCCGGAGCGGGGCCGCGGCGCTGAAGCTTTGCGGGCCGAGTTCGAGGAGGAAGCTGTCGCGCGCGATGGATTGAATGACTCCGCCGGGACGGGGCGAGGCTTCGAAGAGATGCCCATCCAGGCCGGCTTTGCAGAGTGCATAAGCGCAGACGAGGCCGGAAATTCCTCCGCCGACGACCAATGCTTGGGCGCGTGGCGTCACGGCGTTGTTCCGGTCATCGTGAGCTCAGAGGGTTTTTGAAAAAAGCGGTTTGGCAATAAGGTGCTGCTTTTCGAGATAGGGATCGAAAATCATCGCGAGATTCCGAATGAAGATCCGCCCGAGCCAAGTGGCGCGAATCCGACCTTGATCCAGGAGGACAAGGCCATCCTCGCGGAACGGCTCAAGGCGGCGCAGCTCTTCTTCGAAATACTTGTCGAAGTCGACGCGAAACTCGCGAGAAATTTCATCCTTCACTACGACGGTATGGCAGAGCAATCGGCTGATAACCGCGCGACGAAGACGGTCCTCGTCCGAAAGGTGATAGCCGCGCATGGTGGCGATCCCGCGGGCGTTGACCGCCTTTTCCCACGAAGGGATGTCGCGATGGTTTTGCGCGTAAGCGTTTTGAAAGCCACTGATGGCGGTGATGCCCATGCCATAGAGGTCCGCGCCGGCTTTGGTGGTGTAGCCCTGAAAATTGCGATGGAGCGTGCGGTTCTGCTGGGAAAGGGCGAGCTCGTCGCCGGGCTTGGCGAAATGATCCATGCCGATGTAGAGGTATCCAGCTTCGAGGAATTTGAGGAGGCCGATGCGGAAGATTTCGAATTTTTCCATGCCTTCGGGGAGATGCGCGGCGAACGAGCCTTGCTGTTTTTTCAGCCAGGGAACGTGAGCGTAGCTGAAGAGGGCGACACGATCGGGAGTGAGTTCGAGGATTTGATCCACGGTGTGGGCGAAACGGTCCGGTGTTTGATACGGCAGGCCGTAGATGAGGTCGACGTTGATGCTGTCAAAACCGAGATCGCGCGCGGCGAAGAGCAGGTCGCGCGTCATTTCGAACGGCTGAATGCGGTGGATGGCTTTCTGCACGTCGGCGTGAAAATCCTGGATGCCCATGCTGAGACGGTTGAAGCCGAGCTTCCGGAGAGTTTCCAGATGTTCGAGCGAGGTGACGCGAGGGTCAATCTCGATGCCGATTTCCGCCTCTGCTGCGAAATGGAAATGCTCGCGCGTGAAACCAAAGAGATCCTCGATTTGCGCAGGCGTCAGGTAGGTGGGAGTGCCGCCGCCCCAATGGAACTGCACGACGGGACGGCCTTTCGAAACGCTGCGGCTGACGCGCTCTGCCTCGCGCTTTAAGATTCCGAGGTACGGCGGCGAGACCGCTTTGTTCTTCTCGATGACGACGTTGCACGCGCAAAAAAGGCAGAGGCTTTCGCAGAACGGAATGTGCATGTAAAGAGAGACCGGCGTTTTCGCACATTCCGCTTCTTCGTGCACTTTTACAAGATCGTCGGGGCCGAAACTGTCATTCCAAACGGGCGCGGTGGGATAGCTCGTATAGCGGGGGCCGGGACGATTGTACTTGGCGAGGAATTCCTCTCCGACGCGGAGCTCTTCGCGCATTTGCTGCAGGCTTGGATGAGCAAGTGTCATCGCGACGATTCCTTACCGTGCATGTGCCGCGGGTCGCGCATCTTGAAAGAGCATTTGCTGGCCGGTTTCAACGAAGAGCTTGGCATTCTCAACGGGTGTGTTTTGTAAAATGCCGTGGCCGAGATTGAGAATGTGGCCTTGTCCTCCAAGAGAACTGACAGTGTCTTGCGTGACGGCACGTATTTTCTCTGCCGGGCCAAGCAATACCGCCGGGTCCACGTTGCCCTGCAAAGCGATTTTCGAACCTAAGGACTTGCGAATCTCCGTCAGGTCCAAACGCCAGTCCACGCTCAAAACGTTTGCGCCGGATTGTGCGACAGCGGGGAGCAAATGGTGGGAGGCCTTCGTGTAGTAAATCACGGGCGCAGCATTGCCAAGCCCCGAAATGAGTTCCTGAACCGCGGGAAGTGCGAAGCGGTTGTAGTCGTCAAGATCAAGCTCGCCGCACCAGGTATCGAACACCTGGACGGCGGCGGCGCCTGCAGCGATCTGGGCTTTGAGATAAGGAATGGTTGCTTGTCCGATACGATGTAGCAAATCGCGGAAGGTCTTTGGCTCGTGGTAGAAGAAGCTTTTGGCCGTCGCGAAGCCTTCTCCAGACTTGCCTTCCACCATGTAACACGCGAGAGTCCAAGGCGCGGCGGCGAAACCTAAGATCGGAACTGCCGGCCCCACCGTTTTGACAATGCGGCGGATGGCCTCAGGAAGGAAGCCGGTTTCGGTCTCGGGATCGAAATGCCTCAGCTTCTCGACATCGGCCCTGGAACGCACGGGATTCGGCAAACTTGGACCGGCGTCGCCGAGTTCGAGGGTCAAGCCCATGGCCTCGGCGGGAATGAGAATGTCTGAAAACACAATCACGGCATCGACGCCCAGCCTGCGAAAGGGCTGGAGGGAGACCTCCACGGCGAGATCCGGCGTCTTGCAAACTTCCAGAAATGCGTGCTTTCCACGGATTTCGCGGTATTCAGGGAGATAGCGCCCGGCTTGGCGCATCATCCAGACGGGCAGGCGCGGAGTCGGCTGGCCGCGGCAAGCGCGAAGAAACAAGTCTTTCTGGTTGATAGATGCGGTTGTTTCAGTCATGTTCCGCCGGATGAAGTAAGGATAACAAATCCCGGCGCATCTTGCTGAAACCGGCGCGCGCAGGGCACTCCGACAATGCTTGTACCTTCCTGGGTGGGCTATACTCGAACAGAGACCACCGCAATTCTTCCTGCTGTACGGAGGAACAGGGGCCTTTTCGCGGAAAGAGGCATGATCCATATCGCGCTCATCTTGACGGTTGCCGCCTATGTGCTCAGTCTGGGCTTCTATGTTCGTTACTTGAGCGCCGGCCGCGCGCTCATCGGGCGGCTGGGAACTGTGTTCCTCGCGCTGGGGCTAGTGGCGCACTATTTCGCGCTTCTGGAGCGGTCGCGGGGACTGCATACCGTGCCGTATCACGATTTGTACGGCTCGATGTCTCTGTTCGGCTGGCTGCTGGCGCTGACGTATCTGGGCTTGGAGCTGTATCACAGGCACCGCTCCGTCGGAGCTTTTGTCCTGCCGTTTATCTTGGTGTTCTTTCTGGCGGCGCACCTCGCACCGGCGGACCGCCTTCCGCAGCCTAACCTGCGGGGAGCGGTTTTTGCGTTTCACGTTACCTTGAGCATCCTGGCTTACGCGGCGTTTGCGCTCTCGTTTGTTCTCAGCGTCATTTTTCTGGGTGAGGAGCGGCTATTGCGGCGGCACGAGCTTGGCAACATGGTGTGGCGGTTGCCGCCACTCGAGTTGCTGGAGCGAATGAGTCAATCGAGCGTTTTGGTAGGCCTGGTGTCAATCGGCATTGGAACGGCGCTGGGCTTCGTCTCGGTCGACCGGCTCACGGGCCAAATTTGGTTCTACGATCCCAAGTACGTCGTGACCTTGCTGGTGCTGTTGCTGTACCTGCTCTATTTCCGGCTTGCACGAACCACGACATGGCGCGGCGCCCGCGCTTCGAAGCTCTGCATTTTCAATTTTGTGGTTGTTGTGCTCAGTTTCACGGTGGTGAATTTTTATTTGTCGCACAGCCACCGTTATTTTTAGGAGCGATGGAACCGCGGTATGGAAATCGTTCTCGTGGGATTGAATCACCGGACGGCGCCCGTAGAGGTGCGCGAGAAGGTGTCCTTCAACGCCGAGCAAGCGCGCCGCGCGGCGGATGAGCTGCGCTCCCGCGGAATTCTGGAGGAGACACTGGTGCTCTCGACCTGCAATCGCAGCGAGGTGTATGGCGTCCCGCCGGAGTTTTCACACCAGTGTGCCCCCGGGCTGTCTTCCTTTTTGAGCGAGTTCCACGCGGTTCGGCCGGAGATGCTCAGCGGATCGCTTTATCATCACTACGACCGGGAAGCGGTGCGCCATCTTTTCCGTGTTTCAGCGGGACTCGATTCCATGCTGCTTGGGGAAGCGGAAATCCTCGGTCAGGTACGGGAAGCGTATCGCTTTGCGCACGAGCATGGCGCCACTGGCCCGGTGCTGAATCGCCTGTTTCAGGGTGCGCTGGAAGTAGGGAAGCGCGTGAGGACGGAAACCGATTTGGGAACGAGGCCGATGTCCGTCGCTTCCGCGGGTGTGAAGCTGGCGGAGCGCATTTTCGGCAAATTGGAAGAACGTAGTGTGCTGGTTCTCGGTGCCGGCGCGATCGGCGAGCAGGTCGTCTCGCAACTTCGTGTTCGCGGTATCGCGAATCTTTTCCTGATGAACCGTTCGCGCGATCGAGCGGAAGAACTTGCCCGGGAATATGGGGGGAAGGTGGTCGGGTGGGGGGAGTGGGACGCGGCGCTACGGCTGCCGGACGTGGTCGTGTCATCCGTGGCCGCGGAAGATCTTATTCTTGACCGCGAAATCATCGAACGAGCGATGGAAGCACGAGAGAATCGCGCGCTGTTCCTGATGGATCTGGGCATGCCGAGAAACATCGATCCCGGCGTCGCCAAGCTGTACAACGTGTATGTCTACAACATGGACGATCTCAGCGACATCGTGCAACAAAACCGCCAGGCCCGTGAAAACGAGATTCCCCGCGCCGAGAATATCGTAGAAGCGCACGTTGGGAAGTTTCTCTCGTGGCAGGCGAGCGTCGAACTGGTCAGCCTTGTGGATGAGCTGCGCGCCAGGGTGCAAGAGGAGCGCATCGCGTTCATCAAGGCGCGCATGGAGTCGATGGCGCACCTGAGCGAGCAGGACCGGTTGCGAATGGAAGGCTTGATGGATGAGTTGCTGGAGAAACTGTTACTCGAGCCGGCGCAAAAGTTGCGCGGCGAAAAGGAGCTTCGCCGGAAAGTCCAAAACGTGGAAGCCCTGCGCGACTTGTTTCTTTCCAAGCGGGAAAAACCGTGAGACTACTGCGAATCGGCACGCGGGGCAGTCTGCTGGCCAAGTGGCAAGCGGAATCCATTCGCAAGAGGCTGTTTGCGGCGGCGGGGGTGGAAGCGGAGGTCGTTATTATCAAGACCGCGGGCGACAAAATGCAGCAAGCGCCGCTTACCAAGATTGGCGGAAAGGGAATCTTCATCAAAGAGCTGGAAGAGGCGCTGCTGGAGGAATCCATCGACCTGGCGGTACACAGCGTGAAAGATATTCCCACGGATACGCCTTCGCGGCTGATGTTTCCAGCGGTCTGCCGACGGGACGACGTGCGGGATTGCTTGGTTGGTTCGACGCTTGCGAATCTGCGGCAGGGGGCGCGTGTGGGGACGAGCAGTCTGAGACGTCAGGCACAAGTGCTGCATATTCGGCCGGATCTGGATGTTCGTGACCTTCGAGGAAACGTAGATACGCGATTGCGGAAGGTTGAAAGCGGAGAATATGACGCGATCCTGCTGGCGAAGGCCGGGTTGGATCGCCTCGGCGTGAGCCAGCGGATTTCGGAAATTCTTTCGCCCGAGGTTTGCATGCCGGCGGTGGGCCAAGGTGCCATTGCTGTGCAATGCCGGCTAAAGGATACGCAAACGGCCGACATTTTGGCGCCGCTGGACGATGCGGAAACGCGGACCGCGATCATTGCCGAGCGCGCGCTGTTGGCCGCGTTGCAAGGTGGGTGCCAGGTGCCACTGGGGGCGTGGGCGCGCATCGAACGCAGCGAGCTCGTGCTTGAGGCGTGTGTATGTTCCGTGGATGGAGTGCAGCATGTGAAACAACGCGCCACGGCGCCGCCGGATCAGGCAGCGGCGCTCGGAGAAAGCATGGCGCGACTGCTGATCGAAGCAGGTGCGCAATCCATCCTGGAAGAAGTGAGCCGGCAGCGTGGCTGAAATCGCGCGATCTCCTCTGGCGGGGAAGCGGATTGTTATTACGCGGGCTGCACTGCAGAGCGAAGCGCTTGCCAAGGTGCTTGCGGAATTGGGTGCGATACCGTTAGTGCTTCCGCTGGTGGAATTCGGCGAACCGGAGGATCTTGGTCCGCTCGATGCTGCAATCGCAAAGTTGGAACGATATGACTGGATCATTTTTACGAGCGGCCAGGCAGTCCGGGCCTTTGCGGCGCGCAGCAAGGATCTTGGAGCTTCGCGGAATGCTGC
>Ga0137394_10002846_pt1 | contig 12904 bp, 19 predicted proteins | sample czobulk116metaG_FD_108278 | JGI IMG/M metagenome (GOLD analysis project Ga0137394, IMG submission 108278) | Vadose zone soil microbial communities from Angelo Coast Range Reserve, California, USA - czobulk1.16 metaG | ecosystem: Environmental > Terrestrial > Soil > Vadose zone | place: USA...
CTGCACTGCGCCACGTGGAAGGGGCTTCAGGCGATGGTCGCCTTCCTCTTAAGTTCCGGCGCGGAGGTGAACGCGCACAACAAGAACGAGCACTACGGAACGACGCCGTTGCACGCCGCTGCGCATGCGAATCAGGCGGCGATCGCAGAAATGCTGATTGAGCGTGGCGCGGATGTTAATGCCCTGGACATGAACGGCAAGACGCCAATGCACCACACAACTTTTCATAAAGCAAAAGCAGTTGCAAAATTGCTGCAGAGCTATGACGCGATTTGAGGACCCGTTTCTTTTGGAGCGCAGGCATCTTGCCTGCAATCTCTCGCTAAGGAGTCTGTCGGACGAATAACTAAATGTCTTTCTCTGTGCCTCCTCAGTGGCCTCTGTGTCTCTGTGGTGAATGGTTTTGTTGGTAAATCCACCACAGAGATACAGAGTTCACCGAGGTCGCACAGAGAGTTTTCAGGTTGTTCCGATAAACTCCAAAAAGGGCGGCATGTCTTCAGTCCCGATGTTTCCCAAATTGGCTTTTGTTCCAGCTCAGCGACTCCGCCGCCAGATGCGGAATGAACATATGAAACACTTATTCACGGCGACCGCGCCGATCGATGGCGCCAATATCGAAATGCTCAAAGGCCTGCTCGAGGAGCTGGAAATACGTTGCATGATCAGAAACGAGTACCTCTCGAGCGCGATGGGCGAGATGCCATTCCTGGAAACCTCGCCGGAACTCTGGATTCTGAATGATGTGGACTATCTCAGGGCCAAGGCAACGTTAGACACCTGGCGGACCACCAGAATAGAAGTCAACGATCCATGGGCTTGCTCTGATTGTGGTGAAACCATCGAAGGTCAATTCACCTCGTGTTGGCAGTGTGGAAATGAACGACAAGGGGCGCCACCAAGCGTTGGATAATGAGCGCTTTCTTTCAGTTTAGTATCGAGCTATAAATCATCTGGAGTCGGATGCACTAAATTGCAAGGTTGGTTATCTGGATGGCACTCATCTGAGAAATCGGGGGCAGTAGCACCCCTCAGCAAACGGAGGTAAGAACATGTATAGGTTCAGGCGGCTCCGCTGCTCATTCTGCGGGAAGAATAATAACCAGGTGGTCAAACTGGTTGCCGGTCCGAGGGCCTTCATCTGCGATAAGTGCGTTGCAATCGCGAGTCGGATAATGGCAGATGACTCTCACGGGGATGGTCCTCCGGCGACAGTTGAACCGACTATTTGGCAAAGGCTGTCGGCTCGTGTCCGATCGTTGTTTACTTCTCGGGATGCGCGGCGAGTCAGTTTTTCTTAGCTTACTGTGTGAAAACGCTGCGACCACCGGCTACTATCTGACAGCCTTTCAGGCTGAGACCCTTCGCCCGAACGCGTACGGTTCTGAACACAACTGCATCATGTGCCATTAGATGCGCGGGGGTTATGAAGAATGACAGGCGCCAATCAGGATGATCCGACTATGTATGTACCGCGGATGGATGCGGTCCTCAATCGCTGGTTCACGACCTATGCGGAGGCGCGTTCATCGCTGGAGTCGGAAGGCGGATATCTGCTGCCTTTTAAGAGCCAGTTCTTCGTCACACTAAGAGAAGGCATTCGAGAACTTGGACTCGATCCTGACGACCCTGATTGGGCGCTTATCGGGTGGGACTGGGTCGAGCCGAAAGACGGCGAAGCATGGAAGCGTCTAAAGGAGAAAAGGGAACAGACGTAAAGCAAACTGTTAGTTTGCGATGCCTTTGTCGCGAATAACCTCGAGCCGTAACGCGCAGGATGCAAACTAACAGTTTGCGTTACACTAAAAATCGCTGTTAGTTTGCGACGACTTCAACGCCATCGCCCGGCACCCAATGAACAAAGCATTCATCCTAAAATGCGTTCTTGTTGTTTGCGCCTCGAACACGTTTGCGCAGACCAGCAACTCTGATCGCTGCGTAGTAAGCAGCGGAGATATGCAAACCAGGAAAGGCGCGATGCTGGGCTCATTCAATACGATCATTGGTGAGGAAGAACTAACTACCAAAGCGTTCAAACTACCGAACACCGGGTTCTTTATCGTCGCCAGCGTTTTCTATACGGATGAATCGATGGCATCGGAAAAAGGTTCAGACTCTGTATCGCTCGAACTCGCGCTTTCCAAGAGCAAACAGCGGGATGTATTGCGGAGCGTGAGTTGGGCCGAGGCTGAGATGCCACTGAGCACTTTCGATGTGGGGCGCGTCTCTATGCTGATCAAAGTGCAAGGGCGTGCTCAACTTGTCGTGATGGAGTGCAAGAAAGATGTGCGGCGTTGAAACGGCTGTCGAAGCAACTACCGCGGCGACGCTCGTTGTCTGCTGTAAACGATAGACTAAAAAAGTTAGAGCGTTAAGTGAACGATCCACTAAACCACACTAAGCAACACTAATTATTCTTAGTGAATTTCGTGTGATAGGCGTGGATCGCTTTGATCAACATGGACGCAAAATTTCATCCGGCCATAGCCGCCATAAAATCCGGTGACGTCAATCGACTCAAGGAACTAATAACCAACGATCCTTCTTTAGCGACTGCCCGGTCGTCAAGGAGTCATCCCACGCTGCTTCAGTGCCTGGCTCTTGACGCCCTCGATGTGCCGAACAAGGTTGAGCTGGCGAAAGTCCTGATCGATGCGGGCGCCGAGATCAATGGGCCACTCGGCGCGGCTGCGTGCATAGACAATGTCGAAATCACCGCGCTGCTGCTTGATTGCGGCGCGGCTATCAATGGAGCCGGCGGATGGTCGCCGTTGGAAGAGGCGTTGTATTGGAAGAACCATGGCGTGATAGATCTGCTGTTGGCGCGCGGTGCTTCAGTGCATAACCTGCGCATCGCCTCAGGGCTGGGCCGGCTCGATCTGATCGAAAGTTTCTTCCTCGGCGACGGAAGTTTGAAACCCGAAGCGGGCAAGATCGATTGGCCGTTTGGTGAACTGGAAAAATCGAATTTGAATTGCGGCATAAAGGACGAACTACAAGCGAAGGTGGCCGCCTGGTCCAATGATTCCCAGGACATCATCAACAATGCTTTTATCTATGCTTGCATTCACAATCAGATCGATGCCGCGAAGTTGTTGCTCGAGAAAGGCGCAGAGGTCAACGCAATTCCCCCGGGCTTTGATTACTCAGGCACTGCTTTACACAACGCTGCTCTTCACGGCCATCGAGAGCTGGTAGAGTTCCTCCTTGAGCGCGGCGCGGATGTGAACGTAAAAGATACGAAGGTGGGATCTACGGCAGCCGGCTGGGCTGAATATAGAGGTCACCCCGAACTCAAAAACTACCTGGAACAGATTGCGGCCCGGAATGATTCGATTCTCTGGTTAGTGTCGACGAGGATCTAGTCGAAGAAGCGGGGGCATGCCCCCTTCCTAACCTCGAGATGATGAGAGTTCATGCATCGACGTTGCTTGCGCAGCTTCGAGGGTGAATTATCCAACGTAGTTGGCAGCCTCTCAGGTCGGGAAGGTGGGCATGCCCCCGCTCGCTCGTTAGAAACTCCTCTGCCACTTAGTTACAATCCTTCACATGAAACGCTCCGGAGTCGCAGACCTTCCGCTTCATGGCGGCCGCGTGCCGCAATGGCTGGCGGAACGAATGACCAGGATGGGTACGGCCATCACCGAAACCATCGTTCACGACTACGGCGCCTCAGCTTTTCTCACTCGACTCAGCGACCCTTTTTGGTTTCAGGCCTTCGGCGCCGTGATGGGGATGGACTGGCATTCGTCGGGTATCACCACCTCCGTTATGGGCGCTTTGAAACGCGGTCTCGCCCCACGCGCCGATGAACTCGGCATTTACATTTGCGGCGGTCGGGGCAGGCACTCCCGAAATACACCCGCCGAGTTGCGCACGATCGCCGGACGTCGCGGCTTCGATGCAGATGCGCTGGTTCGCACCAGCCGACTGACCGCGCGCATCGACAACAATGCGATCGCTGATGGATTTCAGATTTACCTTCATAGTTTTGTATTGACTTCGAAGGGAGAGTGGGCCGTCGTGCAGCAGGGATTGAACGATCAAAACGGAATGGCCCGCCGCTACCATTGGCATTCGGCGTCTGTAAGAGATTTCGTGCTCAATCCTCATACGGCGATAGTTGGCGAGAACCAGGGCACGATCATGAATTTGGTGGATGCTCAAGCTGCTGCCGCGCAAAGTGCCCTTCTGGATATTGCTCGCGAAGATCCCGAGAAAACTTTGCATGCAGCCCGGCATTTGATGATGCCGGCGCATCATGAAGTTCGGGCCGCAAACGTGGATCTAAAAAGGCTTGGCGCCGTGCTCGCCGTAGCGTACGAACGCGATTTTCATAACTTTGCTGAGCTACTATTGCTGGAGAAACTCGGGCCCAGAACTCTACAATCGTTGGCTCTGGTAGCCGAAGTGGTCCATGGCGCACCCAGCCGCTTCAACGACCCGGCCCGCTTTTCATTCGCACACGGCGGCAAGGATCGGCATCCATTCCCCGTGCCCTTGAAGACTTACGACGAATCGCTCAACTTCCTTCGCACCTCTCTCGACAGGGCCAGACTCGGCGGCGATGAAAAGCGCGACAAACTCGCCGGCTTTCGCCGGCTGGAACGATTTGTTCGTGCAGTCGAAACCTGCCGCGAACCGGAGGCTGATTTCGAGAAGCTCATCGCACATGAGAATGCAATCTCTGCTTCGCTCGACGGCCGCTCCGTTTTCGATGATAAGCCCAGGCGGAAGCCATGGTTCAACGAGAACACCAGGCAGCAGCGACTTTTCTGATATCCCACAAGAGCGGGGGCATGCCCACCTTCCCGACCACGAGGTGACCATAGTTGACCTTCGCGCTTGCTTGAAGACTTTCAGGTGGGAACTACCGAGCCCGCCCGTATTCTCTCAGGTCGGAAAGGTGGGCATGCCCCCGCTCTTTCCGCAAATTTATCTACTTTGAATACGCATGGCTCAAACGCGCGAGCGCCAGCGCTCCCAACGCCAAACCAAGGTCGCGTAACGCCACATCGAAGTAACCCGGGATCAAGAGCAGGTTGACGATAATCAAGAGCAGCCATGCCGACACGACATAGGCGAACAGCTTTGGCTTGAACCACACACCCAGGCCCGCCACGATCTCGATGACGCCGGCAACCAACATCAACTGATGTCCGCGCCCTCCAGTCATGTTATTGACGAATGCCGGCAGGTACTGATCCCAATTCACCATAAGATGAAAAAACTTGTCGAGTCCGGCAAGGATTGGCGCTACCGTAAAACCCAGATGCAGGATCTGATACGCCTGGTAAGCTGGGCGGTCCGCCTCAGTATCGACCGCGGTCCGGGTATCCACCACCGCTTCGTTTGAACTTGTTCTCTGAATCGCTTGTGCCATAGTTTCTCCTGAATTGAATAGATTGTTTCGTCCGTCAGGGGACGAATTGTTTTTGTGAGCACAGGATACTGATTAGTTCTAATAAGTCAAGTACTTTCTTGACTTATTGTAAAAAGCTTCGGCAAACGATATACTTTCGCCAGCTGAGAAAGGCGGGTTATGGACAAGACAAAGCTGGGACGTAGGTTTTTTGAAAGCACGCGTGGACGTATCGTATCTTTGTTGCGTGGGTCGGCTGGTACTGTTAACGAGCTTGCCGAGAAGCTTGAGCTGACAGACAACGCGGTGCGCGCGCACCTGCTTGCGCTCGAGCGAGACGGTCTGGTGCGGCAGAGCGGCATCCAGCGCGGCCATCGGAAGCCTCACTTCGCTTACGAGCTAATGCCTGAGGCCGAACACTTATTTCCCAAGTCATACGACACGCTGCTCAATCAGCTGGTGACCGTGCTCAAAGGACGTCTATCGTCCAGGACGCTCAAAGACGTCTTGAGAGAAGTTGGGCGCTCGTTGGCCGCGCGCGAGTCTCCGAGCAAACGAGGTGGTTTGGAAAGTCGCGCGCAAAACGCGCTGAAGGTTTTGGAGGCGCTGGGAGGCGCGGCGAAGATCAACGCCGAAGACAACAAGTTGATCATCCGCAGCGAGAGCTGTCCGCTCGCAGCGGCGGTGGCCGAACATCCGGAAGTCTGTCAGCTAGCGGAAGCTCTGGTGGCGGAGGTTGTAGGAGCAGATGTGAAGGAACGTTGCGACCGCAATGGTTTGCAACCGCGTTGCCGCTTTGAGATCAATAAGGCGGGTCGTTGAAGAAAGCGTCGGAGACGGGAAAGCGACCCACTAAGTCACACGAAGGAACACGAAACTATTTTCGTGAAATTTCGTGTAACTTCTGGGATGGTTTTTCAGCAGTGTGATCCGGCATGGCGATAATTTTCCACATCACAACGCGCAACGCGTCGGATCGTGCGGTCCCGGAAGGCAGCTACCGGCCGGAAGCGTTTCCCGTTGAGGGTTTCATTCACTGCTCGACAAGCGATCAGGTTATTCAAGTTGCTAACATTCGTTTCCGCGGCCAGAAGGGACTCGTATTGCTTTCGATTGACACTGATAAGGTTAGAGCGCAGATCGTTTACGAAAACCTGGAGGGCGGGCAGCAGCTTTTCCCACATATCTATGGCGAGCTAAATCTTGACGCAGTGGTTCAGGTTGATCAGTTTGAGCCCGGCGCGGATGGACATTTTCAGTTGACTGGTTGATTCCCTAAATCAATGTGGGAAATTGGTTCCTCAATTAGCCAGCGCCCGCACCTTAGGTAGTACTCCATTAGTGTGGTGCTAAAACAGCGACGGTTCGAAGCGATGAGGTCAGTACCACCACGCGGTAGCGGGTGGGTTCTTACATTGCCAATTGTCGATTTCCGATTTCCCATTGGCTTTTGACGAGAACAGCTAATCCGCATTTGGCAATTGGCAATCGACAACGCTTCGACCCACCCGCTACCGAGTGGTGGTACTGACCTCATTGCCTCGCAGTAAACTCACGACGTAATGGGCCTTTCTTTTCTCAGCAACACGCTACCGGAGTACTACTGCACCCTCTCTGCGCTGGACATTCAAATCCACCCGATGCTGAAATAAGCTATTGATCATCAAAGGAAATTACTATGTGCAGAAATATCAAAACTCTTTTCAATTTCGAACCGCCCGCCACTGACGATGAGATCCAGGCATCCTCCATTCAGTTTGTAAGGAAACTCAGTGGCTTCACCAAGCCGTCCAAAGCCAACGAGGCAGCGTTTGAAAAAGCGGTTGCGGAGGTTACGGCTGCAGCCCGCGCATTATTGGCGTCGCTGGTGACGAATAGCGAACCCCGCGATCGTGAGATAGAGGCTGCAAGAGCGCGAGCCAGAACTGCCGAGCGATTCGGTCATCCTTGAATCCTGTAAGGCCACGTTGGGGCTCGCGAGAATAGTTGAGTCAGTCCGCAGAGCGGACGAATGACAATAGCCCAGCAGTTCACTGCTGGGATGAAGAGCGAAAGGATTTTAGTCCGGGAAACGGACGGCTGAATTGATAGCCGCCAGGTATCCTTTCTTTCAGTCGTCCGTTTCACGGACTTCGTCTCACATTCTTCCGATCCCAGCGATGAATCGCTGGGCTATTTTCAGTCGTCCGCTAAACGCGGACTGGGCGGAAACGATTTTTGTTCAAAACCTCCGCGTCTTCACTCTTCAAGAAGTTCGTAACTTCGTTTCGTGGGTGCGGTGAAAAATGATCACGCGACGAAAATTTCACCGGATCATCTTCTCAGCCGCCGGCATCTACAACATCACCTGGGGATTGTATTCGGTAGCTGACCCTCAATGGCTGTTCCGTTATGCGGGACTGCCGCCGCAGAATTACCCGCAAGTCTTTGCCTGCCTGGGAATGGTCGTTGGACTTTACGGCATCATCTATTTGGAAGTGGCCCGAGTCCCGGAGCAGGGTTGGTTACTGGCGGCAGTTGGTCTCATCGGGAAAGTGCTTGGTCCTATCGGTTTGGCCCGGCTGATCTGGACCGGTGAATGGCCGCTCGCGACTGTGATTCTTAGTCTGACGAACGATCTGATCTGGTGGATTCCTTTCGCAATCTACCTGCATGATGCATGGCCTTTTTACAGACGCGATATCTTGAAGTCACCATAAGATACTTTTTATAGTAAAGCGCCCTCTGAGTTTTGTGGTTTTTCGTGTGATTTAGTGGATCGCATTTCATCGCAGAAGAACGATCCACGTGCCTCGCACGAAACAGCACCAATAAGACTTCACTGTCAGGCTTGCGGCGACTGAACTTCCCGCAATCGCCGCTCGAGATAACGTCGTTCGCTGTTATTTGTAACGAGTTCAAGCGCGCGTTCGTAGCTCTGCGCCGCCTCCGTTGCGGCTCCGACTCGACGCAACAAGTCAGCGCGCGCGGCATGGAGCAGGTGGTAATCGTTGAGATCGCCTGACGCCGCCAGCGCATCAATGAGGGCCAACCCCGATCGAGGTCCGCTTACCATCGCGACTGCCACGGCGCGGTTCAATGAAACTATCGGAGAAGCGGACAGTAGCTCAAGGCGATCATAGAGCCGGACGATCTGTGGCCAGTCTGTATCCTCGGCCCGCTCTGCCTTGCAATGCTCGGCTGCAATCGCTGCTTGCAGAGCGAATGTACCGAAATCCCCTTGAAGCGCCTCTGCCACCAGCGGCAGCGCTTCGGCAATCTGGCGTTGATCCCATCGGCTACGATCCTGCTCTTCCAAAACGACGATATCGCCGGCATCATCGAGACGCGCGTCACGACGTGAATCATGAAGCAGCATCAGCGCCAGCAGCGCCGTGGCTTCCGCGGGAGGCTTCGGTGCCATCAACGACATTACCAGGCCTCCAAGCCTAATCGCTTCGCTGCATAGATCGTTTCTCATGAGCGGCTCGCCTCGAGTGGCGGCGTAGCCCTCGTTGAAGATGAGATAAATCACCGTGAGTACAGCATCGAGACGCGTGGGCAGGTCTTTTGCTTCGGGTACTTTATAGGGAATTCCAGCGTCGCGAATTTTTCGCTTGGCCCGCACCAGCCTCTGGGCCATGGTTGCTGGAGGCACGAGAAACGCTCGCGCGATCTCATCGGTCGCCAGACCGCCCAGGGTCCGCAAGGTAAGCGCGACCTGGGATTCGGGCGCCAGCGCTGGGTGACAACAGGTAAAGATCAACCGCAGCCGATCGTCAGGGATTTCGCCCGTGTCGTAGCCGGCATCGTAATCAGGCTCCTCGACCGTGGGGATCAATCCCGACTCCGCGTAAGATTCCAGCTTTTCCTTGATGCGGGTACGGCGCCGGAGACGGTCGATGGCCTTATGCTTCGCCGTTTGGACGAGCCAGGCCCTTGGGAATTGGGGAACCCCGTCAACCCGCCATTGATCCACCGCTGCGACAAAGGCTTCCTGCGCCGCTTCCTCGGCCACTTCGAAGTCGCCGAAGTGCCCGATCAGCGTGGCAACAATCCGGCCCCAGTCGGAGTGATACACTGCGTCTACGGCTGCATTGGCGTTTGGAAGCATGTTTTATCAGTACCGCCTGTGGTAACGGGCGGGTCTCAACCTTCGATAATAAAAATTTTCCGGCGAGGTGTCGATCCTTGCGGTCGTCGTTCGATTAACTGGTGGAGGAACACACAATGAAATATATGTTGCTGGTCTATCTTGATGAACAGGCGCTCAGCGACGAAGAAAGGGAGCACTGTTACGTCGAGTCCGCCCAACTTGCGCAGGATCTCAACGCGAGTGGGCAATATCTTGACGCCAGTCCGTTACATCCGGTTGCGACAGCGACCAGCGTTCGAGTGCGTGACGGCAAACGGGTAGTGACCGACGGGCCGTTTGCCGAGACGCGCGAACAACTCGGCGGTTACTACCTGATCGAGGCCAGTGATCTTGACGAGGCCCTCGCGATCGCCGAACGGATTCCACCGGCGCAATTCGGCACCATTGAAGTTCGGCCGGTGATGGAGATTGGCGGACTGCCAGGGGACTAAACGGTAACAGACAGACAGTAGAAACGATAGGGAGAAAGAACAATGGCAAATCCATTTGTGCACGTTGAGCTGAACACTACGGACGTCGACAAGGCCAAGACATTCTATAGCGAACTGTTTGACTGGGAACTTGAAGACATGCCGATGGGACCCAGTGGTGCTTACACAATAATCAAGGTCGGGGATGGAACCGGTGGTGGGTTACTCAAAAATCCGGAGCCCGACTGTCCTTCGTTCTGGCTGGCATATGTCCTGGTAGACGACATCGGCGCGGCGACGCAAAAAGCAAAATCACTGGGAGCGACAATCTTCAAGGACTCAATCGAAGTGCCGGATATGGGCTGGCTCAGCATCATCACCGATCCGACCGGCGCTACGCTGGGCCTTTGGCAGACGAAGAGCGCATGATGGCTTAAGCCCGCATGAAAACCACATAAGTGCGTACGGTAATTTGCAGGTTGGGAAGGGGGCATGCCCCCGCTTGAGCGCCGCCGGCGCGACTGATTGGGTATTACTCGATTGAATATCACCTAAGGGGAAGAGCATTCTAAGTGGAAAAACCCGCCGAGGGCTTGATTGGTGTGCCGGTGACCTGAAAGTGAAATAGCCAATCGCGCCGTTGGCGCTCGCGCGGGGGCATGCCCCCTTCCTGACCTGCGAATTGGCGTGCGGCTCAGCGCAAATGAAGGATCCCTGATCGATTCAAAGTGAGCAATAGTGACATGGGTGAAACACAACCTCCGCGCCGCATTCTTCAAAGCATCGGCGCCGTGTTCGCGGGTTTAGTCGCAGTGTTTGTGCTTTCGCTCGGCACAGACGTGGGTGCTACACGCGACCGGGATTTATCCGCCATGGTTTAAGCCCATGAGCACACCTTTATGGATGCTGGCCACAGCCTATCGCATTGTGTACGGCATTGTCGGTGGCTACATCGCAGCACTACTCGCGCCCAATCGGCCCATAGGACATGCTCTGGCGCTCGGTATCATTGGAGTTGGACTGAGCACACTAGGCGTGGTCGGGATGTGGAACGAAGGTCCGGAATTCGGACCTAAATGGTATCCCCTGGCCCTGGTTGCCATCTCGATACCTTGCTCCTGGATAGGGGGCAAACTTCGCGTTCTTCTATCAGATAAAAACTTTTGACTAACAACGAAGGAGCAGCATATGCAAAAGATAACCCCGTTCTTGTGGTTCGATGACAAAGCCGAAGAGGCTGTGAATTTCTATGCGTCGATTTTCAAGAATTCTAAGATTGGTGGCGTTACCCGCTATGACGAAGCGGGGGCAAAGGCCTCCGGAAGACCAAAAGGAACGGCAATGACCGTTGAATTCCAACTCGACGGACAAGAGTTCGTAGCTCTTAACGGCGGCCCCCAATTCAAATTTACCGAAGCCATATCGTTCGTCGTAAACTGCACCACGCAGGAAGAGGTGGACTATTTCTGGGAGAAGCTTTCCGAGGGCGGGCAGGAAGTCCAGTGCGGCTGGTTGAAAGATAAATATGGTCTGTCGTGGCAGGTGGTTCCGACTATACTGGTCGAATTGCTTCAGGATAAGGACCCCGCGAAAGCGCAAAGGGTCATGCAGGCGATGCTTCAGATGAAAAAGATCGACATCAGCAAGTTGAAGCAAGCGGCCGAGCAGGAATAATAAATAACATGGTGGCTCCACAAGGGCCATCGCAGAGAATAGCGACATAGACTCGTCAAAGATTCACGACCAAAGGAGAACGAGATGCAATTGAGTCCTTATCTGAGTTTCAACGGACAATGTGAAGCAGCTTTCAAGTTTTATGAACAGGTGCTGAGCGGCAAGATCACATTCAAAATGACCTGGGGGGAAATGCCCGGTGCGGACCAGTTTCCTGCCGAGATGCACAAGCTGATTATGCATAGCACGCTTAACGTCGGCGACCAGATATTGATGGGCGCTGACTCTCCACCTGATCGGTACCAACAGCCAAAGGGCATTAATGTCTCGCTTCATCTGAAAGATATTGCAGAGGGCGAGCGCATCTTCAATGCATTGGCCGAAGGTGGAACGTTACAAATGCCTTTCGAAAAAACGTTCTGGTCACCTGGTTTCGGCATGTGCGAAGATCAATTCGGAATTCCCTGGATGGTTAACTGCGACCAACCTGTTCCCGAACAGGCTTAGCAGCAGACGAACGTGGGAACAGGCGGGTCAGTCAAACCAACAGGTACTCGTCAGGAGCAGGAAGAGGCCAATGGAAAATAATAATCATCCGACAATGGGAAACGGCAAAGTGTGCTACATCGAGATTCCGGCGATCGATATCAACCGCTCCCTTGCTTTTTATGAAAAGGTGTTCGGTTGGGGAATCAGAACGCGCGGAGATGGCAGTGTCGCATTTGATGACACCGTGGGCCAGGTAAGCGGCACGTGGGTGTTGGGCCGGAAGCCGGCGACAGAGCCTGGTTTGTTGATCTACATCATGATGGACAATGTCGCCGCTACTGTCGAAGCTGTCATTGCTAATGGAGGTAAAATTGTGCAACCCATTGGCATGGACGCGCCGGAGATCACCGCACGGTTTAGTGATCCGGCGGGCAACATAATGGGTCTCTATCAACAACCGGCGTGAGTTTCGATTTATGCTGGAGTCAAGTTGGAAGTGCAACAGTGAGATTCGTCTTCGCTCCGTAGGAGCGAGATGCTTATAGCTGGATGGCAGTCTGCATAATATTCTTCGCTCCTAACGGAGCGAAGAGGATTATTCCAACTGCCGTGGGCTATAAACACCTCGCTCCTACGGGGCGAAGAAGGTTGTTGGATCACCTAGCTAGTGGCTATAAACATCTCGCCCCTCTGGGGCGAAGCGACAAACAATGTCGCCCAAGCCGACTAGCAAACTAACAGTTTGCGTTACGAAGCGAAGAACCCGGCAACAGAGACAATAGGAGATGGATCAGGATGCAAAGAAAAACTCTGGCTAGTCCAGTTCCAGCAGAC
>Ga0137394_10002848_pt1 | contig 12901 bp, 6 predicted proteins | sample czobulk116metaG_FD_108278 | JGI IMG/M metagenome (GOLD analysis project Ga0137394, IMG submission 108278) | Vadose zone soil microbial communities from Angelo Coast Range Reserve, California, USA - czobulk1.16 metaG | ecosystem: Environmental > Terrestrial > Soil > Vadose zone | place: USA...
AAGCTGGGAGTGGAATCGTTGGCGACGTAAATATCCGGGCGGCCGGAATTATTGAAATCGGCCCAGACAACGCCCATGCCGTAGTATCCATTGGGGTCGCCTACGCCCGAGGATTTCGAAACATCGGTGAAAGTGCCGTCGCCATTGTTGTGGAACAGAGCATCACCAGCGCCTTTGAGGCCGCGCGGCCCGCATTGCACGTCGATGCCGCGGTATTTGCAGTTGGGGGCCGTGCCGAAGCCTGGCAAATCATCGAGATGAAAGTCGACGTAGTTGGAGACCATAAGGTCGAGAAAACCGTCGCCATCGTAGTCGCCAAAGGCAGCGCCCGCGGACCACCGGCCGTCGGCAACGCCGGCTTTGGCGGTGACATCGGTAAAGGTACCGCGGCCATTATTCTTGTAGAGGACGTTGCCGCCGAGGCAGGTGACGTAGAGATCGGGCCACCCATCGTTGTTGTAGTCTCCTGCCGCGCCACCCATGGCAAAGCATGGAGTCGAGAGGCCGGCTTTGGCGGTGACATCGCTGAACGTGCCGTCGTGATTGTTGTGGTACAGAGCGCCCTTGCTCGTTTGTCCCTTAACGGCCATAGCGACGGTGGGGGCATTGGTGAAATAAATGTCGAGCCAGCCATCGCGATCGTAGTCAAGAAGAATTACGCCGCCGCTCATTGATTCCACGATGTATTTTTTCGAAGGGTCGGCGGTATGTTGAAAAGTGATGCCCGTTTTGGCGGTGACGTCTTCGAGTTGTGGCACGGGACGTGCGGTGCATTTGACGGTTTTGGCATTGGGTGGCGGCGTAGGTGCCTGAGGATGGCCTCCCTGGGCACAAGCCAAGCTAGCGAAGAAATGGAGCAGCAAGCCGAGGCGCGAACATTTGCGAAACAAAGTTCTTCTCAAAGGAGCTCCGGGGGTATGGTCATCACGGACGTTCCATGGGGCGCGGCACGGTCAACGCGCGGTTCTTTGCTTTCAGTTCCTTGTAAATTTGCAATTCGCGATCGGCGTCCTCAGTGCGTGACTCCTTGCGATAGGCGGCTTGCAGCTGGTAGTGGACGTAGTCAGTCTGCGGGAGCGCGCGGGCAGCGGCTTCGAGATGTGCAACCGATTCCTGGACGCTGCCGGCGTCGAGCAGAAGCTTGCCCAATTGATAATGCGCGTTTCCGTTTTCGGGATAGGTGGCGATGACGGAGCGAAAAAGCTCGATCGCTTCGGCTTGCTTGGCTTGCTGGAGATAGACATAGCCGAGGCCAATTTTCGCGTCCGGATCGTCGGGAGTGAGCTTCAGAGCAGCGTTGAATTCCGCAAGTGCTTCGTTCGAATGATCCCAGTGGAGCTGCGCGAGACCCGCGAAATAGTGCGCTCTGGCAAGTAAGGGATCGCGGTCGAGAGCGCGATGAAATGATTTTACGGCACGGGAATAATCTGCCATGTCAGTCCAGAGCTGCCCAACAAGAAGGATGGCATCCGGAGAAAGGTCGGACTTCTCATATTCCTGAAGAATTTGTGTCGCTTGCGTGAGTTCGCCCAGGTGCGCGAGTGAAGCGGCCCACGCGTAACCGAGCGTTGAGTCATGCATGGCGCGATCGCCGAGAGGCGCGATGGTTCTTGCGGCTTCGCGGTAATCCTCGAGGCCAAAATAGGCGGAGCCCAGCATGGCGCGCGCCACAGCGTCGGAGGAATTGCCGGCCAGGACTTGTGAAAGAGCGCGGACGCATTCCTCGTAATTTTGTATGCGGAAAGCGGCGACGCCGAGGTTGCGGAGTAGCCCGGGGACGGTGGGGTCCCAGCGCTCGGCCTCCTGATAATGAGCTAGCGCGGAAGCATAGTCGTGACGAACGGCTTCGGACGTGGCAAGGTCGTTGAGACTTGCGCCCAGGATTAAGCGGAGCTGATTTTCCTCGGCGGCTGCGGCTTTCTTGGCTTCTTCGGAGAGCCCGGAGCGCGCGAGAACTGCGGCATCCAGCGGCAGCGCGGGATCCACGGGCTGGGTCGGCAGCGGGGGTGGTTGATCTTCCTGGCGGTTCAGAAGAGCAACGACAGCGGCGGGAGAGACAGAGCCTTCGTCGGAGGCTCTGTCTGCGACGACCCGCTGCGCCTCGGCGAGCGACTGCTTCTGGAATTCGCGGGCGCGTTCAAGGTAAGGAGCAGCTTCATCGGCCCGCCCGCTGGTGGTGAGGATGCGGCCGAGTGTGACATAAGCCCTGCGAACCTGATAGTTGCCGCGGGATTCGTCCTTACCCGTCAGCTCAATGCATTTCCGGAGATATGCTTCGGAACGCGGTAGGTCGCCCTGGGCGTAAGCGTTCAGTCCGAGGAAGAGCCAAGGCTCGGGCCAGGATGGATCAATGTCGGCGGCTGCCTTAAGGTGCAGGTTGGCTTCGTCGTAGCGGCGGTCATTCGAATCGAGGTAGCCGAGAAAATAGTTGGCAAGGAAATCGCGCGGAAAATTGCTGAGCTCCGTCACGAATTCCTGGCGAATTTCCGGTGTGTCCGTCCATTCATTTTTCCAGAGCAGCGCCAAGCCGAGGAAGTAGTGCGCGTGAGGCGTGCGCGTATCCAGAGCCACCGCGCGGCGAAGTTCGCGGATGGCGTCGTCTTGCATTTCCGCGTCGCGATAAGCGTGGCCGAAAAGTACGTGTAGCGATCCGGAATCGCCCAGCGACGCAACAATAGTGTCGAAAACGTGCGCGGCTTTTTTCTTGCTTTCGGAATCCTTGAGGGAAAGCAGAGAAACACCGAGAGCATAGGCGGGTTCGAAGTCGGGCTGAAGCTCGACGGCCCGTTGCAGGGAGTCCACGGCCTTGCGGTAATCGCGCTTTTTCATCCAGGCTTTGCCCTGAATGTTGAAGGCACGCGCGCTGTTTGGATCGAGGAGCAGCGCCTTAAACGACTGCGCCAGAGAATCGTCCGGGCGGTTGGCATAGAGAGCAGAGATGGCGAGGCCCACGTGGGTCTCCGCGGCGTCTTCCCAGACTAGGGAGCGTTGGTAAAGCTCGGTGGCCTGTGGAAAGGCACTTTCGGCGACGCGGACATTTCCCAATTTGCGGAATGCCAGTGCCAGCACGAGGAAATTGGCGCGAGCGACTTCGCTGGCATCGCCTGAGTCACGAGCCACGGCAGCGCCTTTGAGACGGGTTTGCAGTTCGTCGCGCGCGGGCATGGCCGCATTCGGAGAAGTCGATTGAGAAGCCGCCATGGCGGGTACGGCAAGAGAGAGGATGAGGGGGCCAAGAGTACGGATAAGAGAAGCCCGAGGAGTGTCTAGGGCGGGAAATGGCTTTTCAAACCCAAACGTCACGAGTGAGAGTCTCCCCTGAAATTTTAACAATAAACCACTCAGAAAGTAGATGGAGTTTGGCGCGCCCGCGAAAAAATCCCACGCGGAGGAAGCATCGAAGCCGCTCGGCCAGTTGAAAAACATCGGTGAGAAATTCAGGATAGCCTGGATAAAAAAGCGGCGGGGCCCAGTAAAGCAGGCCCCGCCGGAAGGTTGCTTGAACGCCTGAGAACTGCGTTCGTTAGAAGGTTAATTTCAGGCCGTACTGCAGTTCGCGGGCCGGCTTGGTTGCTTGAGCCTGGCCGAAAAGCGGGGCGGCGCCACCAATGTTGGGGTTGCCGTAGGCGCTGACGACGCTATTGGTCGGGCCGCAGGGTTCATATTGTTGCTTCGTGGCCGTACCAACGGTCACAGTAGTGGCCGCCCCGCAATACACGCCGGCGCCGTTGTTCCAGTAGTTCACTCCTTGGATCGAACCGGCGTCAAAGTTCGGGTGATTGAAGGCGTTGAAGAAGTCCACGCTGAAGCGCAACCGGAACCTCTCCTTGATTTGCCAGTTCTTGGATAGTTCCAGGTCTCCATTGACGTAATGGGGACCTTGGCATGCGCCGCGAGGAGCGTTGCCGACAGTCCCGATCTGGAAGCCCGTCAGCGTAAACGCTGCTGGGTTGTAAATCTGCAGTCCGGATACTCCGGAATTGCAGGAGGCGCCCGAAACACGGTTCGGACGCTGGGTGTTGGTGTATCCCGTTCCAGAAAGCGAGTTCAGCGCGCAGGGAAATTCAGCGCCGTTGTAGGCGCATTGCAGCGGGCTGGCGTTTGGATTGATCTGCGTGGTTGGAGTATTGCCTGCTGGATTGATACCCTGCTGGTAAATGGTTATGGAATTGCCGTTTTCAGCGGTAAAAATGGTGTTGAACTCCCAGCCGCCAGCAGTTTCGCGGAGGAAAGCTCCATGGTGCGCAAACTTGGGGAGGAAGAACACCTCGTTAAAGACGAAGATGTTCGGCCTGTTAATTGTGGCATTGCCACGATCCAAGCCGAGGTTTCCCACATCCGTAAAGCTACCCTGGCTTGCTCCGCCGTTGGCGGCATCTTCTTCGATGTCCGCAATGGTGTGCGACCAAGTGTAAGCAGCGTTGAAGGTGGAAAAATTACTCAGCTTCGAACGGAACATCACCTGGAGCGAATGATAGGTGGAGTGGCCGTCGCGGGTGAAGTAGTTGATCGTGCCAAAGTTACCGGCAGGACGCAAAGTGTTAATGCTAGGAGTGGTGTAAGTGCAGTTGTTGTTTCCGGCACTGTATACGCCGCCGGGTTGGCAAGCAGAGCCAACGGGACCCGCAGGACCTGTGCTGTAGGATGTGGTGGAAGATCCTCCCGACAGGAACGAACCAAGCAGGAAGGCGCTATTGGGCACCTGGTTGACGTCGTACGTGCTGGTCTGATGGATACCAACGTTGCCGACATAACCCACAGAGACGGCGGTGTTACGGGCGATTTGCTGCTCGATCGATAGGTTCCACTGCCAGGTATTGGGAGCGATTCCACGCGGAGATCTGCCGCCGCTCGGCGACGTGGACGCGCCCGACAAAGGTACGGCGGTGTCCAGAGGCCGGCTGACGCCCCCTGCGTTGATGGAGAATGGCGCGGTGTTGGAGAGCCCTACCTGCGGGCTGACGCGCTCGCGCTGAAAGAACTGACCGCCACCGATGCGCAGGGCGGTCTTGCCGGTGCCGAAGATGTCCCAAGCTAGGCCGAGACGCGGACCGATGTTGTGGTTGTTGTTCGCGACCAAGGCGCGGTTAACGCCTGGGGTCCCGGCGCTCAACGGCAGCCCGACGGTGGCAGCTGCAGCGCTGCAGAAATTAGTGCCGGGCACCAAAACGACCCCGTTGCAGGCATCGGCAGGATTGCCTTGCGGGTTGTAAGCAGCCATGCTAAAGGAGGCCATCTGGTTGTTGGCATCGTAGGGTTCACGCAGAAGCGACCAGCGAACACCATAGTTTACAGTGACGCGGCGCGTTAACTTCCAAGTGTCGCCGACGTAAAACTCGAGGTCGTGCCAACGGCCTTGGTCGACGGGGTTAATGTTGGTTTCGCCTATGTTGCGTATGAACTGAGGGCAGCCAGCAGTATAGGCGGCACCATTATTGGCAGTGGCGAGGCACGACGGACTATTGTAGGCCAAGGGAGTTCCAGAGCCGGGGAGCAACACGTTGGTCAGCGCATTCCCCGTGGAAATGGTCTGTCCCCAGCCGTTGTTACCGATACTGAAAGTGGGACGATCGGAGCCGCCGAATTGGTTCTCTTGCTTAATGTTATGGCTTGCAAGGGCGCCAAATTTCCAAATATGGTTGCCCTGGACTTTGGAAACATTGTCCTGAAACGTGAACAGGTCCATATGGTTGTCGTAGCCAACAATGGCCCAGATGGACGCGAAGTTGCCATAGTTTTGCAAGCCACCCCAAACGGTCGGGATGCCCCCGGCAGATTTGCCGGCGGACGGCCAGACGGGAGGCATGGCCTTATCAAACTGGGTACCAAGTGTGGGGTCGGTACCGCCTGGGGCCGTGATGATGGCGTTGTGGGAGTAGCCGAACTCGAAATCGTTAATCAGCGAGTTGCTAAGTTGCGAAGTGATTTTGCCCATGATGCTCTTGGAGGGCTGCTGCCAGCTCCCCTGGTAGGTGGCGAAGTTATCGTCGCCCCAGCCGAACGCGTTATTGGGGGCTGGGAAACTCCAATGTTCTTGTGTGTACCGGAAGCTGATGCGGTTCTTCTTTGTCAGGTCGTAATCAATCCGGGCGTTTTCTTCCCGCCAAGGAACCCTGCTGCTCTGGTTTTGAGCGAAATTGATGTCCGAAGCCCCGGTGGTTGTGTAATTGGGCGCATTCCGATTAGGCAGGGGAAAATAGGCCGCCAAAAGTTGGCCGGCCGCATCGGGATTCGCAACGGCATATTGGTTGCCAGCAGCCTGAAAACCGGCAGGAATATTGGAGGTCGCAGACCAATTATTCGGTTGGCCAGCGATGGGGTTGTTCGTAAACGTCGCCGGCGGAGGGGCAGTGCAGGGTGTGTTATCCGTGGCAGATCCACCTGCGTTTAGAGAATTAAGAGCAGTCGTGACGTCGGCGCTGAAATCGCCAGCGCGTTCCGCGGCTGTGGGCGCGCAAGTGGTGATGAGATTGCCACGAATATCGCGATTCCATTCCTGGTTCCACCAGAAGAAGAGCTTGTCCTTCTTGATCGGTCCGGCGACGTAATATCCCCAATCATTGCGGCGGAGCGGAGACTTGGTAACGCCGTATTTGTTGTTGAAGAAGCCCGAAGCGTCCAGTTTATCGTTGCGTCCTTCATAGAACATACCGCCGTGGAATTGGTTCTCACCAGACCGCGTGGTGATGCTGATGATGGCGCCGGAGGCTTGGCCGTACTCGGGACCATAAGAGTTGGTGAGCATCTTGAATTCGGCAATGGCGTCAACGGATGGAAAGATAAGAATGGTACGGTTCGAACCGACGTCGTTGTTGTTGACGCCGTCCACCAGGAACAAGTTGTTCGTACTCGGATTGCCATTGACCGAGAAGTCCGAGCCGCCCTCCAAACCCTTACCCCTCGACTGGAATCCGTTGTTGGCGGAAACACCGGGCTGTAGCTGCGTCAATTCCATGAAGTTGCGCCCATTCAAGGGGAGCTCGCGAACCTGCGTGCCTTCGATAACCGCACCGACGTCAGCGGTGGTGGTTTGCACTTGAATGTCGCTGGCTTCCACGGTCACTACATCGCTGGATGCCCCCAATACCAATTTGGCATCCACTTCGGTAGAGGTGGAGACGTGGACTTCCACGTTCCTGGCGATGAACTCCTTGAAGCTGCCTTGCTTGACGGTGACTTCATACACGCCGACGTTGACGACGGGGAAAGCATAATCTCCCTGCTCGGTCGTGGTGGCCCGCAAAACAGCGTTCGTTCCAACATCACGGAGTATAACCGCGGCGCCAGCAATTGCCGCGCCTGTCGGATCCGTTACCGTACCGCGCACCGATCCCGCATAGTTCTGCGCATGAACAGCAAGTGGCGAGAGAAGAAGCAAGAATGCGATAAGCATCCCGGCAACGACACTCGGCATTCCATTTAGGTGGTTTGTCCTGCAGCTTTCTATCATTCCATTGCACCTCAAGGAAATATTTTTACCCGGCATCTCATTCTGAATTCCGCGCACCCACGCGGGGCAAGGAATTCAACGGTGATGCTCCCCAATCGAAAATCAAGTTAAGTATAAGGACCGAAACCCCTGGTAATGCTTTTCTACTAGGGGCTATATATCACTGTGACGGTAGCGCTTGTCAAGCAAGAATATTGATTTTCTTAAGAAAAATAATGTTATTCCACGAAGTATCGTAAGGTATGGTTTTTGGGAGGGTGGGCAAGCTGCCCGAATTAGGGCCGGGAGGCCAGTCCCATTTGTGGAACTTCACTGGTGGGCGGCCCCTTCAAATCTTTAGCCTCTTTGGCCTCCTTCGCCTTCATCTGCTGATAGATTTCCAATTGGGCTCTCGCTTTGCCTGGCGCACTAGAGCGCGAATAGGCGAGCGCCAGTTGATAGTGGTTCTGCGCTTCTTCTGGCGCCAGAAGCACAGCTTGCTCAAGCGCACGCACAGCCCGCGTCACGTCACCCGCCTGCAGGCACAGAGCACCAAGGGCACCTTGCGCCTCGGCATTCTTGGGGTTACCGGTCACACTCTTTGAGAGACTCTGGACGGCGCCGCTCACATCACCCTCCATTTTTTGAATCACTCCCCAATAATAGAGTGCCCCGGGATCTTCGGGGTTTTGCTTCAGGCAAATCTCCACGTGCTTTCGAGCAACCGGCAAGTTGTGCTCATTGTTGAACGCTATGTCGACAAGAATAAGGTTCATCTCGCGGTCCGTTGGGTGCGCGGTCAGCACTTGCTCGGCGTAGGGTTTGGCTTCCTCCCACTTCTTGACGCCGAAGAGAGCGAGCGCAAGCAGGTAGGTTGCGCGCAGGTCATCAGGAACCAAGGAGTGCAGTTTTTGAGCGTTCGCGAGGGCGCCGTTGGTCTGATTCCCATACAACTCCGCCGACACCAGTCCATACAAAATGTCCGGACGCTCCGGGGCAAGTTTGGCGGCACGAGAGAACGCCTCTGCTGAGGCAGTCCAATCCGATTGTTGGCTGGCCACCTGCCCGGCAGCAACTAATGCACCCAGAGATTCCGGCGCACGTTCCAGAACTCCCTCCAGCGTTTTCTGCGCTTCGTCGAGTTGCCCCAACCCAGCCTGCGTACGCGCGACATCCACCTGAAAACGATCCGTGGCCGGCTGCTTCCCTTCTGAAAGCGCCAGCAACTGCTGGGAGCTCTTGAAATCTCCGTGAGCTAGGAAAAACTCCGCCAATTCAGGAACGAGATCCGGCTGCTTTTCCGCCATTTGCAGCATGCCTTGAATTTCCACCGCGGCTTTTTCCGGTTGCCGAAGCCCAAAATAGTCCGCCGCGAGTGTGGGCAAAAGCTCCGCGGTGCGCTTTTCCGGAGGAATATTTCCGGCAGCTTCGACGGACTTCGCAAATTCTCCCGTACGCAGATACAACTTCGCCAACGCCAGATTGGCGCGAACGTCATGTCGGGCGATCTTGCCAGCACCCTGATAAGCGGCCGCGGCCGAGTCGAGCTTCCCTTCCGCAAGATAGACGTCTCCCAGATTAAGGCGGGGCTCAAGTAGAACGGGCGCGCTTGCGATAGCTTTTTGCAGCACGTCCTCTGCTTGCTCAAAATGTCCCTGGCGGAGATAGACTGTTCCCAAAAGATTCTGCGCTTTGGCCGAGTGCGGCTGCTTCAAAAGATACCGATGCAGTCGCTGCTCGGCTTCCTCCAGCTTTCCCTGCTGAATCAGAGTAGAGACGGCGGCGAGCTCGGCGCTCTGCGCGCTTGCGATTTTGGAGGGATGGAAAGACGCCAGAGCGATGCAGGTGCATGCGAGAATTTTCTTCCACACGCGGACACGCCATCCGTCTCCGGCAACATACTGGCTCTTGCAAGCGCTCAAGTTAATCTTCTCTCAGAAATCTTAGCCCACAGAAGCAAAACAAACCAGGAACTCGTAGCCCTTTCTCCGCAGACCGCTTTCACCTAGAATCGTCTAGGGCCAACAATTTTCATTTATGCGCTTGTTCGCCATTTCACTCATGCTCTTTTTTTTACCTGTACTCATCTGCGCGCAAACTCCCCCCATTCATTTTCGCGAGGTGGGCATGGACGCAGGCCTCACCAAAGTGCCGTTCAGTTCGATGAAACAGCATTACGTGGTGGAAACGATTTCCGGCGGAGTGGCCCTGTTTGATTGCGACAACGATGGAAAGCTCGACATTCTGGTGGCAAACGATGCCACGATTGAACAAGCCAAAGGTGGCGGCGTGCCCATGGTTACGCTTTACCATCAGGGAGAAAATCTAAAATTTACCGATATCACCAAAGAAGCCGGGCTCACTCATAAAGGCTGGGGCATGGGAATCGCGGTCGCGGATTATGACAACGATGGCTTGCCAGACATTTATGTTACGGGATACGGCGGCAACGTGCTGTACCGCAACTTGGGAAACTGCAAGTTTGAGGACGCGACGGAGAAGGCTGGTGTTGCGGGCGGAGGGTTCAGTTCGGGGGCCGCATGGGCTGACTATGACCGCGACGGCCACTTGGATCTATTTGTGTCGCGTTATGTGCACACAGACCTGAATCATTTGCCCACTTCGGAGAATCCATCGAAGAATTTCTTTCATAAAGGACTTCCCGTCGAAAATCCCTGGACCATGGATGGGGAGACCGATTTTTTGTTTCACAACCGCGGCGACGGCACCTTTGAAGAAGTCTCAAAGAAAGCGGGCGTGGACGACCCCGCCGGGCACTTTGGCTTGGGCGTTGTATGGGGCGACTACGATAATCAAGGATGGCCAAGCCTCCTGGTCGCCAACGACACCGGCCCTAATTATCTTTACCGCAACAAGCACGACGGCACATTTGAGGAGGTCGCTATGCTTTCCGGCGTGGCCTTGAGTCCTGAGGGCCGCGAGGTGGGAAACATGGGTGTGGACATGGGCGATTTCGACCGCGATGGAAAACTTGATTTCGCCATCACCGACTATGCGGACCAGCCGAAAGGCCTCTATCTAAACCAAGGCGATCAAGGATTTACCGATGTTACCTATTCCGCCAAGATCGCGCAGAGTTCGCTCCCGTATGTTTCCTGGGGAACGGGTTTCGCCGATTTTGATAATGATGGCCTGCCCGACCTGCTCATCGCCAGCGGCCACGTCTATCCGGAAGTCGACACCGTTCCCAAAAACGTCAAATATCGCGAACCACTTCTCCTCTACCGCAACAAGGGCGATCGCGCGTTGGATGAGATTTCAGGGGCCGCGGGTTTGAACAGCGGAGCCATACAATCGTGCCGCGGCGTGGCCTTCGGTGACATCAGCAATGACGGCAACATCGATATGGTGATTTTCAATGTCGGAGCGCCACCTTCTCTCTTCCTGAACGACACGAAGAATTCCAATCATCGCGCGCTTTTCAAATTAATCGGAACGAAGAGCAATCGCGGAGCCGTGGGTGCCCGAATCACAGTCACTTCCGCCTCGCGCTCGCAAATTGAAGAAGTCAAAGCCGGCTCGAGCTATCTTTCGACGAACGATCCTCGCTTGCATTTCGGATTGGCGGGCGATTCAGTGTTGGACAAGGTGGAAATCCGTTGGCCCAATGGCGGCGTCGAGACTCTGCGAAATATTCCCGCTGACGCCATCTACACGATCGTTGAAGGGCAGAGCATCAAAGGCACGATCAAGCTTCCATCGCCCACTCCTCGCTGAACGCATTGCCTGCTCCCGGATAGAATCGCGCCCTCATTCGCCTCGGGCGCCCCTGGTTGGGAGTATTCGTCGATGGTTTTTGCTCCGAGATCATCCCCATCGAGGAACGCAGGTCTCCCCGAAAAGCTCACGCTCGCCTCTTGTGCAAAAGTGATCAGTTCCTATTGGTCATCAGTAGCGTCCCAACGTTGCAAGAAATTGGACTTTTTCTCTCGCAAGCGATTGATCCCATTAGGAGCGGCCATCTCCATCCCGTTGAAATCGAGACCGGGTTGACAATGCGAGGAAGTCTTGCCAAGCAATGATTTCCAATGGTTTGCAACGAAAACGTTGGGACGCTACTGATTGGTCATACCTTCTTCGGCGAACGACCGCGCTCACGCAAAACTGAAGATCAGGTTTTTCCCAAAAGTAGGTATAGACTTGACGACAACTGCGATTATGTACCCCGAAATGCTGGAGGTATCCATGTCAGATTTACGGCCGAGAATCACGATCGCTGTAGTAGTGCTCACTGCGGCGCTCGCGACCTTAGCACTCTTTTCGAGCGCCGCAGCACAAAAGTCGACGCCTCCCCCACCCCAACCGCGCCCCTCGCCAAACGCTCCCAATCCGAATTTTCCCTCCGGCCTGAATGGGCCTGCTGTCAAAGGGCCCGATCCCGAGTCGATCGACAAGCAAAACCAGGCTGAACTGAGGACCGACATCGAAAAACTATACGCCTTAGTTTTTGCGCTTCGAGAACAAATGAAAATGACAGACAGCACATCCACGATGTCAGTCTCGATACTCAAGCAGGCACAGCAAATTGAGAGGCTGGCTAAAGAGATTAAAGATCGAGCCAAGCGCTGATGATACGGAGCAAGAACTGCAGGGAAAAAGAGGATGGGTGCCGACAAGCCGGGAAATGACTCTGCCCTTTCGGCAGAGGCTCAAGGCCCCCAAATGGTATCGTCACGTGCTATAAATTTTAGAATCAATATGACTAATGCGCCCGTAGCTCAGCTGGATAGAGCGTCTGCCTTCGAAGCAGAGGGTCGGGGGTTCGAGTCCCTCCGGGCGCGCCATTTTCACCTATGTGTCAGGCCGCTCAAAGGGAAAATGAAATAGGCGTGCCGCTGTGATGGTCGGAGTTTACTGCCGGTTTACCTTTGGCGAGCCTTCCCCTGACTTGCTTCAACGCGGCCTTTAAAGAGATGGATTCAGAATTGCTCAAGTACGCTGCGATTAGCCCATTCTCACCACTGATGGTGGCCGAATTCTACGCCCTTTGGGAGAAAGGAAGGCGGCGCTCGATTGGCTCGATAAGGGATTGCGCCTAGGTGACGAGCGAGCACAAACCTTCTTGATAGACCCCCCTCCTGGCCTCAATCCATGATGAGTCGCGTTTCAAGCAGATTTTAGAGTCCATCGAATTTCGTCGGCAACAAAGGGGAATAATGCATGCATCACCATGACGAACGAAGCTACTTCGCTGGTAGCAGCTAGCGAAAGGGTTCGTAAGAGATTTGTGGAATGGGCAACATGTGCCGCACCCACGATGCCCGATTCCCCCAAGCCCGCGGTTTGTCGACGAAAGTCCCGATAGGTTTGGATAATCGGAAACTTGAAAATTCCACTTGGACGATTAGTACTACTGTGTTATAAACAATCACAAGCGCCTTCGGTAACAAAACGGGCAGGAGGGGAGTTGCTCGATAAGATGTCTGGCAATCTGAATTCGTAGGGTCGCGA
>Ga0137394_10002849_pt1 | contig 12901 bp, 14 predicted proteins | sample czobulk116metaG_FD_108278 | JGI IMG/M metagenome (GOLD analysis project Ga0137394, IMG submission 108278) | Vadose zone soil microbial communities from Angelo Coast Range Reserve, California, USA - czobulk1.16 metaG | ecosystem: Environmental > Terrestrial > Soil > Vadose zone | place: USA...
GCCGCTTGGCGTAAATTGCGAGCCTTGATTCCGCCGACTTGGTCTCGAGCCGGTCTATCTGCGGCATCTCGCCCGAAAACCCATTGCAGTCGTGGGAGCCGGCAGCCCGACACGGTATCGGGAATCAGCACCGGGGTCCAGTTCGGTGTGGTCGCGAGGTCGATCATGGAAGAGAAGCCAGAATCTCCGCCAGTCGATGAGCACGTTTTCCTGACGGGCAGACCGCCAATGGGCGAGTTCCTAGGCTTCGTGACCGCTCAGACATTGGGCGGCGATACCCAGGATCTGTCGGAGCTTTCAGACCGTTGGCGCAAAGCGAACGATCATATCCGGGAGCTGGAGGCCGGCGAAGCCGGTATCGCAAACGCTGCGCCCCTCTTGCCGTTACCAGCAGAGCTTGAATCTCTTCGTGCCAAGGTGGTGGCTGACCCGATCTTCAAGCGTTCGTTCCAGGTGGTACCTTCGGAAATAGCGATGATCGAACTCGACCGCTTGGTCGTGTTTCAAAAACACATAAACCTCGAGTATGTTGCACGGCTCAAACGGTCACTTGGAGACCGGCCAACGAAGGAAAGCATTTTCCGGTGCTGCCTGCCATGCGATCACCCACAGCCGCAGGTCAGCGGGATGCGTGTTGCCCAGAACGCGTTCATCTACGTGTCGCCGTCAAGCGACCTCCGCTTCCTCGAGGTCACACCGCTTTCGGGAACACAAGTGTCGGGCTACTCACCGCAGGGTCCCGTCTCCGGAATCGTGGCGCTGGTTGTCGGATTCGGCTCCAACTTTTTGAACGCGATTCAGGCAGAGGAACGCCTGGTTCTCAACAACGGAAGCCACCGAGCGTTCGCGCTGCGGGACCTCGGCGTAACTCACGTTCCTTGCATCGTGCAACGTATTTCCCGGCGTGACGAGCTCGAAGTGGTGGCTCCGGGCGATCTCTCGACGAAGCCCGATCAGTACCTGAGGGAGCCGAGGCCGCCGCTCTTGAAGGACTACTTCGACCCGGCACTCCGAAGCATTCTCCGAGTCCCGCGCCGGCACCGTCAGTTGAAAATCATGTTCGCTGTCGAGAGTGTAGATATCCCGGCGACGTGAGATCCGTTGCGAGCTCCAAGGATGGCGAGGGAACAAGCGCGTCAACACGACAGCGGGCGCGCAGGCGCGAAGATAGTGCGGCGAGTTGAGGTCCACCCGCCGCGGGTTACGCGTAGCGCGTTCGACCCCACGTGCTGCAGAGCGACGCGAGGGAGATGCAAGTGGCGAAGATCCTTGCCGACAAAGACATTCGGCGGTTGATCAATTCGGTTCTCCTTAATGCGGACGAGAAGCTGATCAACCCCAACGGAATCGAGCTCCGCCTTGGTAAGGACGTCGCCTTCCACTCGACGGGAGAAGAGGCGCAGTTAGGTCCTGGCCAGTTTCTCAAGGTCAACCCTGGGGAGAGTGTCGCGATCTCGAGCCTCGAACTCATCGACTTCAAGGCTGACACGGTTCGGGCGATTCTGCCCAGATCCATGCTCATGGGCTTCATCACGCCCACCACGACAATGATGAGGGAGGGCATCTCTCAGGTCGCGACGAAGATCGATGCTGGTTTCCGGGGAAACCTGAACTGGGGTGTGCGCAACGGCTCGACACGCGATCTCATCCTCCAGTACGGCGAGCCCATCTTCAAGCTCACGATATTCGAGCTGGCGGAGGACGAGACCCCGGAGATTGCGTACGGCGATCGTGCGAACGATAGCTATCAGGACACCGAAGGCATTCGGCGATCAACGCGAAGCATACCTGTCGATATCCCGAAGTCGAAAGTCGTTTCATCGAGCTTCGACCGGCTCGATCCGAAGAAACAACTGCGCGAAGCCGGGTACCCGTTCGATCACATCGGAACCGAACTCACCAACCTCCACGGCAAGTTCGAGGTTGTTTCTGCGGATGTGCGGATGATGCGGGACGAATTTCAAAGCCGCACTACGGAGCTGTCCAACAAGATCCAAACCGAGACCAAAACGCTCGCGGAAAAGTTGGAGGAGGAGCGCAAGAGTATTCTCGAGAAGGTTGAACTGCTGTTCGACCGCAAGTTCCTACGGGTCGTTGGCATCATCGTCGGCGCGATCCCCATGATGTACGGTGGAGCGACCTTTCTGCAGGGGAGCGGGCTAGGTGGAAACACGGTGTCCTTCATTGCGGTGGTTGGCGGCATCGTTGTCGTGTTGGCATCCTATGCCTTAACGCGGAGTGCACGGTGAGTTTCGGGTCGCGGGAGGAGACTCCCTGAAACGTGGCGTGGCGTCTGATAAGCGCAGCAGCTCGACGGCGTGCGGCGCCTGTTCGCAGAGGGACTGGCCGCAGCGCTGACCCGCCACGAGTTATGCTGGGCGTTGGGCCGCAGGATGATAGACCCCGCAGTGAACATGGCACGCTGTCCGACGGGGCGCCAGAGCTGACTTCACACGATCCATGCATCTGAGGTAGGTAGTGAGTTCTCCTGAACCAGCCCCCGATCCGTTGCTGACGAGTGTCGACGCCTATCTGAAGTCTCTCATCATCAACATTAAGACGAAGTCGGGCACTGGTGACATCGAGACTGTCTCCCTCCAGCTCCCTGCCCAGCACGATGATCTTGTAGCCGACATCTTGCGGATCCTTGGAGCGGAGAATCACTTCCGTGGGCCGTGGGAGTTACTCGAGTACCTCAAGATAAACCTTTGGGCCACTCTCATCGCTGCCATCAAGCCGCCATCGAACGATCACGCTCGCATCGCAGCGAGCGTGAGCCGTGCCTTGCGGAATCCGGTTAGCACGTATCGATTCTCCGCACCACTCTCCTTCAACGTGAAGGCCGTATACGAAGGAGAGTTGGGAGGTGATCTCGACCTGCGAACCAAGCTTGTAGAGCGCAACGGATTCTCGCAAGCTCACATTGTGCCCACCGGCTCGACCCGAGCAGCAACGAGCCGTGGTGCCCTTTTCGATGCTGAGCGAGCAATCGAGGAAGTCGTTGGCGCAGCGTTAGCCCTTGGATTCGCCGCGCTCCAGACCAGGGTTCCAGGGACCTCGGCTCAGGTGGCGGTGGAGGTTGAACCAAGAGACCGGGAAAAAGATGTGTTGTTCTTGTCTCCAGAGCTCTCCAACGTCGTCACGTACTTGACCTTTGCTCTTCCGACTGATTTGACTGACCTCGAGCAGGCGAAGCTGAAGGACGGGGACTATTCCAGCGCGGCGGCCCGCGTGGGAGAAATCTGGGAGACAATATTCCGCGGCGTTGGTACGAGGTCTTTGGAACTCAAGAACGCTGCGCGGCTATACCTCGGCGCTGTCTCGTCTCGAGACTTTGGGGTTGCAATTTCATTCGCATTTCAGTGTCTTGAAGCCCTCCTCCTCGAGAAATCGACGTCTGATCTCCTCGCGCGCCTCAAGGAGGCCGTCGCTTATAGAATCGGCACGTCTTCGGATGATCGAAGCGGCCTCAGGGATCAAATCAAGAAACTCTACGATATCAGATCGACCTTCGTGCATACGGGCGTCGTAAAGGAACAACCAGGTGCACGAGACGAATGCCTCCGCATCGCTGGAGAAGTGTTCCGACGTGAGGCGGCGGAGTTGTCGACATAGGGTACCGACTGGTAGGCCATGAGGGCTACCGGTCGGTCAGTTCGTGGTCGCCAGGGTGACGCTCAGCGGGTCTTCGACTCGTTTCGACGCGTCGAGTATCTCGAACCGGACTAGGCCGCCGTCGTGTCCGAAGTCCGCGATGACACCGGGACGCACCTCGTCGCTTTCCTTGATCGGCGCGTCGCGCAGCGTGATCACCATCGTATCGGTCTCGCTGTCATAACGAACTCTCATGATCCGCCTCCCCGCCGCTATTTCTCTATCTTTGACGTCTTGTACACCGTGATAACCAGGACCTCGTCATCCCGAGTTTCCGTGACGGCACACATCAGCATATCCTGCCCGAGCCGCGAGTCATGGTATCTCCGAAGGAACAGGGTGCGGCCGCCGTGGCCCGGAACTGTAAGCGCCGGTTTCTGCAACGTCGTCTCCGCCTCTTCACGTTGGATCTCGCGATCCGCGAGATTGTCGAGCGCGTGAGCTGTCCAACGAACCGGCATCATGCCAGATCCCTCAAGACGGTGGACTCGTTGCCGTAGACGTCCACGACCTCCACCGCGATGCGCTTGTAGCTGCGCGCCGGGAAGGGCTCCGAGGCGAGCTTGATCGTGAACTCGTCGGCGCGCAACCGATGAACGACAAGAGACGCCCAAGCGAAGGCGCGCCGATCTGGCAGCTGGATCGCGTTGCTAGCTGGCCCGTCCGCCTTGATTTCCATCATGTAGCTACCCAATGAGGGGCGCAGTCTTCGCAGTGTCGACTAGGTACTTCAGAAACTCACGACCAAGGGGCAACAACACCCAGGTGTTCTCTCGACGCTCGATGAGAATCGATTGTTCGAGGAATCCCACATACTGGTCGAAGGAGTAGTTCGAGAACATCTGCGGGAAACGTTCCGCCGCAGAGTCGTAGAAGAAGCGAAGCGCTTCGACACTCTCGCCAAGTGGACGGCCACTCAGGTGGATGAGGAGAGCGAGTTGGCTCGCCCAAATTACGTTGTAGACTCGCTCGAAATGAATTCCGACCTGGTGAACGGCGAGCACCCTGACCAAAGCCTTCTCCCGTTCTCCGCCAGTCAGTTTGTTGCGGTCGAGATCTTTTCGGATGCCCTCCTCACGTTCCAGCAAGATTGGGTTCTCGAAGTTCTTGAAGAAACGATCCGCCTCCGTGCTGATCGGCCCCGGTTGAGGCGCCAGTTGCGGGTCATGAGTTTCGAGGCCGCTCTTGGTGATGCTCTTCAAGCGCCTGAGGAGGGCTACGATCTCGGGCTTGAGTGAGAAAAAGGAAACCAACGCTATTACAAGAGCGACAAGGGGCCACGCGATGACCTTCAGTATCTCGGGCATTCTCGGTTCCTCGTCGTCCGAACGGTCACGGAAGAGTGCATCTCCCGTCTCACGCCCCTTGGATAGCGACAGGTTTCCGCGCGAAACGCCGCGGAAGTCCCGGGTCGAAACCAAGTCGGCGTATTCAATACGCGCAACTTACGCCATCCGACCCGATGTAACCAGAGAGACGCTCACGGGACGACGAGGGAATACTCCTTGGGCGCACCCTGACGTGCAGGCACCGGGACTCGTCCAGTTGCCGTAGAGCGGGTGGCGCCGGAACGGGGAATCCCAGGGATAATCCCCGCCCGGCCGACGAGCGCCCGCGCTTTTCGTGATGAACCACGGGCGATCACCGCGCCGCCGCGCGAAGCCTGTTTGATCGCCCTGCCCGGACTAGGTTAGGATGCCGCCCCGCTTCACAAGCCACTTGTGCCCGATTCTCGGGTATCAGGTCAGGGGGCGCCCGCGAATGTCGTGGATCAAGAAACCGACGTGGCGGCTCGGAATCGTCTACGCGCTGCTCGGTTTTCTCGTCTACACCGCGAGGCGCCCGAGCCTTCTGTCTCTCTGCATCGGGCTGCCGCCGATCGTGATCGGACAGGCGCTGCGGATCTGGGCCTGCGGCCACCTCGTGAAGAACAAGCGCCTCACCACGACCGGCCCGTACGCCCACGTCAAGAACCCGCTCTACGTCGGCACGATCCTCATCACCGCCGGCTTCTGCCTCCTGGCGCAGCCGCTCCTGACGCCGATCGTCTTCATAGGGTTCTACGCCTACTACATGCCGCGGAAGCGCAAGATCGAAGGGGATCGGCTGAGGAAGATCTACGGCGAGGCGTACGAGAGATACGAGAAGGCGGTACCCGACCTGCTGCCGCGCATGGCGCCCTATCGGAGCGGCGACACGACGAGGTTCGACGGGAGGCTCGTCTTCGGGAACAGCGAGCACGGGACTGTGATGTCGGTCGCGTTGGGAGTCGGGCTGATCTTCCTTTCGGTGTGGCTGCGCTCGGCGGGAACGCTTCCCGCGCCGTGGTGGGCGCCGACCGACTACCTGCCGCTCTGGCCGGTCAGGCCGCCTTCGGGCCTGTAGGCCCGACGGCAGGATTCACTCTCCCGTCACCGTCTTCACAGCCTCATCGAGCTTTGACTTCCACACTGGATCTGGAGGGCCATCTGCCGTCCGCACGAGAATGAGCCTGAGCGCCTGGAGCGCCTCCTTCCCTCCCAGCGGGACCAACCTCCGAATCGCCTCATCCCTGTCGAGCGGCTTTCCTGTGGAGCCAGAGACCGCGTAGAGCTCGGCCGCGGCCGCGCGCGCGACTGTCCGCGTCGGTTCGACGTCCGGGAGATGACGCTCCACCGCAGCCAGCACCTCCTTCGTCGGATAGTAGGCGAGCACACGAAGGGATCTCGTCGATGCGGCGCGGCGGCGGAACCTCCGTGCTGGCGGCCAGGAGCTTCCGCAGCGCCGGGGGATCGACGAGCCTCCCCAGGGCGACTGCCGCCGCCTCGGAGGCGGCCGGGCAGGGATCGGAGAGGACCTTCCGGAGCGGATCGAAGGCATTCTTCCTCGCCACCTGGTCCGCGCGCGTCCTGCCGGGAAAGCCGGACTCCCCCAGCGCGTAGAACCAGCCCAACCCATCCGTGGCCGCCACACGAAGGGCGCAGTCCTTCTCGCCGAGGCCCGCGATGAGAGTCGGCAGGGCGTTCGGATCTCCGATGTCGCCCAGCGCGCGCAGCGCCGCGGGTCGTGCCGGGCCTCCGCCGCGCGCGATTTCCTGAAGTCTCGGCACCGCCGGAGTGCCGTATCGGACCGCTGCCTCGAAGGCGGCTTCCCGCACACTCGAAACGGCGTCGTGGATCAACTTGAGGACCTTCTCCATCCCCTCGGGCGCCTTCCGTTCCGCGAGAGCTGCCGCGGCCGCCTCCCGCACTTCCGGAGAATCAGACTTCAGCGCGCGGATCAGATCCGGGACGACGGCGGCGTCCCCGGACCTTCCCAGCTCCGTCGCCGCCCGCGCGCGCTGAGCCCCGTTGCCCTCGCTCAGATCCCTCTTCAACTCCTCGAGCGCTCCCAGGCGGGAATAGACCCCCAGCGACGTGTGGACCTCCAGATCCTCCATCCCCTCTCCCTTGAGCGTCACCTTGACCGGCCGCTTCTTGTCGAGGTCCACCGGTCGCTCGATGTCGTACTCGACCACATACGACGCGAGCAGGCGCCGGCCGAGCCTTTTCAGGAGCGCGCGCAGATCATTGGAGGGGTACATGTACCAGCCGCCGGTCTGAACGGCGAGATCCTGCACGGCGAGATAGCCGCGGCCTGACGGCCCAGGGAGGATGAGAATGACGGTCACTCCCGAGCGCACGGCCATGCGCGTGGCGTCCATGAGCATCGGGAACATCGCGGCCGTGATCCCTCCGCTCGGGCTGCTGAACTCGGTATCCAGCCCGTCGGTGAGGAGAATGAGGGCCTTTCGCCCCGGGAGATCGCGCATGTCGCGGACCGTCTCGAAGACCGCCCGGAAGAGGCGCGTGCCGCCGCCCGCCGGCCCGATCGCGGCGACTGAGCGGGCGAGGGAGATGGCGTCGTGCGTGAAGTCCTGAAGGACCATCGTCTCCTCGGAGAAGGCGGAGACGCGGACCTGATCGATCGGCCTGACCGATGAGACGAGCTCGACGCAGGCCTCCGCCCACTTCTGCATCTGGAAAGCCATGCTCCCGCTGCGATCGACGAGGACCGCGATCGAGAGCGGGATCTCGAGGCTGTCCTCGACCTTCTTGAAAGTCTTGATCGCGACCCGGGTCTCACCCTCTCGGACCTCGAGGTTCTCAGCGGAGAGCTTCCCGGCGGGCGCTCCGTTCGGATCGGTTACGGAGACGAGAAGCTGGACGCGATCGATCGGCGTCCCCTGAACGAGCTCATGCTGGGTGTAGGAGAGGCCGCGCGTCGTGATCAGATCTTCCGCCGAGGTCCCATCGCCGAACCTGGCCACGGCGCGGAAGACGCGAGAGCCCATCTCTTTCCCGGCGTCCCACGGGGCCTCGTACGGAGGGAGCGGGTCGGAGCCGATCAGGACCCCGTCGGCGAAGAAATCGACCCGAAGTGTTCGGACCCCGCTCGGAGGGATCACCTCAGCTCGGATGACCAGCGGCCCGTAGGCCACCTCTGCCGCGCGCGGTGAGACGAGGCGGGCGGACGCCCGCGGCGGGATTCCCGGCTCCGTGGAGGGCGTTTCGGGCTGCGCTTCGGCCGCGAGGGCAATGGGAGAAACCGAACAGGGAAGCGAGAGAAGGGAAACAAGCGCCAGCGCCGCTCGAACGGCCGAAATGCGGCTTTCCCATGTTGCCGATCGGCAGTTTGGCCGTACACTTTCCCCGGTCGGGCGATCGCGAGGGCTTTCCGACCCTCTCCACTGTCCGGCGGTCCCTGGATTCTTCATTTTTCCCCCCTCCCCGGAGCCGATCCCCGCAGCGGCTCCGGGCCCTGCCCTCCCCCGCGAAAAGATATGCGTGGCGCGGCGAAAAACCGCAGAGCCGCAACACGTGCGCCCCGCTCGTCCCAGGTAAATGCTGTTATGACAAAGCAGCGGAAAAGTTTTCCCTTGACCACAATGCGCTTCCAGTGTATATCACAGTTACCGTCGGAGAACGGCGGGATTGCCGGAGCGATGAAGGCCTCCATGCTCCGGAGGGAACCAATCCCGTTCGGAAGTCGGCGGTTCCCCTCAGGCCCCAAGCCTGAGGACCTCACCCCGCGTGCGCCGGTGGGTTTCTGCCCGACCCGAGTAAGGCCGGCGACGCGCCTCGACTGGTGCCCCGGCTGGGCCCGCACTCGGCCTCAACGTGCGGGTTCTGTCGGGGCATTTTTCGTCTCAAGTCCCCGCCGCCGCGCGGACGATGCCACCCCTCGACTCGTTTTAAGGAAACTCTTGTGGACGCGCCGGCCCGTGGGTGTGGATCGCCGCGGTCAGTGCCTGCGTGCGAGCGCATGCGGGTGCAGGCCGCGGAGGTGCGAAGCGCGTCGCGGGCTCAGGCGGTAGCGATTCGAGCGGGCCTGAGAAGACGGTACAGGAGGTAGGCGATCCCCCCGAGGATGAGAAGCGGGAGCACTGGGACGAGCACCACCCCAAGAACGACCAGGCTGAGGACGCCGAAGAAGATCGCCGCCAGCCCCCCGATCAGCCAACCCACCAGCCGGAACGGGAGGAAGAGGAGGCTGAAGACCAGCTTCACGGCGAAGAGGACGATCCCCAGAGCGAGAACGACGGGAACGGCGACCAGGGCGAGGATCCCGAGCGCGACAAGGACGATGGCGGTGATCATGGCGACTCCTTTGTCTCCCGCTGTACTCCGAGACGGGCGCGATTGCCAGGTTGCCAACGAAGAAAGTAGCTCATCGGTTACCTGGGCGGCCAGCGATTCTGTCACCCGGGGGCCATGGACGCCGCCCATCGAGGGCCGCCTCTTTCGGGGCCGTTTGAATCAGTCCATCTGTCGCCTGAGGAATGTCGGGACGTCGAGGTCGTCGCGGAGGTTGGTGAAGTTCGGACCGTACCCCCCTTCGTCGGTACCGATCGGCACCACCCGCCCCGGCCCCTTGCGGAGGAACGGAGTTTCGGGACGGGCGCCTTTCTTCAGGACGGCGGCATCGGGGGCAGGACGCACGGCCGGCTTCGCCGCCTTCAGATCCTCCTTCTTCGCATCGCCCCGGAATCCGGTGGCGATCACGGTGACCTTGATCGTGTCGCTCATCGACTCATCGATGACGGTGCCGAAGATGATGTTCGCGTCCTCATGCGCCGCCTGGTGAACGAGGTTCGACGCCTCGGCCACCTCGAAGAGCGTGAGCCCGGGACCTCCGGTGATGTTGATGAGCACGCCGCGAGCGCCGTCGATCGAGGCGTCCTCGAGGAGCGGCGACGAGATCGCCTTCTGGGCCGCTTCGGTCGCCCGCCCTTCGCCCGTCGCGATTCCGGTTCCCATGAGCGCCATCCCCATGCCGCTCATGATCGTCTTGACATCGGCGAAGTCGAGGTTGATCTCGCCCGGGATGGTGATGAGATCGGAGATCCCCTGGACCGCCTGTCGAAGTATGTCGTCCGCGATCTGGAACGCCCCCTGGAGGGTCGTCTGCCGATCCACGGTCGTGAGCAGCCTTTCGTTCGGGATGCAGATGACCGTGTCGAGGCACTCGCGCAGCTCGCCCAGGCCCAGCTCCGCCTGCTCGCGACGCTTGCGCCCTTCGAAGGTGAAAGGCTTCGTGACGACGCCGACGACGAGGGCGCCCAGCTCGCTGGCCAGCGACGCGACGACCGGCGTGGCGCCGGTTCCTGTGCCGCCGCCGAGCCCGGTCGTGATGAAGACCATGTCCGCCCCCTGAAGCACCTCGAGAAGCTTCTCGGTGTCTTCGAGCGCGGCCTGCCTGCCCACCTCGGGGTTCGACCCGGCGCCGAGACCCTTCGTCAGCTTCGAGCCGATCTGAATCTTGACCGGCGCGTGCGCCGCCTTGAGCGCCTGGCAGTCGGTGTTCACCACCACGAACTCGACGCCCGTCATCTTCGACGCGATCATCCGGTTGACGGCGTTGCCGCCGCCCCCGCCCACGCCGATCACCTTGATCCGCGCTCCAACCGTCGGGTCGTCTTCGAATGACAGCTTCACTCCAGCCTCCTTTTTCCCGCCTTCGCCGTCCATCGTGATCATCATGCCCCCTTCTGCCCGGGCGCCGTCATCTGCCGGCTCCGAAGATATCCGTGAAAAACCCTTTGACCCTGGCGGAGACCCTCCCCATCAGGTAGGCCGGCACCCGCATCGTGTCGCGCCTCGTGCGGTGCGCCGCGCCGTACAGGAGGATCCCGACCGCCGTGGCGCATGAAGGGGACGAGACGAGGTCGACGAGGCCGCCGATGCCGGCCGGCGCCCCGCGTCGCACCGGGAGATCGAAGATCTGTTCCGCAATCTCCAAGAGCCCCTCGAGCTGGGCTCCGCCTCCCGTCAGCACCACCCCGGTCGAGAGCGCACCTTCATATCCGCTGCGCTCGATCTCCTCCATGACGAGATTGAACAGCTCCTCGCTTCGAGGCTGGAGGATCTCGCAGAGGATCTGCCTCGACAGCCTTCGCGCCTTGCGCCCGCCGACGCTCGGCACGCCGATCGTTTCGTCATCGTCCACCATTCGGGCCAGCGCGCAGCCGTACTGTGTCTTTATCTGCTCGGCCTCCTGGATCGGCGTGCGCAGACCGACCGCGATGTCGCTCGTGAAATGCTCCCCGCCGGTGCGGACCACGGCGGTGTGCCTCACCGCTCCGCGCTCGAAGACGGCCACGCGCGTCGCGCCGCCCCCGATGTCCACCAGCGCCGCGCCGAGCTCCCTCTCCTCCGGCTTCAGGACCGATTCGGCCACGGCAAGCTGATCGAGCACGATGTCGGTCACTTCGATCCCGGCGCGGTTGACGCAGCTCGTTATGTTGTGGACCGCGGTCAGCGAGCCGGTCACGACGTGAACGTTCGCCTCCAGACGCGATCCCGTCATCCCGATTGGATCGCCGATTCCCTCCTGGTCGTCGACCATGAACTCCTGCGGGATCACATGGAAGATCGCCCGGTCGGGCGGCAGCGAGATCGAACGCGCCGACTCGAGGACCCGGTGGATGTCGGCCGAGGTGACCTCCCGTTCGCGCCCCGAGACTGCGACGACGCCGCGGCTGTTGAATCCGCGGACATGACCGCCTGCGATCCCGACGAGCGCCCTGTCGATCGTGATCCCCGCCATCGTCTCGGCTTCCTCGATCGCGGCCTTCAGCGCCTCGACCGCGCCTTCGAGGTTGGTGATCGAGCCCCTGCGCACTCCTTTCGACGCGGCGCGGCCCACGCCGAGTATGTCCACCTTGCCCGCGTCGGTCACTTCACCGACGACGCAGCAGACCTTCGTCGATCCCAGGTCGATTCCGACGAGGTATTTCTCGTTACGTGCCACTCGCGCCCGCTCCCGTCTGTGTCGGCATCACGGCGATCCGATCCTTGAAACGAAGGTCGATGTACTCCGCCTCCAGCTCTTCAGCCTCGATCCGCCGTCTCACGGCGGCGAGACGATCCAGATTCCTCAGAGGATCTTCTGGGTTGAGGTAGACCGGCGGCCGGAAATCGCGGAGCGTCGCCGTCACCCTGTCGGTTCGCGACATGTCGAGGGTCGACACCGCCGCGGCGAATTCAGGAGATCCCTCGGAAAGCCGCCTCGCCGCCTGGATCCCCGAGGCGAGCCTCGCAGCCGAAGCGCGGCCCCCCGGTTCCATCACGCCGGTGATCACCGGGTGGTTCTCCCCCGAGTCCGAAGGTGTGTAGCGGCCGATGTCGGAGCCCGACGCGTCCACGATGTGCACGCCATCGCCCGCGAGCACGAGCGCGGCGACGGCGCGCGGCTCGAGAATGACCAGGAGAGCGGAAGGCAGTCTCAGCTTCACCGAGGCCGATCTCACCCACGGGGATCTCATCGCGGAGCGCTCGACCTCTCCCAGATCGACCGTGAGGACGTTGCGGCCGAGAAGGGGCGCGAGGCTTGATTCCACTTCGTGGTTCACCCGCTCTCCGGCCCCCTCGACGATGACGTGTTCAAGAGGGAACCGCTCCGGATCCGTGAGAAGCTGCCACGCCGACCGGAAGCCGAAGGTCGCTGCCGCCAGGCCCGCGAGCCAGAGCGAGCACCAGAGGATCGCGCGCGACGCCGTGCGCCTCTGGCGGCGACGGCGCACCTCGCGATTTCCTCCCGGACGGAGGTACCCGGGCTCGTTCGGGGCGCGGACCGGCCTCGGCGTTTCGCTCATGCCACGGACCTCAGAGCCATTTCACGACCTCTTCCTCGAGCGTCACTCCCAGAGCGCGGAAGACCCTCGCCTTGATCCTCTCGATGAGCTCGAGGACGTCCTCGCTCGTCGCGTCGCCCCGGTTCACGACGA
>Ga0137394_10002851_pt1 | contig 12898 bp, 13 predicted proteins | sample czobulk116metaG_FD_108278 | JGI IMG/M metagenome (GOLD analysis project Ga0137394, IMG submission 108278) | Vadose zone soil microbial communities from Angelo Coast Range Reserve, California, USA - czobulk1.16 metaG | ecosystem: Environmental > Terrestrial > Soil > Vadose zone | place: USA...
CCGTAACATCAATAAACTCAATCAGTTGAAAGATCATAACAGTGTGCCAAAAAGGCTAAGGTCTATCTGTCATAGATGGATTCGACTGCCCTGACCGAGTATTATCGGCACAAATTCTGGCACCGCAACGCCTGTCCTATCAATTAGTTACGACGAGTTTGCGGCTCATGGCAGAAGTGTTGGGTTTAGGCCAGGTGGGAGGCCGCCTCCCCGGAGCTCCCCCCACCCCGCGGGTGATACCCCTGCCGCCGCTGCTGCCGTGCGATCGCCACGCCAAAATTCGCCCGCTTGTAGGTCATTCAGATACCTCCTGTGTTTTCCGGTTGATCCGTGTCCCTGGGCGCCGTGGGCGGTGCCGGGGGTGAGGGGGTGTGCCCCTCCTCAAACGTGTCATCCAGGGCATAGACCAGGACCCGGGCATCTTCCAATAGCGTGGCGATGCCGAAGATGAGATGCCCCTCCTGGCGCATTTCCTCGAGAAAAGGCAGGATCGCCGGCTCGTCGAGGCCGGACATCGCGCAGAGCACGGGCAGCGGGGCGACACTCAGCTCGTCAAACGGCCGGGTCATCCCCAGCAGGCAGAACCAGAGGAGGCGTTTCTCTCCGGTATACGGGCACTTCTTCAACTTCAGGGCATCCTCAGAGGTATACTGGCGCATCATCAGATCCCTCCTGGCTGATCAGTGTCGGCTTGCCGGGTCCCCCACCTGACGCTGCTGTCAGCCGGCCATCCGCAATGGCACGGTAGAGCCGGCCAGGTGAGACCCCAATCAGTCTGGAGGCTTCCCTAAGCTTCAGCAGTGGGGCCATAGGTGTAGGGGCGCGAGAACATCGAGCGTCCTACCTGAGAACGGCGTCGATTGCTGCGCACACATGATGGGTCTCTTGCCCCGCCCATGCAGAATTTTACTCTAACGGTTTCCCTGCCGTTATCATCAACACGTCACAACTGTGAAATCATCAATGAATCAATGGGTTAGAAAACCATTCCCACCATGCAGCGGGTCACATGCACCACGTGATCCGTACGATACAGGCCACGCCTGCGCGCTCGTCTCCAAGGCCGTGGGAGCGGCAGGAGGCAGCTTAGAGTAATATTTCGCACACTGGGGGCAAGAGACCCCAGCAGTAGTCCCTAGTGGGTAGTGGGCATTTTGGTGAGAACCTATACGTTAAGTCATAAATGATTGTTTTTCAAAACGATCGAATACTACTAGATACTCCGTTCGCATCAGTATCATTCTGGACGCTTGTCGAGCAGCCAAAAGGCCAAATCTGCGTACTTCCTACGGATCTGTGCGAACAGATATCGGGAGAACAGTTCAAGATACCTGTCTCCGCGCAGCAATCAAGCCCTTAGCGTATAAAAAAGCATGATTTTGCCCGCTACCCTTATCGTCTTAGTCCCCCCACGATGCGAGGCCCGCTGGTGGTCCGCGGGGTCAGCACGATGACTGCTGGTGACACGAATCGCGCTCGCGGGGCGGTCACGAAGACTGGTGGCGCGACGCGCATGGATACGGGAGGCGCGGTGACCAGTGCCCGAGGCCCTCTGACGATCGGCGGGGTGATCACAAAGCCCCCGCGTGGCCCGAGGCCTGATGGCGCGATGGTCACGAAGCCCGGTGGGGCAACCAACAACACCCGCGGTGCCACCAAGCCCGGGTGCACGGGGACACCGACGCCAGCGTGGAAGAACACGTGGCCGTGTGGCACCCCGATAAACGAATGCCCGGGTGACCCGACGCCAAAGCCGGAGAATGCGCGGCCGTGGGCGGCGCCACTCATGGCCCATAACAGGACCACCCCAAGCCCCATGGTGCAGATCAAGGCTTTTCGCATGGTAATCTCCTTCCTCGCATCGCCCGACAACCTTCACACGTCACACAGTCCTCATAGAGAGAGGAGACATGCTCGCGGAGTGACATTCCCGAACGATGACTGTGCGGTGTCCACGAATCGTCTATACGGATGTGATTGGCTGGAGAGTATCAGGAGAGTGACCAGGTGCGCAACAGGGAAACGGGCTCGGGAGCACCGCCGCGTCGACCGCTTCTGCTTGCGCGATCCACCACTCGTGGCTAGACTGACCTCCGGGGCGCGGCGATATAGCCTTCGCGCGCGCGAGAAGCGGGCACGACTCCGGAGGACAGAAGTGCGCAACAACTGGCAGGCGCGGGTGTCAGAGGACGAAACGCATCGCCGGGCGGCCGGCCGCCGGCACTACAACGCCGTGCGCCAGTTGCGGGCACGCGTGCGGAGACAGGAGGTGCTGCGGCTCCTGGGGGAGTTCGGCTGGGGCTACGGGGTGCAGGCGCGGATTGCCGCGGTGCTGGGGGGTCCACCCGGCGACGATCTCCCGGGATCTGGCGAAGCCGTTACCCTTATACCGGGAATGCCCGACCTGCGGGGGGCTGCGGCCGCGGGACGGGTGGGCGGAGGCGTAGGAACAGTCAAGATGACGGGGAGGGACATGCGGGACGACCGCGGACCGGCGATGCGTGCGGTATCCGGAAATCTACTCCGCGGATGTGACCGATTGCATCGGCAAACATCTCTCGTCATGGCGGCATGAGGCCGCGCGGCTCAGCGGATCACCTCGTCCGCCTGGAAGAGGATATGCGGGGGTATGGTCAGGCCCAGCGCCTGCGCGGTCTTGAGGTTGATAACCAGCTCGAACTGTATCGGTTGCTCTACGGGCAGATCAGCCGGCTTGGCGCCCTTGAGGATCTTATCCACGTACGTGGCCGCGTGCCGATGCCGGCTTGCCAGATCCGGCCCATAAGTCATGAGGCCACCAGCCTCCACAAATTCTCTGGTGAAGTACATCACCGGGAGCCGGCTCCTCGCCGCCCATTCCACGATCCGTTGTCGCTGCGAAAAGACCATCGGGTCTGGCAGTACGATGAGCGCGTCGGCTCGCTCTCTAATTATCACCGCAAACGCGTGGTCCAACTCGCTGGCCTGGCTCACGCCCACACGTCGAAGTTGCACGTCCAATATCTGCGCCGCGCGCGCTATTTCGCTCAAGACGTGGGGTGCGTTGGGATTGGCCGAATTTGCTAGGGCCGCGACAGAGGTGACTCTGGGAACGGTGGCCTTGAGCAGCTCTAGTTGTTTGCCCCCTAACTTCGGGGCGAAGCCAGCGGTGCCCGTGACATTCCCGCCCGGCTGTGCCAGACCGGTGACAAGCCCGGTCCTCACAGGGTCGCCCAGGGTGTCCATGACAATGGGGATCGTCGTGGTCGCCTCCTTGGCCGCCTGGGTCGCTGGCGCACTCGGGGCAAAGATGACGTCGACCTTGAGCCGGACCAGCTCGGCGGCGAGGTCAGGGAGCCGATCATATTCCCCCTCCGCGTATCGGTACTCGATGGCGATGTTCCGGCCCTCCACCCAGCCGAGCTCGCGTAGCCCTTGCGAGAATGCTTCCCGATTAGGTGTGTGAAGGGTGAACCAGGCAGGGGACAGATAGCCTATCTTTCGGATATTGGCCGGCTGCTGCGCCTCAGTGGCGAGCGGCGCCGCGAACAGGGCGAGGGCGACGAGGAGCCCGATGGTACGGCGCGTCATAGTCGTGTCCTCCGACAACGGTCTGGGGCGAGTGTAGGCGGGGAGGCCGAGCGCGTCAAGCGTGACGTGTTGGGTCGCACGTCGGCAGCCATGACACGGTCGGCTGCACGCCGCACTGGCGTCAGGGATGTGCTGACGTGCTTTGGCGCGGCATGGGAGCCTCCTGAGGTCAAGGACGTGTGAGGGCATTCTACGCGCCACGGGCCGGGGAAGGGAATTAAATTTTGCAGATTAACACGTCCAAATCCGTGGAGACGATTCACGGACACTCCACTGAGCAGCTTTGTTGGAGGTCCCATCTGGAATTTTACGCTTTTAGTTCTCGACTTCCGACTTGAGCACTATGGGCCTTCTGCAAGATCTCCTGAATCATGGCTTGGGCCTTGGGGTAGTGGTTTTGCCCACGCAGGCGTAGGTACTTGCTATGGACGGTTCGCGGATCGTCGTTGAGCATATACGCTACGGTTTCGACAGGAACCCCGTGTTCCGCCATTTCGGTGACGTAGATCGTCCGGATGTCGTGGGGATGAAAGCGCTTGCCGGTGCCCAGCATGACGGTGTACTGGATAGTTTTGCAAAGATCACTCTGCTGATAGGGCCGGCCATAGCGGTTCAGGAAGACGTGGGGCAATGTCTGGTGGTTGGGCAGGAGGGGGCGGTAGATAGTCAGCCACTCCTCGAGTTGGTGTACCAAGTCGGGAGGCCATGGGGGGGTGAAGGTGTTGGGCTTGCCATGGCGCCGTGCGATCTTGAGGTCTTCGCTGTTAAAGGCCAGCTGCCAAGTGTTGGTCTGATCCTGGTAAAGGTGTTTCGGTCGCGACAACTCGCGAATATTACGCGACCGAAGGGGGATGCGGACCATCAGTTTGAGGATCAGTCCTCGCTCGAACTTAAGGGCGTGATGCATCCTTGGGTAGCTGGTAGTGCGGTGCCACCAGGGCCGTAGGGGTTGCCGCCCATGGGCCAGTAGTTGATCGCCGGTGGCGTCGAGTTCAGCCAGGGTGGGCAGTTGGCGTTGATCCTGGATTGGTTCCGGCTGGGGCAGCTGGCGGCAGTAGCGCTTGAGGGCTTCCGTTTGTGGCAGCTCTTGTAGGCGAGCGATGGCTAGGACACGGCGTGCGATATGGGCACCGAGTTCTGTGATGCGGCGACCATGGTAGGCAGCATGCCATCGGACAAAAGTATCCAGGGGTTCGACGGCGAAGAGATCTTCCCATGCCTGGAGGCGTCGGTGCTCAATGTGTTGCAGGAAGCCCACGTATAGCTCGAACATGCCGAGGTTACCTGTAATAGTCCGCAGCCGGAGACGGAAGCTGACCTGTTGTGTATAGGCTTGCCAGCCACGCTGCAGGGGCTTCGGCCACTTCGCCAGCGGCAGTTGGTAGGGCGGCGCTTTGCGCCGTCCGCGGAAGGGACTGACGTCCCGTAACTGTTGCATAGCAACCACGGTACCGGCCCAGCGGGGGCGGATGTCCATTTCTGGTAGGAGGTTGGCTGCTACCGCCTGTCTGAACAAGAGGCTGAGGTTGCGCTTGGTATTGCGAATAGTGTGTACGGAAGGCGGTTCCTTCCAGGTTGCGATACTGGCAGGTATTGACAAAAATCCAGAAATAGCGTAACGTCACGATTCAAGTCACCTAATATCACCTAAAACAACCCTCTGTAAGGAACTTGTGATGACTCTACAAGACCTCTTCGATGCTGTCTCTCCCCAGCTCTCCGCATCCGATGCCAGGAACCTTAAGACCTCTATCAAGTACCTGGCCCATGCCCTAGGACAAAGGGATACCGCTCACTGCGAGGTAGCCCAGTACCTCCGTCCCCTAGCCGAGCTAAAAGCAGAACTCGATACCTTCTTCGCAAGCTAGGATAAAAGTACAGAATTTATAGGTGAAAAAAGATTGTTATATATGACTAAAAATAGTATGATCGCCTTTATGATGATTCTGTACGGGGCTGGTGTACAGAATGATGTGCAAGGAGGGGCGCAGTATGCCGCGTAGTAGGGGACCTGGACCTACAGAAACACGTGAAAAACTTGAGGAGTCTGAGGACCTCGAGGAGGAGTTGTTGACCACGGGAGAGGTGGCGAGACGGTTGAAGATTACTCGTCAGACCGTGCAACGGCTCATTCAACGCGGGGACCTGAAGGCTTCGCGCATTGGTCGGGACTGGCGGATTAAATCCCGGGAGCTCGAGAGTTTTCTGAAGGAGACTGAAACGCCCGGGCGTGGGGATGTCGAGAAAGGGAGTCGTGACGCGTGACACCATTTTCGATCTCTTGATCTATTAGCTTGCCCCCCCCTTAAACCACCGGCCTACGCGGAGGAGCTTCGAGCGCGTCTGATCCGGTGCTTGCAAACCACACGCGGTATGAGCTCTCGGCTGATTCCCCTGGGGACGCGGCCGATGCGCGAGGCGATGGAGCGCGGGTGCCAGCATCAAAAAGACTGGATGAGAAATAGTATTCTAGGGTTCGCAGTCCGTATCATGGTAGCTGGCTCCTGGCACTCGCAAACCCCGCATTGCTTTATGAATAGATCCCTCATACACTTATGTATATATTGGTATATACATTTTAGTGTATAAGGGTGTATGATAGGTATCCAACCAGCGGGAGGGCCTGACTCATGGCACGAGCGGGCGATGAGGCGCTGGTACAACAGCTACGAGCTAAAGGCCTCAGCCAACGTGAGATTGCGCGGCAGACGGGGATTCCCCGGACCACGGTCCAGGATATCCTGAAGCGGTCTGCTCAGACGCTGACCTCAGCGATCCCTGAAAGTACATTAGATGTACATGCCAATGTACCTGCGATGCGCTCGAAAGATACACCTGAAATACATCGAAATACACGACCAGTGAATTCAGGAGATGTACCAGCCATACACTCTAGTGTATCACAGGTACTCGTGAAAGGTGTACCAGAAGTACACATTGATATACAACTACTGAAGGAGCTGGGTGCGCTGTGGCCAGATCTGCAGGACTTGGTGGCGGAGTGGCGAGCGCGGAAAGCAATTCGACATGGCCCTCACGACGGCTCGCGGGATACCCAGCTAAAGACCTACCATGTGGAGCGGCGTCATATTGAGCGTATTGCGGCGTACGCCAAAGAGGCGGGTCTCTCGCAAGGTGAAGTGCTAAACGAGGCGATTCGGCAATTTTTTGAGGGTAAGTAGGTGTAGCGACTTGATTACATCTATGTTGGTGCGGTGGGGGCGTTGATTGGAGGTCTCATCTTACCTATGGTAGATCAACCGGCTGATTCGAGAGAATAAGGCGAAGATCCATATGGACCAAGACATAGTGGAGGCACAACTGGCGCGGCAGGACGAGCAACTCGTAGAGCTCAAAGAGCAAGTCACTGGGCTAGAGTCCATGGTGAGCGACTTACGACAGCAGGTTGCGTATCTGGAAGGTCGCTTGGGCTTCGGCGTGAACCGGCAGCATCTTCGTCGGCAGAGGAACTCAATATAACTTGAGCCGATTACGCATGCCTTTGCCGGCTTGAGTCTGATCGCGACCCCGACAGAGATGGAGAGCAGAGGGATGGACGATACGATGCAACGCTGGATTCGGGAATATAACCTGCCTGCGATGGTCGTGGGTGGGACCTACCAGGTAAGCACGAGGATCTTCAAACGTTAAAAGGGCGTTGAAGCCGTAACTCTTGGCCGAGTATCTCCAACGCCCCTTATCACCCTCGCATGAGCTTGCAAAGGAGTGACTATGCATCAGTCTATCATAGTAGCCGTGTCGTCGCATCATCAATCTGTATTTCATAGGCCTTGTAAATACAAATCGAGCGCCACAGGTGGTGCACGGCCCCTCCAAGTAAGGAAGGAGGACGCCCGATGAGCACCGCCGCCCCCGAGGCGTATCCATCATTCCGCCCCCTCGCCCGACTTGTCCTACAGAGTGCCCTGCCGAGGCCGCAGAAGGTCGTACTCCAGGCCCTCCTGGCCTACGCCCGCCCGGACCTCACGGTCTATCATGCCCAAGAGCAACTTGCCTGGGAGTGCGACTATACGCGCCCGATCATCAAAGCGGCCTTAGCCGCGCTGAAGGCCCAGGCGATCCTGCGGATATTGCAAAGGCCCCACCAGCACTACTCCACCGAGTATGCCATCGACCTGAGCCGGTTGCCCAGTCGTGCCTCCTATGGCGCCCACACCGTCGCTGGAAATGTAAGCATCGAGGATGGGTTGACCATGCCTGTGCAGGAGGTAAATAATTTACCGGCTGAAGACGAGAGGTCCGTGTTTCAGCCGGTAATTGGATTACCAGCTGGTGAGCCAGGGGGCCAATCAGTATCCCCCAGCGGGCAACTAGTTGACCCCCAAGTAGTACAGGTAGTACAAGAAAAAGTATTTTTCTTGTCCGATGAATCAACATCGCCGCGTCCTAGCACCAGCCGAGGATATCGCTCACCCTCTGTCCCACGACCACAACCAGCCCCGAGACGACCACCAGAAACCCCCGCCCCGGAGACCCTGCCACTCACTGAAGCTCTCCGCCGCTGGGCTGCCGACACCGTCCCAGGACTCCCCCTTGACCACGAACGGGATAAGTTCTTGTGCTATGCGCGAGCACGTGGCCTCACCAATGTCGACTGGTCCGAAGCGCTGAAATTCTGGTGGCTCGAAGCCCATGCCCGTGCCGTGCGGCGGGGCGCGCTGCAGCTACCGGCCGTTCCGAGGCCTGCGCTCGCTCAGGAGCCCCCGCCCCTCTATGACGCCGAGTTGCACGCACAGATGCAGGCCGATATTGCACGGTTATGCGGGCCTATGGGGCCATCAGTGCCAAGGACGAATGACAATCGAGAGCTGCACCGACGCCACTCCTCATTGAGTCTGGCTGCGGAGGGCATAGCACTTGAGCACGACCCAGCCTATCTGGTGCAGATGCGGGCGCGCAAGGCAGTGCTCCAGACCCAGGCGGCGCTGTTGCAGGCCCAGGCAGCGCAAACCGGTCCAGAAGATCGTTTACATCAGTGCGGACTAAAGACGACTGTGTCGGATCGGTGTAAGTCCTCACATATCGACACTTCGACCATTGTGCCTCTAAGACTTCGTCATGCCTTTGGGTAAAATGGTCGCTTGTTGTGCTGGTGCGTCCGGGGTATGGTCGACTTAACTCCGCGCCAGTGTAAAGGAGGTCCTGGCCATGTTTGCGCCGTCTCTGTCTGATGAGGACCGGGCTCTGGTTCGCGACGTGCTGCTGCGGTGCGATGAGTTTGACTCGGATGCCCAACTGCGGACCCTGCTGGGCGGCGAGCTTCTGCCGTTCCGGGACCGGGTGCCGGAAGCGAGCACTCGCGTGGGTCGGGCGGAGAATGCCATCACCTACCTGCAGGACAAAGAGGTGCGCGGCAACCGTAACGCCCTGGCGGTATTGCTGTGGGCACTGGCTGGGCGGTATCACCCAGCAGACACGCGCTCGTCCGCCTTGCAGCGCGCTGCACTGCTGGTACAATCTGGTGGCGCCCAAGCCGGAGAGCTAGGGGGCTCATCCGTCGGGGCGGAGACATTCAGGGCCACCTTTGACCAACCCCATCAGATCGTGACCACGCAATACAACGCCGACCACATCACGATTTATGCGCAGGCGACCCCCCGCCCGGTGGCCGACGCCACGCGGGGGACGGCCGGGTCCCCGCCTGTGGATGTGGTCATCATCACGCCCCTGGAGGAAGAGCGCGACGCGGTGCTCGCCAAACTGGCCAGGTACCGGCAGCTGCCGCCGACGCAGGACGACATCCGAGTCTACTTCGCGGCCGACCTGCCCGTGACGTTCCCCGACGGCGCGACCGCGACCTACCAAGTCGTCGTGATGCCCCTGCTCAACATGGGCCGGGTCGAGGCGGCCAATGCGACCGGCGACGCCATCCGGCGCTGGCGGCCCCGGTACGTCTGGTTGGTCGGCATCGCAGGCGGCCTGGCCAAGGCGGGGGTGGCGCTGGGGGACGTGCTGATCGCGGACCAGATCGCCGACTACGAGCTGCAGAAGCTGACCCCACAGGCGACGAGCATCCGGTGGCAGGTGCACCGGGTGGACCCACGCCTCCTGGGGGCCGCGAGGAACCTGCGCGGCGACGGCTGGCTTCAGCTCGTCACCAGCGCGCGCCCCGACGCCGGAACGCCACGGCGGCACATCGGCCCGGTCTGTACGGGGGACAAGGTCATCGCCAACAGCCTGCTCGACGACTACCGGGACATCTGGGAGAAGTTGATCGGGGTGGAGATGGAGGCCGGGGGCACGGCCAGCGCCGCCTTTCAGGCCGCGAATCACCCGGGGTTCTTTATGGTCCGAGGCGTCTCGGATTTGGCCGATGCCGCGAAGGACTCGGGTGAGGTCCAGCAATGGCGGGCCTATGCATGTGACGTGGCCGCCGCCTATGCCATCGGATTGCTTCAGAGTGGGCCGATCCCCCTGGCGGTGGCCGAGGGGGCGGACCGCCCACGGTAAAGTCCTATCCCAACATTTGTGTCATCAACTGTAGAGCAGACACGCACGGACGCGGTTCGTGGCCATGATAAATAGGGTTATCCTCTGTTGCACGGCGGTATGTACCGTAGAATCAGCAAGTGGATAGGCTCAGTGACGATGACCCGATGACTAAGGCCTATGTGTCACTGACGGGTATGACCGATAGTACTGCATCTCTAAGAGCGCAAACGTTGGGATTGGGCTCATGAACATGACACTATTACCCTTCGAAGACCGGGCTGGGGTCCAGGGAGTGCTGTTGCAGTGCGATGAGTTTGACTCGGATGCCCAATTGCGGACCCTGCTGGGCGGTGAGCTTCTGCCGTTCCAGGACCGGGTGCCGGAAGCGAGCACTCGCGTAGGTCGGGTGGAGAATGTCATCACCTATCTGGAGGACAAGCAGGTACGCAGCGACCGCAATGCGTTGGTCGTATTTCTGGAGATGCTGGCCAGTCGGTATAAACCAGAAGATGAGCGCTCGGCCGCCTTGCAGCGCGCTGCGCTGTTGGTAGATGCTGGTGGCACCAGGGGCGGGAAGGTAGAAGTTCCGTACGTGGTGGTGGCCATGAAGGACGTAGAAGCGCGTGACCTGATCCTTGGCGGATCGCCACAGGTCTATATCTGGCCGATTCAAATAGGCGACCGCGAGGGAGTGGCCGCGTTCCGCGGCGAGCTGCATACCGTGGGCTTGGATCTGGACGCACTGGTGGGCAACTACGCCGATGCACGGGATGCGTGGTGCCCCTTTGGTCCCGGCGTAGGCTCGTTCGCCGACATCCTGGCCCAGCTGGAGGCCTATCTCAACGGCCGACCTCCGCGTTCCCACCGGAAACAGCTCCCGCGCATCCGTCTGCAGTCATACTCCGAGGCCTTTTTCGCCGCCGACTACCAGATGCGCCAGGACACTCACAGCCGACTGCGCCGTACTGGGTGTATGTTCGTGATAGACGCCATTTCGCTCTTTCACGCCGACCTGCGCAACAAGTTGTTGCGGTCGGAACTCGGCTCGACCTCGCCGGTGCTGATTCTGTCCCCGGTAGACGCCGAGTCGATCGCCCCGAACCAGCGCATTATGCGCGAGTTTATGCAGCGCGAGCTGGAGTGGGCGTTCTCACGCTTTGCCAACGAGCCCACTGAGTTGTGTGAGTTCCGCAGCGGCAACCCGGTGGCGCTCAAGCGCTGGCTGACGATGGTGTTGAGCGAGCAAGCCCTGGCGCTATCCGGGCAGCCAGATCAAACGACGGTAGCCGAGTTGCAGGGCCAGAGCGAACTGCAGGGCCGCATGGCCGGCAAACTATTCGGACAAGGTAGGTAGCGCATGATCTACACCTTCTATTCGTATAAGGGTGGGGTGGGCCGGTCGATGGCGCTGGCGAACATCGCCGAGTTGCTGGTGGAGGCTGGCCTGTCGGTCATCATGGTGGATTGGGACCTGGAAGCGCCGGGGCTCGAGCGGTTTTTCCCGGTAGATACCGCCACAGTCCTCGAGCAGCCGGGGCTAATGGATATGTTGCTCGGATACAAAATGCGTTTGTCCCAGCCACTACCGCCGCGGGCCACGCCGCGCTTGCCGGAAGACAAACGCGCCTGGTACTTCGGCCGGCTGGACGACTACCTCGTTGAGATCTACCCTGCCCCGGCAGCGGGCGGCGAAGCTGCACCTACGCCCGGCACGCCGCGCACAGGCCGACTGCGCCTGCTCACCGCCGGCCGGCGATCGAAGGGTATGTTTGAGCAGTACGTCCGGGCGGTGCGTACCTTCGAGTGGCAGGATTTTTATGTCAACTGGGGCGGCGAGGCCTATTTCGACTGGCTGCGCGAGCAACTCAACCAGGCTGACGCGGTGTTGATTGATTCTCGAACCGGTGTGATCGAGATGGGTGGAGTGTGCACCTATCACATGGCTGACACCGTGGTGCTGTTCTGTGCCACCAATGAGCAGAACCTGGACGGGGTGCACAAGATGGCCGCCGACCTGGCCAGCCAGGAGACGCAGGCGTTGCGCCCGGAGCGTCTGCTGCAGGTGCTAGTCGTGCCGGCGCGGGTGGAGTTCAACGAGGGTGACAAGCTCAACCGTTTTAAGCGCAGATTCCTGATCCAGTTCCGGGACTCGGTCCCCAAACCGCTGGCATCCAACCCGGACCGGCTGTGGGACCTGGCCATCCCGTACATCCCGTACTACTCCTATAATGAGGCGGTGGCAGTGCGCGAGCGGAGCCTGGCGATCGCCGCGCCTATGGTGCGCAGTTGTGAGAAGCTGGTGCGAGTCCTGGCAGCTATGGCACCCAATGGGTCGCAGTTGCTCGCCGCTTTTCCAGGGGAACTGACGACTGAAGAAGGCGCCGTGTCCATTGGTGCTCCTCGTGGGGAGGTCATCGTCCAGGACATCACTGCCGGTCGAGATATTAGCATTACACATGTATATCAGTACACCAGCTCCCCGATGGCCAGCCCGGAGGAAATCGACGCCGCCCGGCGCAAGCTAGAGGCAATGCCGCTGGACCGTATCCCCTCACCTGCTCCGTTGCCGCCCGGCTCGCGCATGCCGTTCAGCCCGAACCCGCTGTTCACCGACCGTGAGGCCGAGCTCCAGGCCCTGGCGCAGTATCTATCACTCACAGGCACGACCGAAGAGGCGGTGGAGGTGCCAGTCGTGGCTATCACCGGGCTAGGCGGGGTCGGCAAGACCCAAGTGGCCGTCGAGTTCGTGCACCGCTACGGGCAGCACTTTGCTGGCGGTATCTTTTGGCTGGACTTCGCCGTGCCCGAGGGGATTCCGGCCGAGATAGCGCAGTGCGGTGGGCCAGGATACCTGGACCTGCGGCCCGATTTCACG
>Ga0137394_10002853_pt1 | contig 12894 bp, 12 predicted proteins | sample czobulk116metaG_FD_108278 | JGI IMG/M metagenome (GOLD analysis project Ga0137394, IMG submission 108278) | Vadose zone soil microbial communities from Angelo Coast Range Reserve, California, USA - czobulk1.16 metaG | ecosystem: Environmental > Terrestrial > Soil > Vadose zone | place: USA...
CAAATGTATTTCATGGTCTGGTCAGCTTCTTCCTCCTGCGGCCGGTTCAGTCCAACTACGTCGCGGGATGGCGGGGTGGCATTTGAATGATGACGTGTACGCCAGACATGATACACGGCCACCGCAAGAACGTTTAGAGTCGACACGTCGTGATTCGATGAAAATGGGAAGCGAGGATTGGGCCGAATGACATCAGCAACGCTCATGATCAACCACGGGAACTCGCTCTCACTCACTGATGACTGGAACCTCCACGAGGATACTGACCACCTCTTCTGTAGGGTTCGTGGTGAAAATTTTTGAGAGCTTCCTGGACGGTACTCCCAGCTTCTGTCTCTCAGCTTGAGGCGCCGATTGCTCGATGTCCTCATCATCAGGGATGTCAACTTTGTAGAGGACGAGGTCGGCGGCGTCGATATCCTTCAAGGCGTTGGGTCTTTTCGATAAAATTGCATCTTTTAACTCGTCAATAGTCTTCGATCGTTGAATATTAACAGAGAATGGAACGCCTAGTCCAATACCATAGACGAAAAGAGTGAGATTTGCCATGGTGGCGGACAGGGAGGGTCAGACCGTTGGTTGGAAAGCTCGGAACCAGCCGTTCTTCTTCAAACTCAGCCTAACTCAATTTCGTCTTGGACCTTTCCTTCCTCTTGTTGCCCCCTCGCGATTCCCTTCGGAATTGTGACCTGCCTCAGAACTATTGCCCCTGAACTTGCCTTACACATATTAAAATGAAAGGGCCCTACACAGGTGATTGAAAGTGAATATCATGCTCCTGTGTGAGGTGTGAGCCATGCTCTAGCACCGCTCGGCCTCAACTCCCGGAGCCCCTGCCTCCTCCAATTCCATCAAAAACCTCAGTTGAGTATATTTGATATGATCTGTAACTCTCTCTGTGTACCGTACATGTTTTTGTAACCCAAAAGGCTCTATGTCGAGTCCCTATGAATGTAATGTTGTTGTCTCCTACTAGTATCCCCTCGCTCGCCCATTAAACCATCACCGAATGCCCATAAAAATGGCTACAAGCTTGCACATACATTGAAACAGCAAATACCAATGTAGATATCAAGAATAGTAGTCACTGCACATCTAATACAGAGTGAGACCTGTGGACCGTGACATGAGTTTCAAACTCAGCTCATCAGAATACGTGCTTTGTCGATGTTGTCGAATAGAAATGGAAATTGTACCAACAATCCGAGCCGCGACGTTTTACTCTCTCCCGATGCTACAAAAAAAAGGAAAGACATGAGGAAGGTTGTCACAAGACTCCGTTTCCTCTCCCAGGATCGGGGCTTGTCTCACCCGTTGATCCTCGGGACACCGTCTAGTGCTTATTCGACCATGTCGCACACCCCAGTAGACGCAACTGTGAGACATCCTGCTCAGGAATTCGTCCACCCTGCTGTCGGAAAGGACGATGAGGATACCACCAATTCTCCCGCTGTTCTCCCACCAATTGCCGATGAGCCTATTGTGACCCGAAAGGAGTTATGGAGCTACTACTGTATTTTCTCCTTGTTATCTCCACGTGGTTGTCCCTCGCTCATGACTTGTTTACCAGTGTATTACAACGGAGACAACGTGCGTCGATTTGCTAATTTATTGCCGGAGCGAGTATCAAGAATTTGATGCGTGTGGATGGAATATAGGGAGTTGGTCCTTTGGGTTCGTCTTTGATAGCAAATTTGGCATGGCAGACGTGTATTGATATCCTCGCGCTAAAGGCTACTCCTTAACGCTCTTTCAATCCCTCGCCACTGCCGCAGGCTATGATCCCGTCCGTGGACCAGGCTCATCCTGTCTCGATTCCAACGCGTCGGGTAAATGCGCCCTGCCCTGGGGCAGTGGAACTAAGGCGGTGAGCTCCATCGTCTTGATTGTGAATGGGGCCAGTTTTGCGGTGCGTCGCTCTCCTAGTGCACCTCTTTGCCCTGTTCCTTCATCTGCTGTTCCAGGTTATGACGATGATCTTCACGACTATTGGCTCCGCAGCTGACTACGGGACCTTTGGCAGGTGGCTACTTTTGATTGTAACCGTGATCTGTTGGGCAGCCCAGTTCGCAAGCCTGAGCTTGACGTGTAGGTGACCTCGTCTAGAGCGTTAGTCGAGATGTACCCTGAAGGCCCGTGGCACCTTAGCTGCAGACCGCTGGGGACTTGCAATGTCCCTGTATATGATCGGATTCGTTTCTTATGGTGCCACACTCGTGTTCTACGCAGCTGCTTTCCCGCGACTAGCCCGAAATACGCGGTATTCCCGCGACCTCAGGGAGAAGTACGGCCGTGGTGAGATATCTGTAGAGGTCTATGAACGCGAAGAGAGTCTCGAAAAGAATAGGATCAGCAATATCAGTACAGTAGGTACTTCGTATGCTCGCCGGCAACCAGTATGATCGATGACGTGGTCTTGCAGACTCACAGTAACATCGGTTACATCGCTACATCGGCTCTCAATCTATCCCTCCTCCTTCCGCTTCAAAATAATCCGAAGGTCAACAACTATGTCCTCGTCTTGTGAGTTTCCACAGCACCCCATGCTGTCGAAGGCCCACTCACGCGCGAATCTAAGGACGAATGGTTACTGGATCCTGCTCGGTATATGGTGGTGTGCGTGTTCTCTAACCCTTATGTCTTGAAAGCTCACTAGTGAACATCTAGTCGTATACCAGCAGCCTCGGCCAGGGCCAAACCTGCCAAAGGGAGAGAGCTATCTCACGATTGGTTGGAAACAGGTATCCACTCAGCTGCTCGTCTGTATTTCCCGACAGCGCGTCTTAGTCCAGACTAGATTTGGGTGGCTTTGAGGCAATACAAGAAATTGCCATACACATTCATATACCTGTTTGCTTTCTTCCTCCTCGCAGATGTTCGTACCATTCTTTCTACGTAACGTGGCATGAATCTAACTTAATCTACTAGGGCTTGAACACAACTGGCACCCTAGTATCTATTTGTCAGAATGACAAGTTCACTTTCTCGTTCCTGCAAAATACCTATCTCGGCCTTACGCAGGCAGTATCTTCAACTGCAAGTACGCTTGGCTTTTGGTACATACAGCGCTATTGGAAGATCGGCACAAAGAAGATGGTAAGCTTACCGCTTTAGTCTTCTGTCGCAAATGCATTCATAACAAGCTCGGTCAGTTTGTTGTGACAAACGTCGTGACGATCTTGATCCCGCTATGGGGTATGATTGGTATCTGGACAAACAAGTTTGGGTACGATTTACAGGGCCATTCTCTTGCACTGCAGAGATGACGTGGACACCGTCTAGTTTTCACAACGTGTGGGAGTTCTGGGCTTACAACGTCGTGTTCGGGCTTTTCCAAGCTCCGTATTACGCTTTCTCACAAACGATGATGGCCGAGCTCTCTCCACCCGGTTTCGACAATATGGTGCGTCATACTATCCCCTCTTCAATGCGTTCGCCGGCGCTCAGCGAATGGGGAAAATTCAGTTTTTTGGTTTATTCGGGCTGTCGAACCGCGCGTCGTCCATGATCGGGCCGAACGTGATCCAGGCGATCATCAACAGGTCAGGCAACAATTGGGATGGCTTCCCGTTCTTATTTGCGCTCTGTACCTCTGCAAGTTTGACTATCTGGTTCGGTGTGGACGTGTCGAAAGGGCGACGCGCCGCCGCGCAGTGGGCCGTGGAACGCCGCGGAGCGGCGGTCTGCTCTTCAAATTGTGAAGGGATGGATGGGGCATCGGTGGCGAGCTCAAGGAAAAGCCAACTGAATGACGGGTGCGGAGGCTCAGTCCTTTCTTCTCCGATCCCTTGATAGATACTAAGCTTTTAAGGCTTTAGAGGTCGGACGCGATGATACCTTATGATGACTAGAGACGATATTTGATCACCTCTTTTCTGTATTTCCATATCGATGTCCGCTTTGCGGTGCGTTGTGCATCCATGGATCACCTTTCGGCAACCTTGTCTCCGCCATTTCCTATCGGCCATAACTATGGCGAATCTGCGGCAAGCCACCTGACGCACGGCCATGGCCAAAGGGTCAGCCGACAGCTTATACGCAATTCGAGAGCTGCCCTTAGTGGGGTCTTCTAAACTAAATTTAAAAATAAAAATAAAAATAGTGGGGTCTTCCCAGGTGAATAACGACGCCAGCTAGGTTTACCTGCAGCTCTCATCTTTTTCTTGAAAATTCTTTTTTCTGGATCCAACAACCCAAACGTAGGAGTTTAATACTCGCAAGCGGCCTTGTTTCCAGCTCGACCTGTCCACGCGCGGACTTGTGACCTCCGGCTTTCGCCACTTCCGCGCTCAGTGTCAGCTTCTCGTCTCGAAAAACGCAAATCAGGCATGGCGGCTTGCGCCCACGCGGAGGGACGGCGGTGTTGGCCACGCAAATGGCGCCGTTACAGTCTACCGGAAATTCTGTATCTTCTGTAAGTGTTCCCACCGTGATCACCAACCTTGTGTCCGAGGCTCCCGTGGCTTTCGATTTTACGTCAGGATTATGCTCGCGAGCGTTTATCACCGGCGACTCTCAGCCTCAATGTTGACCCTATCTTCTGACTCTATAGGAAGTCATCGAGAACGCGAGCCGGCGGTTTTAGTCGGTCTACAGCGGGGTTCTATCGTCTCTATCTTTTCGTGTCCACGTTGTGCGGCGAAGATATTCTGAGTCCGCTAGCCAACAATCACCTTAATTCCGATACCTTGCTTTCTGTGGGGGCCCCCAAGCCTTTGGCCAAGAGATGGGTTCATACAGGCCAGGGTTCAGGTGCCTCGGTATTTGGCGCTTCTTCTGAAAGAAGGACCCGGCCAGAATTCATGTTGCCGCTGATGGTATAAATGTGAGCTGCTCAATTTGCACGGAGCAGGGATTCGTACGAGGTGTTTGGATTACAAGACTCACGTACCTCCCCTCATTTATATTCCCCTTTGCTGTCATATAGCGAAATCTCGTGGCTCTGAACGCTTCAACTTCCGATCCTTTACCACGATGGCTGTCAACAATTCTACCGCTGCACTTCCAGCTACAGTTAAGAAGAATGACAACGAATTTAAACTTGACGTGTCTCCCGTTACTCCATCGAGTCAAGTCGAGCCGATTGTAACCCGGAGGGAGTTGTGGAGTTACTATCGTAAGTGCCATGCTAGTAGAGCATGAGACATCCTTTCGTCATGTTAATCTGATAGGTTATCCTTAGTGTACCCAAGCGGGGGTAGTGTGCGTCTCGTTACTTCTCATCCGAGGAGTGTTCTTAAGAGCATACGATCTAGGGATTCATTCTGTGTAAGTGCATCATGATCGTGGTTCCTTAAAATGGGCCGAGGGTCATCACAATATCTCGCAAGTTGCCGCCGCTAGAGTATTCCAGTCTCTCGCCACGGTTGCAGGATATGATCCCATTCGTGGACCTGGTTCATCTTGCCTCGATCCTCGTGCATCTGGGAAATGCGTCTTGCCTTGGGGAAACGGAACAAAACCTGTCAGTTCCATCGTCCTACTAGCAAATGGCATAGGTTTTGCAGTACGTATCACTCTCTCAGGCTAGCGCTTAATTGACCATTCCTTTTGATCATGAACATCCTTTCAGATAGTCGCAATCGTTCTCACCGTCATCGTTCTCACCGTCATCGGACCGGCGGCTGACTATGGGTCATTCGGTAGGTGGCCAATACTTGTGGCCTCTCTCATAGGTTGGGGCTCCATGTTCTCGATGATGACTCTGACGTGTAAGTCGCACTGTTTAACGTGGTGCACTAGTTGAACGCTGAGTGTCTTGGGAATAGCTCCGAGTCGTTGGGGTGTCGCCATGGGACTTTATACGATTGCCTTTGTTTCTTTTGGCGTCACATACGCATTCTACATAGCCATTTTCCCGCGTGTGGCGCGCAACACTCGGCATATACGTGGCCTAAAGGAGAGGTACGAACAAGGCAAGATAACAGCGGACGGATATAAAGAAGCAGAAGCTCTTGAGAAGAGTAAGATCAGTTGCTTTAGTATTGTGCGTAGCATATTTTCCTCTCGCCAGTGATGGTCCCCGTTCATCTTTTCAGGCTTCTACCGCCCTTGGCAACCTCGTCATACTTTTGTTTGAATTGGCCATCCTTATTCCCCTCCAAGGCAACGCCAATATCAACAACTATTTCGTCTTGCTGTGAGTTTCTACATGCAGTTTCATCATGTCTAAAGTGCGCCCATGCATCATATTGAAGGGCGACCGCACTTGGGGTCATGGCGAGTATCTGGTGGTGTGCGTCATGTTCTTCCTTGCTCTGTTTTGATCTGAACACTCTGGGGCCCACAACTAAACCGTGTAGTTATATTCGAACAACCGCGGCCTGGCCCAAAATTACCTAAGGGAGAACACTACCTCATAATTGGATCGAAGCAGGTCGGCCCCTGTATCCCTTGTTTTGTGTGCCTCTCACTCTCAAATAGATCTGGATCGCGTTGAAGCAATACAAAAAACTACCGAACACGTTCGTTTACTTGTTCGCATATTTCTTTCTAGCCGATGTACGCACGGTTTCTGTTCTACGACGGCAAAACAATGCTAAGATGTTTGGGGGACTCCTGCCAGGGCGTAAACACAACTCTAGGGCTAGTTCAAATATGTCAGAATGCCCAGTTCAGGTTCTCTTTCTTGAAGACCACGTACCTCAACTTTGTCCAACTAGGCGCGGCGACCATTAGCACAGTCATATATTGGTACATGCAGCGCTACTGGAAGATAGACTCGAAGAAGATGGCAAGGCTTTTAGCTATTATTCTCCCTTAAAACGGTCAGCTGATATGGAGGGCCGTTGGGCCGCCCGGCTCAGTTCCTTGCAACTTGCGTAACGGTTACTGTGCTACCTCTTTGGGGAATGATCGGTATCTGGACGGACAAGTTTGGGTGGGTCGTGTGCATCTAGTCATCTCTGGTTAAGATGTAGGTTGACCCATGTTCATGTTCTCACAAAAGTTATCACAATAATTGGGAGTTCTGGGTATACAATGTCATCTACGGATTATTCCAAGCACCATACTTTGCATTTTCGCAGACGGTGATGGCCGAGCTTTGCCCCTCTGGGTTCGACTTCATGGTACGTGCGACAGTCAGATCTAGCAGATAACCTTTCTGACTCGGGGGAATTTATTTTATTTTATTTTTATTTTTTTGGGGGGAATGTAGTTCTTTGGCTTGTTCGGATTAACGAATCGCGCGTCGTCCATTCTCGGGCCAAACGTAGTCCAGGCGATCATCGACAAGACGGGAAATATCTGGCACGGTTTCGCGTTCCTGTTTGCGATATGCCTTGCGCCGTCTCTGGTCATCTGGTTGACTGTGGACGTTCCCAAAGGTCGAAGGGATGCGGAGCGCTGGGCTGCCGAGCGGCGTAGTGCGGTGTACGATATACGTTCACGTTCGGACGGTACTGGGAAGGATGATGATCTGTCCGAGGGCATGCGGCTTAGTGGTGCCAGTGCACTGTAGGATTTGCCAGCCCAATAGACTCAGATGCGGGTATTATGGGGACCAATGATGAAATGAAGGAATTTTTCTCTTTTGTTTCAGTTGTTCTCGATTCTCGAAATCCTCGGACTGCGTTGACCTTCTGATATAGATACACCATCATTTTTTCCCGCCCCTCCCCCTTACTCGTGATATGGCTGACCACTCGTCCACTCGTTTTTTTTGCGCCTTTCCTTTGATGTCGTGTCCCGTAGTCAATATATAACTTGAGCGTGCGATGATCGAATGTGATTCTACCCCCCCGCTGTTCTCGAAACTTCCCGCGTGCTCCTCCAAAGTCCATGGCATCTTTGTGCTTTGTGCCCCACCTCCTGATTGCCGCTTCACACTCTCCTCTGACCCATCCTCGTCAACATACGAGGGTCATCAGACCAACCGTGCTCGAAAAACAAGAATTATGTGGCTTTTGTGAAAGATACTACATACAGAATACAATCATCTGTTGATATCATAAAGTAAGGCAAAAAAGGCAAGATCAGGTCAAAGAGATTCCAAATCAGTACCCGTACGCTTTCCACCCATCTCGATCACGCGGCAGGAGCAGCGACCTTGCGCCGCTTCCGTGCCTTGCCCTCGGTGTCAGTCATCGTCTTCTCATCCCCCGTATCCGCACCACCTCCACGCACGCGGGAGCGCGTCGGGCTCCGCGATCGCAAAACGATCTCCACAGCGTCCATCTTGGATGGCGGCTTGCGCCCGCGCGACGGTGGCGACGCTGGTGGGGACGTAGCCTTGCTACCGGACGACGCGGCACTTCGAGGCTTGGCGTCCGAGCGTCGCCTGCGCCGGGAGGCCGGAGCACGCACCGCGGGTGCGCCTGCGCTGCCCGCGTTCTTGTTGCTCCCTGCATCGCTGTCTGGCCCGGCTGGTACCTGCATGCGTACTCGCGCCCGCGCCCGCACAGGCGCAGGCGTCGATGTCGCGGTAGCAGCCGCAGCAGCCGCATCAGCTTTGGGTTTCGCGCGTGCCTTCCCTTTGCTATTGCTACTACCAATGACCTTGTCCTTTTTGGCCTTGGCTTTGCCCTTGCCCTTCTGGCCCTGCTTGCCAACGCCATGTGCGATCTCCGCGACGCTGATGTCCTCTGTGCCGACAGAGCCGCAGTCATCATAGTCGTGGCCGACATCGTCCTCCTCGGCGGGCGGCGGACGTGCGCGTTTGGCGCTTATGCTCGGAAGCCGTGCGCGGGTAGGGCTGCAGTTCAGTTCGAGACATGAGACCAGCATGTCATCGGAGTTCGTCGAATCCGCGCGGAATCGCGCGCGCTTGGCGTCTGGCTGTGGTGCGTCCGGTTATAAGTATTTGCGTCCGGTTTATACGGTACATGAAGGGGGGAAGGTGCGAGGCGAGAGAGAAAGGCAGGAACGACTCACAGTGTGCATACCCTCGTAACACCATCCGTCTGGCGGGCCGTCGTCACCCTCGCCCTCAACAGTCTTTCCACAACAACCCCAGTGCGTCTCGTACTCGGAGTTATAATGCCCGGAGCGGCCGACCCACTCAATCTCGGCGCTATCGTCGTCGTGCGGCACGCGGCAGGAGCGGTCGCTATTCTCGACCTCTGTGTAGTCGGCGTGACACCGGACACAATGGAGGAGCGGGGGTGGTTTGACCGTCGCGAAGAAGGCGGCAAGGGCCGCGAGGGTGTCCCGTGGGCACTCCGGAATCTGCGCGAGCGTGTATGCGTGCAGCGTTTTGGGGGGGATGCTCGTGACGAGCGCATGGAGCGCCTCGGGCGTCGGTGGAATTCCAAGGCCGTTGAACGCCACTTCGGAGGGAGATGGCGTGCGGAGCTGTTTGGGTCCTTGCGAGTCAACGGCCATCGCGTCCGATTGAACGTTTGGTACTTTTGCAGCTGGCTGCTGCTTGCTAGAGAAGATGCCGAACATAGGAGGTATAGGATGATGAAAAAGAGAGAGATAAGACAAAGGGCAGGTGGAGATTCTGGCCCGTTTAAGGCCTGCCCTTAAAGCCTCACGGCCTCACGTGCTGACTCAAACCCGTTACGTCACGCTGAATGGCTGTGCATACGCACGCATCAACGCATGCTCAACGCGAGGTTGACCTTTCCACGCCTTCCACACGCACACTCGCGTTTCAAGTGTTTTTTAGGGTATTAATCATAACAATACAAGCGACAACACTGCGGCATACAACGTTCCCTCTCGTGAAACTATGTGCCGCTCCCGACAACAGGATGCACCATGATAGTATGGCCCGCGGGTTCCGGTGTCCCGTTATACTGAGAGATATGAGATTTAAATCGCGTATTGATCACCGAGAGACATACCTGTATCTGTGCGATCCATTCGTCATCCATGAACAAGTCTCCCTTGACTCCACTTCTCTTCAGCTCGTAGTAAGGAAGACTCGACTGAAAATCGCGCAGGAAACACCTCCCAGCTTTGATGGTGTTGGGAGTAGTCACCGCCAGCCGTTCGAGGACCCTCTCCCCATCCTTTCCCGGTTCGCGTACAGCCACGACCCGGCGAAGGCGCCCTGGGTTGAAATCCAACACTCGCACTTTCCTCCCCGACCACTCTGAAATCGCGCACCGCATACCAGATAACGCCTGCCTGACCGAAAAGCTCCCGGGAATGATCCATCGCGTCGTCTTCGGGCCCCAGTCATCCCAGGGCATGACGATGGGCATGCTCGGAGGAGTGCGGTGGACGTGCCGACGCAGCCACTTTGGCGTACTACTGTGTTGCGCTTTGTCCTTCGTGTCCCCCTTGTCGGAGCCCTGCGCTGTGACTCCTTCAACCAGAGTGCGAAGCGCGCCGGGAAGGGCGTAGAAATACAAAGTTTTGATTTCTATGAAAGACCTCTCACTGCGCCGCACATTCACGGCGAAGGACAAGAGCGAGTCTGATGGTGAGCTCCTGAATGGGAGCATCGAGCAGCGCGGGGAAGCAGATTGAGATGCCGTGGTCGAGGACGACCTGTTGAAACTCAAAAGATCGGTCCGGGTCCTCGCGTGGACAGCCGGAAGCTTTAGTATGCAGAGCGTGCAGAACGTCAAAGTTTCTCCCCCCTTCTCAATCCTACACAGTTCTAGCGCCCAGTCACGTTTAAGCCCTAAGACCAAAGTATCTCCTGATATGGAAGTCAGGACTGGGAAATATGTGTCCGCGCCCACGCGCCGGCGCTGGAAGTGATGTGAGCCATTCTACAGTAGTCGGGGAAGGGACGCGGGAGAGGGGGTGCTTACGCATATAAGTTGGCCTCGAGTCCAGTCGAGAAGATATAGGGTTTGATAACCACGAAAGAGGGATCCATGGGCAAGGAGCACCACAAGGTAGTCGCCCATAATTTCCGTGTGAGACTCGAAGGATCTGTCGAATTTTCCTTCGAACTCCAGTTGCATCACAGGGACTTTGGCCGATTCGTGACATGTTCCCGTAGTGAAGTGCATGAGGTAAATCTCCAGGTGTCTCTTTCGGGTATTGACGCTAAAGGAGCATGTGAGGATGGGAAGTATTCATATCCATTCGAGGAAAAACCTCACGAAAGACACGAGATGGCCACCAAATCCTGATCAATATCCAGCGCCCACCCCCTCGTGCTGAGGTTGACCTCAAGTTGGACGTCTGTCCAGCGAACGGCGGACCTCTTTCCGCGGAGGTGGGGCTGAAGGGAGAGATCCACGTACGACCAACTACACCTGTCTCCTTGCATCTGGATAAGGTATCCTGACCGCACCAGGAATTCGCTGAACCCCTGAAATGGCCTAAACAAGGTCTGCATGGCCGCTTCCTTCCCGACGCCGAACGTCAACCATGCCTTCTCCCATATCCTCAGATTTTCGAGGAAGTCTGCGGTCGAGAGCCCCGGAGGCGAGAGGTTCTCTATATAGTTCTTCATGGTCCGTATTCGACATCGCAAAAGTCCGGATTGCTTGATGACGGCACGAAGATGCCGACAGGAGCGCTTGCAAGAAGTGATGCTGCGAAGGGGTAGGAATGCGAGGATGAGGACAAGAAGTTCGTTCGGGAGACCGAGCAGTTGTGTTCCCATGATGGTCTGAATGGGTGTGGTTGAAAGGCGGATAGCGCAGGCGCACTTAAGGTGCTGGAGGTGTTCCAATCAAAGCTGCGGGGATGACAGGTTCTGGAAGGGTATATAAACACACGTGTGGCAGGCCCGGGCGCACGTACCTTGACAGGCCCGATGGCACGATTGTATGTCCGGCCGTTTTTCGAATTAATTGATCGGGTGCCCAAGCTCAGACGCGAACGGGGGGTGCAATGCCCTCGCAAGGTGTGAGTAGTGAGACTGAGACATGAGAGTGCTCCATGCGGAAACAGACTGCAACCGTGACTCTTTCCACTCCAGGCGTTTCAGGGGTTCTCAGGTACACTCAACGTCCAACGTCCACGTATCTATCAAAAAAAAATTACTGTGTGATGCGCACTGCATATATGCAATTCCTCGACTTCAACACAGATGGGTGTGAATGTTGCTCGTACACAGGACTGAGCACACCGGCAACGACACCCGTCGGTCAACTCGTTCTCCTGTTCCACTACGGTACCCCTAACCGATCGTCCGATCAATGATGCCAACAAAACAAATTGTAGCGTTTTCGAGTCTACAGTCCACCTGGCACAAGCGTCACACTGACGTTGCCAAGGCCCAAAGCACAATCTTCAAGTCTGACATCGTGTGCTTCAGGTCCAGGAATGAGACAGTGGATCCGGGATGGCCGTAGTTATGCCCAAACACTTTCTGCTGGGGCTCTATTGGCATGGCAAAGAGGGAGTCATAAGTAACTGGAGAGAGAATAAGGGTGGAACATACTGGTCACTGTTCCTGATCAGAGCCGCCTAGAGTCCTCGGAAGCACGGGACTGAGCAACTTAAAACATGACCGCGGTTTCCTCTGCCATCCCTACGCACGGAAACTATCACAACTATCACGGGTACAGTACGCTTTATTAGAGCTTACCTTTGCCGCAAAGTTAAACGTATTTCAAAGGTATCGCTACCACCACCCCGGCGGGCACGACTCCCGCGTTGCGCTCCTACCCCCCGAACTTCTCGCCAACGCGCGCGTCCTCGACATAGGCTGTAACGAAGGCTGGGTGTCCTGCGAAATAGGCGCGTCCTTGCATCATTCCTCTCCCCCTACCCCATACGCACGCTGATTCCCAAACCGCCGCCGCCGCTTGCTACAGCGCAATCATGGGGCGCGCGACGCGTTGTGGGCGTCGACATCGACGACGCGCTCGTGCGCATGGCCTGGCGCCGCAGGCGCACACTCTGGAGCCACCAAGCTCCGCCCCTCACCCTCTCTTCTGAGGCTACCGAGTCACCCGCCTGTCACCCCACTGGCACTGATAGCGCATCCCGTCTCAAGCGTAAACGCGTGCCTCACCAACCCGCACCCGCACC
>Ga0137394_10002854_pt1 | contig 12892 bp, 9 predicted proteins | sample czobulk116metaG_FD_108278 | JGI IMG/M metagenome (GOLD analysis project Ga0137394, IMG submission 108278) | Vadose zone soil microbial communities from Angelo Coast Range Reserve, California, USA - czobulk1.16 metaG | ecosystem: Environmental > Terrestrial > Soil > Vadose zone | place: USA...
ATCGATTGTAGCCGCGATCGAGCCGCAGCTCTACGCGGCAGAGAATTTCCGCGCCCGGCGCAAGCCGCCCGGCAGCCTCGACGCCTGGGATCTGGTGATGCGGGCGCTGTCGCATTACTGGCGTGTGACGCCGCAGGACAATGTGGTAGCGCAGGCGCTCCTGGAAAAAGCGATCGCGATGGATCCGAACTACGGCCAGGCGCTCGGTTTGCTTGCCGACAGCTATACTTTCGGCGCCCATATGGGATGGACGGATCTGGCAAAGGCGGTGCAGATCGCCGAACGCGCCGCACTGGCGGCAGTCCTCGCCGACAGCGCAGACCCATGGGCGCATCATGCGTTTGGCGGCGTCTATCTGATCACGCGGCGCTTCGACAGCTCCCTGGCCGAGTTCGAGTTGGCATTACATCTCAATCCGAATTTCGCTCAAGCCCAGAACTATTACGCTGCCGCATTGACCTTTTGCGGGCGATGGCAAGAAGGCGACGAGGCCGCCCGCCGCGCGCTGCGGCTAAGCCCGCGCGATCCGTTCTCGGCACTTTGTTACGGCTCGGCCTCCCTGGCCCAGTTCGTCGGGCGCAATTACGATGAGGCGATGCGGCTGGCGCGCGTCGCCATCCGCCTGCGCGGCGACTACGCCGGCGCCCACCGCGTCCTCACCGCCGCCGCCGGCATGGCCGGTCAAATTGAGGTTGCCATGGCCGCGCTCCAGGAGCTTCGCCGCGCGCAGCCCAATATTTCGCTTGCTTGGATCGTGAACCAAGTACCGATCAAGCAGGACGCGGACCGGGAGCACTACCTGGAAGGCTTCCGTCGCGCCGGCTTGGGCTAGGACGTGTACTCATAAACCCGGTAGCGCGGCGTGCCGAAGTTGATGTCCGCTTTGCTACTAAAGCGACGCGGTTGCTGCGTAGCAGTGAAATGACGGACTCATGCACTGCAGCTGACGGCTACAGTCTTGATTGTCGAGGTCGGCTTTTCCTGTTCGGCCACAATTGAGATGAGCTCGATGACAACCAATCGGCGGCAGCCAATCCGGAGCCTCAGAAACGCACTTCGCAATTCGCAGAAATATTTCGGATGCCGGCTGTCCGGGTGGCCCCAAAAGACCAGGCCAAAGCCCAACCCGAAGCTAATCTGACATCACCGTCCCCAGTTGCTGTCGAGCCCAATGGCGGCATTCTCTTCCGGGCTTGCGAGCCAGTATCCGTATTCCTCAACGAGCCGCAGGAAACGTTGGGCACTCTCCTGCGGATCGGCCGAGCCTTCATCGACCGCGATATCACGAATGAAACGGCCCATCTGCATCGTCGTCACGCAAAGCATGGAGGCGGTGGTCCCGGACGAATTTCTTCAGGCGTGCCTGATGCCATCCTGCGCATCGAACACATCTCCGGGGCCGAGCGTTTCCCAGTGGTCGCCCCGGAAGGCGTCTGGATTTCCGGACACAACGTAGAAGGTCTCACGATCCGCAGCTCACTTGGTCACCGGCCGCTGCGTCATGATCTCTCGGCTTCCGAAAGCCTTCCTGTTATCAAAGACCGTAGAACGCCTTGATCATGTTGCTTGCACGTTCACCAACGATGACAGACGGCCCCATCGTGTTCGCGGCGGGAATTCTCGGCATGATCGAAGCGTCTGCAATTCGAAGCCCCTCCATTCCATGCACCGCAAGATTGGCGCCCACCACCGATAAGTCATCAGTGCCCATTTTGGCCGTCGACGTTGGATGAAAGTAGGTTCCGATAGCATCACGCAGGAAGGAGTTACGCTCTTCCACGGTCGACAACCCCGGACTCAATTCCGCTGTCGTGAAGTGTCTAAGCGCGCCGGAATTGCCTATCGAACGCGCCATCTCGATTGCAACAAGCAGGGCTTCCCGGTCCCTTGGTTCTGACAGCATACGCGCATCGATGATAGGCTTGCTGTTCGGGTTGGCATCAGCAAGGGTAATGCGGCCGCGACTCTCTGGCCGCAACAAGCCAATACCCATTCCCCAACCTCCGGGGAAAACGAAATTTCCAGCCGGGTAGCGATATCGCTGGGAAACACGCGGCGTGGCAGTCATAAACCCCGAAAAAACGATATGCAAATCTGGCGTCAAATATGTGCCGTGGCTATTGCAGAACCCCACAAGTGAGGCGGGCTGCATCTCGGATGCTCCTTCCGGCGCCAGCCAATTGCAACCAAGGACGAGAGGATGGTCCTGAAAGTTCTGGCCAACACCAGGAAGGTGCTGGCGTGTGGCAATGTCGTGTCGTCGTAGTTCCTTTTCATCGCCGATGCCGGACAGCATAAGAATCTTGGGCGTCTGAATTGCCCCCGTTGACAGAATTACTTCATGACGCGCCTTGAACAGCCGCGACCTGCCGTCCTTGATAACCGATACGCCCGTGGCGCGATTACCCTCGATTGTGACCGATTGAACCAGCGTTTCGGTAAGAATGGTGAGATTTGGAGCAGTAAGGTAGTCTTGTAGGTAAGCCGTGAAGACCGAGACCCTCTGTCCATCGACGACAGTTCTTTCGCTATTGGAGTAACCGACCGATTCCTCCGTGAGGCTGCCGTTGAGGCTTTCGTAACGGGGCACGCCGCTTTGCTCAAAGGACTCAGAGGCGGCATTTCCGAGCGCGCTCGCGCTGCTGTCCTGAGTAACCGGAATGATACCGTGCGCTGTTTCTCTCGCAGGGTCGCCAGTGCCACGCCAACGCTCGATGCTCTGGTAGATCCTGCGAACCGAATCAAAGCCCCAGGCGCGATCGCCTGCCTGCGCGGCAAAATAGTCCCAATCCGCCTTGTGCCCGCGCGCCCAGTACATGAAGTTTACGCTTGATCCGCCTCCCAGAACCTTGCCTGCAGGCAACGGCAAAATACGGCCATCGATATGAGGGTTGGGAGACATTTCGTAACCCCAGTCTCTCTGGCTTCCCAGATTTGCCAGGGCCTTCGCTGCATCTCGAACTTCGTCAATATCGTTGGGCCCGCCGGCCTCAATGAGCAGCACGTTTACGTCACGATTCTCGACAAGCCTCCGCGCCACGACAGAACCAGACGATCCTGAACCGCAAACGATAAAGTCAAATGTCGAGTCAACTTCCTGCATTGCCTAAACCTTTTTCCTAGAGCGAAATTTGCAGCGGAGTTCGTCCACACTTCGGCGACGAACGACCTCGCCGACTTCATGGCGCGCGCAGAAGTCCGTTGCCACACGCAGCTTGTTAAGGGGGGAAGAACCACTTGTTGGAGCGGATGAGCCACGTCAGAGGAGGGACAGCCCGCCGTCGACGACGACCTCCGCACCAGTCATGAAGGACGAGTCTTCGCTGGCGAGGAACAGTGCCGCCTTTGCGATTTCGTCGGCTTCGCCGAAGCGTCTCAGCGGCACCTGCGCCTCGATGCCAGCGGCCACGTCCCTCAGGTCATTTTCGGATAGTCCGAGCTTGCTGTGGAACGGCGTGTTGGTCGGACCGGGGCTCACCGCGTTCACGCGGACACCGCGCGGCGCGAGTTCTGCGCCGAGTGAACGCGCAAGAGACCGCACCGCCGCCTTCGTTGCCGACAGGATCGACAGTCCGGGCGCGCCGACAGCGTTGAGAAACGAGGTCGCCAGCACGATGACGCCGCCCTTGCTTAAAATGGGCACCGCCTTTTGGACAGTGAAAAAAATACCTTTGAAGTTGATCGAGAACTGCTCGTCGACCTGTTTCTCGGTTACCGCTTCCAGCGGTGCGGCGAAGCCGACACCCGCATTCGCGAACAGGATGTCGAGATGTGCGAACTTGTCCCGTATCGTTGCGACGACGTCGTCGATATCGCTCCGGACGCGCAAATCGGCGCGCAGCATCAGCACGTTTGAGCCAAGTTGGCGCGATGCCTCATCGAGGCGCGCCGGGTTGACACCGGTCACGATGACGCGAGCGCCTTCGTCTCGAAATAATTTGGCAGTCGCCAGACCGATGCCGGAAGTACCGCCAGTGATGAGTGCCACCTTATTTCTGAGCTTCATTTCATCTCTCCTGCATCTCCAAGTGAAGCGGATCACGCGTTTCGTGAAAAAAACTATGGTCGTTGACGCTGTTGCTGCCAACTGAGATGATCTGCGCGACCGAGATAGAAAAATTGTTGCGGAACGAATGAGAGCGCCTCGCCACCTGAATGCGCTGCGCGCGTTCGAAGCGGCTGCCCGCCACTTGAGCTATGTCGCGGCCGCTGATGAGCTGAACGTCACACCGGCAGCGATCGGCCAATTGGTGCGGGGACTCGAAGAGACGCTTGGCGTCGAGTTGTTTCACCGCTCCCAGGCCGGACCGTCCAGACTGGTTCTCACCGAAGCGGCACGGACCGCGCTTCCGGATCTACAAGCGGGCTTCGACCGACTGTCGACGGCAGTCGAGCGGATGAGGGCCGAGGGCTCGCGCATCGCGGTGACCGTGACGGTTCCTCCGGCTTTTGCCGACAAGTGGCTGCTCCCCCGCGTGGAACGGTTCCGGGCCCTCTGTCCGCAATATGATCTGCGCATTGATACGAGCGGCCGACTGGTCGACTTCACGGCGGAGCGGATCGACGTCGGCATCCGTTATGGCGGCGGGCGCTGGCCTGGCCTGGAGGCGACGTTCCTGCTCCGCGATGCGTTCTTCCCGGTTTGCAGTCCGGCTTTGCTGACGGGAGAGCACCCGATCAAGAGCGCCGGCGACCTGAAGCATCACGCTTTGATCCACGACATGTCGATGTCCTTCGAAAGCACCTTCCCCACATGGCGCGCATGGCTCCAAAATGCCGGAATTACCGACATTGATTGCGAACGAGGCCTGCAGATCAACGACTCGGCAGCAGTGATCCAGGCTGCGATCGCCGGCAACGGCGTGGCGCTCGGCAGGACGACGCTGGTCGCGAGGGATCTGGCGGAGCGTCGACTCGTGCGGCCGTTTGGAGAAGGGCTGCATTACGATTTTGCGTATTACATCGTCCACAAGCGGGAGAACGGCGCCGAGCCGACCATCACCGAATTCAAGGAATGGCTGCTTACCGAAGCAGACCTCGATCGGTAGTCCGGCGCCGATGCAGCTGCCATTTGATGTCCGCTTTGCCCCCAAAGCAACCGGCGGCGGGGCCGGACCAGGAGCATTGTGTTTGGCCGGACGCCCGTGATTCAAACTACCAAACTGGGGGCTTCGAATCATGCGCTATGAACTCGCCGATTATGAATGGTCCGCCAATCTGCTTAAAGCCGCGAGTTACGCTCCGGCGGCTACAACGGCTCGACCTATACGCTCAAATACGATGCGGCGAGCGACCAGCTCAAGAGGGTGTACTGCCAGGCGGTCGCTAGGCAGAAGTTCGAGGTGGTCTTCGTCCGTGCCAAGTGACCCCTGTAGCTAAGGCGCACGCCGAGGTCCGGGGCGTGCCCGGAAACCGCCCTTCGTGCGCTTCGCGAGGAAACGTTCCGATCGCCTGAACGGTCGTCGTTGATTTGTGATGGCGCAAGCTGTTGGCCAATCTGAGAAAATAACCAGACGCCGCAGCTGCCGTTTTTGCATAGCCGCCCGGCAGCCACCTCGCTTACAGTGATCGCCGCCGCCACCCCGGGGGTGCGCCATTGGCGAGATCAAGAGGGACTAGGTGAAGATCCTCGGCCTCGGTCAGTTCTCCGATTGCCGTTGATCGATCACCTGCGCTCGCTCCGGAACCGGTCAATGCCTTAACGAGCCGTTTTCGTTTCCGATCAAACGAGGAGAGAAGACGTCATGACCAGTGAGACACGCACATTGCCGCCGTCGAGAAGCTTGTTGTTCGCAACGAGCTTGCTTGCTGCTTGCTCGGGACTTGCACTGCATACAAGCACTCTAAATGCCCAGCAGGTCACCGGCACACCAGGAGCGCCCAGCGCCACCACGACCGTCGATGGCAACTACGTTCCTAATCAGCCGTCCAAATTTGGCGGTGAGATCAACCTTGACGCTAAAGGCTCTAAAACCTGGTGGCCGCCGAACATCGTGCCGCCCAAGGGAGCGCCCAACGTGCTCTTAATCATGACAGACGATCAGGGTTATGGGATTACAAGCACGTTCGGCGGCGTCATTCCAACGCCCGCGATGGAACGCATCGCCCAAATGGGCCTGCGGTACACCCAGTTTCACTCGACGGCCTTATGCTCACCATCTCGGGCGGCGCTCATTACCGGTCGCAACCATCATTCGGTCGGCTTCGGCGTCATCTCCGAACAGGCAACGGGTTTCCCCGGATACGACTCTATCATTGGCGTTGATAACGCTACCGTCGGCGAAATTTTGAAGCAGAATGGCTACGCCACCTCGTGGTTTGGCAAGAACCACAACACCCCCGACTATCAGTACAGTGCGGCCGGACCGTTCACCCAGTGGCCCACTGGGATGGGGTTTGAGTATTTCTACGGCTTCATGGGCGGTGAGACGGATCAGTGGACGCCATATCTGTTTCGCAACACCGATCAGATTTTTCCCTGGCGTGATCAACCTGGCTACAACATGATCACGGGCATGGCGGACGACGCCATCGAGCACATGAAACGGCTAAACGCAGCCGCGCCCGATAAGCCATTTTTTGTCCACTACGTGCCCGGAGGAACCCACGCGCCGCACCAGCCAAAGCCTGAATGGATTGAGAAATTCAAGGGCAAGTTTAACATGGGCTGGAATGCAGTTCGCGAGCAAATATACGCCAACCAGAAACGGCTCGGCGTGATCCCTGCGAACACAACGCTCCCGGCGTGGCCTGACGGACAGGCAGAATACGGAGGCGCAAAGTTGCCAAAGTGGAACACGCTGAACGCAATGGAAAAGAAATTGTTCGCGCGCCAGGCAGAGGTGTTTGCCGCTTATGTCGCCTATACCGACAACGAGATCGGACGGGTGATCCAAGCCGTTGAAGATATGGGCAAGCTCGACAACACCCTGATCATCTACATCAGTGGCGACAATGGCACGAGCGCCGAGGGTTCGACCATCGGCACACCCTTCGATATGGCTGCGATACAGGGCATCGACATTCCTGTCGAAGAACAACTGAAATTCTACGATGTCTGGGGCTCAGCGCAGACGACACCACACATGTCGGTTGCATGGTCGTGGTGCTTTGACGCGCCATTCAAGTGGACAAAACAGATCGCCTCTCATTTCGGAGGCACCCGACAGGGCATGGCCATTGCATGGCCGAACCGCATCAAGGACGCAGGTGGCATCCGTACCCAGTTCCACCACCTCATCGACATCGTGCCAACCATACTCGAGGCCACGAGCATCCCAGCGCCGAAGATGGTGAATGGGATCGCTCAAAAGCCGATCGAAGGCGTAAGCATGGCCTATACCTTCGACAAGGCGAATGCGAACGCTCGCTCGACCCACTCCACTCAGTATTTCGAGATGTTCGGCAATCGGGCGATATACAATGATGGTTGGATCGCTTCGACGACGCCGCCTCAACCGCCCTGGTTGATGGGTTTGGCCAAAATGCCCGATGTGCTGAACGGGTACAAATGGGAACTCTACAACATTGCCGAGGACTACTCGCAGTCCAACGATCTCGCGGACAAGATGCCCGACAAGCTGCGCCAGATGCAGGAGCTCTTCCTGGTGGAAGCAGCGAAAAACCAGGTGTTCCCCTTAAGCAACGATATCCTCGAGCGCATTCTTGCCCCTAAGCCGAGCTATACTGCCGGGCGGAGCGATTTCACCTACGAGGGCGAGCTGACCGGCACTCCGAACAGCGACGCGCCAAACACCCTTGCCAGGTCTTACACGATCACGGCAGACATCGAGGTTCCGGCGGACGGCGGCGAAGGGATGATCGTGACCGACGGCGGACGCTTTGGCGGCTACGGGCTTTACCTGGTCAAGGGAAAGCCGGTGTTCACCTACAATTTCCTTGGTATCGAGAGATTCCGGTGGGAAGGGCAAACCCCGCTTGCATTGGGCAAGCATACTCTCAATTTTGACTTCAAGTATGATGGGCCTGGAATGGCCAAGGGCGGTGCTGGCGTACTGACGGTGGATGGTAAGGAAGTCTCGAGGAAGAGCATTCCGCATACCGTCCCGGCCATTCTAACCATCGACGAAACCTTCGATGTTGGTTCCGACACGCGTACCGCGGTGGATGATGCCGACTATAAAGTGCCTTTCCGCTTCACCGGCAAGATTGGCAAGGTGCAGGTTAAGCTCGGGCCGTCACAGCTCATGCCCCAAGACGATAAGGCTGTGTTAGACGTGAAGAACAAGACCAACAATTAGTCCGTCGTCCCAACATTCGCGATGCGCCTGCCATGGATAGGCGCATCGTGATGCGCGCTGTCGCGGTTGGAGATGCACGTAAATTGATTTCTGAAAAATCGACGCCGCTCAGGATCGGTCCAGATTCGGGCTATCACTATACCCCTGCTCGCGAGGGCAGGAAGATTCCCGATTAAAGCGCGCGCCGGCGCGGCATATCGGGCGCGGTGCCATTTAACGCCACGCGCCTGTCGGCAACGGCGTGATGAAACTGTTCCAGCACGAGGCCGATCGCCGAGAGGTCGCCTTCCTCGATCGCGCCATAATCATAGCTATCGAGGGTCTCCCGCAACATGCCGTCCACCTCGCTCTGCATCTCCGTCAATTGTTCTGACGATTCCGCCTGACGCGCCCTGGGAATCATGGCGAGCAGCCTGTCCCGATGCTGCGTGCTTTTTTCTTTTTCATCGCGCGTCAAATATTGACGCAGCCAGGCGCCGGCGGATCCGAGGCCGGAGAGAACGAGAATGCCGCCCCACAAATAGTCGCTGTATTTCTCGAGGAAGGTGCGTTCGGTGCCGTCGATATAGGCTGCCGCTCCCTGATGCGCGGGCAGGGCGGCGTCCTTGTCGGTGTCGGGTTTTTCGATTTTCGCGGCGCTCGGCAATTCCTTCGCCAGTGATTGCCGAACGGCAAATAGTTGCCGGGTGAAGGCGCCGACCGTCGTTTCGGACAACGACTTCGGCGCGACGATCAGATGGTTGACGCTGACCGTATCGATCTTGTCCTCCGGCCTTGCCGGTGACGAACTGAAGGTGCTGCCGGGAATTTCCTCGGATTCATAGAGCGGGTGTTTCTGGGCGATCGCGTCCGCGACATCGATCGGCAGGAATTTTGGCTCACCTCTCGCCTTGGCAGTCGCGGCGATGGCTTCGGCGGTGATCTTGCTGTTGAGCGGGCCCACCGCCATGAAGGTATCGATGGCCGGATCGCGCGTCATCTCGGTAATCTGGTTGGTCGCGAACTGGGTGATCGCGACCTTGTCGGGATTGACGCCCGATTCAGTCAGGATGACGCGCAGCAATACGACGTTCGCCTGGGTTCGGCCGATGACGCCGACGTGGTGTCCCGCGAGATCGTCGATCCCCTTTATTTTCGTGAGCGGTTTTTTGGCGCCTTTGGCCGGAGCGCCGGAAGGGGTCCACAGCACCACGACGTTCTTGCGCAGGATGGCGACGGACTCGGCATTGCCGGGCATATCCAGATCGCCACGGGCGATGGCGAGGTCGGCCTTTGAGGCCGCAAGAAGCGCAATGCTCTCGCTCGCTCCTTCGGTGGTGATCGGGGTGAGCCGAACCGGACTGCCGTCGCGGGCAAAAGTCTGCGCCAGCGCCTGAACGAGCTTCTGGTCGTCGCTTCCGGGCGGGCCGACCGCAATCCGCAAGGTGACCGGCCGCAACACGTAATACAAGCCGGCCGTGGCCGCGCTGAAAAACAACAGGCCGGCCGCCAGCACCAGCAGCGCGTAGGTCTTCCTCTGTCGGCGCCGGAGAGACGCACGCGAGGCGGGGCTGGGGTCGGATGTTGACATGGTTCTGTCACGATACACGAAAAAACATCAAGGCGGCCTGAAAAAGAATGGTTACGCATCCATGACGTCACACGCTTGAAATATCCTTGGCCGAACGTCGGGACTTGAGAATCAACCAGCTCAGGTTCCCGTGATGCGGATTTTGATTGCAACCGACGCTTGGCATCCGCAGGTCAATGGCGTGGTGCGAACGTTAACCTCGTTGGCCCGCAGCGCTGCCGCGCTCGGGGCCGAGATTGATTTTCTGACCCCCGACGGGTTTCCGTCGCTGGGTGTCCCGACCTATCCGGGGCTGCGCGTGGCCTTGCCGAACCGGCGCGAGATCGCGCGCAGGATCGAGGCGGCGTCGCCGGATGCGATCCACATCGCGACCGAGGGACCGATCGGATGGGCGGTGCGCGGCTATTGCCGCCGCCGCAAGCTGGCTTTCACGACGTCCTACACGACGCGTTTTCCGGAATACATTGCGGTTCGCAGCATCATTCCGGCTGGCTTGAGCTATGCGGTGCTGCGGCACTTTCATTCGGCGGCGGCGGTGACGATGGTCGCTGCCCCCTCGCTCAAGCAGGAACTCAGCGCGCGCGGTTTCGGAAAACTCGGCACCTGGACGCGAGGGGTCGACACCGAACTGTTCAGACCCGGCGACCCTGCCGAGATCGATTTGCCCAGACCCATCTTCATGACCGTCGGCCGTGTCGCGGTTGAAAAAAACCTGGAAGCGTTTCTTTCGCTGGATTTGCCGGGCTCCAAGGTTGTGATCGGCGGTGGACCGCAGAAGGCGGTGTTGGAGCATCGGTATCCCAACGCCAGATTCCTCGGCGAAAAAACCGGCCGCGATCTGACTTCTCATATGGCGGCGGCGGATGTCTTTGTGTTCCCGAGCCTCACCGATACCTTCGGCGTCGTGCAACTCGAGGCGTTGGCGTGCGGTACGCCGGTTGCCGCATTCCCGGTGACCGGTCCGCTCGATGTGATCGCGGATCACCCTGTCGGCGCTCTGGATGCAGACCTGCGAAGCGCTTGCATCCGCGCCCTCGATGTCTCCCGTGATGCGTGCCGGCGTTTTGCGCTCGAGCGCTCCTGGGAAAACAGTGCAAGGCAGTTCATCGGCAATCTCAGTGCGTTGCAGCCGAGCCGTTCACCGCAACCCGCCCGCCGCATCGCGACGCGCGGTGCGGTGCGCGGCTAAAGCATGATCCCGACCAAAGGGCCGCGTGAGTAAAGCGGGGACCGATTGTCGGAAAGGATCGTGCTCCAGCAAAACGATCAAACCCGGAAACAGTGAGTAATCATCATGGCAGAAATCATCAAACTGGACCCCAGCAGGCCGCTGGACTTCGACCGCGAGATGGTCGAGCAAGCCTATGACCGCTGGGCTCCCGTCTACGACCTCGTGTTCGGGGGCGTGTTCAGCAAGGGCCGCAAGGCGGCTATTGCCGCCACCAACAAGATCGGCGGCCGCGTCCTCGAGGTCGGCGTCGGCACCGGAATCTCGTTGCCGCAATATGGTCCGCACCTTCGCATCATCGGCACCGATATTTCGGAGGCGATGCTGCAAAAGGCCAAGAAGCGCGTTGCCGAGCTTCGGCTGAAGAATGTCGAGGGCCTCGCGGTGATGGACGCCGAGAAGCTCGAATTCCCCGACAATTCGTTCGATGTCGTGATGGCGCAATATGTCGTGACCGCGGTGCCGAATCCGGAGGTCGCGCTCGACGAGTTTGCCCGCGTGCTGCGCCCGGGTGGCGAACTGATCATCCTGACCAGGGTCAGCGCCGATGCCGGCGTGCGCCGTTTCATCGAGCAGCGGCTGCAGCCGGTGGTGCGTCCGCTCGGCTTCCGGACCGCCGAATTCGCCTGGTCGCGTTACGCGAAATGGTTGGCAGGCGCGCGCGACATGGAATTGGTCGAGCGCCGCCTGGTGCCGCCGCTCGGCCACTTCTCGCTGGTCCGCTTCCGCAAGACCGACGTAGCCGCCGCCGCTTAAGCGCAGCGACGGTCACGTCGCGGCGTCGCTGCACATTGTCATATGTCATTATGATGATGTCACACGCCAGACATCGAATCTCTGTAAACCGATTCTCGAAAGACCTTAAGGGGGAGATAATGATCAAGAACTTCCTGCAAGAATTGCGAACCCAGCGCTGGGATGACCATCGCTACTACCATCACAGCCGCATCAACCAGAGCCTGCACTTCGTCAGTGCCGCGAGCTTCCTGGTCGGCTATGTGATGATCTTTTTCGATCCGATGGTGGCCGCGCTGATCGGCTGGCTGGTCTCCATGACCTCACGCCAGGCCGGCCACTTCTTCTTCGAGCCCAAGGGCTACGACCACGTCAATCAGGCGACCCATGAGCACAAGGAAGAGATCAAGGTCGGCTATAATCTGCAGCGAAAGGTCGTGCTGATGGTGATCTGGGCGTTGTCGCCCCTGGTGCTGTTCCTCGACCCGACGCTGTTCGGACTGTTCAAGCCCTGGGCCTCATTCGTCGATTTCACCCGTCAGGTGGCCAAGATCTGGCTGGCGATCGGGATCGGCGGCCTGTTGTTCCGGACCGTTCACCTGTTCTTCATCCGGGACGTCGAGACCGGGCTGGTCTGGATGACGAAAATCCTGACCGACCCGTTCAGCGATTTCCGGCTCTATTACAAGGCACCGCTGTTCGTTCTGCGCGGCGAGATGATCGATCCCGGCCTCGAGAAGCACGTCAAGGCCGCCTGAGCGCAATTGATCGAGGAGACGGCCGCCGGTCTACCGCGGCCGTCTTCTTGTCAGCATTTCTTTCAGGATCTGCCGGCGGATGGTCTTGTTGGTGAGGGAAGTGTCACGCCACCACCAGCCGTCCTGCTTCATCTTTCCGGCCGCGGCGACAAAGCGTTTCGCCACCTCCACAAAATCCGCGTCGGTGTAGTTCAAGCTGAAAATCAGGCGGCCGGTGCCGACCCAGCTCAATGCGAGCCGTTCGGCCCGCAAATAGTATTGAAACATCCAATTGTAACGGGACGGCTCGGTGTAATGGACCATCCAGATCGACGAAAGGTTGCTGACCCGTACCGGCAGA
>Ga0137394_10002855_pt1 | contig 12892 bp, 10 predicted proteins | sample czobulk116metaG_FD_108278 | JGI IMG/M metagenome (GOLD analysis project Ga0137394, IMG submission 108278) | Vadose zone soil microbial communities from Angelo Coast Range Reserve, California, USA - czobulk1.16 metaG | ecosystem: Environmental > Terrestrial > Soil > Vadose zone | place: USA...
GGGAGACGATCCGGTCCTCGTCCGCGGCGTGGTCCGCCTCGCGGAGAAGTTCGGCGCGGAGGCCCAGCAGGAGACCGCAGCGGAGCCTACTCCGGAGATCAAGGTGGACGAGGTCTCGCGCCTCTCCGAAGTACGCGCCGCCAAGGCGACGCGGGTCGAGTTGAAGATGCCGATCGAGGCGGCGACGCCGGAGCGGCTCACAGAGCTCAAGTCACTGCTCGGCAAGCACCCCGGGGCGTGCAGCGCGTCGCTCGTCCTGGTCCAGCCGGGCACCGCGGAAACGCGCATCGCGCTCAAGTCCACGCGCATCGCTCCCGACGACGACCTCTTCGCCGCCGTCGACCGCCTCTTCGGCCAGAAAGTCTGCCAGGTCCGCTGAGTTCCGGGGACACCATACGCAACCCATCCGTGACGGGTTGCCCGGGAGTTACGTATGGTGTCCCCGGATCTAGTCTTCCTCGAGCCCCACTGGGTCGCCGGCGCGCAGCTTGACCGGCTCGTCCAGCCCGACCGGCATGTAGTCGTCCGGGTTGATGTACTTCCAGCGGACCGGGAAGGGAGAGTCGAGCGCGTCCTCGGCGCCGTCGAGCTGCACCTTGAACTGGGCCACGTCCAGCGTCAGGCCGGGAATGGCGCGGCGGAAGCGCTCGACCAGCGCGCGCACGCGGACAGGCTCGGCGCCGGCCGAGGCCAGCTGGCCGTCGGCCAGCGACACCTTGACCGGCAGCGACGCGGCGGCTGCCTCGGCCTGCATCCACAGGTCGTCCGCCGCGCTGCGCGCGCGAGGCTCGCGGTCGCGCTTGCGGGCGTCGTCCCAGGCGATGCCCAGGTACTTCGGCCAGCGGCCGAAGGCGCGGAACTCGTCCGCCACGAGACCGAGTCCGAGGTGAGCGCGGATGGACTTGAAGAGGCGCGAGAGGGAGCCGTTCGCGTCCTCGGGCACCAGCTCGACGATGTCCATCTGGTGCGGGACGCCGCGAGGAACGCGCTGCGTCGCGCGGGGCGTCTCCTTGCCGCCACCGGCCGTTCCCGCCAGCGCCTCCTGGAGCACGGCGACGACCAGCAGGAGCTTGGCATTCTGGTAGTGGAAGATGTTCACCTGGCCGCGGATCTCGTCGATCTCATCGACGTCGTATCCGGCCCACTCGAGCTGTGTCTCGATGAGCGGGCAGCCCATCTCGACCGCGGCGCGGGCGGCGCAGGCGCGCAGCTCGTCGGCGCCTTCCTCGAAGGCACGCAAGCGCACGGCCGGTCGAAGCGCCTGCCAGCACGGCAGGAGGGCCTTCTCCCCGGCGAGCGCCCGGAAGAGGAGCGGCACGCGGGGCAGGCGCAGCTTGCGGGTGATCAGCTCGAACGCCTCGATGGTGTGGCGATCAGCCTGGGTCTCATCGACCAGCACGATGCGCTCGCCTGCCTTCCAGTTCCCCGGACGAACTGCCATGCCTTCCCCCGCAAACAAGAGCCGCGGCCCACGCAACGGTAGGTCGCGCAGGCCGGAAGGGCACCCTGCAAGGCGAACCGCCCAGCACGAAAGCCTGTTCCCGGCCCAAGTCCCAAAGCGCACCAGCGCCCTGTCCGGCGGCGCGTGGCGCTTGATCCTTTTCGGGTCCTCGGCCACGCTGCCGCGCCAATGGTCTCGCTCCAAGACGTCCTCGCCGCCCGCGAGCGCATCCGCGGCGACGTCGAGGTCACCCCGTGCCCGCGCTCGTGGACGTTCAGCGATCTGTCCGGGGCGTGCGTCTACTTCAAGCTGGAGAGCCTCCAGCGCACCGGCTCTTTCAAGGAACGCGGGGCGGCGAACAAGCTCGCATTGCTCGGTCCGGAGGAGCGGAAACGAGGGGTGGTGGCGGCAAGCGCCGGCAACCACGCGCAGGGCGTCGCCTACAACGCGCAGCGTCTCGGCGTGAAGTCGGTCATCGTGATGCCGGAAACGACGCCCCTCATCAAGGTGGCGGCGACCAAGGCGTACGGCGCCCAGGTCGTCCTCTACGGGACGGTGTTCGAGGACGCCTACCAGGAAGCGCGCCGGCTGGAGAGCGAGAAGGGGTACGTCTTCGTCCACGCCTTCGACGACGACGAGGTCATCGCGGGGCAGGGCACGGCCGGGCTGGAGATCCTCGAGCAGGTGCCGGACGTGGACGTGCTGGTCGCGTCGGTGGGCGGCGGCGGCTTCCTCGGCGGGATGGCCTTGGTGGTGAAGTCGCTGAAGCCATCGGTCCGGGTGGTCGGGGTGGAGGCGGCCGCGCTCGCCAAGATGACCGCGGCGCGAAAGGCCGGAAAACCAACGGTGATCCCGCCGGCGACCACCCTCGCGGACGGCATCGCGGTGAAGAAGGCAGGGGAACGGACGTTCCCCCTGTTCGAACGGTACGTGGACCAGATCGTGTCGGTCGACGACGAGGAGGTCGCGAACGCCATCCTGGTGCTGATCGAGCGCGAGAAGGTGATCGCGGAAGGCGCGGGAGCAGCGCCGGCGGCCGCCCTGCTCCAGAAGAAGATCCCGGGGCTCTCGCCCGCCTCCAAGGTGGTGTGCGTCATCTCGGGCGGGAACATCGACGTCAACCTCCTGTCCCGCATCATCGATCGCGGCCTGGTGAAGGAGGGCCGCCGCGTGGTGCTCAAGTTGCGCGTTCCGGATCGGCCGGGAGCGCTGGCCGGAGTGTTGCAAACGGTCGCCGCGGAGAAGGCCAACGTGCTGGAGGTCCACCACGATCGGGCCTTCGTCCCGGGTCCCATCGGGGACACCGTGATCGAGCTGACCCTGGAGACGAAGGGCGCGTCGCACGCCGAGCAGCTTGTCTCGGCCCTGACCGCGAAGGGCTACGCGGTCACCCGGCGGTGAGCCGGAATCGCTGGTGCGGCATCATCGTTCAAAGGATCACATGCAGAAAGGACAGCATTCCTTGTAGGGTCCTCGAACGCTGGATATCCTTCGGCACACTCGCCTCCTCGCTCCCCAGGACATAGCGCCAATGCGAACGAAGTCCGCGCTCCGCCTCGCCGTTCCGGTTGCAGTGTTCCTGTCGCTCGCCAGCATCCCGAGCGACCGCGCGCCCCGAGCCCTGCGTACGGCGGACGCGGTGGCCGCCGTCGAGCCGAAGGACGGCTACGACCTGGCGAGCCTGGACATCTTCCGCCGCTCGATCGTCCAGATCAAGGACAACTACGTCGACCCGAGCCGCATCAACCCGAAGGAGATGTTCACCTCGGCGCTCGAGGCGGTGGAGCGGCAGGTGGCGGAAGTGATGATCGAGGTGGGCGGCCCGGCCTGCTCGGACCAGGGCCCGCGCCGCGAGCCCGGTACCGCCGCGACCACTCCGGTGCCCGATTGCGGCCACTCGAATCCCAGCCTGCCCGAGGGGAAGGTGCGCGTCACGGTCGGCAACGCGTCCCGCGAGTTCGAGTACCGCGACATCGACACCATCTGGCAGATCCCGCTCAAGATGCGGGAGGTCTTCTCCTTCGTCCGCGACAACGTCGTCACCCAGAGCGACCAGCGCGACATCGAGTACGCCGCCATCAACGGCATGCTCTCCACCCTCGACCCGCACAGCTGGCTGCTCAAGCCCGACCTGTACAAGGAGATGAAGGTGCAGACCCGCGGCGAGTTCGGCGGCCTCGGGTTCGTCATCTCGATGATCGACGACCGGCTCACGGTGCGGAAGGTGCTGAAGAGCACGCCGGCCTGGCGCGCCGGGATCAAGAAGGGCGACGTCATCACCCAGATCGACGCCGATTCGACCGTCTCCATGGAGCTGCAGGAGGCGGTGGACCGCATGCGCGGCAAGCCGGGTACTCGGGTCTCCATCGTGGTGCAGCACAAGGGGCAGGACGCGCGCAAGCTCGACATGGTCCGCGCCACCGTGACCTACGAGACGGTGGTCTCCAAGCTGCTCGACAACGGGATCGGGTACGTGCGCCTCTCCGGATTCTCCGGCACCACCACGCGCGACATGCAGGCCGCCATCCGCGCCATGCGCCAGCAGAACGGCGGCACGCTGCGCGGCCTGGTCCTCGACATGCGCGGCAATCCCGGCGGCCTGCTCGAGCAGGCCATCCAGGTGAGCGACGCCTTCGTCGAGGAAGGCACCATCGTCACCACCGTCGGGATGAACGGCCAGCTGCGCGAGCCGAAGCTCGCCCGCAACGACGGCGGCGAGCGCGAGTTCCCCATGGCGGTGCTGATCAGCTCGGAGAGCGCGAGCGCCTCCGAGATCGTCGCCGGCGCGCTCAAGAACCTGAACCGCGCCCTCATCGTCGGCCGCCAGAGCTTCGGGAAGGGATCGGTCCAGGTCCTCTACGACTTCCCCAAGAAGGAGTCGGGCGACGAGAGCGCGCTCAAGCTGACCATCGCGCAGTACCTGACCCCGGGCGACATGTCGATCCAGGAGGTGGGGATCACGCCCGACATCGAGCTGGTGCCGGCGCGCATGCTCAAGGAGCGCATCGACCTGTTCGCGCCTCCCAAGACGTTCCGCGAGGCCGACTACGACAAGCATTTCTTCAACGCCTTCGCGCGCGACGAGGAGCAGGCCAAGGCGGCCCGCGAGCGCACCGTGCAGAAGCCGGTCGAGTCGCTGCGGTTCGTCAAGGAGGAGAGCGCCAAGGAGCGCAAGGCGCGCGAGGCGATCGAGGCGGGGCAGGCGCCCGAGGAGGACGACTCCGACGATCCGACCGACGACGACGGGGTCACCCTCGACTACCAGATCGAGTTTTGCCGCGACCTGCTCGCCCAGGCGGCCACCAGCACCAACCGGCAGGAGCAGCTGCGGCAGATGAAGCCGTTCGTCGAGCAGCGCCGCGCCGCGGAGCAGGAGAAGGTGCGCAAGACGCTCGAGGCGATGGGCCTCAACTGGGCCAAGGCGCCGGCGCAGCAGGCCGCGCCCGCCACCGCGGCCGCGCAGGGTGCGCCGGCGGCGCAGCCGGCGCCCGTGCGCGTGACCGCCGAGCTGCGCGCGCCGCGCACCCAGTCGGGCGAGACGATGGAGCTGGCGGTGACGGCGCACAACAACGGCACCGCGCCCGTCTACCGGCTCCGCGCGTACACCAAGAGCGACAACAGCATCCTCGACCGGCGCGAGTTCGTCTTCGGCCAGCTGCAGCCGCACGAGAAGCGGACCTGGACGGTGCCGGTGAAGGTCCCGCGCTACATGCCCTCCCGCAAGGACGACGTGACGGTGAAGTTCGAGGACGAGCAGGGTGACGCGATCGAGGACGTGCGGGGCGAGAGCGACATCCAGGAGCTGCCGCGGCCCTCCTTCGCGTGGAGCTGGCAGCTCACCGGGCCCGGCAGCCCCGACGGCCTGCTCCACAAGGGCGAGCAGGTCGAGCTGGTCCTCGACGTGAAGAACATCGGCCAGGGCAAGGCGTACGACGCGTTCGCCGCGCTCAAGAACCTGTCCGAGGAGAAGATCAACGTGAAAAAGGGCCGCACCAAGCTCGGCCCCATCGCGCCGGGCGAGACCCGCACGGCCACCTTCATCCTCGAGCCGAAGAAGGGCCTCGACGAGGCGCCGGTGACGGTGCGCCTGGAGCTGGGCGACAAGGAGACCTGGGAGATCGAGAAGGAGAAGCTGCTCCTCCCGGTCGGCGCGACGGTCCCCTCGTCTCCGAGCGTCGCGGCGGTGCGCGTGCAGGTGGACACCAACGTCCTCTCGGCCGCCCAGGAGGCGTCGGACAAGCTGGCCTCGGTGAAGAAGGGCGCCGTGCTCGCGGCCAAGGGCAAGGTGGGCTCGTTCTACCGGGTCGAGTGGCAGAAGGGCCGCGTGGGGTTCCTCCCCGCCGCGGCGGCCAAGGACGCGCCTCGCAGCTCCAAGCCGACCCTCGCCAGGGTGGTGGCGCTCACCCAGCGCGAGCCGCCCTTCATCAAGCTGACCAACGTGGACACCAGCAAGGGCGGCGTGGAGATCGACTCCGATCGCCTGACGATCACCGGCACCGCCGGCGACCCCAGCGGCATGCGCGACCTGCAGATCTTCGTGCAGCACGAGAACGACTACCGCAAGGTCTTCTTCCGCACCGCGAAGAAGGCCGGGCAGACGCAGAGCGTGTCGGGTCCCAGCGTGCTGGACTTCTCGGCCGAGCTCCCGCTGAAGCCGGGCAACAGCACCGTGTACCTGATCGCCCGCGAGGACGACGACCTCCAGGCGCAGCGCACCCTGGTCATCCACCGCAAGCAGCCCGCGGTGGCGCAGGCACAGAAGACCCGCAGCGCCGGCACGGAGCGCTGAAGCGAAGCTACCTGGCCGCGCTTCCCGTCTGCGTGAACGGGCAAGTCTGGCCGAGGGCTGTGCCGGTGCCGGCACCGCTGATGTTCAGGCTGTGGCCGTCGCTGGTGGTTACGGTGTAGGTCGTCCAGGCTAGTGTGACATTGGTGCCGTTCGCGTTCGTGCTGCACGACACCGGAGCATTCGACAACGACGCGGTGTTGCCCGAAACGTTGAACTGGAAGATGCACCCTGCCTGCGAGGCGTACTGGAGATCCGCCCCGGTTCCCGGCGAGAACACGACGGCGTATCCGCTGGCCGAGGTCTGAGGGGCAGAGCCGGAACACGTCACGGTCGTTGTGATCTGTCCGTTCCAAGTGGCGCCTTGGAAGTTCGCGAGGTTCTTGGTTCCGCCACTGTCGCCGCCTCCGCACCCAGCGGCCGAAGCAAAGGCGAGTGCAGCCAACATGCGCTTCATGGGTCCCCTCCGTTCTACGAAGTGTTGAGCATTACTTTAGCGCGGCACGCGAAATAACGTGTCGCGCGGCGATTGATGCGCGCAGGCGACGCCCTTCGGCTTCACGCTACTCCAGCTCGATGAGGGTAAAGCGGTCCTTCTGGGCTTCGTCCTTCTTCGCGGGCGAGCCCGGCTGGGCAGGCGGGGCAGGCTGCTGCGGAGCGCGCTGCTGCTGCGCGGGCGGCGGCGGAGCAGGCTGTGCGCCGCGCGTCGGAGCCTGGTCGGGTTGGTAGAGCGCGCGGTTGTAGATGCTCGCGGCGGCGCCGGGGATCCCTTCCCGCCGCGGCTGCGCGGGCGCGCCAGGCGGGGCGGTCGGGCGGCGGTACTCGGTGATGGGCAAGACGCCGTAGCCGTCGACGCGGACCGAGATGTTCTCGCCATCGATCAAGAACCGCTCCAGCACCGGGTCCTTGCGCGAGGCCTTGAGCCGTTTGAGCATCTGCGCGAACGACTCTTCGCCCGCGGTGTCCGAGGCGAGGTCCGCCGACTCGCCCGCGCGCGCCAGCGGCAGGACCCCTTCGACCACGTAGGTGTTCAAGAGCTGCGCGCAGAGATCGACGAGCTGGTCGGGCGCAAGGCCGCGCAGCCGCGCGCGCAGCTCCTGCGCCACCTGCGCCGCGGGGTCGAGGTCCGTCCGGGGCTTGGCGTCCTCGCTCATGGGGAGAACCCCGCCGGGAACCGGCAGCCGATGGCCACTGCGCCGCGGAAATCCGCTCCGTCCAGCGCCGCGTCGGTGAAGTCGACGCCCACCAGCGTCGCGCCCGCGAACGACGTGCCCTGGAGGTTCGCGGCGCGCAGCGACACGTCCACCAGGCGCGCGCCGGAGAAGTCGGCCTTCTCCAGGGACGCGCCGCCCAGGCGCGAATCGAGGAACACGACCCGGACGAGGAGCGCCTGGTCGAATCGCGCGCGGTACAGCTTGGTGTCCTCGAAGCGCGTGACCGCGAGCTGGGCGCCGCTGAAGACGGCGTTCATCGCTTCCGAGCCGTGCACCTTGGCCCGCCGCGCCGAGACCTCGCTGGCATCCACCTCGTTCAGGTCGCAGAAGTACAGCTCGACGCGCTCCATGCGCGCGCCGCGCAGCCGCGCCTTGCGCAGCGAGGTGTGCGCGAAGGTCGCTTCGCGGATGCGGGTGCCGGCCAGGTTGGACTGCGAGAGGTCCGTCTTCTCCACCACCACCTTGAGCCAGTCGCTCCCGCTCGCGTAGACCGTGGCGAGCGCGCAGTCCGCGATGCGGTCGCCGTTGAAACCGCCCTGATCGCGCAGCCGCTGCAGTGCCATCTGGTCCTGGTGCGCGGTGAACTCCACGCCTTCGACGGTAGCGCACGTCCCGGGGGGCGGCAACCGGGCGGGCGAAACGCCGCCCGCCCTATGGGTCGCCAGAGCGGCCGCGGCGCCAAGAGCGAAAGCACGGCGCCGCCCTAGCAGGCGGCGGCTGGCCGTTTGATCGACCTTCCGGGCGGATGGTACCATCCCCATCCCCATGAGTCCCTTCGAGGCCGACCCTTTCGGCGCCAAGAAGCCGGCCCCGGTGTCGCTTGCGAGCGCGCCGGCGATGGCCCTCTCCAGCCAGCCGAAGGAAGTGGCTGAGGAGGTCGCCCGCGCCGCCCAGCTGCGCCGGGTCGACAAGGACCTCGAGCACCTGATGCGCGCCCGCTACCCGCTCATCTACATCCTCAGCTCCGAGGAGAAGCGGGTCGAGGAATCGATCCGGCGGGTCCTCCAGAGCCGCGAGCGCGACAAGGGCGTCAAGGCGAAGGTCTACACCTGGAGCGTCACCGAGGGCGTGCGCCTCGGCTCCGAGCCGCAAGGCGACTCGAAGGATCCGCTCAAGGCCGTGCGCTTCGTGCTGGAGGCCAAGAAGGACGAGCGCGCCGTCTTCATCCTGCGCGACCTGCACGCCTTCACCAAGAACCCCGAGGTGGTGCGGCTGCTGCGCGACGTGGGGCGGAACCTGAAAGAGACGCTCAAGACCGTATTCCTCATCTCACCGGTGCTGGTCATCCCGCCCGAGTGCGACAAGGAGATCGCGGTCGTCGAGTACCCGCTCCCCGAGTTGGCCGAGATCGGCACCATCCTGGACCGGGTGCTCAGCATGGTGCCCAACAAGGCGCCGCCCGGGGGGCAAGAGCGCGAGCACGTCATCGAGGCCGCGCTGGGGCTCACCGCCGACGAGGCGGAGAACGTCTTTGCCAAGTCGCTGGTGCAGACGGGGACCTTCGACATCGACGTGATCTTGAGCGAGAAGGAGCGCATCGTCCGCAAGAGCGGCGTGCTCGAGTTCTTCCGCACGCACGAGCAGATGGAGAACATCGGCGGGCTCGACCAGCTCAAGACCTGGCTGAAGAAGCGGCAGAGCGCCTTCAGCGAGGAGGCGCGCAAGTTCGGGCTGCCGCGCCCCAAGGGCATCCTCATGATCGGCATCCCGGGCGGGGGCAAGTCGCTCACCGCCAAGGCGGTGGGCGCCTCCTGGCGGCTGCCTCTCCTGCGCCTCGACGTGGGCAAGGTGTTCGCCGGCATCGTCGGGTCCTCGGAAGAGAACATGCGCCGCGCCATCCAGATGGCCGAGGCGGTGGCGCCGTCGATCCTCTGGGTGGACGAGCTGGAGAAGGGCTTCTCGGGCACCGGGTCCTCGAACCAGTCCGACGCCGGCACCGCCGCGCGCGTGTTCGGCAGCTTCATCACCTGGCTGCAGGAGAAGACCAGCCCGGTGTTCGTCATCGCCACCGCCAACAACGTCGACGAGCTGCCCCCCGAGATGATGCGCAAGGGCCGCTTCGACGAGATTTTCTTCGTCGACCTCCCCACGCTGCCGGAGCGCAAGGAGATCGGCGCCATCCACGTCAAGCGCCGCGGGCGCGACCCCTCGCAGTTCGACCTGGACAAGATCGCGGAGAAGTCCGACGGATTCACCGGAGCGGAGATCGAGCAGGCCGTGGTGAGCGCCTTGTTCGACGAGTACGACCGCCACGGATCCGCCGGCGTCCTCACCACGGACGGCGTGCTCCACTCCATCGCCGAGACGGTGCCGCTGTCGCGCACCATGAAGGAGAAGGTCGCGACCCTGCGGACCTGGTGCCGGACGCGCGCCCGCCCCGCCTCTTCCGACTACCAACGCGAGGAGAAGGCCGGAGCGCGCTCCTTGGACATGGACGCCGCGGGAGGGAAGGCCCCGTGAGCCACTTCACCCAGGTCGAGACGAAGATCAACGACCTCGCCTGCCTGAAGCTCGCCCTGGCCGACCTGAACGCCGAGTTCGAAGTGGCCACCGAGGACCAGCTGGTCAAGGTGCGCGGGTGGAAGGGATCGACGCTCACCGCCGAGGCGAAGATCAAGGCCTCCAAGAGCTACGACATCGGCCTGCAGCTCACCGAGGAAGGCACCTACAAGCTGGTCGCCGACTGGTGGGGCATCGAGGAAGAGACCAACGAGACGCAGGAGAAGATCACCCAGCGCATCGTCCAGCGGTACGCGTACCACAAGGTGAAGAAGGAAGTGGCCGCGCAGGGCTTCACCATGGACGAGGAGCAGGTCCAGGCGGACGGCACCATCAAGCTGGGCGTGTCGAAGTGGTGAGGCCCTGATGGCGGAGAAGCAGAAGATGGAGATCACCATCCTTCCCAACGGGGAGGTGTCCATCAAGGTCTTGTGCGTACCCGGGCCGCCGTGCGAGCAAGTTTCCGCGGCGCTCGAGGAATCGCTGGGCAAGGTGAAGGCGCGCGAGCACACGGCGGAGTACTACCAGGAGCCTTTGGAAACCCCCGAGATTACCCAGAAGAGCGGAACATGACCTCAACGCGCAAAAGCGCAGCGCGCGCTTAGGGGCGCGCAACTGTGGTTCGCCTGACGCATCTCTCCGGCAGTCTCCAGGGCACCTCGTCGATGTCGCCCAAGGCAGTGATCCGCATCGGGCGCGGAGCGGCCTGCGACATCCGGTTCGATCCGCAGGTCGACACGCGCGTCTCCGCCTACCACGCCGAGATCCGCTTCTCGAAAGGTCACTACGTCATCGTCGACGTGGGCTCCTCGAACGGCACGCTGCTGAACGGCAAGGCGGTGAGGGAGCACCGCCTGCGCTCCGGCGACAAGCTCCGGTTCGGCGCGCAGGGCGGGCCGGAGGTGCGATTCGACATCGACGACTCGATGGCGGCGGTGCAAGCGTACTCGAACGGCGGGACGGCGTCGCCGGTGGCGTTTGCGCCCTCCATGGCGGCGCCGGTCCCGCGCACGCCGCCGCCCATGCCGCCGCCGCCCCCCATGGCGCCGCCGCCCATGGCGCGCCGGCCGGCCGGTCCCGACAAGGACGCTTCCGCGCTCGCCGCCGAGGCGCAGCAGAAGATCGCCATGGCCCGCGCGATGAGCGGCGCGCAGTCGAGCGGCCAGACCATGTTCATCATGGCCGACACGCTCAAGCAGGTGGAGGCCACCACCGAGCGCAAGACCGGCAAGCACTGGAAGAAGATCGTGAGCTGGGTGCTCGTCGCGGCGTTCGTCGGATTCGGGGCGATGGGCGTGGTGATCTGGCAGCAGAAGCAGCAGATCGAGGAGATCACCCGCAAGAAGGAGAGCGCGGACAAGGAAATCCAGAAGATCCAGCTGCAGATGCAGCTGGAGACCGACGCGGAGCGCCTGCAGGGCCTCGAGGAGCGTCTGCAGATGCTCACCGGCAAGGCGCGGGCCGCGATCGGCGAGATGGAGCAGAAGGACAAGTCGCGCGCGGCGGAGATGGCCGCCGGAGGCGACGAGCTGGACCGGGAGATCCGCCGTCTGCTGCGGAAGTTCGACGCCGAGACGTACATCGTTCCGCCCATCTTCAAGGAGCGGCTGAAGTTCCACATCGAGCAGACGCTCCACCGCGGCAACACCAGGTCGGTCGTCTACAAGCGCAAGAAGCAGTACTGGCCCATCATCGTGAAGGAGTTCTCCGCGCTCGGCCTGCCCGAGGAGATGGGGTTCGTGGCCTGGACGGAGTCGCAGTTCGACCCCTACGCCGAGAGCGCCGCCCACGCCAAGGGCATGTGGCAGTTCATCGCCAGCTCGGCGCGGCAGTACGGCCTGCACGTCAACGAGAAGGTCGACGAGCGCACCGACGTGGTGAAGTCGACGCGGGCCGCCGCCCGCTATCTGGCGGCGTTGCTCGGAAAGTTCGGCGGCGACTCGTTCATGCTCGCCATCGCGAGCTACAACAAGGGCGAGAACGGCATGATGCGCCTGCTCACCGAGCTGACCAAGCAACCCGGAGGCTGGCGCAAGGAGAAGCGCGACTTCTGGCACCTGTACCGACTCAAGAAGCTGCCGGAGGAGACGATGGAATACGTCCCGCAGATCCTGGCGGCCGCCATCATCAGCAGCAACCCGCAGAAGTACGGCTTGGAATAGCCAACCGGAAAGGACTGCCGCCGATGAAGACCGCCGCCGTTCGAGCATTGACCGCGCTCGCCCTCGGGGGGCTCTGCGGCTGCCACGCCCGGGTCCCGCTGATCGGGTCGGCTCCGGAGTACCGCTTCCGCCAGCAGTCGCAGGAAGGGGTGCTGGGGAAGAAGGTCGACGTGCAGCTCTCCGACGAAGCCGAGTTCTACGCGGGCGGCGTCCGGTACGAGGTGCCGGCCAACGGCGGGCTCATCGCCACCGCCAAGCCGGTGAACACGTCGGTGCCCATCACCATCAGCCTCTACACCGACGGCGGCGGCAACGAGCCCATCGCCAAGGGCGAGCCCGGCAAGAAGATGGAGGCGACCGACCTCACGCCCGGCACCTATTTCGTGGTGGTGTCGGAGCCGTGGAAGGAGGCGGTGAAGACGCGCGTGGCGCTGATGACGGTGTTCAAGCCGCAGGATCCAGAGCTGGCCAACGGCCCGTTCAAGACACAGGCTGGAGCGCGCGACCTGTCGCCCACCGGCACGGTCTCGGACGTGGTGGACTACTCGAACATGAAGCGCACGCAGTTCTGGAAGGTGTCGATCGCCGCGGGCGGGCTGAACCTCAAGTTCAACCCGGGCGGCTCGAACCTGACCGCGGAGCTGATCCCGCCCTCGGGCGCGCCGGAGAAGATCGACCCGACGGTGGGCCTGAAGAAGGAGAAGCTCCAGGGCGGCGACTACTTCGTGAAGGTCTACGCGAACGAGCCGGGCGACGCGGGCAAGTACGACCTGTCCAGCATCTTCGTGCA
>Ga0137394_10002856_pt1 | contig 12889 bp, 4 predicted proteins | sample czobulk116metaG_FD_108278 | JGI IMG/M metagenome (GOLD analysis project Ga0137394, IMG submission 108278) | Vadose zone soil microbial communities from Angelo Coast Range Reserve, California, USA - czobulk1.16 metaG | ecosystem: Environmental > Terrestrial > Soil > Vadose zone | place: USA...
ATTCGTAAGCTCCACGATACACGACCGGGTTGCTGAGGCCAAAATCATCGGCGGGCGGGGGTGAGGGGACGCTCCACTCGAGAGTGGTGGCGCGCCAGGGGTTCGATTCTCGGGCCTTTTCGCTGCGGAAGAGGCTCCAAAGAAAATTGATGAGGAAGAGCCCCTGAGCGAAAACGGTGAGGAGAATCGCGACGGTGATGAAGGTGCGAATCGAAGAGCCGGCGGCGGCGACGGAGGCCAGCGGTCTGCCCGGCGAAACGCTTGAGTGCGCGATCAGGCCGAGCCAGTGCATGGGCATGAAGACACAGTAGACGCCGGCGAAGGTAATCCAGAAGTGCAGTTTGCCGAGAGGCTCGTTCAGGCGGCGGCCGAAGAGTTTGGGGAACCAGAAAAACAATGCGCCAAGAATAGCGAACGTGGCCGCGACGCCCATGACGAGATGAAAATGGCCGGTGACGAAATCGTCGCTGACGGCAGCAGACGCGAGATCATGGCGCGCGAGAAAAATTCCCGAGAGTCCGCCGGAGAGAAAAAGCGAAATGAAACCGAGCGCGAAAAGCATGGCGGTCTTGAGTTGAATGCGCGCGTTCCAGAGCGTGCCGAGCCAACTGACCAAGAGGATGGCAGCGGGCAGTCCGAGGGAGGAGGCCAAAAGCGAAAAGACCAGGGGCGAAAACGGGTTCATTCCGCTGGAGAACATGTGCTGCCCCCAGACACAAAAACCGAAGAGGCCCACGCCGCACAACGCCAGAACCACGAGGCGTTCCCTCCAAACCGGCTTGCGGGAAAACGTGGAAATCAGATGCGTGGTGAGGCCAAAACACGGAAGTATGGCGACGTAGACTTCGGCTTGCGCGAAAAACCAGAAGAGGCGCTGCCAAAGAATGGGAACAGCATTCGCGATGACACTGGCCGGCTGATTGGCAATGAAATTCAGCGAGGGGAAAAAATGCGTGCTCAAGAGGCGATCCGAGAGCAGGCAGGCGCAGGCCGCCAGGAGAATGCTGAAAATCAGCATGCCCAGGATGCCGTTGATGAACCACGCCCACACCGTGATGGGCATGCGCGGGAGCGACATTCCTTTGGCGCGCAGATCGATAGTAGTGACGCTGAAATTGAGCGCGTTGAGAAGGGACGCAGCACAAAAGATGGCGACGCTGACGATCCACAGCGTGATTCCCGATTGGGGAGAGATTAAGAACGCGCCCGTCATGCCCACGAACGAGGCCACCGTGGCCCAGAACCCGAGGAGGTTCAGTGTGGGGAAGGCCACTTCGCGTGCGCCGATTTGCAGCGGGAGAAAATAGTTGCCGAAGCCGGCCTGGGGCGCGGCGGTGAGCACCAGAAAAACCATCAGCGAACCATGGAGCGTGGTGAGAGCGGCAAAACGATCCGGCGAGTTGCCGAGGCTGGAGAGGAACGGGAGATGTGCTCCCGGCCATACAAAATGAATGCGCATGAGCAGCGACATGGCCATGCCGAGGAAAACGCTGAACAGCGCAAGCCAAAGATAGTTGAGGCCGATAGTCTTGTGGTTGGTGCTGAAGACGTAGCGGGACAGGAAGCCGGGCTGCGGCGTCTCCGGGTGATTTGCGCCGCTGTCGTAGTTGACCATGCGTGCTTCGGAAGCCTCTAGTGGCCTGAGGCTGAACCAGGTCCTCGGGCGCGGGATAAATAGAATACAACGGGGAGGAAAAGGCAAGGGGCGCGAAGGGGAGTTCGAAGTTGAAGCGCCACGGGCACACAGCGAAAGACGACGCGATTCGGTGCCGTCTGTGGAACGCGGTCCTTGATTCCCCGCGCGTGTATTTTTCTCTTCACGAAGTTTTCGGCTAGAGCTGGTGGTAGACTCTGGAAACCCCTTCCTACAAGACTGAACGTCGGCGCTTTCTTCGATGAGGACTGTCTTCACAACATTATTTTGTTTCATGCTGTGTGCTACTCATGCTTCGGCGCAATCGCCAGTTGCGGCCGCAAGGGGCGAAGCTCCAGTCGCCTCCGCAACGGTCAAGAATCCAGTCGCGGCGGCAAGGGGCAAGGCTATTGATGTAAGTCTGGGATATTCCTACCTGAGTCATGGAGAGAGTAATTCCTATTGAGTGGGCTTAAACGGCGGGGATACCAGCTTCACGCTCGGTACTTCCCGCCTGGCCATAAGAGCTGATTGGGGATATGCGCGGGCTGCCAATGTACATGGCACGGGGCGTCATAGTGATTTGCTTAGTTATCTAGCAGGTTCCGTTTTCTATCCCTCGAGACATCGCAATTTTAACACTTACATTCATGCACTGGTGGGCGCAGCCAGGGTCAGTGGTCCGGTTCCCCGTAATGGCGGCGGATCCCTTCTCGGGGGGGATGGGCGTGGGGCTACGCCTGGGCAGTTGGCGGCGGAGTGGATTACAGGATTTTACAGTCCATGGCCAGTCGCACTGGCGTGGATTATATGAGGACTGCGTATTTTGACAGTTCGCTGTCGATTCGGGGCCCAAACAATATCAGGACAACCACCACGGTAGTCTATTATTTTGGAAGGCGGTCGCGGAAATGGCGGTGAGGACCACCGACGGGAATCGGCCGCATATCTCGCAACTGTGCGAAAGGGGACTGCAGGGCTTCCATCTCGATATCATGATAGGTGTATGCGGCATAAGAAACGTAAGAAAGAACGCGCCGACGCGACACGTGCCAGCGTCAAGAAGGAAATGGCGAAGCCGCGCATGGCCAGGTCCGCAAGAATGATGGAACTGATTCTAGATACAACGCGAATTCCGGGACAGCCAAGTACCACTAAGCCGTGAACAGTCGACAAAATCATCCCGTGTCCAGAGCCGGCCGGAAAAGACGCAGATTGCCGTTGACCGGGCCGATCCCCGATATCGAGATCTCCGCATTGAAAATAAGCTATCCGACGAGCATGGAGATGATGTGAAGCTCAAGAAGGGCGCTCACGTTGAGGTTACCGTCACGGCCGAACCAAAGAAGTAAACCGCCACAACTGACGAAGCCCACTAACCGACTCGGCGAGAGAACCACGTCTAAAACCTATTCCGCATAAGATGTACCTGTATGATTTTTTCTCTTGTCTTTGCTCCTGCAATGAGCGTCCGGCAACTTTTCTCGGGCCTACGGGTTGATAGGGTTTAAGCGTGAGTGTGCATGCGTAACTCCTTTATTTTGTTAGAGTAATGTAAATTATCCGTATTGCTAAAGAGTCCGCGAAAGAGTAGCTTTCGCGCATCGGAACTTGGGCGAGTCCTGGCAACGCAAAGTCTTCTGGTGTCCCGCAGGTTCAGGTTTTGCATGCCAGCCCGCAAACCGGGAGGTAGCACATGCGACGCATTTCCACGTATTTGGTTTTCTCATTGGTGATTCTGGGGCTCCCAGCGAGTGCGCAGGCGCAAGACATCCTGGTACCCGCCGGCACGCTTCTTCGCTGCACGCTGGACGAGCCAAACTTTTCCTCAGCCACCGCCGATATTGGTGATCCTGTAATCTGCCACTTGAACAGCCTCCGGGAGTTTGGACAGAGTGTTTTTCCCCGGGGAAGCTACCTGGGAGGACACCTGGAGGCGGACAAGGAGCCCGGGCACTTCGTTGGTAAGGGCTACCTCAAGCTGGAATTCGACCGCATCGGGTTTTCCACTACGGATGTCCCGGTTCCCAGTAAAGTCATCGCTGCCAAAGGATACAAGGTGGATCGCCACGGGGATATCGTGGGCCGCGGCCACCCGAAGCGCGACGTCGTGGAATGGCTCATTCCCCCGCTGTGGCCCTGGAAGATCATCACGCTACCCGCCCGCGGCCCACGTCCCACGCTGAAGGGCGAAGAGCAGGTCACTGTCCGGTTGATGGACGATATTCAAATCCCTCGGCAGCTGGCTCAGTCTTATGTAAGGCCGACCGCTTACGACCGGCCGCGCCCGTCCTATAGGCCGCAATCGTTTGACCGGCCCCCGAACTCCGGCGGACGGCGATCCTCCGAACCAGCGCAGGCGGTCAGCCCGCAGGATAACAGCATCCCCGATGTCACCTACTCCGCGCAGATCACTGCTGCGCAGGAGAACCAGCCAGCCGTTTCGGAACCTACCTCAGCGCAGACAGCGCCGAAGGCTCCGAACTCCACGAGTGTGAGCCAACCGCTGCGGACTAAGTGGATCGCTCTCAAACCGGGCAATGTGTACACGGTCACGAATTACCGCATCCATGAAGGCAGCGTGACCTACGTTCTATCGAGCGGCGCCAGGGGGTCAGTGGACATCACCGAAGTCGATTGGCGCAAAACTTCTCACCTGAACGCCGAGTCAATCGCTTCATCAGTTGCAACTCGCGCTGCCATAACGGGAGATGCAGATCCATTTTCAGCGCGCCATTGAGTTCGGCGATTTTTGAGGCTGATAGCGATCCGGCGCAGTGAGAAAGGTCCGTCACCCAGTTTTTCATTCTTGCATGCTCTTTTTGAAGCTCGTCATCAGCGCATGCCGTTGCGGGAATTCCCTAGTCAAAAATGGCTCTTTGGCAGGTCTTGGCGGCCGGGTCGCCGTTTGGCTCGAGGACCAATTGAATAGTGTCAGGCGCTTCGGGCGAGGCAACGGTTGACCATTTGAATTTCCCGCTCGGGTTTCTGTTTTTTAACAAAGCCCAGAACCTGGGTATAAGACCTAAGGGCCTCGTCCAGTTCATCTACCAATGCGCTGTTCACTTTGATCTTCATAATAGTTGTTGTTGTATAAAGGGCCGGTCAGGGCTGCAGATTTGACCGGCGGACAATAATGGTGCCATATGGTTAGGGGAATCTGTTATTGAGATGGGTACAGGAAGCGCCGGGAGGCTTGTCTCCCGGCGAGGGTGAATCTACTGTATAGAGAAGCGTGAGGAGGGGCAGAGTCCGGCGCCGACAGCTATGATTCAGGAACAACGAGGCGGGGCGCGGGCGTTTGTCCGCAGCCTGAACATTCTGCTGAAATTCGCACGTCTGTACGAATTCGGACACGTGCGCACGGCGGCCCAGTTCGAAACAACCTGGAAAGAACTGCGCGGCGCGCTGGATGACAGCGGCGGCGGCGGAGTGCTCCTAGGAGCGTCGGGAACCCAGATTTTGCTGGACGGCGTGCCACTCGGTTCGGCTGCCGGCGAACGAAGCTTCGCGCAGCTATTGATATCCTCGGGAATTGCGAGCATTCATTTTTCTCCGACTCTCACGCAACCGCAATTCGCGCGATTTGTGCGCGCCTTCCCGAGCGGAAACGCCAAACCCTCTTCCCTCGCCGAACAATTGAAAACCGCGCTGGCGGGAGATACCAGCATCAAGGTGAATGAAATCCGCTACGTTGCGGAAGACGCTTCGGTGGCGGGCATCAAGGTTGCAGCGCAGCTTACGCAGAAGGTACTCGGAGCAGCGGGCGACAAATTCAGAGACTTTTTCGAAGACCCGAACAAGATGCTGCAGATGATCCTGGCTGCGGAGAGTATGCGCGCCAGCGGCGGTGGTGGCGGCGGGATGGGCGGACCGGGGCACGGCTCCGGCGCCCCAGGCCCGGGATTCGGCCTGGGCAGTGGTGGAGGATCCGGCGGCGGGACCGGGAGCGGTGGCAGTGGTGCGCCGGGAAGCGGAGCGGCTGGCGGTTCCGGTTTGTGGGAATATGGTGGCACGGGGGGCGGCGGAGTTGGCGGGGGAACGGGTCCAGGTGGCGGAACCGGAACAGGCGGTAGTGGTGGCGGAGGCGGTGGTGGTGGAGTTGGTGATGGCAGTGGAGTCGGTGGCGGCGGAGGTGGTGGCGGGGGCGGAGGGAGCGGAGCCAGCGGAGGAGTTGGAGCTCCAGGTGCTGAAGGCGCGACACTTGGAAAATGGCGGACGGCGTCGGCAATGTTGCACGCAGGCGGCGCCGGAGCAGTCGCGGGTGTACCGGGAGTAGGTGCGGGAACGGCCGGGGGGGGATTCAGCGTCGAAGAGGAAGATGTTCGTTCGATGCTGGGATTGTTCGCGCAACTGGGCAAATCGCGTAAAGATTCTGAACACCGCATGGACGTGCCGACGTTCCAATCGCGCTTGAGCGCCATGCCGGTGCGTGCGCAGTACACGCTGCAGCAGGCGTTGGCGGGACTTGCGGCGCAGGCGCCTGATGCCAAGCCAGACAAGCCGATGCTGCTCAAACTGGCGGAACACGTGGCGATCCGCTTCGCACTGGACAGCTACGAAAAAGGTGAGCTGCGCGTCAACGCCGTAAAACAACTGCTCGACCGCATGAATACGGAAATTGAAGCGCTTCGCAAGATCCTTTCCACCCAGGAAGAGATGATGGCGCAGGCGGGACTCTCCGTGCAGTCATATACGGAGTTGCTGGACCAGGAATTCTGGGAGCAGGTACCAGAAGAGAACAAGAAAGAGGTCCTGACTTCGGACGAAGCGTGGTGCGTGCCGCCCCGCAACGTGCGCGCATTCCTGGAAGACATGCTGCGGCGCGGGGAACTGAAGACTGTCAACGAAATCCTGATGAAGTACGCTTCCTGCGTCGGGCTGGAAGCGCCAGAAGCACGGCGAACCACGGCGATCGGACTCTCGGATTTGGGGGAATTGTACGGCAGCGGAGACGGCAGCGCTTTGATGGAGGCGATTCGCCGCCTGGGCAATCAGTTGGCCATCGAGCGTGAGCCGGAATTGCAGACGCTGGTCAGCGCCGCGTTTGTGAGATTGAGCCAGGAAGCGGCCTCCAAGCGCTGCTACCCTGCGATGCAGCAAGCACTCTCGTCGCTCGATAGCGTGGAGGCGCAGAGGCCGGGATCGACGCAGAGCCTGCGGCCACGGATCGGAGCGGAAGAACGACTGCCAGAGTTCATCGAAGAAGCGATGCGCAGCGGCCAGATTGCGGACGGCATGATGGATATCCTCAGCCTGATGCCCAAGGCCACGATCCACTATGTAACCAATCGATTCGGACATTGCGGATTCCGCGAGGATTGCGATCTGCTGACCACGATTATCCGCAACCTGGGAGAAGATGCCACGCAACGGCTTCTGGAAACGTTGCAGACCGCTCCCGTCAACGAATCCGTCGAAGCCATCGGGTTGGTGAGTCAGCTATCCCCGGAGAACGTGGAGAAGATTCTGCCGGCGCGGCTTTCGCAGTGGCCGCGCTCTTCGCATGACCGCGCCGTCCGGCAACTTTCCGCAGCACCACCGGAGGAGCGGGCGCGGTTGCTCATGGCCCTCTACGATGCGCTCGATGTGCTGATTCGCCCGCTGGCCATCGACGAAATGGGGATGAGCGGGCAAGCCATTTGCATTCCGCGACTGATCGAACTGGTGCAGAACGACGAGACTCCCGCCTTTACGAGGGTGAAAGCGGTTGAGGCGCTCGGCCGATTGCGCGCTTCTGCGTCCAGCGCGCTGTTACAGCATATTTTGGACACCCGGCAGGTGTGGCGCTGGGTGTATCCAAACGAATTGAGAATCGCCGCAGCGCAGGCGTTGCTGCGCGTCGATCAGGCCGTGGGTATGGAAAAGGTTGCCGCCAGCGGAATCGACCGCAAGGAATTGACGCTCGAACCCACGGATCCCGATCCCAATGCTTCCGTGATCCGGCAGCGGCGCTACGCGCGCTTGAAGCTTTCGCGCAACCTCATTGCGGCGACAACGAATTTGCGGGAAAACTTCAGACTGTCCATTCCGGAGCTAAACCTGGGAGGCGGGATTGGTTCCGGGGAACGCCATCTGGCTCCGGGCTCGTTGTTGTCACTGAAATTCTCTCTGGGTGTGCGCAACATCAAGGCGCAGGCAATTGTCCGCGGAGCGCGGCCTCAGGCGATGGCTTTCGAATTCGTGGACATGGATCTGGATGAACGTTACCGCTTGCGGAAATTATTGCTGGAGCTGGGTGGACTGCCGATGGTTGCGCAAGTTACCAATCGCACGCGGCGCCGCGGGCGCGTGGCGATCTCGAAGAGCTAGATCCGGCGCGATTCGATTTTTTCACGACGGGGACATCCCCTTCCTACCTGTCCTCTCCTTCCGCTCACCCGTCCGTTTGGTCAGGGGCCCTGGCCGCCCTAATGGTGGCTTGACCTCCCGGACACATGGGACTGCTGTACCATTGCGGCGGACAGTCCCTGACCCTACGGTACTAGTGAGGAAGTTCTATTGAGGTCCCGCGCGGCGCAGGATGAAAACAGACCCCAAAAAGGCGGCCGGACGCGCCTTCGTAAGAAGTCTCAACATACTCTTGAAGTTCGCCCGACTGTACGGGTACGAGCATGCCCGTACTATCGAACAGCTCCAAACCGCCTGGCAGGAGCTGCGCACCGCGATTCCCATGGGGACGGACTCCGGGCTATTGCTCGGAGCGACAAATTCTCAGCTCTTGCTGGATGGTGTGCCCCTGGAAGGCTCACCCGCTGAAAAGCAATTTGCGCAGTTGCTTTCGGCGGCGGGTCTGGCCAGCGTACAGTTTTTCGCTTCGGTCACGGAAGAAGAGATTGGCCGATTCGTGCGCGCTTTTCCCACCGGCAAAGCCAAACCCGCCGAGCTTGCCCTGCAACTGAAAGCCGCCCTCGCGGGCGCACAGGGAATCCACATCAATGAGATTTACTTTGTGGCTACAGATGCGCGGCTGAAAGACGCGAGCATGGCCGCGCAGATTGCTGCCGCGTCGCTTGGCGGCGACCAAGAAGAATTCAGACAGTGGTTGAACGACCCCCAGAAGCTGCTGGAATTGATTGCTGCGGCGCAGGGTTCGAAAAGCGGTGGAGTTTCTGGACCGGGCCCGGGGGGACCTGTGCCTGCTGGAGGAGCCTCGGGAGCCGGAGATTCCGGTGCGGCCGGCAACGTAGGAGGCGGGACAAGCACTGGGATCGGGCCGGGTACAGGTTTTTGGACTGCAGGCGGTAGCGGTATGGGTCCCGTTTCTGGGCCGGCGTCCAGCTCCGGAGTTGGCTCTTTTGGGGCGATCGGTAGTGGGCTCGGTGCTGGGCTTGGTGCTGGGCTCGGTGCGGGAAAAGGAAGCGGAACCGGCGGGCACGGTGAGCCGAGCGAGGATGAGATCTTCGGAATTCTCAGTGCCCTGACTAGTTTCGGGCACGTCGGCACGGGGCAAGGTGGAGTGGCTGCGGCGGGCGTGTTCCAGGAGCAGATGTCACAGTTGCCGGGCCGCGCGCAAGACATGTTGAAGCAAGCACTCGCAAGCCTGGCGGCGCAAGCGCCGAACGCCAAGCCGGATGAGTCGGTGATCGTGCAGCTGGCCGAACACCTGGCGATCCGTTTCGCGCTGGAGCGGTTCGAACGCGGCGAAGTCAAAGTCAACGCCGTGCGCCAGATGCTCGATCGCATGAACCAAGAAATCGAGAATCTACGAAAGATTCTCGGCGCACATGAAGACCAGATGAGCGAAGCCGGGATGCTCGTCCAATCGCACCGCGAGATTCTCGACCGGCAGTTCTGGGCGGCGGTGCCGGAAAGCGGCAAGCGCGCCGTCCTCTTATCCGGAGAGGCTTGGTGTATTCCGCCCCGCAACGTGCAGTCCTATGTGGGCGGACTGATCGAGCAAGGCAACATCGCCGAGGCCATCAGTATTCTTCAGAATTATGCGGCTTGCGCGGACAGCGAAGAGGCCGAGGCGCGGAAGAAGACCGCGGTAGGACTTTCCGAGATGGCCGAACTGTATGCCAAGGCCGATCCGAGGTTGCTCAGCGAAGCTCTGCGGCACCTGGGTTTGCAGCTCAGCGTGGAGCAAGACTCGGAACTGCAAGGGTTGGTGAGCGCGGCCTTCGTACGGTTAAGCCAAGAAGCGGCCACTAGCCGCTATTTTCCGGCGATGGAGCAGGCCCTCGACCTCGTCGCCGGCGTCGAGTCGCAGCGGCCGGGAATCGCGCGCAGCCTGCGATCGAAAATGGGAATCGAGGAGCGCGTGCCGGAGTTTGTCGAGGAGGCGCTGAAGGCGCGCCAGGTGGCTGCAGGGCTGACCAATGTTCTCAAACTGATGCCGCAAACGACCATGGAGCAGCTCTCAGCACGTTTCAATCGTTGCAGTCTGCGTGAGGATTCCGAACATGTGGCGAATTTGGCGGGCGATCTGGGCGAAGAGGCCGTTCAGTATCTCCGGAGCACGGTGCGCGGCGGGCCGGTGGCCGAGGCCGTGGAGATGGCCGGGCTGCTGAGCAGGCTCGATCCGGAATCGGTCATGGTATATCTGCCGGGCCGGATGAAAGATTTTCCGCGGACATCGCAAGACCGCATCGTGCGGCAGATTTCCGCCAGTGGAGCGGCCAGAAGATGCCACATCCTGCTCGAGTTGATCGATCACGTGGATCCGCTGGTGACGCCGCTGGTGATCGACGAGATCGGCGTCACCTCGGATCGCGAGGCGCTCAGCAAACTGCTGACCCTCGCTGACGGCGACCTGCCGACCGGTGGCGGGCCGTATCTGCGCGTCAAAGCCATCGAAGCACTGGGCAGGATTCAGGCGCCCGAATCGGCCAGCACCTTAAAGCGCCTCCTCGAGGCCAAGAAAGTGTTTGGCTGGGTCCAGCCGCAGGAACTGCGCATCGCAGCGCTGCAGGCGCTCGAGAAACTCGATCCGGAGTGGGTTCGCGACTATCTTCCCAAGAGCGGAATCGACAAGGAGGACCTCACGCTTGCACCGCTGGTGATTCCGGTCACCTCGAAATTTGTGCGGCAGCGCCGGCACACACGCGTGCGGCTGAGGAAATCGGTCAGGGCGGTGTGCACGAACCTCAAAGAGAGTTGTTCCATGGAAATCAAAACCGCCAGTCTGACGGGAGGCGTTGCCACCCTTAGCCGGCACCTGACTCCCGGGACGCAGGTACAATTGAGGCTGCAGATTGGCATGAGGAATTTGCAGGCTACGGCGCTCATGCGCGATTCCCGTGCGCAGGACATGGCCTTCGAGATCGTAGACATGAACCTCGACGAGCGCAGCAAGTACCGCCGCATGCTTGCGGGAAATCTCCCTAGCAGCTCTAACCATCAGGACGCCGCCGAAAGCGACGTCACTCCCGTGCCCGCTGGCGTCGCTGGTTCCAAGTAGAGTCCCATTCCGCCGCACAGATCGCGATGCCCTTGTTCGGCGAGAGCCACGTCGGGTTTCTTGGCGCTGACGCACCCAACCAGTTAGAATAAGATGTTGGCACTCGCGGCATTGTACTGCCCCGTGCAAGCGGGCACGCAGAGAACCGTCAGGAGACGGCGACACCCTTCATGGATCTAGCCAAGTTCATTGACAAGCTTGTCGCTCGGTTTATCGGTACCAAGCACGAGCGCGACATCAAGAAATTGCGGCCCATCATCGCCGCCATCAACGCAAGCGAAGCCCAAGTGCAATCGCTTAGCGATGAAGGCCTCAAAACGCGTTTTGCGGAGCTCCGCGCCCAGGTGCATGAGCAGTTGAAGGATGCCGATCCCGCGGAGCCTGCCTACAAGGAGCAGTTGCAGAAAGCCCTGGAGCCGGCGATCGTGCCGGCATTCGCTGTGGTCCGCGAAGCCGGCCGCCGCTTCCTGAACATGCGGCATTTCGACGTGCAGCTCATCGGCGGCATCGTCCTGCACGAAGGCAAAATCTCGGAAATGAAGACCGGCGAAGGCAAGACGCTCGTCGCGACACTGCCTGCCGTTCTGAATGCCCTGGCCGGTCGCGGCGTTCACATCGTTACGGTGAACGATTACCTGGCGCGCCGCGACGCGGAATGGATGAGTCCACTCTACCGTGCGCTGGGATTGAGCGTTGGCGTGATCGTTCACGATCTCGATGACGACCAGCGCCGCGCGGCGTATGGAGCGGACATCACCTACGGCACCAACAACGAATTCGGCTTCGACTACCTCCGCGATAATATGAAGTACGATCTCGCGCAATGCGTGCAGCGCGGACACCAGTTCGCCATCGTCGACGAAGTCGACTCCATCCTTATCGATGAGGCGCGTACCCCGCTGATCATTTCCGGCCCGTCGGAAGAGTCGACCGACAAGTACGCCAAGATCGACAAGATCATCCCCAAGTTGATTCAGGACCTCGACTACACTCTCGACGAAAAGCACCGCACCGCGACTCTCACGGAAGAAGGGTTTGCCAAGTGCGAACGCCTTCTTTCCCTTACCAATATGTCCGATCCGGCGAACATCGATATCATGCATCACGTCTACCAGGCGCTGCGGGCTCACACGCTTTATAAAAACGACGTGGATTACGTAGTAAAAGACGGTGAAGTCATCATCGTCGATGAATTCACGGGCCGCCAAATGCCCGGCCGTCGCTGGTCCGACGGCTTGCACCAGGCCGTGGAAGCCAAGGAAAGCGTGAAGATCGAGCGCGAAAACCAGACGCTCGCGACGATTACTTTTCAGAATTATTTCCGCATGTACAAGAAACTCTCGGGCATGACCGGTACGGCGGAAACGGAAGCGGCGGAGTTCGGCAAGATTTATAATCTGGACGTCACGGTCATCCCTACGAACCGCCAGTTGATCCGCATTGAATCTCCGGACGTGGTTTACCGCACGGAAAAAGAAAAGTTTGAAGCCGTGGTGAACGGCATCATGCAGGAAGACAACTCGCTCGCCAACGGCATCCGCCAATATCACCAACGGGGCCAGCCGGTGCTGGTGGGCACGATTTCCATCGAAAAGTCCGAGGCCATCGCGGAATTGCTGAAAAAAGGGGGCGTTCCGCATCAGGTGCTGAACGCCAAGCAACACGAGCGCGAGTCGCGCGTCGTGGCGCAGGCCGGCCGCAAAGGGGCGGTCACCGTCGCGACCAACATGGCCGGCCGCGGAACGGACATTCTGCTCGGGGGCAACCCCGAGCAAATGACCCGCGATCATTTTCTGAAAAACAAGCTGGCCATGCCTTATGCGGCGGCTCCGGCGGTCATCGGCGCGGATCCC